>Ga0207689_10005307_pt1 | contig 11546 bp, 9 predicted proteins | sample KBSMisM52_FD_184312 | JGI IMG/M metagenome (GOLD analysis project Ga0207689, IMG submission 184312) | Miscanthus rhizosphere microbial communities from Kellogg Biological Station, Michigan, USA - KBS Miscanthus M5-2 (SPAdes) (version 2) | ecosystem: Host-associated > Plants > Roots > Rhizosphere... | reverse complement strand
CTCGGTGCTCGTAACCGCGCTGCGGGATCGCATCTGGTAGCAGCCGGCGACCCGGCACAGCTGCGCGGCATGCTGCTGGAGCGCGGTCCCTATGCCGCGGCGGCGTAGCTGCGGATCGACCCCGAACGCCTCGACGTAGCCTTCTTTCAGCGATTCGCCGTTGTATATCACTGCGGGCCTGCCCGCCTCGGCGCCGGGCACCTGGATCAGGAAGCGCAGGAAACCGACGCACCGGGTGGCGTGATAAGCGCCGAGCACGTGAGATTCCAGCGCGTCCGGGTAATGCCGGGTCAGTTGCGGTCCTGGGCCAGCACCCGGGCCGCCAGGGCAAGCACGAGCTCGAAGCCCGCCGTCCCTGGCCGGACGTCCTTCACCTGTACCTGCAGCCCGGGCCTGGCGTCGCCCTCATCCATCTGGCCATCATGCCGGTCAGGGTGCCGGACAGGACGCCGCATGATCGCGTACTTCCTGCGGCGGTTCACGGGCGAAGCAGCGGCCGCAGATCGTCGAGCCGGTCGAACAGGTGCCACACGTACGCCGAGGTGCCTCGTTCCCGGTGCGGGTGCAGGTCGGCTAGGGCGGGGTCCTGACGGTAGCTCTCGAAGGCCGCCCGAGACTCCCATTCGACCAGGATGAGCACCTGCCGGGGGGTGATGTCGCCGGCCGCGCTCTCCTGGAACCGGCCCAGCGCCAGCACCCGCCCTCCGTGCCGGGCGACCTCGCGGGCCGACCGGCGTGAGTAGGCCAGGTACTCCTCGCGGTCGGCGATATCGAACAGGTTGAGCGCGTAGACCTTCGTCTCCTCAGCCGTCACACCCCGACTCTAGGCCAGCGCAGTTGGGTCGACCGTCCCAACAGAGGTGACCAGATCGGCGCCAAGTAGCGATGATCGGTCTTCGCGGCGCACCCGGAACCGGCTCAGCGGGCCCGGCGCCCGAGCAGTTTCTCGATACTGCGGCGCTCGCGCTTGGTCGGACGGCCCGCGCCGCGGTCCCGGGCCGCCACCGGGACAGCCTCCTGGCGGGGCGGAGGGGGAGGGCTGTTGTCGATGTAGCACGCGACGGCAGCCGTTGCGCTGACACGCTTGGTGATGACCTGCTGGACGATCACCACGCGTTCACGTCCCCCGCTGCGCAGCCGCACCTCGTCACCGGCCCGTACGGCATGCGCGGGCTTGACCCGGACCCCGTTGACCCGGACATGCCCGGCCCGGCAGGCACCGGACGCGGCCGAACGGGTCGCGGCCAGCCGCACCGACCAGATCCAGCTGTCCACCCGCCCAGCCTGATCACCTGCCACCCGGCAAACTGTAACGCGATACGCGCTCACCGGCTGCGCCCAACTGACGTCTTCCGCGAAGGACCAGCGCGGTCACCGGGGTGAGACTGGATGCATGGGTGCGCGCGTCCGGTTGCCGCTAGGGGTGCTGCTGCCGTGTGTTGCCGTGTGCCTGGCGGCGTCCGGTGCCGCCGCCATCGGCGCCGTCTGCGTGCATGCGGTCGACAGCCATGTGATTCGGCAGGCCGACGATGGGCTACGGGCCTGCGCCAGCGGCACGCTGAGCCACGGCCTGGCGGCTGTGCCCGGCTCCGGTGCGGTGCCGGGCCAGGCGTCGCCCATGCCCTGCGACATGGAGTTGCTGAGCGTGAGCGGGCAGGTGCTGATCCCGGCGCCGGCTGGTGCCGGCGGCCCGGCCATCCCGGCCAGCCGGTCGTGGCTCGCGGCGCACCTGGCCGGACCGGTCATCGTGCCGGGATCCGGGAACAGCGGGCGCTGGCGGGTGGCCATCAAGGTCGTTCACTATCAGGCGCAGCGCATGCTGTTCGTGTTCGGGCCCGATGACCTGAGGTACCTCATCAGCGGGTCGGCCGGGCATGGCTCGGCCGGCATGCTGGTCGTGATGGCAGGACTGGCCGGTGCCGGGCCGCCCGCCGCGGGCTACGCCGCCGCGGCGGGCACTGTGCTGGTCCTGCTGGCAGCCGCGGCGTTCGCCGTGACGCGGGCGATCCTGCGGCCGCAGCGCGAGGCTGCCAGCCACACGGCCGAAGCCGCGGCGCGCGGGTCGCCGGCTGACTTGGCAGGGCACCTGGAGCAGGCATGCCTGCAGCTGCGCAGGCCGGCCGGCATCGTGCACGGGTTCACCGAGTACTGCCGCAAGCACGGCCGACCCCCGCCACCCGCTTTTGACCAGATGATGCAACGGGTAACCGGTGAAATCACCCGCATGGAAACCCTCGTCGACGGCCTGCGCATGCGTCCAGCCGGCCAGTCCACCGGGCCGGATCGCCGGCCCGATCCGCCCGCGACCGACCCAGCCGCCCATGCCCGCCTGCCGACCACCCGCCAACCGCCGGCCAGCGGCGACCACGCAACGTAACCGGCCCTCTTCAGGCCGATCCCTGCCGAAACGGTCAGGACGTCTTGGTACCGGCGAGGTAGGAGTGGACGGCAGAGATCACCACGGACCCCTCACCGACCGCCGAGGCCACCCGCTTGACGGACCCAGCGCGAACGTCACCGACAGCGAACACTCCGGGCACCGACGTCACGAAGCCGTCGCGGGTGACTACGAACCCTTTGGCGTCGAGCTCGACGCCCACCTCGTGCAGCCAGGTCGTGCTTGGGTCCGCGCCAATCATCAGGAAGAGACCGGCTGCGTCGAGCCGGACGTCCCGCTCGAGGACGTGGTCCCGCCAGTCCAGCGCGCTCAGTCGACTCGTGCCATGGACCGCGGACAGCTCCGAGCGAGGGTGGACGGTGACCCGTTCGTGGTGAGTGAGGCGCTGCGCCAGGTATGTCGACATCGTGTCGCGGAGGTCGTCACGGCGGATCAGGACGTGGACCTGGCCGGCGTGCCGGGCCAGGAACAGGGCGGCTTGGCCGGCCGAGTTGGCGCCCCCCACCACGACGGCGTTCTGGCCGGAGACAACCCTGGCCTCGAGCTCGCTCGCGGCATAGTAAACGCCGCGTCCCTCGAGGTCAGCCAGGCCAGGCAAGTCCAGGCGCCGATACCGGACGCCGCTGGCGATGATCACGGCGCAAGCCACGATGTCGTGCTCGTCGTCGAGCCGGACGCGGAAGCCTCCGGACACCCGCGACAGCCCCGTGACGGAGCGGGGGGACACCAGCCTCGTCCCGAACTTGACGGCCTGCAGCATCGCGGCCCGTGCCAGCTCCGCCCCGGAAACGCCCCGGGGAAAGCCGAGGTAATTCTCGATCCGCGACGAGCTGCCGGCCTGGCCCCCGATGGCGACGTCCTCGACGACGACCACGTCTAGCCCCTCCGAGGCCCCATAGACGGCGGCCGCCAGCCCCGCTGGTCCGGCGCCCACCACGAGCAGGTCACATCGAGAGTCGTCAGAAAGGCACCACAGGTCGATCCCGAGCGCAGTCGCCAGATCGCGCATCGTCGGTGCGGTCATTACCCGCCGCTCTCCCGTCACCACAACCGTGCCCGCCTCAGGCAGCGCGGTGGTCTTCACCAGCTCTGACCAAGCCGACGCGTCCGAGCGCAGCACCGTCCGGTACGGGAGCTGGTTGCGCTCGGCGAACTCCTGAAGCCGGTGCAGGTCGCGGTCGTCGTCTCCGGCGAGCACGAGACCGCCCTCCCCCATTCTCTTCAACAAACGCCGCCGGGCGTCGAACGCGGAGAGCAGGACATCGCTCAGCTCCCCCGAGATCTCCACGAGCCGGCGCAACTCCTCGACCCGCACCCGAAGCACCGCGGTGTCCTCCATGGCCACACCCGGGAGGACGGCCCGCTGCCCCATCAACATGCCCAACTCGCCGACGAAGTCGCCCTCCTCGATGACGAAGACCACCCGGTCGTCCCGGCGGTCCAAGAGAAGTACGCCGCCGGCGAGGACGAGGTACAGGTCGTAGCTGTCACCGGTGTCCCACAACAGCTCGCCGGGCTCGGGATGCAGCACCTCACCGGCCGACCGCAGCAGGTCTAGAGCATGCTGGCTGAACACCGGCCAGGCCAGCGCATCGACATCGTCCTGCCGCCGGGACGAGTACTGGGTCCGCTTGTCGGGCACGGGGATGCTGCTCATGCGTCTCCTTCACCTGGCAAACGGATCGATCCAACCCTCTCATCAGCATCGGGGTCAGTCATGTCGGCCCATTCACGGTAAAACCGGCCAGCAGGCCGGCGGAAGCTAGGGTGAGACGGTGACGCTTGGACAGCTTCGAAGGGGCACACCCGGCCGGTTCGGCTGATTATCGATGCCGAACGGGTAACGGTTCCCGCGCCTCGTCTCTTCTACGTCGCTCCCACGGGCAGAGCCCCGCGCTCACGCTGTCCGGCCCGCGCCCGGCGCGCCGGACAGCGGCGCCCAGCCCGCGAGTATCCGGCTGAGCCGATACCGACGGACTTTAGCTGGTGGCCATCAATGACTTCGGGTTCCTCGCGTGTGTTTGCCGCGAATCCGATAGGACGGTCAGGCGGCCCGGTCAACCTGTTGCGCGGCGGGTTCCCGGTTCTCGGCTGCGGTCGCCTGGGCCTGGGAGCGGGGCTGCGGCGCCCGGGCCGAGCGGATAATGGCTTCGGAGGCGCGCGTCAACTCGTCATTGACGTACCGTACTGCGTGAATCATCCGGCGCGGGCCGGTCATCATGCGGCCGGTACGGGGCCGGTGCGTGGCTGTCATGGCGGTCACCTCCTTCGTGGTGCAGGGCGGCGTGATAGCCAGGTCGTGTTCTGCTTACGATTTGAGTCAAGCCGACCGCGGTGAAACCGGGATGCCGTTGCTGTGGTGACCGGATGGAGAGCCTGCGCCGTCACCCGGCGTCAGCTGCCGGCCGGCGAAACCGGTCCCCTGTCCAGCGAGCTAACGGGTCCCAGGCCCTTACCGGGCGCGCTGGCCGGGGAGGACATAAGGAAAGACTGCGGTGCGCAGGTGCCCGGTTACGGCTGGCTTGAGCCCTGACGGGATGGCGGTTCCGGTGACAAGGGAGAGCATGACCTCAGGCGCGTTGTCGGCCAGCGGCCGGCCGTTGCGTACCGCGAACCCGTAGGTGGCGGGCGTGCCGATGACGTACGGCAGGAGATCGGGGAGCAATTCGGCTGCGACGGCCTGGCCGTAGCCGCGGGGGTCTCCGACGGTGCCGCTGGCGGCGGCGACGGCAGCGACAAGGCCGGCGATGTGCTCGCCGTCGTCGGCAATGTCCTTCGAGGGGTGCCGGGTGTTGGCCGGGTTGGAGAAGTCGGTGTCATCCGGCCAGAAAATCGGCCACATCATGGGATGACCGGCCCGGTTGATCTGCCGCCACCCGCCGGAGTCCGTGGCGAGCTTGGTGGCGCACCAGATGCCGGTGCGGACGCCGGGGCGCAGTTGCGGCTGCTGGTGGGAGATCTCAAGCACGATCGACTCCGCGGTCGTGCCCGCGAAGCTGTTCTGGGCGGTTTCGGGCCGCCAGCCGGACAGGTCCACCGGGGTTCCCTTGGCCACCGCCGCGTTAACGATCGAGAGCAGAGAGAGGTCGATGTAGAAGGAGTCGGCGATGCGCCCGGCCCAGATCCGAGTACCGTCGGCCGCGGCCGTTTCGCCGGTCCGGCCTTCCAGGAGGAGTTCGCCAGTCGCGCTGTCCTCGCGGGCGCCGTCGCCGGCGAGGGAATGGAGCCGCAGTGCTTGCCCTCCGTTCGCGTCGGCCTCGCCGAAGGCGATCCGGTACGTTAGGTCCTCGTATTCGGCCCATCCGGAGTGGATCTTGAACTCGTAACGAGCCTCTGGGTGAAAACCGGGCTCGGCCCGGCTTCCGGTGATGTCGGAATTGACGTTCATGACGAGCACGGTGCTTGCCTGGCCCGGGAAAACGTACAGGTCATCGATGAACAGCTGGCCGCTTTGGGCAGCGAGCGGTGTATCGAGGTGATGGGACATGAGACGCTCCGTTCTTCGGTTCTGCTGGTGATTTCACGTCGTGGCACGGCGCGCCCGCATGCAGCACGCGGGCGGGACTCCCTGCGGTTGCGCGGTCTGGCGTGTGCCGACGTGGTTCATTCTGAGCTGGGCGCTGTCGCCGCCGGAAGCGTCAGATGACGGCGATCACGGCCGTACGTCAGATGACGTAACACGGCGTCTTCCGCAAGCGGCGGCGACGGAAGCAGCATCGGGGTGCCGGCCGCCGTGCTCTGCGGGCTTATCGGGCGTCGCGCGTCAGGGCATCGCGGAGCGCGGCGCGGGTGGTGATGCCGAGTTTGGGGAAGATCCGGTACAAGTGGGTGCTGACCGTGCGGGGTGACAAGTGCAGGTGCTCGCCGATCTGCTTGTTCGTGTATCCCGCCGCGGCTAGCTGGGCGACCTCCAGTTCATGGCGGGTGAGCGCACCTGGTCCCGTGACGTCGCCTCCGGCAGGCGAGGTCCTGCCCGGGCCGACGGCCCGGAGTTCGCGGGCGGCGCGGTCAGCCCACGGCCGGGCGCCGATGGTGTCGAAGGTGCCTAGCGCAGCCCGCAGCAGGTGGCGGCGGCTCTCACGGCTCTCGCGGATGCGTCGGAGGCGCTGGGCGTAAGCAAACTGGACGCGTGCGTAGTCAAAAACCCAGCGGTCGGCAGCCGGCACCGAAAGCGCGCGGTCGAACAGGCGCGCGGCTTCGTGATCGTCGTCCGTCGCCATTGCCGCGCAACTGCTGGTGATAAGAGCCAGGCGGGGTGAGATATCGGCAAGCCGGTGCCGGTTCATGGCGTCGACGTGTGCTCGCGCGGCGGCACCGCGGCCGGTGGCGACGGCTCCCTCGACGAGATCCGGGCAAGCCCACAGTGCGAGCGGCTCGTAAGGGGCGAAGGTACCCGCAGGGCTGATCGCGGCGGCGTTCTGGTAGGCGGTTTCGAAGTCGCCTCGCCCGGTGGCGGCCAGTGCCTTGGCGTGCCAGGCGAAGGTCTGGGTCTGCCGGGTTCCGTGAGAGGTGGCCCAGTCAGCTAGTTCGCCGGCCAGGGCGTCCACTTTCTCCTGGTCGCCGTGCACGCCGGCCAGGATCGCGGTGTGGTACATGGCAATCTGCGCGTAGACGGCCCCGCCGGAGGCGAGACAGGCGGCCAGGCAGTCGTCAGCTAGCTGCTGCGCTTCGTCCCAGCGGCCGGTGGCGAACGCGTCTGTCCACAGGTACATCTTGGCCACGGTGGCCCGGGCGGTGGTGGTGTCGGGTCCGCCGGCGACCTGCCGGCGAAGGATATCCCGGCATGCGCCCACGCGGTCAACAAAGACCGCGGCGGCGGGGATCCGGAGCAGTTCGTCCTGGTCGGTCTCGCGATGAAGGCTGGCGATCGCCGCGTCCAGGGCGGGCAGCAGGGGGAGCGCTTCGTGGGCCGGGTTACCTTGGAGTCCCGCCTGTAGCCGCACGCCCCGCGGTGTGGCGGAGCCCAGGCGGGCGAGGGCGGCCCGGCACGGATCCCATAGCTCTGCGCGTCCGCCGAACAGGCATACCGTCGTAAGGGTCGTGACCGCTGCCGCCATGCCGTCGTCTGCGGGATCGCCCGATCCTGAGTGCGCCTCCATGGCGGCAAGGAGATGGCGGTGGATGGTGTCGATGTCCTGGCTGCCGGTGGTTACCGCTGCGGCGGCCGCGGCCGCCGCGAGGTGCAGGGCGCCCGCTGCCTCCGGTTCCGCGTCCGGGGCACGGCCGGGAGGAGTGATGCTCGCGGGCAGCTGCCAGGTGAGATCGCTGCCGATGTACGCGGCTTCGGCGAGCCGGCGTCGACGGTCACCGGTCCCGGGGCTGAGGTCCGCGGCCCGTGTTAGCGCGGCGATCGCGCCGGTCGCGTTCCCGCGGTGCGCCATGTGTCGGGCGCATTGTTCGAGTCGCGTTGCGATGCCCTCGTCGGGCTGGTCGGTAGCTGCGGCTAGGTGCCGGGCCTGATGCTCGGGCTGGTCGGCCAGCGCTCGCGCCAGGGCCTCATGTGCATGGCAGCGGGACGTGGCGGTGGACAGTCCGGCCACCGCGGATCTGGTCAGCGGATGCCGGAATGTCACCCGGTGCTGCTCGACATCAACATAGATGATCCGCTCGCGTTCGGCGGGGGCGAGGTCATCGAGCACCGGCACGCCGGCTGCGGCGCGCAGGACATGCAGGTCGCCCGTTGCGTCGAGGGCAGCGAGCAAAAGGAGATCCTGCGTGGCCGTGGGCAGCTGGGTGACCCGGGCCGCGAAGATGGCCTGCAGCCGTTCGCTCAAGGGAAGGACGTCGGGCAACTCCTGCACCGAGGCCAGTTCCCTTCCGGAAAGGGCCGATGGCAGTTCGAGCAAGGCAAGAGGATTGCCGGCGGCCTCGTCGAGCAGCCGCTGCCGTACTCGCGGTGGCAGGGCCGGGAACCGTGCGCGCAGCAGCGCGTCGGACGCGGCAGGGTCCAAGGCCGCCAGGTGATGGCTGGGCACGCCGTCTAGACCGAGATGACCGGGTGCCGGCGGTCTGGAGGCGGCCAGCACCCCGATCCGGCTGCCAGGCACACGTCGGGCCACGAACCTCAGCACGTCTCCGCTGAACGGGTCCAGCCACTGCAGGTCGTCCACGACGATCAAGATCGGTACGTGCCGCGCCACCGCCCTCAGCAGGGCAAGCACCGCCTGGGAGATCGCTGCCGGCTGCGGCGGACGGCCATCGGCCAGGCCGAGGGCAACCGACACCGCCTCGCGCTGATCGGCGGACAGGCAGTCGTCGTAGGCGAGCAGGGGCATGACTACCTGCGTTAGCCCAGAGAAACTGATCATCTCAACCGCCGACCCGGCGGTCTGAAGCACCCTGGTGTCGGCTTGCGCAGCGCGAGCCGCCGCCGCCTGAAGTAGCGCGGTCTTGCCCACGCCTGGTTCGCCGGTCAGGAGCAGAGCACCACCGTGAGCGGCAGACCTGGTGAGGAAATCCCCGAGCACCACCAACTCCGGACCCCTCCCCACCAGGGCATCGTCCATCGCCGGCCTCACCTTCTGCGGCCGATTCTAACTACGACGTTGATCATCTGTAGATACCTGGCCGCACGTCGTCCGCCGTTTCCCGCCCATCAGAATCAGCCCTTGAAGAACCGTCTCCGAGGAAAGCCGCACATACGAGGACGCGGCCGCAGACGGTGTACGGCCTGGCGGACTCACCCGTCGCCCCGGCGGCCTGGATGCTCAACCCACGACGCGGCCAGCTGCTCCGACATCGCCGCCGCGTTCGCCGGGCACCCGCGCCAGCCTCGCGCGGCGCCCAAGGCCGAGACCGCGCGATCGCCAACCGGGCCTTCGCCAAGACGGTCGTGTTCGAGACGAACGGGCACGGCCCCCGGGCCGGAGCGGCCGGGGAGCACGTCGGCCCAGTACCGCTATGTCGGCGAACGAAACCGCCCCGGCCGCCTCGCCCAGCGCGCCGCGGACTAGGTTCAGGCGACGGCCCGGAACGGCGACCGGTACGGGTTCCGCTGAGCTCAGCCCCTCGCGCATGAACCTGTACGCCCCCTGGCGTACTCGCTCAGGCCGCGGTAGAACGGCGCGAAGTGAGAAAAGTCCCAGCGCGCATACGGCCATCTGTCGTTGCCACCGGTCGTCACCTCCTCATACTCGCCGTACCGCGCCACGGCGGGTATTCCCGCGCGAGCGTGCCGCTTGGAGTATTGCCGTTATCGCTCGCGCGTGGCCGCGCACCACTGGCAGCAGATCCCGAGGAGGATGGCTTGGCGCTGGCCGGATGCGCGGCCGCGCGGCGCGGCGGTTAGCGCGGCGGGTGGCCGGGACCCGTCCACTGCACCAGCAGCAGGGTGGCGTCATCACGCAGGCCGCCAGCCTGATGGTCCAGCACGGACCGCGCCAGGCGCCGCAGCAGTTCCTCGGCCGTCCGGCCGCTGGCGGCTTCCCGTTCCAGCAGATCGGCCAGCCGGTCCAGTCCGAACAACTCCCCGTCCGCGGTCCGCGCCTCCGTTACCCCGTCGGTATACAAAAGCAGCATGTCATCCGGCTCGAGTTCCTCGATGACCGGCTTGGGGGTCATGTCACCGAGTCCGAACGGCAGTATCGGGTCACAGCTGAGTTCGGCGACCACCTTGCGGCCGCGGAGCAGCAGAGGCCGCGGATGCCCGGCACACGACCACTCCAGCCGTCCTGACCCGGTGGCCAGCCGGGCGACTATGCCAGTGGCGAACGATATATCGTCATAGTATTCAGCCAGGGCCTCGTCGATTGCCGCGTGCATGTCGGCGACCGGCGCCCCGTTCCGGCGAGCGTGCCGGTATGCGCCGACGGCCAGGCCGGTCAGCAGCGTCGAGCCGAGGCCATGTCCCAGGCCATCGATGATCGCGAAATGCAGATCGGCGCCGTTGACCGCATAGTCGAACGCGTCACCGGCGATATCGTAAGCCGGCTCGAGCACCCCGGCGATCAGCGCACCTGGGGTGCGAGCGCTCAGCGGCGGGAGCAGGTCCCACTGCATGCCGGCCGGCAGCGACATGGCCCGGCCCCGCCGCCGCACGTACGGGACGTCGCTGATCCGCGCGGCCGAACCCACGACCAGGCCGGCGAAGACGCCGAGCAACTCCAACTTTGCCAGCACCTTCGGATCGGCGTGCCGAACCGTGACCGCCAGGACCCCGGTCCTGGTTGTCTGCTCCACCACCGGAACCCATACCCGGACCGGGCCGTCCCCGCGGCTGGTCACCGGCTGGCCTGTGGTGAACGCCCGGCCCGCCATCGACCCCGCCACCTCTTGCTCGGCCTCGTCACCAGCCAGCGGGAACAGCATCTGGTGGGCGAAGTCAGCCAGGTAAACGACCGGATCCCAGGCCGGCACCGACTCGCATGCCGCCGCGAGAGCATGGTGCAGGTCACCGCTGGCGTCGTGGCACAAGATTCGGAGCGCGTCGTGGTAGCCGGGCTCACTCATCGCGGCTCCGCTCCCGAGAGAGTGCATTTGCAGCGCGCGCAGCGCTGCACGGCTAGCTTATCGCGCGCCCCATGGGCAGCGACCGGGCTGGCACCGCCACCCGTCCGCCCGCATCTCCGGCCTGCCCGATGAATTGGACCCGGCCTTCCGGCCGGATCCTTCGTGGACGGCGCGCGGAATGGGTGCTCGGCGGGCCGTCCAGGACGGAATCGACACGGCCCCGGCCCGGTTCCTCCCGAGATCAGCCGGTTATAGCAAGCCAGTCAGACCCCGCTGGCCCGTTGCCAGCCACGCGGGCCGGACCGCGAACCCGGACCGGAAGCCGGTGTCCGAAGTCCTGAGACAGACAGCTGCATGAGCCGCCGACCGGAGATCCATCGGTAGGAATGTCGTTGATGGACTCCGCGGGGCAGCCCGCGACCCATTGCTTCACATTGCCGAGCATGTCGTACAGACCGAAGGCATTCGGCTCGCGCGTCGCCACGGGGTGCGCCCGTTCGTCGCTGTTCGCCTCCGACCAGGCAATGTCGGGCAGGCGTCCGTAGTAGCGCGTGGTGACGCCGGCGCGCGCCGCGTATTCCCACTCCGCCTCCGTCGGCAGACGGCCGCCCACGAGACCGCAGTAGCGCTTGGCGTCCTTCCAGCTCACCTCGGTCATTGGCAGGTCTGGTGAGCCGTCGGCTGCGTTCTGTCTGCCCCG
>Ga0207689_10005304_pt1 | contig 11549 bp, 7 predicted proteins | sample KBSMisM52_FD_184312 | JGI IMG/M metagenome (GOLD analysis project Ga0207689, IMG submission 184312) | Miscanthus rhizosphere microbial communities from Kellogg Biological Station, Michigan, USA - KBS Miscanthus M5-2 (SPAdes) (version 2) | ecosystem: Host-associated > Plants > Roots > Rhizosphere... | reverse complement strand
GTGCTCGAGAAACTGCGCCGCGAGCCGGTGGAAGACTTCCGCATCGATTTCGAGGACGGCTACGGCAACCGCGCCGATGCCGAAGAGGATGCTCACGCGGACGCCGCCGCGCGCGAAGTGGCCGCGGGAATGAAGAACGGCACTCTGCCGCCGTTCATCGGCATCCGCATCAAACAGTTCTCGCAGGAACTGATGCCGCGGGCCATGCGCACGCTGGACATTTTCGTCTCGACGCTCCTCGCCGAAGCCGGAGCGCTGCCGCCGAACTTCGTAGTGACGCTGCCGAAGATCCAGCTGCCGCAGCAGGTCACCGCGCTGGCCGATCTGTTCGATGACATGGAACCAAAGCTCGGCCTGGCGAAACACACGCTCCGTTTCGAGTTCATGATCGAGACCACGCAGGCCATCCTGAGCGAGAACGGCGTCTCCAACCTGCCGCTCTTTCTCGACGCTGCCCGCGGCCGCGCCGTGGCCGCGCACTTCGGCACCTACGACTACACCGCCAGCTGCAACATCACCGCGGAGCATCAGCGGATGGACCATCCCGCCTGCGATTTCGCCCGGCACATGATGCAGGTGGCCTACGCCGGCACCGGCCTCTGGCTGTCGGATGGCGCGACGAACATCATGCCTATCGCGCCACACCGCGGAACGCTGACCGCGGAGCAGGCCGAGGAGAACCGGACTGTGGTGCATCGCGCGTGGAAGCTGCACGTCGATCACATCCGCCACTCGCTGATCAACGCCTACTACCAGGGATGGGATCTCAATCCCGCGCAGCTTCCGACGCGTTACGCGGCGGTCTATTCGTTCTTCCTCGAAGGACTGCGCGCGGCGACGGATCGTCTGAACAACTTCATCGCCAAAGCCGGCCAGGCCACGCTCGTCGGCGATGTCTTCGACGACGCCGCCACCGGCCAGGGTCTGCTCAACTACTTTTTACGCGCGCTCAACTGCGGCGCCATCACGGAAGAGGAAGCGCTGGCCACCGGCCTCACGCTCGATGAGCTGCGCAGCCGGAGCTTCGTGAAGATCATGAAAGGGCGGCGAGGCTAACCCTGTCATTCCGAGCCCGGCGGCACCCCGGAGGGGTAAAGCACGGCAAGGAATCCCCGGCTACAACCGCGGACGATCGGATCGAGGCTATCGGCCGGGGATTCCTCGCCGCGCTCTGCCCCTGCCGGGGCGTCGCCGGCTCGGAATGACAGTACGACTACCTCGGCGTCACCACGCGATAGACCTTCGCGCGCTGGCGCAAGTGCCATTGATGCAGCCGCTGGAACATGCCGGCCACACCGTGATGACGCGGCGCGTGCTGCGCACTGTTCACCACGATGACGTGCCGCGCGTGCGGCGGTCCCGGCGGCAACGCGTGCGCGTTCACGTCCACGACCTGCACATCGCGAGCATGATGATGATGCGTCGCCGCGATGGCTGGCGTTCCTGCAAGACAAAGGGTGAGGATGCCTGCCTGAACTGCGTTGTGGATTTTCATGCTTGCACCTCCGGCGATGAAAAGTGCAAGGCGGTGGCCACTTCGAATGGCTGCTAACTCCCTCGATACGTTGAATATCCGTACGGACTGAGCAGCAGCGGCACGTGGTAATGCTGCGCTCCCCCGCGCACAGCGAACTCGATCGTTACGCGCGGGAAAAAGCCGTTCGGATCGTAGGCACCGGTGTCGAAGGTGATGCGATACGTTGCTTCTTCCGGCGCGTCGTCGACCAACTTGAGACGGCCGTCGTCGTTCGTCGATCCGTGGGCGACCAGCTCCCAATCGGTGCGCAGAATCTCCAGCGTGATGGCGATGCCCGCGGCGGGTTTGCCTTTGGCCGTGTCGAGGACGTGTGTTGAAATGCCCATCAGCCCACCAACTTCATCAGCCGCAGTTTCGTGATCTTCATCTGCTCCTCGGCCGCGACGCGCAACTCTTCTTCCGGAGTGTTCTCCAGCCGCTGCCAGGCCATGGCCAGCATCTCGTCGGCGCTGCGGCCGGTAGCACAGACGATGTAGATGTGGTCGAAGCGCGCTTCGTACTCGCGGTTCGCCGCCGCCAGCGCATCCATGCTCTCGCTCGACGCCGACGCGGTTCCCGATTGCTCCTGCCGTGCCCACTTCGACCCCGATCGTTCGCCGATGCGCGGATGCGCGGCGAAGGCTTCGCGCCAATCGTCCGGCTTCAACGAATGCCAGATCGCTTCCGCTTCACGAATGAGATCGCTCCACGCCGGGAACGGACGCGCGGCCATCATCCGGCGCACCCATTCGCTCGATCCGCAGCAGTTGCGCAGCTGCGCGGCGGCGAGATCGTCCGTCAGCGTGTTGACGTACTTCGCCACCGCATCGCAGCGCCCTTCCTCGGTGGCCACGCCATGCACGCGTAACCGGCTGACGCCGCCGTCGGGATAGACGTTCAGCCGCAGATGCGTGACCGGCCCGTTCTGCGCCAGCTCGTCGACGAAGATGTGCCGCGTGTGCGCCTGCAGTTTCGTGCGCGCAAGCACCTCGAACCATTCATCACTTTCAAACGCGCGCGTTCCCTCGATCGAACAGGTGTCGGGATAGTTCCCTTTGAAATGATTCGTATCGATTTCGATGCGACGCAGCGATCCCTCTTCCGCGAGCTTCACGATGACCCAATCGTGCCCCGGCCCGCGCCGCCGCTTCGTCTCCCAGCCGTCGCTCATGTTGTGCGCGCTGCCGGGCATGATCAGGTTGTGCTTCGGCCCGAAGAACATGTCGCTGCACGCCAGCACGTCCGCCCCATGCTCCGCCGCCGCCAGGTCGGTCTCGATCGACAGCCCGCCTTCGCGCCGCCAGTCTGGAACGACCTCGCCGTGAACGCGCAGCCGGGCCACGCCGCCGTCGGGATAAATGTGCAGACGAAGATGGGTGAACGCATACGGCGAGTCGACCGCGAACAGGTTCTCGCTGTCGCCCTTCAGCTCGGATTTCGGCAGGATCTCGATCCAGTTCGCCGCCAGCAGCGTTTCGACGTCACTCTCCGGCCGGACGGCAACTCCTTCGATCGAACAGTGCGACGGGAAGTTGCCGCGAAAGAACGCCGTGTCGACCACCACCCCGCGCACGACGCCGCGCACGCCGAGCCGGATGATGGCGAAGTCGTGACCAGGAGTGCGCTTGCGGCGGCTCTCCCATCCGTCCATCCACTTCCCGCGGTCGGTGTACTCGTGCTCTTTCCACACCGCCTTGTTAGGCTTGAGCAGGTTTTCTTTTTCGGCAAAGTAGTCGTCAGTGGCGTAGAGCACCGAGCCGCCGAGGCGGTCAGATGCCAGGTCGAGCAAGTCTTGAAAGTCGCTCATGACCGAGCGGGAGACGAATGTTCAATGTTGAATGTTAAATGTTCAATGTTGAATGAACGCGGGGATCGATGCCGGGCCCATTCAACATTCAACATTGAACATTCAACATTCAACATTCGCCTCATCTCCGAATCCATTCGCCTACCGCGTTGCCCAGGTGCTTCCCATCCTGCCACACCTTGTGGCCGCGAACATACGTTGTATGAACGACGCCGTTGAGCGTTTCGCCGGCATAGGGCGTCACCTTGTGCCGGTGCTGCACGTGTTCGGTCCGGACCACGAAACGAGCCTCGGGATCGAGAACCGTAATGTCGGCGTCGTACCCTGCGGCAAGCTTTCCTTTTCGATGTTGAAGTCCCGCCAGCGTTGCCGGTCCGGTGGTCATCAGATCGACGATCTTCTCGAATGCAATCCCGCGCCTCTTCGCCTCGGTCCAGACGATCGGAAAGCCAAACTGCAGCGATGCGATGCCGCCCCAGGCGCGATGGATGTCGCCGTCGTTCATCCGTTTCAACTCCGGCGTACACGGCGAATGGTCGCTGACGATGGCGATGAGCAGTCCTTCTTCGATGCCGCGCCAGAGCGCCTCGCGGTTGGCGTGCCCGCGGATCGGCGGCGCGCATTTGAACTCCGTCGCGCCGTCGGGAACCGATTCCGCGTCGAAGTAGAGATAGTGCGGCGTGGTCTCGGCGGTCAGCGGAACATGCTCTTCGCGCGCGCGCCGCAGCGCTTCGAGTCCGTTCGCCGAGGAGAGATGGACGATGTGCGCATGCGTCGCCGTCTTCTTCGCCATCGCATAGACCAGCGCGATCGCCTCATCCTCCGCCTCGGCCGGCCGCGTGGCGAGATAGCTCGCGTACGAACGTTCGTCGCCCGCAGGCGCGTGGATGTGCTCCGGCAATTCCGCGTGAACCAGCAGCGGCGCGCCGGTTCCGTGGAGAGCCTTGAGCGCCTCTTCCAATCCGTGCGCATCGAGATGTCCGAACTCCGGCACGCCAGAGTCGACGAGAAAACATTTGAAGCCGCACGCGCCGGCATCGAGCATCGGGCGCAGCTCGACGGCATTCCCCGGCACCGCGCCACCCCAGAGCGCCACATCGACATGGCACTTCCCGTGGAACGCATGAACCTTCGTTTCGAGTGCCGCCACCGAGGTTGTTGGAGGGATCGAATTCAGCGGCATGTCGACGATCGTTGTCACCCCGCCCGCGGCTGCGGCCCGCGTGGCCGTCTCGAAACCCTCCCACTCCGTCCGCCCGGGTTCATTCACATGAACGTGGGAGTCGACGATGCCGGGCATGAGTGTCAGCTCGCCGTTATCGTCCGTTGCCGCATCATCGAAATCGCCGATGCGCTCGATGATGCCATCGCGGATGTGGATCGACGCGGGCCGGATACCTTCCGGCGTAACGACATTGCGGCTGCGGAGGATCACGCGGCGGATGATAGTGCGAAGCCACGAATCTCTACTGTCATCCTGAGCCGCCGGAGCTGCGTAGCCGAAGGCGGAGAAGCGGAGGGCGGTCGAAGGACCCCCGGCTGGTAACCCGGACAGGGCGGTGGCTTTCACGAGGCAAGTAGCCGGGGGTCCTTCGACCGTCCTCCGCCGTTCCGCGCTTCGCGCTACTCGGCTCCGGCGGCTCAGGATGACAGGAAAGGAGCTACGGCTGTGGCGCCGCCACCTCACGAGCATCAGCACCGCGCGCCACCCGCCGGTACCCCGTCATCCGCATCAGGATCTCTTCCCCTGTCGCGGGCGCGTGCAGTTTCGGGATCTCGCCGGCGCTGAGGAACGACAGCGCGTTCTTCACCGCCATCCAGACGGAGATGGCAAGAACCAGCGGCGGCTCGCCGACCGCTTTGCTCGATCGGATGTTCAGCGGGTTTTCGGCATCGATCCAGTCGACGTTGAAGACCGGCGGCACGTCCTGGATGTTGGGGATCTTGTACGTCGTCGGCGAGTGCGAGAGGAGGTTGCCCTTGGCGTCGCGGCGCAGCTCCTCGTTCGTCAGCCAGCCCATCCCCTGGATGAAGGCGCCGGTGATCTGGCCGCGGTCGATGCCGGGATTGATCGGCTTGCCGATGTCCATCAAGAGATCACTGCGCCTGACGTGCATCATGCCGGTGAAGCGATCGATCTCGACCTCGGAGATGGCCACACCCTGCGTGAAGTAGAGGAACGGCGCGCCGCACCCTTTGTCCGCATCCCAGTCGAGGCCCTGCGTCGAATAGAACCCGCGCTCGCCGACCGAGACGCGCTCGAGGTGACACATCTTCACCAGAGCGGCAAAAGGAACGCGTTGGCCGGGATTACTCCGGCCGAACACCTGGCCGTCTTCGAAAACGATTTCGCCCGGATCACCAGCGGATACACGTTGGAAATACTCCGCCGCCACGCCCGCCATCCGCGCGCGAATCTTGCGGCAGGCATCGGCGGCAGCGCTTCCGTTGAGGTCCGCGCCGCTCGACGCCGCGGTGGCCGAGGTGTTGTTGTTCTTCTCGGTCGACGTTGGCATCAGCAGCACGCGCTCGGCGTCGATCCCGAACTCGTCGGCCACGATCTGGCGGATCTTCGTGTTCACGCCCTGCCCCATCTCCGTGGCGCCGGTGGAAACCTGCACCGAGCCGTCGAGGTAGACGTTGACCAGGGCGTTGGCCTGGTTGAGGAACTTGGTGTTGAACGAGATCCCGAACTTGACGGCGGTGCAGGCGATGCCGCGAAGGTGCGTGCGCGACGTCGCATTGAACTTCGCCACCTCAGCTACTCGTGAGGCGTACTCCCCGCGTTCCGCGATCTCATCGAAAAGCCGCGGCAGATGATTGTTCCGCACCACCTGCCCGTACGGCGTGATGTTGCGATCGTCGGTCCCGTAGCAGTTGCGGCGCCGGATCTCCAGCGGATCGATCTTCAGCAGGACAGCGATCTCCTCGAGGATGTTCTCGATCGTGGCGATCCCCTGCGGCCCGCCGAATCCGCGGAAGGCGGTGTTCGGCGGATAGTTCGTCCGGCAGACCGTGCCGCGGATCAGCGCGTTGGGCAGGTAGTAGGCGTTGTCGGCGTGCGTGAGCGCGCGTCCCAAAACAGAGGTCGAGAGATCGGCGAAGGCGCCACCATCGGAGAAGAAATCGATTTGCGCGCCGGTGATGACGCCGTCGTCATCGAAGGCAACCTTGTAGTCGTTCTGGAACGGATGCCGGCCGCCGGTGACGCGCATGTCGTCGTCTTTGGTGTAGGCGATGCGCGCCGGCCGCTTGAGCTTATGCGCCACCAGCGCGGCGATCGCGGCCGGGTGGGTGGCCTGACACTCCTTGCCGCCGAAGCCGCCGCCCATGCGCTTGGTGACGACGGTGACCTTGTTGATCGGCAACCCGAGGAGGTGCGCGATCACATCCTGCACCTCGGAGGGATTCTGCGTCGACGAGTGAACGGTGAGCTGATCGAACTCGCCCGGCACCGCCAGCGCCGCCTGTGATTCGAGATAGAAGTGATCCTGCCCGCCGTTGATGAACGTTCCTTCGAGGATGTTTTTCGCCGAGGCGAATGCGGCGGCGACGTCGCCATGCTTGATGGTCATGGTCTTGCCGATGAACAGCCCGCGCCGCTTGCACTCATCGATGGTGAAGACCGGCTCCAGCTCTTCGATGTCAACCTTGATGGCCGCCTTGGCCTTGCGAATGGCCGCGCGCGACTCCGCGGCCACGACGACGATCGGGTGCCCGATGAACGACACGATCTCCTCGGCCAGCAGGAACTCGTCCTGGATGATGGCCCCGAAGAGGTTGTGGTGCAGATCGCGATACGTGAAGAGGTGCGCGAACGACGCCGCATCGCCGAAGTCGATCGAGCGAATCCGCCCATGCGCCACCGGCGACCAGACGAAATCGACGATCAGCTCCCCGCGCAGCGGCGCCACATCGTCGATGTAAACCGACTCGCCGCTGACGTGACCGACAGCAGAATCGTGAGGGATGTTCTTGCCGACCGAGGACATAGAAGGGAAAGTTTACCTCGGCCGCTCGTCACGCGCGCGCGAGGGCGATTTTGAGATCTTCGGCGAATAGCTCCGGCTGCTCGAGCGCTGCGAAGTGGCCACCCGCCGGAAACTCGCTCCAATGCGTCACGTTGTAGACGCGCTCGATCCACGATCGAGGCGGGAAAGGCTCTTCGAGCGGAAAGTGAGCAACCGCGCACGGCGTCGTGAGACGCTCGCCTGCGGCGAAGCGGAGCGGCGTCTTCGATGACTCGAGGTAGAGGCGCATCGAGGAGGTGATGGTGTTGGTGGCCCAGTAGACCGTGATGTTGGAGAGGATGGCGTCGAGCGAAAGGTGCGATCGCGGATCGGACCACTCGCGGAACTTTTCCCAGATCCAGATGCCGAGTCCGGCCGGCGAGTCGGCCAGGGCGTATCCGAGCGTCAGCGGACGTGTCTTCTGCACGTGGCCATACGCGTACGACTCGGCCACCCACGTTTCGCAATCGCGCAGGAATTGCTGTTCCTCGGGAGTCGGATCGGCGGCGTCAGGCGCGTACGAGCCGGGTATGTAGTTGAGGTGCATGGCGCTGAGGCGCTCGGGATGGTCGCGCGCCAGCCAAGTGGCGATCCCTGAGCCCCAGTCGCCACCCTGCACCGCGAAACGATCGTAGCCGAGCAGCGTCATCAACTCGACGATTCGTCCGGCGATCTGGCGATTCGTCATGCCCGGCAAGGCCGGCGGATCGGAGAAACCGTAACCAGGAAGCGAGGGCACGATGACGTCGAAGGAATCAACGAGCAGCGGGATGACATGCAGCATCTCGACGAACGATCCGGGCCAGCCGTGCAGCAACACCAGCGGCGGACGGCCGTTCTTTTCGTGGATGAAATGAATGCCGTTTGACTTGTAGTGATGGAACGAGTTGATCCGCGCCTCGTGTGCGCTCCAGTCGAACTCGTCCCGCCAGTAGCGGACGAACTCGATCGCCTCGTCGAGCGGCACGCCGCCGGAATCGGTGACGCCAATCGGCCATCGCGTGTCGCCGAGGCGGCGCCGAAGATCGTCGAGAATCGATTCCGGGATCGTGATTCGGATCGGCTCCAAGAGGCGCAATTGTAGTCTAGGGCCGGCACGCCGGTATGCCACCTACGGCGCGGCTCAACTTACCCTGGCGGCAAACGAAATCCTGCCGACATACGACGAACCCGTTCCACCAAATCGGGTCTCTTGATATCGAGCCAAAGGAGTGAACTGAGGTCGATCGGAATCTGTCCGAAAACATCGATGGTTATGATTGGTCCTGCCAACGAGAAAAGACGTAACGCCGGAATCCAGAAGCAAATAGTCAACCCCAGCACACCAGCGAGCAGAAAGCGAAGCGGTGAACCACTTAACATGGCGGTGGAAGCACTGAACGTCGGTAACCCAAGTACCGTAAGGCAAGCGATCGCCGTCGCCGCGTCGGAGTCCCAAAAGTACGTGCCATCGGACCTCAGCCATGTCAACCATAAGTCCAGAATTGACGGGAACGGGTTTGCGGCACGCTCGGGATCGGCCGCCAAAGACCATCTGCGTGGCACGAGAAGTGGCTGAACGACTCCCGCGCTTATTGCCGTACCGAGGATCAGACCAAGAGCGGATACGATCGTCAGTGTCGGTGCCATTCCAGAAAGAGCGAGCAACGACGCCGTGAAACCATATCGCCACGGCAAGACGAACATCCGCACAAGCCCAGCCAACCATATTCCCCAGAATACGATGGAGGCCATTACTCTAGGAGCTTTGGATAATCTGACAGTCAACAGCTCAGTCTCCATGGCAGACCATCTGAGCCTCCAATCGTGCCGATTGAAAAATGTTGTCGTAAAAGCGTTCGGCTTATCCGGTCTTGCGTTGCACCTTTCTGCCCACATTAGAAGTGTGACAAGGTTACGCCGGCGCGGGAACGCGGAGAATGGAAATGCTTCCATCGCGCCACGTTCATCGGCGAATGGAACTGCGAAAGCCGCGCTCCGCTCGATTGCACCGAGGCCTTCATGCAATTGTGCCAGCTCCAGAAGGCGTAGCACAACGTCCTGCGTCTCCGTGCACACGGGGTCATCCACAAGCGATCGCAGTTCGACCCACAAGGGTCCAACGAAACGCGCATCAGACTCCGCCAGACGCGAAGTCGCCACCAAGACCCTGGCGATATCGCGGCCGCCTATTGCCGCGAGCCCGTTGACGATTGTGAACAGATCGTCATTGTTCAGTTGCCAAAGCGCGTTCGCCGCAGAGACGGCCGTCCCGGAATTCGCAATATCTCGAAGAGCATCTCCGATGAGACGAAGAGCGCGCTCTTTCATCGTTCCGCTGGTTCTGCGGGCGACAGCAGTCAACGACGCGAGGCTGTTTGCCGACGCCTCTGCGATAATCGACGCCTGGAGACGATCGAGAATCTTATTGGCCACGGCAATGGAAGCGCCCGGTGTTACACCCAGGCAGTAGCCGGCCAATTCCGGTGCCGCATCCGCGAGCGACGCAAGAAGCTGTTCATGGCAATCGTGGTCCATCGCCATAAAAAAGATTACGATTTGCCGCCACTGTGGCGATGAGGATCGACGCAACACCTCCGCGAGATTGCTCGGCGCATTACGCGCAAGCTGGGCTGCTGCAAAGTACTCGTGGAAGGATCGATGAGCGAACACGTAGGTGCCCGTAGATGTGACCTTCCTGATCAGGCCTGCGCCGGTGACGATTTCGGCGATGAATGCCTGGCCATCCTTCTCGTCAAGTGACGCCACCCGGCGTTGAAATGTTCGGAACTCGTCCGCGATCTCTTCGTAAGCAAATTCCTCGAATTGATCTTTCCGCTGAGCGATCGTCAATGCAAGCTGCCTTAGAAAAGAGGTTTTTGTATCGGCGTTGAAAACGTTACGCTTTGTGAGATGCGTTCGTGTGCGGAAATCATGCCTCTGCAGGAGCTCGAGAACAACTTCGCTATAAAAACGCGCTATGGACGACGGAATCTCATATCGCGGTATATTTATATAAAGGCCAAGAGAGATCGTCAGTATCAGAGGGGTCCGATGCAGTTCGAGAGTGCCCGAAGTGGCGATCGTAGCCCACAACGCCTCCGGCGTTTTGCCCGACGGAAGGTCGCCGGCGCGGGCGACTAGAAATTGACGAATCGAGTCGTCGGAAAGCGGCGCCAGAATCGAGTAGCGCTCGAATCCTGTCGGTATCCAGTCCGTGACGACATTCAGAAAATTCTGAACCCGCGAGGTCAGGATGACACGTGCAGAGGCAGTCGGCATGAGCTCATCAGTGTCGGACGTAAATTTGAGGATGGCGATACGCAGGCGATCGTAATCGGCGTCGGAGACTTCGTCGAGCGCGTCGAGGAGCAATGTGCAGCGGCCGTCCTTCAACATCTCTCGCAGAAAGCGGGTGTGATCGGTGCCGCCCAGCAACTCCGGGAGCACGGACTTCGCGATGTAATCGCTGAGCGATGGATACTCAGCGAGATGTGCGGCGAAATCACGCAACTCCACGTATATCGGGAGCAGATTCTGGCGCGCGCTGAGTTTCGCCGTTCGCGCAAGTTCGGCGGATGCCGTAGCGGTCACAAATGCCTTGGGTGACACCAGCCCGATTCCAAATGATCTGAGGAGGGTGGTCTTGCCGGTACCTGGATCACCGAGAATGACGATTCGCTTTTGGGAGGGATCCAACAAGAGCTCGATCGCAGCGACCTCGGATGTCGATTGACTGGAATCGACAACGCGCAGCGGCACGTAGGTCGACGTAAGATCGAGCTTCTCGATCCTGTTCAGGTAAATATTCTGAAGTTCCCGGTATCTCTTCAAAAATGCCGCTTTGTAACGTGCTCTGACCACACCCAGGGCACCCAGAAGGGTGAGCCATGCGCGCGAGCAACCGCTACGAATGCGGGCAAAATGGGTCAGCGCAAAACCGAGTATCGCGACGCAAAGAGAGATGAGTGGAACCCAGTCTTTCCACGGAACGCCGGCTGCCACCTGCTGCACAGTCACCTCCAGATGCTTCTACATAGGAGTGACCAGAGTGAGAGGTTTCCTACCTCGCTTTTGCAGAATGGAGCTCTCGGCTTGGATGTTATTTGCTTTCCTGGCCAGGAAGGGTGCGTATAGCGGGCACGCGTTGACATGTACGGCCGCTCGCGACACGATCGCTCATCATGAGCATTGCAGCGGAACGAGACCATTCGGTCGTCGAGCTCACCACACGTGC
>Ga0207689_10005302_pt1 | contig 11550 bp, 9 predicted proteins | sample KBSMisM52_FD_184312 | JGI IMG/M metagenome (GOLD analysis project Ga0207689, IMG submission 184312) | Miscanthus rhizosphere microbial communities from Kellogg Biological Station, Michigan, USA - KBS Miscanthus M5-2 (SPAdes) (version 2) | ecosystem: Host-associated > Plants > Roots > Rhizosphere... | reverse complement strand
AGCCGCCGCGTGAGCTCGTGTGGATGCTCGGGCTCGTCATCTATTTGTTGATGATGGCGAATGCCTTCATGGGTTACGTGCTCCCGTGGGGCCAGATGAGCTACTGGGGCGCCCAGGTCATCACCGGCTTCTTCTCCGCCTTCCCGCTAGTCGGCGAGCCGATCCGGGTGTGGCTGCTTGGCGGCTACGCTCCGGACCAGGCGGCGCTGACCCGCTTCTTCTCGCTGCACTATCTGTTGCCGTTCGTGATCGCGGCGGTGGTCATCCTCCACATCTGGGCGCTGCACATCCCGGGGTCGGGCAACCCGACCGGGGTCGACGTCAAGGATGAGAAGGACACCTTGCCGTTCCATCCGTACTTCACGGCCAAGGACGGCTGGTTTTCGGCCTCCTTCCTGCTGATCTACGCGCTCGTCACCTTCTACGCGCCGAACTATCTCGGCCACCCGGACAATTACATTCCGGCCAATCCGCTGGCGACTCCGGCGCACATCGTGCCCGAATGGTATTTCTGGCCGTTCTACGCGATCCTGCGTTCGTTCACGCTCGACTTCATCCTGCCGGCCAAGCTGTGGGGAGTGCTGGCGATGTTCAGCTCGATCCTGCTGCTGTTCTTCCTGCCGTGGCTCGATAAGTCGCCGGTCCGCTCAGGCACCTATCGCCCGCTGTTCAAGCGCTTTTTCTGGCTGATGGTCATCGACGTCCTGATCCTGGGCTATGTTGGCGGCGCGCCAATCTCGGCGTTCCGGACCGCACTCGGCCAGTTCGCCGCGGCCTATTATTTCCTGCATTTCCTGGTGATCCTGCCGCTGGTCTCGAAGTTCGAAACGACCTTGCCGCTGCCGAACTCGATCAGCGAGAGCGTGCTTGGGAAACGCGGCACAATGGCGACGGCCGGCTAAGGGGGCAGACGCAAACATGGTCCGTGTCATCGCATTTCTTGTCGGCCTGGTGTTCGCAGGCGTTCTGCTGATCTCGATGATCAGCAATGCCGCGACCTATTTCACCAATCCGCCGGCGCCGCTCGCCGCGGATGAGTTCCATAAGGAGCCGAAGGCCCTTCAGCTGTCGAGTGACGGGCCGTTCGGCAAGTTCAACCAGGCGCAGCTGCAGCGGGGCCTGCAGGTCTACACCGAGGTTTGCTCGGCCTGCCACAGCCTCAAGCTCGTTGCCTTCCGCGACTTGAAGGCGCTCGGCTACAATGACGCCGAGATCAAGGCGTACGCCGGCTCGGGCAAGCAGTGGAAGATCGAGGTCCCGTCGATCAACCCGGACACCGGCGAGGCGGCGACGCGCAAGGCCCTGCCGTCAGACAATTTCCCGGGGCCGTTCGCCAATGACACGGCGGCGCGCGCGGCGAACAACAATGCGCTTCCGCCGGACCTGTCGCTGATCACTCAGTCGCGCGAGGGCGGGGCGGCTTATGTCTATTCGCTGCTGACGGGATTCACCGATCCGAACACCTATCGGAACGAGGCGGGCAAGGCGCTACCGGCGGATGCAAAGCCGGCGCCGAACCTGCACTTCAATCCCTATTTCGCGAACCTCAACCTCGCCATGCCGCCGCCACTGACGACCAACGGCCAGGTGACCTATGCCGACGGCACTCCGGCAACGGTGGACCAGATGGCGAAGGACGTCTCGGCGTTCCTCGTCTGGACCGCCCAGCCGGACCTTGAGCGGCGCCACGCCGCCGGGCTCGCGGTCGCCGTGTTTCTGCTTTTCGCCAGCGTTTTAGCCTTTCTCGCCTATCAGCAGATTTGGCATGACGCGAAGGGGAAGGGGCCAGTGACGGTGCCGACCAAGCCGAAGGTCCAAGCCAAGACCAGACGCGCCAAAACCAAGTAGACCGAAAATTCAGCCGCGGTTCACGTCGTTGAGCGCTTTCCGCGCGCCAGTACCTCCGTTGTTCTGGAGACTGGACATGCGCGTATCAAAACTTCGCCTCGCCGCTCTGGCGCTAACGAGCGGCCTGGCCCTTGGCGGCTGTGCCTACGGCTTCGGTGACCCTTACGGTTCCTATGGCAGCCTCGGCGTCGGCTACGGCAATTACGGCTACGGCAATTACGGTTACGGTTATGGCGGCTATCCCTATGGCGGCTACGGCTATGGGGGCTATCCGTACGGCGGCTACGGCAATTACATCGGTTATGGCTACGGCGGCTATCCGTACGGCTGGTACGACGGCTGGTATTATCCCGGCTCGGGCTATTACGTGTACGACCGCGATCGCCACCACCGCCAGATCACCGATGCTGAGCGCCAATATTGGCGGGACAAATTCCACCACTCGGGCTCGACGACGACCACGGCGACGGCGACGCCCACTGCGGTCGCCCCGCGCGAGAACTGGAGCGGGTTCAACCGCATCCGTACGCGCAGCGTTGATTCGGGCCGTAGCTCGACGACCAGCAGTTCCAATCGCGGGCACGCCTGGGGCAGGCAGTCGACAACGACGACGACCACGTCGGGCGGCGACACAACCACGACCCCGCGCTCCGACAACGGCCGGCGCGGCCGCGGCCACGACCGCTCGAACCCGCAGTAATCCGGTCTAGGCGGCCGTTCCTTCGGGCGGCTGCCGCCGGATCAAAACGATCGACGTGTAGCGCATCACCGGGACCCCGTCCTGGTTGGTGACCATCGTCTCGGTCCGATATGAGCCCATGTCCGGGCGGCTGCGCGAAGGCGTCTTTTCGATGATCTTGCCGTGCACGTGGAGCGTGTCGCCGGGATAGACCGGCTTCAACCAGCGAAGCTCGTCGATACCCGGTGAACCGAGGCCGGCCTGCTCATGCTCGACCGAATAGCGGGCGAGCACGGCCATGGTCATCGCGCAGGTATGCCAGCCGCTTGCGCAAAGCCGCCCGAAATGGGTCTTCGCCGCCGCTTCGTCCGACAGATGGAACGGCTGCGGGTCATATTTGCGGGCGAACTCGAGCACTTCCTCCCGAGTGACGTCGTAGGAGCCGAAATGGGTTTCGGCACCGACTTCCAGGTCTTCGAAATAACGCATGATCGCGGCGCATAGCGGCGTGCCGCGCTTGGCGCTACGTTAGCTCCGTGGCGACCCAGGCACCCGCAAACAGCCGATGGCATCCGCGCCTCATCGAGGCGGCAATGGCCATGAACGAAAACCGGCTCGACGTTGCCGAGCGGCTGTTGAAGCCGCACCTCAAGGAGGACCCGTTCGACGTCTATGCCATCAGAATGCTCGCCGAGCTGGCGTCGCGGATTGGGCGCTGGAAAGACGCAGAGCATCTGCTGCGCCGCGCGATCGAGCTTGCCCCGGGGTGGACAAGCGCGCGGGCAAATCTCGCGATCTTCCTCGGGCGAATGGGCCGCCCCGCCGAAGCCATGGAGTTGCTCGACGACATCCTCGCCGAAGAGCCGGACTGGATCGGGCACTGGAACCTCAAGGCCGCGACGCATGCCCGGCTTGGCGATTTTGAGGAGGCGATCAAGCTCTACAAGAGCGTGCTTGACCAGACTCCACGCCAGCCAAAACCGTGGCTGGCTTACGGGCACATGCTCAAGACCGTGGGCCAACAATCGGAAGGCATCGCCGCTTACCGCCAAGCGATCGCGCTTAGGCCGACGCTCGGCGAGGCGTGGTGGAGCCTCGCGAACCTTAAAACGGTGAAGTTCGACGACGCCGATCTCGAAACGATGAAAGCCGCGCTGGAAACTTCCGATCTCAAGGATGAGGACCGCTACCACCTAAATTTCGCGCTCGGCAAAGCGATGCATGACCTTGGACGTGCCGAGGAGGCGTTCAGCTATTATGCGAGCGCCAATGCGCTCCGGCTTAAGGGTCAGCCCTACGATCCGAAGGAAGTCAGGCAGAAGGTCGACCAGTGCATTACGAACTTTACCGCCGAGGCGTTCGCCGAGCGGACGGGTGGCTGCGAGGCGCAAGACCCGATCTTCATCGTCGGGATGCCGCGTGCCGGGTCTACCTTGGTCGAGCAGATCCTGGCCTCCCACAGCCTGGTCGAAGGAACGTCTGAGCTCCCCGACATCCCGTCGCTCGCTCGCAGAGTGGGTTACCCGCGACCGGCACTGAAACTTGCCCAGGAGGAGCGGCGTGAACTCGGTGAAGAGTATCTCAAACGGGCCAGCGTCCAGCGCCGCACGAATCTTCCGTTCTTTATCGACAAGCTGCCCAACAACTGGTTGTTCGTGCCGTTCATCCAGCTAGTCCTGCCGAACGCGAAGATCATCGACGCGCGGCGGCATCCGCTCGGTTGCTGTTTCTCGAATTTCCGGCAGCATTTCGCGCGCGGGCAGGACTTCACTTATGATTTAGGAGACGTCGGCCATTATTATTCCGATTATGTGCGGCTGATGGCGCACGTCGATGCGGTGCTGCCGGGGCGCGTGCACCGCGTGATCTACGAGCGAATGGTCGACGATACCGAAGCGGAGGTTCGTGCCCTGCTCGATTACTGTGGGCTGGAGTTTGAGCCGCAGGTCCTCGAATTCTATAAGACCGAACGTGCGGTTCGCACGGCAAGCTCCGAGCAGGTGCGCCAGCCGATCTATCGCGATGCGACCGAGGAATGGAGGCCGTACGAGCCCTTCCTCGATCCGCTCAAGAAGGCTCTCGGACCGGTGCTCGACGCATATCCGGAAGCACCGGCGTCCTGAACGCAACGGTTGCGAATAATCGAGGGCCGGTTGTCGACCAACCGTTGACATTTGGCCCTCGCTCTGTCGCAATGCGGCTACATAGCGAATGGGGGCATTCGATGAGCGACCGCACGTTCCGCACAGCTTTGTTCGGGCTACTCGCAACCACAGCGCTTGCGACACCGGCCTTTGCGCAAGATCCGGCGGCAACCGGACAAGCGCCCGCGCCTCCACCCGCCGCCCAAACGTCGGACCAGGACGCGATCATTATCACCGCGACCAAGCGCGAAGAGAGTCTCCAGAACGTCCCCATCAGCGTGCAGGTGCTGGGCACGAAGAAGCTAGACCAGCTCAACATTTCAAACTTCGAGGATTACACCAAGCAGCTGCCATCGGTGAGCTTCCAGACGGCCCAGCCGGGCTTCACGGTCGTTTATATGCGCGGCGTTGCGACCGGCGGCGACGGCAACCACTCCGGCTCGCTGCCATCGGTCGGCATGTATCTGGACGAGCAGCCGGTCACGACGATCGGCGGGACGCTCGACGTTCACATTTACGACATCGCTCGAATCGAGAGCCTCGCCGGCCCGCAGGGCACGCTCTTCGGAGCCTCCAGCCAGGCCGGCACCATCCGCATCATCACCAACAAGCCCGAGCTGGGGGTCACCACCGGGCGCGTCGACGGCGAGATCAACACGGTCGACCATGGCGACATGGGCGGCAAGCTCGAAGGCATGATCAACTTCCCGATCGGTGATCGCATCGCGTTCCGGGGAGTTGCTTTCTACGAGCGCGACGGCGGTTACATCGATAACGTGTTCGGCGAGCGAACCTACCTTGCCCCCAATCCGGTCGACGATGTGCACTTCGACAACAGCTGCTGCGTCGAGAAGAATTACAACGACCTCGAAACCTACGGCGGCCGGGCGGCGCTCAAGGTCGACCTCAACGACAATTGGACCGTCACTCCGACCTTCCTCTATCAGAAGGCGGTCGCTGACGGTTCGTTCTTCATGGACCAGGACCAGAGGGACCTCGACACGGTTCGGTTCCAGCCTGAAGTCGCGAGGGACAAATTCTGGCAGGCGGCGCTCACTATCCAGGGCAAGGTCGCCAATTTCGACATAACCTATGCCGGCGCGTTCATGGACCGGAAGCGGTTCGCGACCACCGATTATACCGATTATACAGATACTTATAACCAATATTACATCGATTATTACAACGCCTACGTCGATGCCTATGGCTATGCACCGTCCTTCTGCGCTTCACCGGGAATCCTCGGCTGCAACGTCTATCAGGACAATGCCGGCAACATCATTAATCCGCGCCAACACATCCTGGGCACCGATCACTTCACCAAGATGAGCCATGAGGTGCGCATCGCGTCCCCGTCGGACAAGCCGGTCCGGGCGCTGGTCGGCGCCTTCTACCAGGTGCAGACCAACCATATTTTCCAGGATTATCTGGTCGACAATCTGGCGGATGGTTTATCCGTCACCGGCTACCCGGGTACCTTGTGGCTGACCAACCAGAAGCGCGAGGACAAGGACTGGGCGCTGTTTGGCGAGGCCAATTGGGACATCACGCCGCAGATCACCGTCACCGGCGGCCTTCGTTTCTATAAGTTCAACAATACGTTGTTCGGTTTCGCGGGCTTCGGTTCCGGAAATCCGCTCGGGTCGCATACCGGTGAAGACCGCTGCCTGACCGTCAACAACCTCCCGGCATTTTTAGATCCTACCGCTGCACTTGCGACCGGCAGCCTGTCCTACAACATTCCCTGCTTCAACGTGGCCGACGTGGTCAACGGCGAGGCTGTGCCCCGGCGAAGCAAGGGCAACGGGCATATCCACCGCGTGAACGCGCAGTGGAAGCCGAGCCAAGGGCTGATGTTCTACGCGACATGGTCGAAGGGCTTCCGCCCGGGCGGCATCAACCGGCAGCCCGGTTTGCCCGCGTACGACCCGGACTTCCTGACGAATTACGAAATCGGCTGGAAGACGACCTTCGCGGGTGGCCGCATCCGCTGGAACGGCGCCATCTATCATCAGAAATGGGAACGCCTTCAGTTTAGTTTCCTCGGGCTGAATAGCCTCACCCAGATCCAGAACGGGCGCAACGCTCGCGTGAACGGCATCGAGACCGACATCAACTATGTTGCGGGCGGCTTATCGTTGACCGCGTCGGCCGCCTACACGGACGCGAAAACGAAGGGCAACATTTGCCATGCTTCGATTTCGATCGACCCTTCGCCCGACTGCAGCGGTCTCGACTCTCGCGGTAACCCCGACTTCATCGTCGCCCGGTCGGGCACGCGCCTGCCAGTCACGCCGAAGTTCAAGGCGACTGCGACGGCCCGATACTCATGGCCGATGTGGACCGGCAAGGCGCACGTCCAGGGCGTGGTCGCTTATCAGGGTTCGGCACCGTCCGATATCGACGAGTCCCAGGCTGCTCTGCTGGGCAAACTCCACTCGTCGACGCTCGTAGACCTGTTCGCGGGTTACGACTGGGGGAACTACAGCCTGGAGCTGTTCGGATCGAACATCTTCGATGAGCGGAACGAGCTCTCGCGCTTCGTGGTTTGCAGTATCTGCACCCAAGTGAAGATCGTTCCCGGCCGGCCGCGGACGATCGGCCTCAGGGCGGGGATCAAGTTCTAGCGCGCCTTAGCTCGCGAGACCTGCGCTACGGCGCGGCCGTGGCCGTGCTTGCGGCGATCTGGCTGTTGATGCTGATGTTCGGCGGCGGCCAACTCGATCGCGAAATCTACGAGGCGCTCTACGCGGGGCACCGGCCCCTGCTGCTCGCGTTCGCGCACGGCTTCACGGGTCTTGGGGAACCGACCGTCCTGATAGGGGCCGGAATCGCCATCGCCTTGTGGCTGTGGTCCAAGGGGCATCGGCACCTGCCGATCGCTCTGACGGCCATCGTGTTGATCGGCCGGGCGCTGAGCGAGGCGCAAAAATATTGGATCGCGCGAGTCCGGCCGGACCTCGAACCGCATTTGGTTGTGGTGAAGACATCGTCCTTCCCGAGCGGCCATGCGACGAGCTCGATGATCTTCTACCTGACGGTAGCGCTCGCGCTCACGCGCGGAATGCGGTGGCGTTGGCCCGCCGTCGCGGGGGCGGTCCTGCTCTCACTCCTGATCGGAATCAGCCGAGTGATGCTCGGAGTCCATTGGCCCAGCGACGTCGTCGGCGGCTGGGCGTTCGGTATGCTTTGGGTCTTGCTGACGTTGCGTCTCGCCGAGCGCTTCGTGAAGTTCTATCCTGCAGCTGCACAGGAGGGAAGACACCCATGACCCGCTCAAGACCGTTCACCACCTTCGCCGCGATCATCTTTGCGATCATCGCACTGGCCCATCTCTATCGGCTGTTCACGGGCTTCCAGATCATCCTCGGGAGCCATGCGATCCCGATTTGGATGAGCTACGCCGGTGTGCTCATCCCGGCGATACTGGCCGTAATGCTGTTCCGGGAAAGCCGTAACTAGCTCAAACGGAGCGAAGTGCAGGCTGACCGCGCGCAACCGCCCAGGTCGCGCGCTTGCTGACCTGACCGCCGGGCGTGCTGACCCGATCGACGACCATGAAATCGGTGCGCCATTCGTCGGGTGTCACGTCGCAGGCGAGATAACCGCGCTGGTTGTTGATGAACTTCAGCTGCGGGTTGTTGGCCATGATTTGCGGCGCCCACGTGGGCAAGTCCTGCCCGTCGCCGTCGCTCGAGATCGACGTCCCGACGAACTCGACCGCGACGGGCCGGTCGCGATCGTGCAGGAGCCCGGCATAGTTCGTGTGTTCATCACCAGTCAGGACGACGACGTTGCCGAGTCCACGCATGCGCGCCAGAACGCGCTCGCGCTGCACCTCGTAGCCGGCCCAGCTGTCGAGATTGAGCTGCTTACCGGGCGGCCGATCCGGGGTTTTTCGCCAATCGAGCGACATCATCATCACCTGCTGGGCGACGACGTTCCAGCGTGCGTCGCGCGTCTGCAGGTTATGCGTGAGCCAGGCTTCCTCTTCTGAGCTGATGATGTGCGCCCTGGGCGACGTCACGTCCGCGCAGGCGACCTTGTAGCCGTCGCCGCACGGCTGGTTGGTGCGGAATTGGCGCGTGTCGAGGAAGTCGAGCCGGGCAAGATTGCCGTAGCGGGCCGTGCGGTACATCCGAATGGCCGCTCCGTTCGGCAATGAAGAGCGGCGAACGGGCATATGCTCGTACCAGGCCTGGAACGCTGCCTGACGGCGAAAACGGAAGGCGTCGGGGGGTGCCTGGTCGTCGTCATCGAAATCGCCCGCCCAATTGTTGCGAACTTCGTGATCGTCGAAGGTCATGAAGAAGGGATGCGCCGCGTGGGCCGCCTGCAGGTCGGCATCGCCTTTGTACTGCGCGTGCCGGCGACGATAATCGTCGAGCGACGAGAGGAGGTCTCCCGCATGCTTGCGGACGGGGTTGGGGTCGGCGCCGTACTCGTAAATGTAGTCGCCGTAGTGGAAGACGAACGCCAGCTCCTCGTCCGTCAAATAGCGATAAGCGGTATAAAAGCCCGACTGGTAATCCTGGCAGCCAGCGACCCCGAAACGCAGGCGCTGAGGGGCAGACGCAATCGTGGGAAGCGTGCGGGCTCGGCCGCTGCCGCTGCGTTCGCCGCCGGCTTCGAAGCGGTAGAAATAGGGGCGATCGGGCCGCAGCCCCGTTACCTCGACATGGATCGAATGGGCGAGCTCGGGCCGCGCAACGGCACTGCCGCGTGCGACGATGGTCCTGAAGCTCTCGTCGGCCGCGACCTCCCACGTGGCCGGCATCGGCTCAATCGCCATGCCGCCGTGCGCCTCGCCCGGTTCAGGAGCGAGCCTCGTCCAGATGACGAAGCCGTCCGGAGACGGGTCGCCGGATGCGATGCCGAGGCTGAAGGGGTTGTTTCGCCATTTGGCCTGAGCGCGAACGATCGCCGGCGCGGCGGCGATGGCCGCGGCGCCCGTCGCGAGGAAATGGCGCCGAGTGAGCATGGCTGTCTGTCTAATAACTGATTGTTGCGGCTGCGAGTCCGTAACTACACGTTGAACCGGATCAGCAGCACGTCGCCGTCCTGAACGACGTAATCCTTTCCCTCGGCGCGCATTTTGCCGGCGTCCTTCGCGCCCGTCTCACCGCCGTATTTGAGGTAATCGTCATAGGCGATGGTCTCGGCGCGGATGAAGCCGCGCTCGAAATCGGTGTGGATCTCGCCGGCTGCCTCGGGCGCCTTGGCTCCGCGGTGCACCGTCCAGGCGCGCGCTTCCTTCGGGCCCGCCGTGTAGAAAGTGATGAGGCCGAGAAGCTCGTAGGATGCGTGGATCATCCGGTTGAGCCCGGTTTCGTGAAGACCCAGGTCGACGAGGAAGGCGTCGCGCTCGTCGGCCGCGAGGGTGGCGATTTCGGCCTCGATCGCGGCCGAAATGACGACGCCTTTGGCGCCCTCGGCAGCGGCCTTTTCGAACACGCGCTGTGAAAGGGCATTGCCGGCCGCGGCGTCGGCCTCATCGACGTTGCAGGCGTAAAGCACGGGCTTTGCCGTCAGCAGCTGGGCGCGTCGCAACGCGTTCGCTTCCTCATGGTCTTTCGGCTTGGTCAGCCGCGCCGGCTTGGAGTCGCGCAGGAGATCGAGTGCCTGGCCGAGGACAGAGGCTTCGATCTTCGCCTCCTTGTCGCCCTGCTGCGCTCTTTTGACGAGGTTGGGTACCCGCCGCTCGAGCGATTCCAAATCGGCGAGCATCAGCTCGGTCTCGACAGTATCGGCGTCGGCGATCGGATCGATCCGGCCCTCGACATGCGTGACATCGCCGCCCTCGAAGCAGCGGAGCACGTGGACGATGGCATCGACCTCGCGGATATTGGCGAGGAACTGGTTGCCGAGCCCTTCGCCCTTGGACGCGCCGCGGACCAGCCCGGCGATGTCGACGAATTCGATCTGCGTCTCAATCTCCTGCGCCGACTTGGCGATGGCCGCGATTTTGTCGAGTCGCGGATCTGGCACGGCGACGCGACCGACGTTGGGCTCGATCGTGCAAAAGGGGTAATTCGCTGCCTGAGCCGCGGCAGTTTCGGTCAAGGCATTGAAAAGGGTCGATTTGCCGACGTTCGGCAGGCCGACGATGCCGCAGCGGAAGCCCATGTATTCTCCATGACATTCGTCATGCTGAACTCGTTTCAGCATCCATTCCGGAGACCGCGAGGAGGCTCGATCATGGACCCTGAAACAAGTTCAGGGTGACGGGTTTGCGGCCCTCTACGCGAAGTTGAACGAAATGCTCAACCGCTCGCCCGTGCCGGTGCCGGGCAAGACTTCGTGGCGCAGCCAGCTCTCCCACATCAGCAGCAGGCCGGGACGCGGCTGGACCGAGACGAACGCATCGGCTCGCGGCGGCGCGGCCATCATCAGCGGCAGCCGCGGATCCTCGAAACGTATGTCGCCCGAGCCTTTTGGCGCTTCGACGTAGAAAGTACCGGAAATGATGCTGTGCGGATGGATATGTCCACTGTGATGTCCACCGGATTTCAACAGGTTCGCCCACAGGCTGTCGAGCCTTGGCTTGCGGCCGAGATCGAACGCGCAGTCCTGGGCGAATTTCGCCGCGTGGCGGGTCAGCAGCTTTGCCAGCTCGGCGAACGCAGGGTCGCGCTTGGGCAAATCGTTGAGGGACGCATAGCTTGTATAACCGGCGTAGCGATGGTCCTCGGACCAGCGGCGGCCGGCTTCGTCATCCCTTGCGAGCGCTCGGATCGAGTGGGCGAGGTCGCCGAGCAGCCGCTCATCGCCAATTTTGGCCTCGTAGAGTCGGGTGACGAAAAGATCGCGCGCCATGACTCCCCCGTAGAGTCCTGATAACCAAGCCGGAAGAGGGGCGAGAATGTCGGACGTCTTCGT
>Ga0207689_10005297_pt1 | contig 11553 bp, 9 predicted proteins | sample KBSMisM52_FD_184312 | JGI IMG/M metagenome (GOLD analysis project Ga0207689, IMG submission 184312) | Miscanthus rhizosphere microbial communities from Kellogg Biological Station, Michigan, USA - KBS Miscanthus M5-2 (SPAdes) (version 2) | ecosystem: Host-associated > Plants > Roots > Rhizosphere... | reverse complement strand
AACTGCACTGAGCGCTCGCGCATTCTGATTATGACAACCATTTTCATTTTCGGCAACTGGTCGTGCGAATGTCAAGAGGAGTGAGCGAGAGATGAGCTGATTTCGCGCGTTGAAAGTGATCCGCGTCACATGATGCTAAGATTCGGACATGCGGCAAAAGAAGGCGCCGGAGAAGAAAAAGACAGGCGGAGTGAAGCTCACACGGCAAAAGAAAGGGCCGGCGATCTCGGCTGAGGAGTTTCTGACACTTAAGAAGCCAAAGGGTGATCTGCTGCTCGAAATCGATGGCGAACGAGTTTCGCTGACTAGTCTGGACCGCATCTATTGGCCTGAAGAAAAACTAACGAAGTTCGATCTGCTTTGTTATTACGTTCGAATCGGTTCGTACATTTTGCCTTTTCTGAAAGATCGGCCGGCGATTCTGCAACGGTACCCGCGCGGGATTAAGGCGCCCATGTTCTTTCAGCAGGACCTGGAGAGCGCGCCCGCATTCATCAAAACCGTTCGCCTGACGAATCAGGAAGGGCGCGAGTTGGATTACGCGGTCTTCACGACGGTCGCCTCGATGCTTCACTTTGTAAACCAGGGCAATATCGAGCAGCATCCGTGGCATTCGACAACCAAACATCTCAGCAAGCCGGATTACCTGATGCTCGATCTTGATCCCAAGCAGGCGCCCTGGGAAAACGTTTTAAGGGTGGCACTGGTTTGCCGAGAAGTGCTTGACGAGTTGGAGTTGCCTGGATTTCCAAAGACCTCGGGTTCGTCAGGTATCCACATTTACGTACCGTTAAAACCAAAAATCGAGTTTGGCAAGGTCGCGGCCATTGCTGAAGCGCTCGCCACCGAAGTGGCGCGGCGGGCCCCAAAGATGGCGACGGTGCAGCGTTCTTTGGCCAAGCGAGAAAAGCAACAGGTTTATGTTGACGCGATGCAGAACGCGCGCGGCAAGACGATTGCCGCGCCCTACAGCGCTCGCGCCAAACCGGGCGCAACTGTCTCGATGCCGTTGACGTGGAAGCAGGTTGAAAAGGGCGTGAAGATTTCCGACTTCACGATTCAGAATACGGCTAAGCTCGTTGAGAAGAACAGCGGCGCATGGCGGACCTTTTTCGCCGAAGCCAAGCAGCTAAAACTTTGAATTCAGAGAGGCGCTGCGGTTTACGAAACTCCTAACAGCCTCCGAATTAGCGGATATGTACAAAACTTCGGATGCTTTCAGCGCTGGTCCAATCCTCATTTCAATCGAATCAGGCCGAAAGATGTAATCAGCCACGTCTGGTACTCTCGTTGCTTCAACTTACATTCGCCCGCAGCAGACAATCCCTCGCGCTTGTGGTTGTTCGTCGTGTGCGCGGCCGTCCCGCAACGCCGCGTTTGATTCACCCTTCCTCACGCGGAAAGGAGTTCAACATGAGATTTACGAAACTCGCGCCATTTTGCTTGGGAGTCATTCTTCTTTTTGCACTCACGGCGTTTGGTCAATCTACAGCGACCTTGCAGGGGAGCATCACGGATCCAAAAGGAGATGTGGTGCCAAACGCCACTATAACCGTACGCAACGAAGCGACGTCAGTTGAGCGGACGGCCCAGACCGATTCGGACGGTAATTATTCAATCGCTTCACTGCCTGTCGGGGCTTATACGATTGAAGTACAAGCCCAGGGTTTCAAGCGGGATCTCGTGCAGCATTTTTCGATCGAAGTGGGCCGTACGATCCAGCGAAACTTTCAACTTGAAGTCGGCGACGTTTCCGAAAACATAACGGTGACCGCCGACACGCCAGTAATCGAGACCGCTACCACGTCTGTGGGCACAGTCATTAATCAACGCACAGTTCAGGAGATTCCACTGAACGGCCGGCACTTTGTTGATTTGGGTTTGCTGATTCCAGGGTCGGTAACACCGCCACAAAACGGCTTTTTGACGGCGCCATTGCGTGGGCAGGGATCGTTTGGACTCAACACGGCTGGTGGTCGTGAAGACACTGTAAACTTCATGATCAACGGCATCAATCTGAACGACATGGTGCAGAACCAGATTACGTTCCAGCCTTCGATCAATACGGTCCAGGAATTTAAGGCCGACAACTCGACCTTCAGCGCCGAATATGGCCGAAACTCCGGAGCGATCGTCAATATCGCGACGCGGTCCGGCACAAATGATTTCCATGGGGAGTTTTTTGAATTTCTGCGGAACGATGCGCTCGATGCCCGCAACTTCTTCAATTTCTGCCCGCCGGGGCAATCGGTTTGCAAGAGCCAGGGGAAACCGCCGTTCAAACGCAACCAATTCGGCTTCAATATTGGCGGTCCGATCTATCTGCCGCACTTTGGCGAAGGCGGCTCTCCTTTTGGTTACAACGGCAAGAACAAGACGTTTTTCTTTTTTTCGTATGAAGGATTGCGCCAAAGACAAGGCCTGACGCTGCCGACAACCGCCGTGCCCACGGATGCACAACGGGCCGCGGTGACGGATCCCGCGATACAAAAACTGCTGGCATTAATTCCGCGATCTGCAACGGGATTCACCAGCGGTTCGGCAACAGCGCCCGTGAACATCGATCAATGGACCGTCGACATCAGTCATCAATTCAATTCGAATGATCGACTGCACGGTTACTACGCATTCCAACGGGATGAACGCGGCGAGCCGATATTGCAGGGAAACAACATCCCTGGATTCGGCGATACGCGCCAATCGCATCGTCAGATTCTTACGCTGAACGAGACGCACACGTTTGGGTCGAATCTGGTAAACGAAGCGCGATTCGGGTTCAATCGGATACACATTTTGTTTAGCCCAAATGCGCAGCTCAATCCACTGGATTTCGGAATTCAAGACGGCGTGACCGAACCGATTGGATTGCCGCAGATTTCCGTGGGCGGCGGTGGCGTGAATTTTGGCGGCCCGGCCGGTTTTCCGCAGGGACGTTCGGATACGACTTATGTTCTGTCGGACACACTGAACTATTTGCGCGGGAACCATTCGCTGAAGTTTGGCGTTGAAGCCCGCCGGTTCTTCAATAACAACACAAACAAAGACACCGGTGCGTTTACGTTTGCCAACACCGCTGCTTTCCTGGCCGGAACTGCAAATGGATTCACCGTAACGCTCGCGGGTAGCCCGGGAAATTTTGCCAACGATGTTTCCACGGCGATTGCGCAAGGCGCCTTGGGCATGTTTGTCCAGGACAATTACAAAGTTCGTCCTAACTTAACTTTGGAACTCGGCCTTCGATGGGACTATCTCATGTCGCCGACTGAGCGGTATGACAGGTTCGTCGATTACGTTCCGCAATCGAATTCCTTGATTCAGGTGAATCATGGTATCGCGCCGGTGTATCACACGAATTGGCGAAACTTCCATCCGCGCGTCGGATTCTCCTGGGATCCTTTCAAGGACGGCAAGACATCCGTCCGTGCAGCGTATGCGATTCTCGCGGACCAGCCAGTCACCAACCTGGTAACCGGCAATGGAACCAACCCGCCGTTTGCTACCAACGTGGCACTTCCCAGCGGCTCAACCACCACATTGGGAAATGCGATTTTCGCAGCGCCACCGGGAGCTACGGTATCGCCGAGCTCGTCGGATCCATTCTTCGATAACGCGTACGTCCAATCCTGGAATTTCAATATCCAGCGTGAAGTGAAGTCCGGTTTGGCTGTCACTGCCGGATACTTCGGTTCAAAGGGGACCCACCTGCGGCTGACGCGAAATCTCAATCAGACTTTTCTGAACTCCGCCTTTAATGCTGTTCGTCCCTTCCCGACGCTTTCTGCCAGCAGCCCCATCCGACCGGGCGCGACGTTGCTCAACATTACTTTCCGTGAAGCAACGGGAAACTCAAATTACAACGCGCTGTGGGTGACCGCGGACAAGCGAATGGGCCACGGTCTGCAATTCAATGCTTCGTACACGTTCTCGAAGTCGATTGATTACAACTCGCAAAGCTCGCAGGGCGTGACGGTGCAGGACAGTTACAACTTGCGCGGCGACCGCGGGTTGTCGGACTTCGACGCGCGCCATCGTTTCGTGATCAGCGGGTTGTACGAGGTGCCGTGGAAGAAGAACAGCGCGGTGGGCGGCTGGCAGATGTCTTTTATCGTTCAATCGCAGAGTGGCAATCCCGTCACGCTGTTGGCTGGCAACGTTGGCGCAATTACCGGCGGTGCGGGAGCGGCGAACGCAAATTCGTTAACTGGATTGGCTACGCTGCGGCCTGACGTCGGCGCTCCGATCACGATCAATCCTGTGGCCGCGGCCGGTAGTAACGGCGTGCAGTGGTTCCCGAATTTGGTGTGCGATCCACGTCCGGGCGGTAGTTGTCCGGCCGGATCGGTGGCGATTCTCCCGGTAAACGTCGTCAGCGGCAACCGGACGATTTACCACTTCGGCAACATCGGTCGTAACACGGTCATCGGCCCAAGCTTCAACAACGTCGACTTTTCGTTAATCAAACGGACAAGAGTCGGAGAGAACAAGCTGATCGAATTCCGTTGGGAGGTCTTCGATCTATTCAATCACGCGAACTTCGGACAACCGGGTCGCACGGCGCAAGTTGGCAGCACGTCATTTGGCGTCATCACCAACACGCGCTTCCCAACTGGGGATTCCGGTTCTTCAAGGCAGATGCAGTTTGCGCTGAAGTTCAAGTACTAGGAAGTAACCAAAAAACAAATGAAGCGCACTCGCCACCAGGCGGGTGCGCTTCTTTTTTGCCACTGAAAGTTGTTACGGTTGCGCGAGTTTACGCTTGCCTTCAATCGCGTCTTTGTAAGCACCGCCCGCGACGTCGCCGATGCTGATTGCGGCATCGAATTCTTTCATCGCTTCATCTTTGCGATCCAGAAAAGCGAGGATGCGACCCATCGCTTCATGCGCGCGCGACAGCAAAACGCGATCACTATCGGGCGAGGCTGCCTGCACTGCGAATCCGTAGTTTGCCAGCGATATGTTTAGCCGCTGCTCTTGCAAATCATCGTCGGTTGTATCGCGCGCCCAAAGACTTGCGGTTTGCCCGAGCGCAAAGAACAGTCGAGGATCGCCCGGGTTCTCTTGCAGCAGCGCTTTCAGCTTCGTTTCAGCCGCCGCATAGTCTTTGGTTTGCAGCAACGTCTCTACTTCTTTAAGCGCTTTTGTGAGCGCGAAACTCCGAGTTGAATCTGCGGCCTCTGTTTTTTCGTTCGCCGGGTCTACCAACCAAAGTGAATATCTGGGATGAGCTTTGCGTGCGGCGACAGCGCGGTCGTGTGCGTCTTTTACCTCGCTGCGCTTTTGTAGTACGCGAGCCGGATCGAATCCGGTAATCATGTCGCCAAGAAAATTCGCGAGGTCGAATCCTGAGGCGGACACGTCGCGCAATTGATCGGCAAAATAGAAGTCGAGCACTGCGCCGTTGTCGTAATCGTCAGCCAATCGCGCGATTGCCTCGTCGGCAATTGCGGCGCGGGCAGCCTGTGCTTCGCGGACAATTGCAGTGCGCGTTGCTTCATCTTTTGCCTGGGCGACGCGTGCCCGTTGCAACGTATCGACTTGCGCGATGCGGCCTGCTTCCTCGAAGCGAGCATCCGCCGCGGCGACGAGCGATTTTGTCACCACCACAAAAACGTCGGGCGAAATTGTTCCGCCTTCTTTTGTGCGCGCGTCAATTAGCTGTTTGATCTCATCGCGTCGCGCCGCCACCACTTTATTGTTGTGCAGGACGAGAGCGTCGACGACGAACTGAATGAATGCGCGACGCAATTCGGAAGCCGTGAGATCAACGCCTTCCGGGACAATCGCATAATAGTCATCGGTAATGACCCGAAAGTTGATTGCCCCAGGCACCGCCAGGAGGTCGGGAACGATGAAAAATCGCCGAGGGTGTTCGACTGTGGTGATCGCAGTCTTCGCGTTTTTCTTTTTGTCAGGGCTCTGAACGCGGACGCGCTCCTGCGTGGCCGTAATCGGCCGTGTGTGCAGATATGACAACACGGCGCGCACCATTTCCCCTGCGGGTCTGCGCAGCCGATCACCTTCCGCTTGATAGGCTCGGACGTAAGACAGGAGCCGTTCGTCGATTCCTGATTTTCGATAGTACTCGCGCACCAATGGTGCAAAATCCAAAACCTCCAGGACGCCGCCGGGCAAATCATCCGAACGTTCAGGCGAAGCGAGCGTGGGCAACGGCCCGAGCGCATAAGCGAGTGAAACGTATCGTGCCGCCTGGTCGGCGGTCGTTGCGGGCGCCGGCTGTTTAGTCTTCTCGAAAAAATCCTTCATGCGCTCGCGCAGCGATGGATCGAGCGCGGCGTTGTCTTTGCGCACAATTGCACGAAACGCCGAAATCTGTTTGCCGGGCGGTGTCGGATCGAATCCAGCGGCGTCAAGCGCCGCCATCATTACAATTAAACGCTGATCGGGTTCGATGCGAACACCGTACTCCGTCAGATCCAGCGCCGGCTGAGTTTGAGTTGTGTCAGTCCGTGGCTGAGACGGGGTCTGACCGCAGATAAGCGGCGCCGAACAAGCCGCGAGAAGCAAAATAATGTAACAACGAATTACCATTAGTTAGTTGGAGTGATGTTAGCGGACGCCGTTGACGGTTCCAAATCGGGAAACACCTGTCAGATGTTCAATGATGCCGGCCGGATGCCACGTTCAATCGACATCCGGAATCCAAAATTGCTGGCTGGCCACCTCAACACATTTCAAGCCGCGCGACGGCAGCTCGTTTTCGGGCCAGCCCAGAAAGGTGAAATGCGGCAGATCGCTCAAAACCGTCTGAAACCACCCATGTTCGGCCAAAATCTGGCGGATACGCTCAACACAGAATTCATTGACATCGAACGCGAGCATCGCGATGTGTTGTGACGCCCCCGGCGCGGCGATCGAATACAAAATCGATTTCGAAAGGTCCTTACTGAAAAAGATTCCGTCCTTCTCGAGTTCAAGGACTTCCGCAACCTGTTGCCAAACCGACAGACGGCGCAATCGATCTGTATCGGCTGCGCTTAATCGGCCGACGGATTGCCAATGATTCAGTGCCGGCAGGAACCGCGAATTCCACAACCGTACCGTGTCGGCATAGTTACGGCGCGCCCCCTCTGCTCCATCGCGTGGGGAAATGTCCAGGCCTTCCACGTGCGCAGTAGCGCGCGCCTTCAACAGGCCAGTCATCGCCGCTGGTTGTAATTCAATAATTTCGTCGCCGATTCTTGCGCCGGCCCAACCCGCGGCTTTCTGAAATCTTGTTACTTCGTCTTCCGAGGTGAACACACAAACCGGCGGTGGCAGAATGTCATTGCTGCCGATGAACATGGCGCCGTAATCGTGCAGCACACGGCGCCCAGCCGAATCGTCAGACGGACAAATGGCGTCGATGGTTTGACCGCGTTCGGCAAGCGCTTCACCAAGCGCGCGATAGAATGGGGAATTCAGGTTCGGCACAGGGTCGGGCAGTAATGATAAACGCGTCGGCCGTATCCGCCAACTGCGCGTATACTTATCGCGTGGGAACCGGAAACTTGATTAGCGAGATCGTGGAGACTTACAAACGCCACGGCTGGACACTCAGGCAAATATTATTGCGGCCCGAGTCAAAGGTTTTGAGTGACAAGAGTGATTCACTCCATGGAGCAGAGATTCGCGATGCGGATTTTGATGCGTTGTGGTTCGCGCGTCCCTCACAGGAAAGGCGCGAGGCCTGGGAGTTGCGGCTAATCTCGGAACAAGCGTATGCGATCTTCGAAGCGTTTGAAGCCGACGAATCAGAAGAAGATCGGCGGGACGCGCGCAAGGAAATGGAGAATCGTATGCGGGAACACCTCGTCGCGAGCTAAGCGTCAGGCGCGACCCATGGTGACCGGAATCTTCATTATCTGCCCATCACGAACGATCGTGATGACCACAGAGCTTTTAGGAACGGCGCGACGCACGCGCGATAACAGTTCGTCGCCGGTGCGAATCGGTACATCATCCCAGGCTGTGATGATGTCACCGACTTTCAAGCCAAATAGATCCGACGGGCCATTCCGCTCGACGTAATCCAGTCGCACACCGTAAGTCTTTGTGGCGGGATCGGCAATCTTTGTCGTTCGGTTCGATTCAAAACCAAAATATCCACGTCCCTCAGGACGACCACGGAAAGCGCGCTGGAGATCGTTAAATTCTGCCTCTGACATCGTGGTCAGTTGCGTTTTCTTTAATTCACCGTCACGTAGGTAAGTGATTTCAACCGTCTTTCCGATTGGCGTTTGGCGCAGTAAGTCCGTGATTTCATCTGAGTCGGTGACGCGATGACCATCGAACGTTTGGATGATGTCACCACCGACGAGACCAGCCTTGTCTGCCGGGCCGCCGGGAGGCTCGACGTTATCAAATGTGACGCCGCCGGCAACTTCGTCAAATCCATTTACGCCAAAGTTCGAGCGAGGAGCGTTGACCGTAATTCGCGGCGCGTTTCTGAATCCGCCTTTTCGCAAAGCGCTCATCACACCGCCGACGATGAACAAGGCGGCGATAATGATAAGTATCCACGCCATGCCGCTTAGCTTTCGACGTTTCTTTTGTGGATAGTTCCAGGTTGACTGATTCGCAATCGGCCCACCCTGCGGCGGAAGATACGCCGGGCTCGTCGCCCGCGCGCCGTGCGCCGTGTCAGTTCCCAAACGCACCGTCTCGGTGTATTCAGCTGGGCCCTCACCGAGTCGATGTCCGCACGCGCGGCAGAATCGCATCTCGCGCGGCATTGACGCCCCGCACTGCGGGCAGGCGATCGCACCGGTATCGCCCGGCTGGCCCGACGAGTGGTTGATATCTTGAGGAGGCTGCATTGATTTAAATAATTCGCGAACCGCGGAATTATACGACTTCCCGCGCCGAATGGTTGCGTGCAATTCTGTTTACCGACTATTCGAGGGTCGGTCGTTCATGGTTTTTACAGGCAATTTCAAGCGTAGTTTACGAATCCGTTCTGCCACTGTAATATTCCAAAACCGAGTTCAACCATGGAAGTGACAAAAGCTCTCGCTGCTCTACAGCCTCTTTATGGCAAGGGCAATGTTGAAATTATTACCCGTGACGGCATTCGCGTGCGTGGAATTGTGCGCAGCATGAAGACAACCCAGGCCCTCACCACGCCGAGTGTGAAAGTCGAACGGGCGGATGGGCAAATCGTCAAAGTGCCTTTTTCCTCGATCTCGGAGATCATCGACCATAATCGCGGCGCGTGAGCGCCACCTGCTGCCGCCTGGATCCGATGTCCCTGGAATTCGCAGTTCAGCATCCCTGCACGTTACGGGCGCGCTATTCGGAAAAACATCTGCGCGAGTGGGGGCGTCTGAGCAGCATTCACGCCGCCCTTACGACAGGTGACAGTTCTGCGCCAACCGAAGACAAAATGGATTGGGTGAATCGGGCGGCGCTGGAAATCGATCGTTTGCAAAGTGAGAGCGCGATTTGCGGCGATTGCCCGGCGTGTCTACCTGCGGAACTCGGCGGTTATGGCGAGGCGCTCGGTTGCCTCGGGCGAATCAACTATCCGATTGATGCTGAGTTCGAAAAGTTCGTCGCTAATCGTCTGCAGCTCGTCCTGGATACATTGGATCCGCAAGACTGGCCCCGCCTGCTTCATATCGCTGTCGATCCCGAATCGCCATTCGACGGTGAAGCCACGAAGGAGTTGCGTCGTGTTACGACGAAAGACGGTTTGCGATTCTTTGAATTGCGTGTACCCATCAAGCTGGCACGCGCCGGGGCAAATCTCACCACCGACAATATTTTCGATCTGATCGCCGGTTTTCGATCGCCAGATCCGGAAACGACGAGCTATACGCGCGAGTTCCCGCTGAACGCGACCGCCGACTACTATGACTTTCTGGATTTAATTCTGCGGAATGATCTCAGTGAATTGGAAAGCGCGCGTCTGCATTCACGCAGCCGGAACTACGCGAAGTTTCTCAGATTGCTGGCTGCGTTTGAGAGAGCCGAAGCGCTTGAGACGCGCGTACTGGTGGATTGACACAGTGAGCAGTAGGCAGTGAGCGGTGAGCAGGAAGAAATGCGTTTTCCGAGAAGTGTCGTTCGATTAAGCGACTATTGACCTCAACGCGAACTGCTCACTGCCAACTGCTCACAGCTCACTACTACTTGATTCCTCATCAACCTGTCTTAGGCTATCTAAAATCAGATTCGTGTTGCTCGGAGCCTCGATGGTGATCGGAAACGCGCTGATCGATTTTTCAAAATCGAAAGTGCCTCCGGTAATCTCAACGAGTTGCCGAAACGCGTCATAGGCGACAAGTCTTCCACATTCGGCGCCGACAATTTGCCCGTCATTGAACAGGACCGTGCCGGTTTGCGTGTTGTTTTTGAGCGAGAGCGTGCCGGTTTGCTTCGAATTCTCGATTGCCTGAATCGCATCGAAGACGCCGATAACCGAAAGGTCGCCGGAAAAGGCGATTCCATCTTTGCGAGCTGCAGGTTTGGTTTTAGGAGTGCTGGCATCCGATGCCAATTCCGGATGACGCGCGCGACGAATCGCCTCCAGGCCAGAAGCAATGGAAATACGGCTGTCGAGTTGCTTTGCTTCGAGTAAGCGATCGTGCGCGGCGTCGAAGTTATCTCGTTCGATGTAAAGACTGGCGAGCGCAAGGCAATGACGCGCGGCTTCCTCCGGATGTTTGTGCGACGCGGCCACTTCACGCATCTTCTCGCGCAGAGTGATCGAACGAGGGCTGCGCTCGAGCGCGGTCTTCAGTCGTTTCAGCGCGCGTTCAGGCGCGCCATACTTCAAAAACAGATCTGCGTCCAGCAGGGCCGTCTCAATTTCGCCAACCGGTTCTTTGTCTTGTACGGGCATCTCGTCGCGTTGAACGCGACCTATCATAGCCCAGGCCCAACGCGGAGCGCGATAGTTTACTTTGCGAGGATTTCTCGGGCCGCGCGCTCGCCGCTTTGAATTGCCCCATGAACCGTTCCGATGTGACCGATGCTCGTAGCCTCGCCGGCGAAGAACATTTTGTTCTCTACGGGCTTTGCGAGGATTCGCTGGTCGTCCAATCCATTCACCGGCACGTAGGCGTAGGCGCCACGCGTGAATGGATCGTCGCGCCAGTCATGAACATAAGAAGCTTCAAGTTGGGCTTCGATTTCACTGCGAGAAAGATTGAAGATCGTTGCAAGTGAATCCAACGCTTGCTCAAGCAAATGATCTTTTCCTGCCGCCTGCCTACTGCCTCCTGCCGTCCCGATAATTCGTTCCGCGTTCGGTCCGCCTGTCCAACCGACAAGCATGTGCGCGCGAATCGGTAACTGCGTCCACCAGGTAGGTAGAGGCGCGCCGGGGCAATGAAAGAAACTTGCATCGTGAAAATCCACCGCCCGCGCGTCTTCGTCCCAAAGCTTTACCGTCTCCCAAAACCGCTCGCGAAATAACAGATTGATTTTCACGACGTTACCCATCGGCAGGTTTTCGATTGCCGTGCGTTTGTCCGTGGGCAGCTCCGGCGTGAAGCGAATCGCGGGTGTTTCATTTTTCAACAAGCTGATTGGCAGCGTGACGATCACGTG
>Ga0207689_10005296_pt1 | contig 11553 bp, 12 predicted proteins | sample KBSMisM52_FD_184312 | JGI IMG/M metagenome (GOLD analysis project Ga0207689, IMG submission 184312) | Miscanthus rhizosphere microbial communities from Kellogg Biological Station, Michigan, USA - KBS Miscanthus M5-2 (SPAdes) (version 2) | ecosystem: Host-associated > Plants > Roots >... | reverse complement strand
CTGATCAACCTATTTATTAATTAAGGCGCCAGCCGTTCTATTTTCCATTTGCCATTTTCTTCGAGTGTATACTGAATGCGGTCGTGCAACCTGCTTTTGCGGCCCTGCCAGAATTCCATAATTACCGGCTTTACAATATAACCACCCCAGTATTCCGGCCTGTGCACATCTGCTTCTTTTGTTTCAACAGATAATTTATCATATTTCTTTTCAAGCCATTCGCGGCTTTCTATTACCTGGCTCTGTGGTGAGATCAATGCGCCCAACTGGCTGTCTATTGGTCGGGATTTAAAATAGGCGTCACTTACTTCGTTACTTACCTTTTGCGCTATACCGGTAATGCGCACTTGCCTTTCCAGTTCTTTCCAGAAAAAAACAAGGCAGGCCTTGGGGTTTTCATCCAGTTGGGTTCCTTTATAGCTTTTATAATTTGTAAAGAAGACAAATCCTTTTTTATCAAATCCCTTTAACAAAACAATACGTGCCGAGGGAAAGCCATCCGATGAAGCTGTCGCTAATGTCATAGCATTGGGTTCATCTATTTCTGATTCAATGGCTTCGTTCCACCATTTTTCAAATTGCAGTATTGGGTCAGGAGTGATATCCGGTTCCGACAACGATCTTGATGAATAATCCTTGCGTATGTCTGCTATTGCCATAGTGTGGGTTTAGTAAGCAAAATTATATAGTCTGGCCTGAAAATAATAAAGCCTCATTGCTGAGGCTCTATTTGAGTTGAGTGTTCTGTTTTACCTATTTTAAGGTTGCCTTCGCAACAAATTATCCCTTTCTTCCGAAACAACATTCAGCATACTTTCCAATTCGCCTATCTTTCTAAGCTGACTTTCTAATTTTTTATTGGCATCAGCAACTACGTGCAGGTCATTGTTCAGTTCTTCAAGGTAAGAAACCCTCTTCTGCAATTGCTGACGCTGAAAATTCGCTTCCCTTAATTTATCATTCACTTCGTCTACCTGCAGCGACAATTGCTGGTGCTCAGCAGAGATTGATTGCAATTTCGCCTTCTGATCTTCATAATCCCTGATTAGTTTATAATGAGTTTCTTTTAAATCCTCATATTCTACGTTCAGCATTTTCGACTGGTTGAGCTGCGTTTCGAGCTTCTGTATTTTCCCCTGCAATACATTAAACTCAGTGTAAGCACTATCAAGGATTGAATTCATCTCTTTGGTCAGTTGCTCTTTCTGACGGATATTATTTATTTCCTTTTCTTTATCGCTCAATACGATCCTGAGTTTGCTGATTTGATTATTGAGTTCTTCTTTTTCTTCCAGTATCTGCTTTTGCTGTTCTTCTTTTTCTTTTATTACGTCAATTTGTTCCAGCAGCCGGTTAATTTTTTCATTGTGCTCCATCAGGCCACTTTGCGCCATACGCAGTTGATCGATATATGCAGGTTTCTCGGCAACAACAGGCGCCTGGGCCGCTGTTTTTTTGAACTCATCCACTTCAGCCTGCAACTTTTTATTCAAGCGTATCATGTTCTCTGCTTCGATTCTGTATTCTCTTGCATTTTCTTCCGCTTCCGTCAATCTCTTTTTCAATTCTGAGAATTCTTCATCCATCGTATCGTGTTCATTAAACTCAGCTTCCAGTTTACGGTTCTGCCGTATCATGTTTTCCGCCTCAGATTTATAAACCCTTGCATTTTCCTCTGCTTCAATAAGCCTGTCTTTCAGATCGGCAAGTTGTTTATCCCTGTCATCCATATCATTAAAATACTTCGACTTCCAGTCTTCTATATTCCTGTTCATTTTATCTGCATCCTCCGATGAGATCTTAAGGCTGCGGCGGCTGCTGATAAAAAAATGAATAGTAATGCCAACCAGGACGGCGCATATAAAAAGAATAATAAGTTCTACAATTGATAAAGTCATAGCGGCTCAGATGTAAATAGATCAGGAAAATAATTGGTAAAGAAAACCCGTAAAAGGATTTGCGCAAATCTAAAGGTAATATACGGGTTTAGCCCTATAGTTAAGGGGACAAATTATTAACAACAATTCAATAGTAAAGTTCCGATTTAAAATATTGACCGGTTAACCGGTCACTAATGTACCCACATTTTCTCCGCTTACAACCCTGCGAAGATTACCCGGTGTGTTCATATCAAATACAACAATCGGCAAATGGTTTTCCATACAAAGAGTAAAAGCGGTCATATCCATTACCCGCAGATTTTTGGTCAGGCATTCCTGGAAAGTAATGCTCTGGAACTTTGTTGCAGTCGGATCCTTTTCCGGATCTGCTGTATATATTCCGTCTACCCTTGTGCCCTTCAAAATGACGTCGCATTTAATTTCGATAGCCCGTAGCACACCAGCGGTATCCGTAGTAAAGTAAGGATTACCGGTGCCGGCTCCGAAAATTACAACACGGCCTTTCTCCACATGCCGCATAGCACGACGGCGGATATAAGGCTCCGCTATCTGTTCCATTTTTATAGCGCTTTGCAATCTTGTAAACACGCCTATCTTTTCAAGTCCTGCCTGCAAGGCCATGCCGTTTATCACAGTTGCCAGCATACCCATATAGTCGCCATGAGCCCGTTCAATTCCTGTTTCTGCTTCATTCATGCCGCGATAAATATTACCTCCCCCGATTACTATTGCTACCTGCACACCGAGATCAGTAATTGATTTTACATCCTGCGCATATTGTGAAATGACTTCAGAGTCGAGACCAAAGCTCTTATCACCCATTAAAGACTCACCGGATAATTTGAGGAGAACACGTTTGTATTTAGGAAGCATGGACTATTTTTCGGGTTTAAGTTTTCACTCCGATATATTCCGGAATCGGATTTCTGATGCGCTGCGAAGATAGGGGAATTTAAGGTCGGGACACGAGCGGGTATGGCCCATAACTCTGATTTTTATGTGCCAGGCTAATTATTTCTATCAGGCTTTACTTCGGCCTTTGGGGCGGACACTTTACTTTCTTCTCTGTTCTACAACTACTGCACAAGATTTATATCCGGAAATATGCAAAACCTGAAATTTCATATCTGAAATTCATTACTCCATATGAATACTTATATTAGCTGAAAAAAATGGCAAGTAGCAACGTATTCGTTCACCATGTTTATTTCTGGCTTGCGAATGAAGGAAGTGAGGAAGATAAAAAGGCTTTGCTCGCAGGTTTGCAAAAATTGAGTTCGGTTAAAACGATCAAATTCTTTCATATCGGTGAACCTGCATCCACCAATCGCGATGTAATCGATACCAGTTACGATGTATCGTGGCTGCTTTTTTTTGATAACAAAGCAGACCAGGACAGCTACCAGGTAGACCCGGATCATTTACAGTTTGTGGCAGAATGTAAACATTTGTGGAAAGAAGTAGTGGTGTATGATTCAGTAAGTGCAATCTGACACAAAACTTCTTCTCAGTATTCAATTCATTACTACTACCTATTGTCAGGCCGGAGTGGTCAGAAAATAAAAAAGGGAACCCGACCGGCTCCCTTAACTTTTTATATTGAAGGATTTTATCCTAATGCTACTCTCTTAAATTCTGTTACTTTTAAATCACCTGATTCTTTCAGGTAATCAGCTACAGTTTTACCTGCATCTTTTACAAATACCTGTGCAGTGAGTGTTTGCTCTTTAAAGAAAGCACCCATTTTGCCATCAGCAATTTTAGTCAGCATATCATCTGTTTTGCCTGCCATCTTCGGATCCTGTTTCATCAGGTCAACAATGATTGCTTTTTCACGTGCAATAACTTCCGCAGAAACGCTGGCGGCGTCTACTGCCACGGGGTTCAATGCGGCAATTTGCATTGCTACATCTTTACCAGCTTCTGCTGATGCTTTGTTTAAACCAACCAGTACACCAATGCGGTAAGCACCGTGAATATACGAAGCTACATAAGGAGCATCTATTCTTTCAAATTTTGTAACGCCTATCTTTTCACCAATTGAAGCTAATTTATCATTTACCAGGTCTGCAACTGTAGCACCATTTATTTTAGCACTGTTCAGTTCATCAAGGCTTTTTACATTATTGCTGATAGCAGCATCTGCAATACTCTGTCCGAACGCAACGAAATCAGCATTCTTAGAAACAAAATCTGTTTCGCAGCTCACACACACTACAATTCCAGTTTTGTTATCGGCAGTTGTTTTAGCTATAACAACACCTTCCTTTGCTTCACGGTCACTGCGTTTTGCAGCTACTTTCTGGCCTTGCTTACGCAGCCAGTCAATCGCAGCTTCAAAGTCGCCATTTGTTTCAGTTAATGCTTTACGACAATCCATCATGCCGGCACCGGTCATCTGGCGCAGCTTATTTATATCCTGTGCACTTATTGTTACTGTGCTCATAATATCAAAATTTGAAAATTAAACAATTGAAAAATCAACTTCCTTTCTGTTCGATAGAAATGCAGAACGATGAAAAGCGCGACGCAACAGAAAATGATAATAGTAGTAGTATAGCCCAGGTTCATAACAAAAAACTAAAAACCCGAAACTATAAACTCACTTATCTTCTTCCACCACCCGGTCCGCCGCCACCTCTTTGTCCGCCACCACTTGGGCTACGGCGTCTTTGTCCGCCACCACCAGCACCGCCGCCGGTATTGCCACCACGGCCACCGCCACCGCGGCCACCGCGGCCACGACCTGCTTCAGCCTGTGCTTCAGCTTCGAGACGTGCAGCTCTTTTTTCATTCTCATCATTACCTCCTGAATCATCTACTTCTTCATCTTTTGCAGCCTGGCGTTCAGCCAAACCTTCCGCGATAGCAGCAGTGATATAATTAGTAATGATTGCAATTGATTTTGTTGCATCATCGTTCGCAGGAATAGCGAAGTCAACTTTATTCGGGTCGCAGTTTGTATCTACCACACCGAAGGTCATAATACCTAAACGTTTTGCTTCTGCCAAAGCGATATGCTCATGGCCGATATCCACAATGAATAAAGCAGCAGGTACGCGGCCCAATTGAGCAATGCCACCTAATACTTTTTCCATCTTCTCTTTATCTCGGCTTAACGTTAAACGTTCTTTTTTAGTGATGCTGTCGAATGAACCATCGCCCAGCATTTTTTCAATACTCTGCATTTTTTTCACGCTCTTACGAACGGTGTTGAAGTTCGTCAACATACCACCAAGCCAACGCTCAGTAACAAATGGCATGTTTACTCTTCTTGCAGATTCGTTTACAATATCTTTTGCCTGTTTCTTTGTACCAACAAACAGGATTTTCTTTCCGCTTCTCGCTATCTGCTTTAAGGCAGCCGCAGTTTCCTGCAGGCACTCGGTAGTTTTGTTCAGGTCAATGATATGAATACCTTTCTTTTCAGCGAAGATGTAAGGCAGCATCTTTGGGTTCCACTTCTTACGCAGGTGACCAAAATGTACACCGGCATCTAGAAGTTGCTGCTGAAGTGAAGTGTTTTGTTCCATTATTTACTGTTATAGTTATTTGATAAATGTTGTTGCTATAGGCTATAAGCTTTAGGCCATAAGCAACGAGCTTATAGCCTGCAGCATATTGCTTAACGCTTACTGAACTGGTAGCTTCTTCTTGCTTTCTTATGACCGAATTTCTTACGCTCAACAGAACGCGGGTCACGTTTCAGCAGACCTGCTGCTTTTAAAGCAGGGCGAAACTCAGGGTTGATGTCAACCAATACACGGGCGATGCCGAGCATGGCTGCTTCTGCCTGGCCTTTGCTGCCACCACCGGAAGCATTGATTTTTACATCATACTTACCGACCACTTCAGCAGTTTTTAAAGGACGCTCTACCTGGTTTTGCAGGTAAACAAGCGGGAAATATGTTTTGTAGTCTTTATCGTTTACTGTGATTTTGCCATCTCCTTTTGTAAGGAATACCCTTGTCACAGCTTCTTTACGACGACCAACTCCGGTTTTTTGCTTTTCCATTATTTTATTTTGCTTTAGGCTGTAGGCTATAGGCTTTAAGCTTATGGCTTAAGGCTTACAGCTTATGGCTTTTTAGAATTTTAAGTCTTTTGGTTGTTGTGCGCCGTGCGGATGTTCAGCAGTAGCATACACGAATAACTTTTTTACCATCTTTCTGCCGAGGCGGTTTTTGGGAAGCATGCCTTTTACAGCTCTTTCAATGATTACTTCAGGCCTGCGGTTCAGAAGGTTCTTTGCAGTCTCTTCTTTACGGCCGCCGGGATAACCACTGAATGTGTCGTAAATCTTTTGTTCCAGTTTGTCGCCGGTAAAGCGAATCTTATCGCAGTTAGTAACGATTACATAATCGCCACAGTCAACGTGAGGAGTATAGTATGCTTTGTTTTTGCCGCGAAGAACCGCTGCAATTTTAGCACACATACGTCCTACGGTTTGATTGGTACCGTCTACAACATACCAGTTGTGTTTCACGGTAGCCGCATTCGCATGCTTTGTTGTAAAATGTAAATTGCTCATTAAAAAATCTTTGATCCCGTTATCAGCGGGAAGGTTTAGAAATTAAACAACTGAACCATCCTTCAGCCTGTTTCCCCAAATCAAATAGCTTGTTTTTGGGGTCGCAAAGATAGTTGCAAATAAACCTGATTTCCAAAAATAAAGGACATTAATTTTTATCGCACCTTTATAATTAGCTGACTTTCAATAAAAATTTTGATCGTATATTTTATTCATGGACCGAAAACCACTCCAGATAAGGGTTTTGGATGAGTGGGTATGGAGCCTGCAGCAGAATTTTATTGGACGGCTGTTAAGGCACCCTATCCCTTATTCTAAATCTTAATTAAGTAAAAAAAGTTGGCAAAATACCAACTTAGGGTTAGTTTAGTATGCCGTTTGAAAGATCCTTTAGCATATACATAAATCTATGTTTAAAAATATGCGGATCTTTTATCTTGATCGTATTAATGATTTTGGAAGAAAGCATGCAAATGCACGAAAGAGCCTTGCTACCTGGGTAGATGTTGTTTTGAAAGCGGAATGGAAAAGCAAACAAGATGTTTTGCGGGATTTTCCAAAGGCCAAAATGATACAGAACAATCGTGCAAGATTTGAAATCGTTCACAACACCTATCGCCTGATAGCCCAGATTCATTATGAAGAAAATTTCGTGCAGATACGATTTATTGGAACGCATAATGAATATGACCGGATAGATCCGTCAACCGTTTAAGTATAAAACCTATTGAACAATGAAACAGTGGCTGTTAATAGAAAATGAAAAAGAGTATAAAGAAGCGACCAAACGTTTTGAAGAAATAAAGGAAGCAAAAAAAGGATCCGCGGAGTACAGGGAAATGTTATTACTTGTCCATCTTGTATCTGAATATGAAAAAAAGAAATGGAGTTTGCCGGAAGTAGATCCCATCGAAATGATCAAAATCAGGATGGAAGATTTTGGATATACCGCTTCTGACCTTGCCAAAGAATATGGCGATAAGGGAACAGTAAGTAAGGTTTTGAATTACAAACAACCTCTTTCTTTGACTATGATACGTAAGTTTAGCAAAATGCTTCGCATTCCTGCTGAAGCATTAACTAAAGAATACAAATTGCATTCATAGCTACCACCATTTGTAAATAGTGCTTTCTGTAATTGTAGTCATACTTTTGCAGCTTCATGCAATCCTCCGCACACATACTAATAATAGACGACGAAGAACAGTTACGGAAACTTATAACCCGTATTATAAGCCTGGAAGGCTTTAGTGTAACGGAAGCGGGAGATATCAAATCAGCGAAGAAAATACTGCAGAAAGAACAATTTGAAGTAATTCTCTGTGATGTAAAATTGCCCGATGGTAATGGCGTTGATTTTATAAAAGAAATAAAGCCAGCACATCCTCTCACAGAAATTATTTTACTCACCGCATTTGGTAATATTCCTGATGGTATACAGGCGATGAAGAACGGTGCCTTTGATTATATCACCAAAGGAAATGACAATGACCGTGTCATCCCGTTAATTCATCGCGCCATTGAGAAAGTGCAGTTGGCAAAGAAAGTAGAACGACTGCAAAAACAAGTTGAGAAAAAATATTCTTTTGATTCGATACTTGGAAATTCACCATCCATACAACAGGCGGTTGATCTGGCAAAGAAAGTAGCCGCAACAGATACTACGGTTCTGTTGCTGGGTGAAACCGGAACGGGGAAAGAAGTTTTTGCACAGGCAATACATAATAATAGTTTACGCAGCGGTAAATCCTTTATCGCAGTTAACGCCAGCGCTTTTACAAAAGACTTATTGGAAAGCGAATTGTTTGGACATAAGGCTGGCGCTTTTACAAATGCAGTAGCCGATAAAAAAGGTCTGTTCGAAGAAGCTAATGGTGGTACACTCTTCCTGGATGAGATTGGAGAGATGGCCGCCGAACTGCAGGCGAAATTGCTGCGTGTACTGGAATCAGGCGAGTTCATTAAAGTGGGCGATACCAAAACTATAAAAGTAAATGTGCGCATCATTGCGGCCACCAACCGGGATTTACAAAAAGAAATTGATACAGGACATTTCAGGTCTGATTTATTCTATCGCCTTTCAGTTTTTCAGATACAATTGCCACCATTACGCGAACGGTTAAAGGATATTCCAGGATTAGCGAATCATTTTGCTGTCGTATTTGCAGCAAAGACCGCTAAACCTGTTCCTGTTTTACAAAAGGAATACCTGGAAGCATTACAACATTATAACTGGCCGGGTAATATCCGGGAGTTAAAAAACATTATTGAACGTTCTGTTATTTTAAGTGATGATGAACCATTAGGTATTAAAAATCTGCCGATAGAATTACAAGCCCATACTGATAATGATTCTTTTTCTGTTTTTGATTTAGCAGGCATTGAAAAAAAACATATTCAAAAGGTATTGGCCTATACAAAAGGTAATAAAACCGAAGCGGCGAAGTTGTTGAATATCGGTTTAACTACATTATACAGAAAGATTGAAGAATATAAAATTGATTGAATTCCCACTCATTTTATCCAATTTTAGTTTTATTCTTTATTTCGTTTTATCCTTCCATTTTGAAAAACTGATTTCCAAAATGGAAGGATTTTCTACTTTCTTATTAAGCCCCTGCAATTTCATTTATCTCACAAATTCTTATTAATCATCGCAATTTATTCGTACGCCTTATATGCACGCAATCGGGCATCCCTTTTGGCATACTGCATCCAAATTATCACACATGAAATCCCGAAAGCGAATAGCAAATCGAAAAAGCCGGTTGCAAATCATTATTCCGGCTGTCTATATAACCATCTTACTGGCAGGTTTATTAATTAAACATTTCAATTCTTAACTTATGCTGACAATTATTCTTTTTCTGGCCGGGCTTATTTGCTTCTGGCTTTTCTTCAAATCAATTGACTGGTTCGAAAAAATTTAAACACTATGATGACAGTATTATTTATTCTATCAATCATCGTATTCATTTATCTATTGTACGTTTTGATTAAACCTGAAAAATTCTGATTGTATGACTGGCGAAATTTTAGGCGTTATTATTCTATTTCTCCTTACGGTTATTATTGCATACCCGCTGGGGAAATACATGTCAAAGGTCTTCAATGGGGAAAAGACCTTTACTGACTTTATGAACCCGTTGGAACGGTTCATCTTCCGCATCAGCGGCATTAATCCCAATGAAAGCATGAGCTGGAAACAGTTCCTGAAAGCAATGCTGACCATCAATTTATTGTGGTTAGTGTATGCAATGTTCCTGCTTATATTCCAGGGTAACCTACCGCTGAACCCGGATGGTAACCCAGGCCAGACACCTGACCTGGCTTTTAATACGGCGATCAGTTTTTTAGTAAACTGTAACCTGCAGCACTATTCGGGAGAGTCGGGCCTAACGTATTTAACGCAGTTAATAGTTATTACGTTCCTTCAATTTGTAAGTGCGGCGACAGGTATTGCTTGCCTGGTAGCGCTATTCAATGGTTTGAAACATAAGACTACTTATAATCTTGGTAATTTTTGGAACTACCTTGTTAAGAGTACAACGAGAATATTGCTACCATTATCTGTCATTGTTGCCATAATACTCGCATTTAACGGTACACCTACCAGCTATGATGGCAAAGACAGTATTGTAACACTACAGGGAGATAGTGTGCAGGTATCAAGAGGCCCTGCTGCAGGTATGATCGCTATCAAGCAAATCGGTACCAATGGTGGTGGATGGTTTGGTGCAAACTCAGCCCATCCACTGGAAAATCCGAATTATCTCACCAATGCGGTTGAAACAATTTCAATTTTATTAATACCCATTGCTCTTGTATTCACTTTGGGATTTTATATCAATAAAAAGAAACTGGCGAATGTGATTTTTGGTGTAATGACATTTCTCTTTGTCATTTTTTGCGCCATTAATATTTATTATGAAACAAAAGGCAATCCTGCTATTGATAAATTAGGTGTTGCACAAATGGCAGGAAGTATGGAAGGAAAGGAAGTAAGATTAGGCGCTGCTGCTACAGCTTTCTGGAGTGTTGCAACTACATCAACTTCCAATGGTTCGGTAAATGGTATGCATGATAGTTTAACACCAATATCCGGCGGAATAATATTACTAGATATGATGATCAATGCACTTTATGGAGGCGTCGGTGTTGGTATTCTCAACTATTTCATCTTTATCATCATTGCTGTTTTTATTTCCGGACTGATGGTAGGAAGAACGCCGGAATTTATGGGACATAAAGTTGAGGCAAGAGAAGTAAAGATCGCCGCACTGGTAACCTTACTTTCAGCATTTCTCATAAAAGGATTTACTGCGTTAGCCGCCTATATGGTAACACATCATCCGGATATTGCGTGGCAGGTAAAACCCTCTGCGTGGTTAAACAACCCTTCTTATCATGGTTTTTCCGAAATGTTGTACGAGTTCACTTCATCCAATGCAAACAATGGTAGTGGGTTTGAAGGATTGGGTGATAATAATATTTTCTGGAATGTAACTACAGGTATTGTGCTGATACTGGGAAGATATTTACCGATAATCGCGCCGATAGCGATTATTGGTTTGCTGGCAAATAAAAAATTCATTCCCGAATCACCGGGTACACTAAGAACAGATTCTGTAACATTTGGCGCTATGACGCTTGCGGTTATTATAATCGTTACAGCATTGTCTTATTTACCCGCATTGGCATTAGGTCCGATAGCCGAATATTTCTCACTGTATTAATTCAAATTTTTATGGCAAAAAGAAAACGCAATATAAAATTATTTGACCCGGAGCTGATGGGTACTGCCATCAGGCAATCTTTTGTAAAACTGAACCCGGCTTTGATGGTGAAGAACCCGGTAATGTTTACAGTTGAAATTGGTACAGCAATAATGCTGGCCGTTTCTGTCTATCAAATGGTAACAGGAGATCTATCACAAGGAGCGTTGTGGTATAACATTACCATATTCATCATCCTTCTTATTACAGTTCTCTTTGCAAATTTCGCTGAAGCACTGGCAGAAGCAAGGGGAAAGGCACAGGCAGAAAGCTTACGTAAAACAAGAGAAGACACACCAGCGAAAAAAGTTACTGCAACAGAAAATGGTTTTAGCCGTGAGACTAA
>Ga0207689_10005294_pt1 | contig 11555 bp, 7 predicted proteins | sample KBSMisM52_FD_184312 | JGI IMG/M metagenome (GOLD analysis project Ga0207689, IMG submission 184312) | Miscanthus rhizosphere microbial communities from Kellogg Biological Station, Michigan, USA - KBS Miscanthus M5-2 (SPAdes) (version 2) | ecosystem: Host-associated > Plants > Roots > Rhizosphere... | reverse complement strand
GAGTCGCATCACCTCGAATCTCGACCTGCGCGAAGTGCTGCGCGCGATTTCTGCCAACTTTCGCGAGGTTATGCGCTGCGACGGAGCCGGGATCTGGTTGCCAGGCGAAGAACTGGGTAAGTTCAAGCTCTATGCGTTCGACGCGCCCGTCAGTAAAGGCTTCGCCAAGGAGGAGGTGATTCTCACTGTGCCGGAGAACGATCCCGCCAGACGAGCCTTCGAGACGATGAAGCCGATGGTCGCGACGGTTGACGAGATCGGTTGGCCGGGTGGCGGCGAGGGGTACAGACTCGCAGCGGCGGAAAGCGTGAAGAGCGCATGTTTTATTCCGCTGGTGAATCGCGGCCGTGCGCTGGGGGACCTCTTCGTTGTGCGTTTAACAGAGGAAACCTTCACTGCGGAGGATGTCGACTTCCTCAGCCAGGCGGCTGGTCCGATCGCAATTGCCATCGAAAACGCCCTTGCCTACCGTGAGATTTCCAAACTGAAGGACAAGCTCGCGCAGGAAAAGCTCTATCTGGAAGAAGAGATACGCAGCGAGATGGACTTCGAGCACATCGTAGGGTCGAGCGCGGCGCTCAAGCATGTCTTGCAACTGGTCGAGACGGTAGCGCCCAACGACTCTACAGTCCTGCTGCTCGGCGAAACCGGTACCGGAAAGGAGCTTATTGCCCGCGCGATCCACGACCGCAGCCGGCGCCGGGAGAGGACACTTGTCAAGCTGAACTGCGCGGCGATTCCTATGGGCCTACTTGAAAGCGAGTTGTTCGGTCACGAAAAAGGTGCGTTCACAGGCGCGATCAGCCAGAAGATCGGCCGCATGGAACTCGCGGATCAGGGCACACTGTTCCTGGACGAAGTGGGTGATATCCCAACCGATATCCAGCCGAAGCTCCTGCGCGCTCTGCAAGAGCGCGAATTCGAACGCCTAGGCAGCACGCATACGCGAAGAGTCAATTTCAGGCTTATTGCGGCGACCAACCGAGACCTAGAGAAGATGGTCGCGAATCGTGAATTTCGCAGCGATTTGTTCTACCGTTTGAATGTATTTCCTATCCGGATCCCACCGCTGCGAGAACGTCGCGAAGACATTCCCTTGCTCGTGAGTTATTTCGTCCAAAAGTTCGCCAAGGAAATGCAAAAGAAGATTGGGACGATCCCGACGGCGATGATGAAGGGCCTCGCCGCGTGGGAATGGCCAGGGAACATTCGGGAGCTGGAGAATTTCATTGAACGTGCCGTTATCCTGACGCGGGGCGAATCGCTCGAGGCGCCGCTTTCCGAATTACGCAAGCGAGCCACCGATACGACTCCTGCTCCCGCCGTCCAGCCCATGCAGGAAGACATCGCACGTATCGTGAAAGAAAGTATCAACGCCGCCCTGAATGGGAAGCGGCCCACCGACGAGTATGCCCAAAAAGAGCGTGAAAAGATCGTGCGCGCCCTTACCGAGTGCAATGGTCGTGTTGGTGGAGCCGATGGGGCCGCGGCCCGCATGGGCATCAACCGCACGACTCTCATCTCGCGCATGAAGAAACTGGGTATCGATCCCAGGCAGTACGCCTCCTAAGCCGAAAGCGCCCACACCACCCGCTTTCCCCGGCGCGACCGCTCCTTTCACAAATTGCAGTCAGCTCGAATCACGCGTCGCTGTCGGAACTGTCTTCAACACTCTCGACTCCCCGCAACACTCCTCTCAGTCCCGACGCTGAAAATTCATCGACTTACAGATCGATATGTTTGGCACGCGCATTGCCTTCAGCAAATGCGTGAGCTACCGACACGAAAGAAGAAGTCAGGAAGCGGCAAAGAGGCGGTGGGTTACGGCAAAAGTGATTGAGTTCTATGTCCCGCACAACTTCAAAGCGACGGCGCGATGGGTGCCGGCCGATCAACGCGGAAAAGCAGTCGAGTTCCCCAGCACTCCGATGAGGAAGTCAGCTTGAACTGCAGTGAAGCAAAGGGCGAGCTGCGCGGTTCGCAAGGCAGGAGATGTGGTGCATGTTGAAGATCTCCATTGTCGAAAGAAGAAAGCAACGCAGGCTGGTGGTAGAGGGCAGGCTCGTCGCGCCGTGGTCCGATGAATTGAAAGCCGCCTGCGAAAAGGCCGGATCGGGACTTGGCGGCCGTGAACTCGTCATCGATCTGAAGAACTTAACGACGATCGGCCAAGAAGGAGAAAACCTGCTTCTGGAACTGATGAAACAGGGGGTCAGATGCCGAGGCTGTGGCGTGTTTACGAATGTGATTTTGAAACAGGTCACCCGCAGATTGCGCAGAAATGGGGCACACGAATGAATCGCTTAATGTCATCTTACAAAGGCTCACCTGCGGCGCGGATGTTCACTCTGCGAATAGTCTTTGCGCTCGCATTAGCCGCAACGCTAACGGGTTGTGCCGTGGGGCCAAAATATCGTCGTCCGACAGTAAATCTGAAGCCATTTCACAACGCGCCCTCCATCGAAGCTCGTACCACGTCTCTTCCGGCACCGCCCCTCGATCAGTGGTGGACGGGCTTCCATGATCCTGAGCTGACACGGATCGTGAAGCGGGCTCTCGACCAGAATCTCGACTTGGCCGCCGCCATGACGCGGGTGCAACAGGCGCGTGCCGCTGCCCAAGGAGCAGGAGCGCGGCGCATGCCATCCGGAAACCTTTACGCTTCGACGACCACACTCTACCAGTCGACTGAAAGTATGACGGGCCGTCTCGCCTCGCACTTGCCCGGCTACAGCCGCACTCAGAACTACTACGATCTCGGATTCATCGCGAGTTGGGAAACGGATCTGTTCGGCGCTTTGAGGAAAGGAGCTCAGGCTGCTACCGCCGAGGCTCAGGCAGCCGAAGCTTCCCATACAGGAACCCGCATCACCGTTGCCGCAGAAGCCGCTGACGCATATATGCAAATACGCGGCGCGCAGGCGCGGCTAATCTTCGCCAAAGACCAGATCGTCACTGACGAGCATCTCGTCGAGCTGGTGCAACAGCGCAAGGATGCGGGCGTCGCTTCCGACCGCGAACTCGCTCAGGCTCAAGCCTTGCTGTCGCAAGCGAAGGCGACGATTCCCCTGCTCACAGTCTCCCTCGAAACACAGCTGAACCGGCTGGACGTGCTCATGGGAGCCCAACCGGGAACGTACGCAGCGGAGTTGAGCTCTGTTGCAGACATTCCCGATGTGCCGGAAATCTCAGCCTATGGGACGCCCACGGACCTTTTACGCAGAAGACCTGACATCATCGCTGCCGAGCGAATGATTGCTGCCTCGAATGCTCGCATTGGCCAGGCTCTCACTGAATATTATCCAAAGCTCTCCCTTTCAGGGATCGTCGGGTCTCAAGCGATTGCTCCCGCACATCTCTTCGAACAGCAAGGATTTCAACCTATCAGCGTAGTAGGTCTGCGTTGGCGGCTCTTCGATTTCGGCGCTGTTGCCGCAGAAGTGAAGCGAGCGCGTGGCGCCAATGCCGAAGCCTTGCTCCAGTATCAAAGCTCAGCCCTTCACGCGGCCGAAGATGTTGAGGACGCCTTCAGCTTACTCGTCCAGTCGGAGAACCGCCGAAATGAAATCCTTCGTGAAATCGCTGAACTGCAGCGTGTGCGCGACCTGTCGGAACAGTCCTACACCGCCGGTGTTATCGCGCTCACCGATGTTCTCGACGCGGATCGTCAGTTGCTTGCGGCCAAGGATGACCTAGCCGTAGCGCGAGAGAGTGCAGCCCGTGCAGCGGTCGGCTCCTATCGCGCTCTCGGGGGCGGCTGGCTCCCGTGATCGAAATCCAAAAGATAAAGGAACGCCATATGAAAAACATCAACTTCAGTTATCCCGCCCTGGTGCTGGTCGTTGCCAGCCTCGCAGTCAGCTTGACCGGTTGCGGTCAGAAGCGGGAGTTAGACCCAAGAACACAGCCGGAACTGGTTCGGATAGTGGAAATAGGTTCGTCGTCCGGAGCAGATCCCGCATTCATTGGCGTGGTCTCAGCGCGTGTTGAGAGCAATCTTGGTTTTCGAGTTCCCGGAAAGATCACGAGCCGCTTGGTAGATACGGGACAGTTTGTCCGCGCTGGACAGCCGCTCATGACGATTGATCGAACCGACTATGTCCATGCCATTACCGCGCGAGCAGAAACCGTTACAGCCGCAAAGGCAAAGGCTGTTCAAGCTGCCGCCGATGAGGCCCGATATCGCGGTTTGGTCAAGACCGGCGCAGTCTCCGCTTCAACCTACGATCAGATCAAGGCCGCATCGGATGCGGCACAAGCTGAACTCGCGGCTGCCATCGCTCAGGAGCAGGTTGCGAGAGACGAGGGCGGCTACTCACAACTTGTTGCGGATGCGGATGGCATCGTGGTCGAGACCCTGGCCGAGCCGGGACAAGTGGTAATGGCAGGGCAAACAGTTGTGAAGCTCGCCCATTCCGGTCCGCGAGAAGCCGCGGTCAACCTCCCGGAAACATTGCGGCCGGCGATTGGATCCAAGGCATACGCAACGCTTTACGGCAGCACCACGAGAGTTCCGGTGCGATTGCGACAGCTTTCCGGCGCTGCTGACCCGCAGACCCGAACCTTTGAAGCACGATACGTTCTCGAAGGCGCTGCCGCGAATGCTCCGTTGGGCGCAACCATTACCGTCCACCTCTCCGGCGATGGAGAGACTGACACGTTGCAAGTACCGGTCGCCTCCGTCATCGATCGAGGAAAGGGGCCTGGTATTTGGGTACTGAATCCTTCTACTTCCACAGTCTCATTTCAACCCATACAAGTACGCCAAGTAGGTGAAGAGCTAGCAACCATCAGCGGGGACCTACGCCCCGGACAACAGGTGGTAGCGCTTGGCGTTCATCTCCTTCGCGACGGCGAACGTGTGCGCGTAGAGAACAAGGCAGAAATTCAATGAGCGAGCACCATATGCCAGAGAAAAACGACACGGCGAAGCAGTTTCTCAATCTGTCAGCCCTCGCCGTCCGCGAGAAGGCGATCACCCTGTTCTTGCTGATTGCGATCGTCGCGGCTGGTATCTTTGCCTTCCTGAAACTGGGACGCGCAGAAGACCCTACATTCACCATCAAGGTATTTACGGTCGCAGCCGTATGGCCCGGAGCGACGGCACAGGAAATGCAAGACCTCGTTGCCGAGCCACTCGAGAAGCGCCTGCAGGAATTGCGCGACTACGATCGCGTAGAGACCTTCACCCGGCCCGGGCTCGCGCTGATGAAGGTGAGTCTCAAGGACACTACTCGACCAGAGGACGTCCCGGAAGAGTTTTACCAGGCTCACAAAAAGCTAGGCGATGAAGCACCCAAATTGCCTCAGGGCGTATTCGGTCCCTTCATCAATGATGAGTACTCGGATGTGACGTTCGCGCTCTATTCGGTCGAGGCTCCAGATCTTCCTCCTCGGCAGGTTGCGCGGGAAGCAGAAACGCTTCGACAGCGGATGCTTCATGTCCCGGGAGTGAAGAAGGTTGACATCGTTGGAGAACAGCCAGAACGTATCTTTGTCGAGTTCTCGTACGAACGGCTGGCTACCCTAGGAGTGAGCGCACGAGATGTTTTCGATGCGCTGATTCGCGAGAATGCCGTAACCCCATCTGGGTCTATCGATACGAACGCTCAACAGGTTTATATTCGCCTGGATGGCGCGCTTGATGATCTCCAGAAGATTCGGGATACGGCGGTCGTTTCAGGCGGGCGTACCCTAAAGCTCTCCGATATTGCCGATGTGAAGCGCGGATACGAAGATCCCGCAACCTTTCTTGTCCGTCATAATGGCCAGCCGGCCTTACTTCTCAGCATCGTGATGAAGGAAGGCTGGAATGGTCTGGACCTCGGCAAAGCCCTTGTTGTCGAACAGAAGAAGATTTCCGCAGGCCTCCCTGCAGGCATCAGCTTCAGCAAAGTGACGGACCAGGCAGTAAACATCCGTGAAGCAGTGAACGAATTCATGCTGAAGTTCTTCGTTGCTCTTGCCGTTGTGATGATCGTCAGCATCCTCAGCCTCGGTTGGCGCGTTGGAATCGTTGTGGCAGCGGCCGTTCCGCTGACGTTGGCGGCCGTGTTCGTGATCATGCTTCTGACCGGAAGAGTATTTGATCGCATCACGCTCGGCGCTCTCATCCTCGGCCTTGGCCTCCTGGTTGACGACGCGATCATCTCCATCGAGATCATGGTGGTCAAAATGGAAGAAGGGTGGGATCGGATCCGGGCCGCCGGGTACGCATGGAGTCATACTGCTGCGCCCATGCTTGCAGGCACCCTGGTCACTGTTATTGGCCTCATGCCAGTGGGGTTCGCTCGATCGAGCGCCGGCGAGTATGCGGGAAACATCTTCTGGGTAGTGGGTTTTGCACTGCTCACCTCGTGGGTCGTTGCCGTGACCTTTACTCCTTATCTTGGCGTGGAAATGTTGCCCCAAATTAAAGCCCTGGCTGGCGGCCATGAAGCTATTTATGCGACACCAGGCTACGAGAAGCTCCGCCGACTAATCTCTTGGGCGGTGCGCCGGAAGGTTTTGGTTGCGTGCATTGTTCTGGGCCTCTTTCTTGTCGCCCTTGCAGGTATGGGACTCGTCAAGAAGCAGTTCTTTCCTCAATCCGATAGGCCTGAACTCTTGGTAGAGGTGACGCTGCCACAAGGCACCAGCATAGAAACTACTAACGCGAGTTCGAAAAAAGTCGAGGAGTGGCTGCGGTTGCAGCCCGAAGCAAAGATTGTTACGGCTTACATTGGGGCGGGCGCTCCGCGCTTCTTCTTTTCATACAATCCGGAACTCCCCAACCCCGATTTTGCCAAGATTATCGTTCTGACAGCGAATGAGAAGGATCGAGACCGTCTGAAGCTCAGGCTACGTGAGCGAGTTCAGCAGGGACTTGCGCCGGAGGCACGCGTGCGCGCCTCGCAGCTGGTTTTTGGACCATATACCCCGTGGCCCGTAGAGTTTCGCGTCTCAGGTCCCGACCTGGAAAAGGACCGCGCGATTGCAACACAGGTACAGGCTGCAATGCTGAAAAATCCCCATACTCGACAGGTAAACCAGGACTGGGGCGAACGCGCGCCAACTGTACATTTTGTCCTCGACCAAGCTCGGCTACAACTGATTGGTCTCTCCTCCCACGAAGCCGCCGAACAGATCCAATTTCTTCTGACGGGCGCGCCTGTGACGCAGGTCCGGGAAGATATCCGAACGGCGGAGGTAGTCGCTCGAAGTGCGGGAACAGACCGCCTCGATCCAAGCAAGCTGAACGACATGACTCTGATGAATCATTGGGGGAAGGCTGTTCCACTGAGCCAAGTCGGCCACATCGAGATTCGTCCTGAAGAGCCGATCCTCAAACGCCGTGATCGCATGCCGACCATTACGGTAGAGAGTGACATCGACGAATCACTTCAACCCCCGCAGGTCTCCACAGAGATCGAAAAGGCGATTCAGCCGATCATCGCCAGCCTGCCCGAGGGCTACAACATTCAAACGGGCGGCAATATCGAAGAGTCTGGAAAAGCGAACCGGGCACTTTCAGTCGTGTTTCCCGCGATGATCGTGCTGATGCTCACGGTGATCATCTTCCAGGTACGATCATTCTCCGCGATGTTCATGGTCGTTCTTACGGCGCCGCTAGGTCTCGCTGGTGTCGTTCCAACATTGCTGCTCTTTCATCAACCATTTGGGTTCAACGCGATCCTCGGACTGATCGCGTTAGCTGGCATCCTGATGCGCAATACGCTGATCCTCATCGGTCAAATTAAGACAAATCAGGAGGAAGGACTTGACAGTTATCACGCCGTCGTCGAGGCGACTGTACAGCGGTCGCGTCCGGTAATTCTTACGGCTCTTGCAGCCGTGCTGGCTTTCATCCCCCTGACCTTCTCGGTCTTTTGGGGATCGATGGCATACACACTGATTGGAGGGACGGCCGTGGGTACGGTGCTGACTCTTGTGTTCCTGCCAGCGCTCTATTCAATCTGGTTCCGGGTAAAGCCAACAGCAATCCCGAGCGATGCGGCGGAGGCAGAGCTGGTGAGTGGATAGTACAAAGCATCGTTGACAACTGGACGCAATTCGCAGTACCTGGTCGGGAGATGTGATTGCCGCAAGAAACGATAAGCCGGAGCTCGCTGGGCCTCCACTCCTTCGAAAGAGCGTCGAGGCTCATTGGCGACCACTGGACGCTCCTGATCGTGCGCGAGCTTACTATGAACAAGTGCCTTACATTTACCGAATTGATGGTGGCCGTTCGCGGCATCTCGACGAACATACTGTCACAGCGGCTCCATCAACGCCTGTCAGCGGGTCGTCACGGTGGATCAGAGCAGCGCAGACGGACGAAAGCAGTTCTATTCTCTTACTTCGATAGGTGCCGGTTTGCGACCGATCATCCGTTCAATCGACCGCTGGGGCCGGAAATTCGACGGCAATCGCGAACATACGCAGATGAACTCGAATCCACGACAACGATCCTCCGAGGAGGCCGGTTAATCCAGCGCAGCACTCACCCTCGGGAGGGAATATGGTTCTCGCACAATCAGACAATCAGGACCGGCTTCTTAACGCCGCGATCACCGGTGCGAACTTCAAGGAAGGCATTGAATCATATCTCGACATTGTCGATGCATTCTACTCCGAGGATGTCGAGATAATTGTGGGTGAAGACACAGAGCCGGTGCGTGGCAGAGGCAACTTGGGCGCACGCCTGTACGAGTTCCTAGCCTCAATTCGCGTGATTGGTGGTTTATCGATTTCAATTCGATCCATAGCAACACCTGCAGCTGGCGGCTACGTTTCGAGCTGCATCTGGAACGACCCGGACGGTTATTTGGTCGGTCCAACGTCGATGGAGGGACGGCAGAGTGAATTATGAACGCTATAACGATCACGAAGTTGCTGGCCCGCGGTCATCGTAAGAAAATTGGTGCAGGTTGCAGTGGCTGCCTGCACTCTATTCAATCTGGTTTAGAGTGACGCCAACAACAGTCTCTACTGAAGAGGCGCAGGCCGTTTTGGCGCATTCATAGGTATGCAAATCCACGCGTAATGCTCGACTTGGCCAGTTTACTGGCCTGGTTGAAGGAGTGTCGAAAGTTATGGCCTACACGAAGTTGGTGATGGTTCTATTTCTATCCGCCGCTGTGACTTGCAAAGCGCAAACGGTTCCCTTGCCACAGATCCGCCAGAATGGCTCGGTCAAACAGTTCTTCGTCGACGATAAGCCGTTCATCATGCTCGCAGGCGAATTACATAACTCGAGCCCTTCGAGCATCGAGTACATGCGACCGATATGGGACAAGCTTTCCGCTCTTCATCTCAACACGGTGATCGGCGCCGCTAGCTGGGAATTGGTTGAGCCAAAGGAAGGCAAGTTCGATTTTTCTCTCGTTGACGACCAAATCAATCAGGCACGACAGCGAAATATGCGGCTCGTGCTGATCTGGTTCGCAACCTGGAAGAACGCGGGGTCGAGCTATTCTCCGGATTGGGTTAAGACAGACCCAAAGCGCTTTCCGCCGATGATTCTCAAGGTGCGGCCTGATGGCGGAATAGGTTCTTTTCTGGCCAAGTACATGGAAGAGCAAGGCACGGGGCCGCTGAGTCCGTTTGGCAGTGATACGGTTAAGGCTGATGCGAGAGCCTTCGCTGCATTGATGAGTCATATCAAGGACGTCGATCCTCAGCATACGGTCATCATGATGCAGGTGGAGAACGAGATCGGGAGCCTGGGTGACAGCCGGGACCGTTCTCCTATAGCGGAAACGGCATGGGCTGGGCCGGTCCCAGCTGACTTGATGAACTATCTCACAAAGCATAAAGACACCCTGTTGCCCGAAATTCAAGAGGTCTGGGGGAAGAACGGTTACAAGACAAAGGGTAACTGGCAACAAGTCTTCGGCGAGAATGAGTGGGCCGATGAGGTCTTCATGGCCTATTACATGGGGCGGTACGTCAACGAGGTGGCGAAAGAGGGCAAGGCACAGTTGAACATACCCATGTATGTGAATGCGTGGCTCGGTCCCCAGCCTAAGGCGGAGCTGCCGGGTCAATGGCCCAGCGGTGGGCCGGTCGCCCGAATGATAGACATTTACCGGGCCGTCGCTCCCTCGATTGATTTGTTCGCGCCCGATATCTACGTACCGGACTTCAAGGGGACCTGTGCGCTTTATGCCCGGTCCGGGAATCCATTGTTCATTCCCGAAGCCAGGGATCAGGTGGGAAATCTCTTCTGGGCTCTCGGTCATCACTCTGCTCTCGGCTGGTCGCCCTTCGGTATCGAAGATCTGAGCCCAGATGGCCAGGTTGCACAGGCATACAAGCTACTTTCCCCGATGCTTCCCCAATTGGCTGAATGGCAGGCAGCAGGTAAGGTGAATGGGATTCTAGTTATCGACGGCGAGAAGTCGGAACCTGTTTCGCTGGGCGGTTACAAGATCTCGCTTTCAGCTGGTATGGCATTTGGCGCAGCGCCTCCCAAGGCAGATTCCGGGGCGGAGCTCGGGGCAGGCGTCACTTCAGCATCCCGTGCAATGCCCAGTGACGTGCGCCCCTTCGCAATTGTGGTCAACACCGCGCCCGACGAATTCCTCTTCATCGGTGCGAATGGGGATCCCGCCTTCACGATTGATTCAGGCCCCGGGAAGGCCTTTGTCTCCTCAAAGGACGAAGGGCGCTATGAGAACGGACAGTGGATTGCCGGCCGCAGAATCAATGGCGATGAAATGTTTGAATCCGGCCTACCCAAAACTAAAATCGGGATGTTGAAAGTAAAGTTGATGCGTATCCATTAGCGCAGGCTACAGGGACATGCGTTCGAGTAGTTGAAAGACGCCGCGACGTGTGAAAGTTGGTTTTAGCACTACTTCATAGGTAGTAGTTGCCGGTTTGCCGTCCATCTGCGAACTTGGTCTGCTGCTCCTGTCCACAATAGCTAACCTTTCAGGTTGCCAGGAAAGATTTTCTTTTGAAGTTCGGTTACATGCGCAGTTCTAGGCAGAAAGAAGCCGCTTCGGCTTCTTAAGTGGGACTGAGACTACCATCAACGTACCGCGACTGTCTCAAACCGCTGGCGTTTAGTCTTAAGGCCGACGCTTAGGCGAACATCGGCGCTGGTCACAGAGTGGTCACAAAACTGGGGCCACTCTGCAAAGTTAAGTTGTTGTAAGATAAGGCGGATAAGGTGGTAGAGCGCACTGAAAAGGCTGGCGTCGGCGGTTCAACTCCGTCCCTGGCCACCACATTTCAAAGGTCCAGCCCGGAGACATGGGTATACACGAATAAGTGAGGTCCTCATTAATGACAGTACACGGGAGCTGTTCGTGCTTAAGGACGGTATGACGTTATTCAGTGCACCACTACCAAGAAGGAGGACAGGGATCATTCGGGGAATTTCAATGCGACATTTGATGAAGAGGGGTGCCATTCAGTCTTTCGACTGCTTATTGCTCTCTTGTGCCCTCAACTGTTCCTGAATTTGCGCCTTCAGTTTAGCGAGACGTTGTTCTTCTTTTCTGCGTTCCGGTTCGATCCGGGTGTGCTCCGCTACGGGTGCGCGTGCATATGTAGGCGGAGTGTTC
>Ga0207689_10005293_pt1 | contig 11557 bp, 10 predicted proteins | sample KBSMisM52_FD_184312 | JGI IMG/M metagenome (GOLD analysis project Ga0207689, IMG submission 184312) | Miscanthus rhizosphere microbial communities from Kellogg Biological Station, Michigan, USA - KBS Miscanthus M5-2 (SPAdes) (version 2) | ecosystem: Host-associated > Plants > Roots >... | reverse complement strand
TTTTCTCTATTCCCAGCCTGCACTCTTCGGAGAGTTGGCTCTCATGCTCTGGCTCGTAATCAAGGGCACAAAATCGCCACTCGACGCGACAGCCTCATCGAATGCCGCCATTTAGAGGCCAAACTGCCGCTTCCGAAGCGTCCGATATCAGAACTCCTTCTCCACCAAAAGAAGAAATCTCTGGCGCGGGTCAAATCAATTCTGTTCCCCCCCGCAGTTACGGCCTCATGTCTGCATCTAACCCTAGTAGAGAATCAACGCGCCTCGCCGATCGAATCTGCCGCGCAAGAGACGCACTGACATATCAATGGAGGTTTCATGAAAGCTGCAACAATCGTGGGCATTTTGCTAATTGTGGTAGGTTTTGTCGGGTTCGCTCTCGGTGGCTTCAGTTTCACTCACGAGAAAAAAGACGTCGACTTGGGGCCTGTTCAGGTCTCTCACAAAGAGAAGAGCACATTGCCGATTTCGCCTATCCTCAGCACCCTATCTTTGATCGCGGGCGTTGGACTGGTTGTAGCGGGTGTCCGCGGAAAATAGTGAGGTCGCTAGTACTGCAATGTGACGCAAATCGCCGGCTACATGCCTGCTCTCAACGTCCAAGCTGGCTAATGGCGTCGCGAATGGGTGCCGAAGATATCCTGAGGATTCCGGTGAAGGGCGAATACATCTCCAAAATAATCAAGATTGCGCCCGAGACCGCGAGTGCGCCCACCAGCAGGGTCACAATCACAGTGGGATTGGGTGGGGCGAAGAGGCCAAAGCTCATGAAGATTGCAACAAGCCATGAGACCAGAACGACCAATAGGGGTATCGAGAGCGAGTTACTTTCCGATTGAACGAAGAGCAACCAGCCCGACTCCCTCAATTCACCTAGGGTGACAATCGCCTCACGCTTGGCCGACACCTGAATCTCATTCTTTGGCTCGAGGGTTCTCAATTCCCCTTCAACCTTGTCCAGGACATAACTCGGTTCGAGGTCGACATCTGCAAACGCTTCTTGAGGCCAGAAACGATGGAAGGTAGCTTGAACTGAATCACGTAAGATCGAACGACCCTTTTTGGTCTCGGGGCCATACGCTGCAAGGGAGCGATCCAGCAGCAGTATCTTCATCGACACCTGTGACACGAGAGTTTTCTGCGCATCGTAGGAGCCCTTGGCTGAGGACACCAGCATCCCGAGCACCAGTCCCGTCATCGTGACGACAAACCCGGTTGAAAGTCTGATCACGACTTTCGCATCAGCGCTGAAATGTTCATCAGGCAGCACGCGACGTAGATAGATGCCAAGAAGGGCACCTGCGAAGATAAGCGCAAAAGCAATTAAGCTTACATTGATCGAGTACATTGCCGTCTCCTTGTCGCTCGCCTTCCTGCGCTGAAACCTCTACGGATAGCCAGAAATTGGCCACTTCGTCTCGGATTTCACCGGGCGGATGCCCCGCAAAAGTGACGTATCAACTGCAGCTGCACGATTAGGCTCTGGACCTGCGACTCGAAATGCCAGGATCTCTGTGTGCGTTTGACCGTCGCTCAAGGTACCAGCCCACACACAGGGCCGCGACTGGCAAATCTGACAGCACCGCGAAAACTACAGATTGCCCCACGTCGAAAGCAGAATGCGCAGGTTTGTGCGAATAAATGGCGAGGTCGACCTGACGGCCCTCTATCCCGCCCTCCGTCGAGCTACTTCCTGGTACACCTCGACATACTCGCGGGACGGCTGTTCCCAACTAAAATTCTTTGCCATGCCATTCAACATGAGCCGTCGCCACGCCGACTTGTCCTGGAAAGTCACAGCGGCTCGGTCTATCGCATCGAGCAACGCCTGCGCATCATAACCGTGAAACTTGAAACCCGTACCTGTCTTCTTCTTTGGATTCCACTCTTCGATCGAGTCATCGAGCCCGCCGGTCGCGCGCACCACCGGCACAGTGCCATACTTGAGCGAATAAATCTGGTTCAACCCGCCCGGCTCATATCGCGACGGCATCAGAAAGATATCCGCCCCAGCTTCGACTTTGTGCGCCATCGCCTCGTCGTACTTCACCTGCACGGCAACGAGTGACTGATTTGCATATGCCCAATCGCGAAAGAATCTCTCATAGAATGGCTCGCCTGTTCCCAGCGCAACCACGGCCAGCTGCCGCTCCGAAAGCTTCGCGGAGATCTGCTCCAGCAGGTCAAAACCCTTCTGCGTGGCAAAGCGTGACACGAGTCCAATCACCGGCGTAGTCTCCGCCACGTTTTGCAACCCAAAAGCATGCAGCAAATCATCGCGGCATTCGAGTTTCCCACTCAAATCTTCCGGGGTGTAATGTGCAGCAAGATTTCCGTCCGTTGCCGGATCCCAGTCCGAGTAATCCACGCCGTTCAAGATCCCTCGCAAGTCCGCTGAACGACGCCTCAACGCCCCGTCCAGTTGGTTCCCGAACTCCGGAGTCTGAATCTCCTCAGCGTACTTGCGGCTGACAGTGGTCAGCATATCGGAGTAAACCACGCCCCCCTTGAGAAAGTTGAAAGTGTCATAATGCTCCAACTTGTCGTAGGTGAAAACCTCCCACGGCAGCATCAACATCTCCGTCGTCGATGGCGGGAACCACCCCTGATAGCCCGCGTTGTGAATAGTCAACACAACTCCCACATTTATTAGCATCGGATCGGAACTATAGACCGTGCGAAGAAATACCGGAATCAGCGACGCCTGCCAGTCGTGAACATGAAAAATGTCCGGAACCCCAAGCAGTTTGCTCGCCTCAAGAACCGCGCGGCAAAACAGGCCAAAGCGCTCGGCATTGTCACCGTATTCACCGCTTTTCGTTCCGTAAATTCCCTGCCGGTCAAACAACTCTGGGCAATCCACGAAATAGAACTTCACTCCATTCAATTCGCCGCCATCTACAATTCCTGCAAACCGGCTGTAATTCTGGAACGGAATGGTAATCGACTCGGCAGCGAATTTGATCTCTCGACTAATTTGCTCCCGCACGATCGAGTAGAACGGCAGATACACGGTCACTTCATGACCGAGCTTCACTAACTCCGGCGCCAGCGCGCCCACCGCGTCCGCCAGCCCACCAGTCTTTGCAAATGGAACACACTCTGACGCGGCAAAAACAATTCGCATTATGTCTTCTCTCCGGGGCGTGAACTCATCTCTTCCAGGCAGCAATATCAAAGGCCAAGTCTACACGCTGACACTTTGATTCATTTGAGGCCCGTCGCGTCGGAATTTCGCATCGGAATGACCCCGTGCCTCATCTGAAACTCATGCCGGGACCAAACACCTACGATGGTCTGCAGTACTCGCGACAGTCCATCGCCGATGGCAAATCGGGTATCGCCCACTCCTTCGATGACATGGGTCTCCTCGACAACCCGATCCTGAATTCACTCGAGACGGACCACACAAAATGGGCGATGGTTGAAGGCGCCGCGCGACGCTACCCTGCTGACGTCGGTCCGCTCAGCGGCATGCCAGACCAGTCTCTGGCCCACTATGATGCCCTGCGCAGGCTCGCGGGTTCCGGCGGAATTCTGGGCTTGTTCTTTCAAGCTCCCCCGGCTCCCCCACAACGCTGGAGCCTGGTTCGCGGCGGTTTGTTGACCCAGATGGTTGCAACATCGCCAGAGATCGAGCAAGTCGCACCGCCACCTTTTAACACCGTCTTCAGGCCGCTCACCGTCGCAGATGTACCGGCGATGTTGGAGTTGACCGAACTTACCGAGCCCGGCCCATTTCGCAAACGCACCTTTGAGCTTGGCAAATTCTATGGCGCTTTCGAGTCCGATCGCCTGGTCTCAATGGCGGGTCAGCGCATGAGTCTCCCAGGATTCATCGAGGTCAGCGCGGTGTGCACTCATCCCGACGCTCGTGGTCGCGGCTACGCTCGCATTCTCATGTCGACAGTCATGCATGACATCGTGCAGCGCGGCAGACGTCCATTCCTTCATGCCTTCGCCGATAACCCCGCGATTCGCCTCTATAAAAGCCTTGGCTTCGTCCAACGGCGAACCTTCCATCTCGCAGTCCTGAAAAACGAAGCCTGACGAACCGCATTCCCCAGTTCCGTTTGCCGTCATTCGACTACCATCAGAACAAGCATGCCCATCAAGCCAAAGCTAGGCCAAAACTTCTTACGAGATGAACAGGCCATTCAGCGGATCGCTGCATCCATTGGAGACTGCACGGGCCGCACGGTGGTCGAGATCGGTCCCGGCAAAGGCGCAATCACCGGCGCATTATCCGCGCGCGCCCGCCGAGTCTTGGCTATCGAACTGGACACCGAATTAGCCGCTCGAATTCGCGATGAATTCTCTTCTGACCGAGTCACGGTCATGAATCAGGACGTGCTCGACTTCGACTTCACCGCCCTGTCTGCCGAGTTAGGTGACCGCCTGCTCGTCGTCGGCAATCTTCCGTATCTCATCACGTCGCCGATTCTTCTCAAGCTGGCAGCCAACAGTGCTGCCATCGATCGTGCCGTCCTCATGGTGCAACGCGAAGTCGCCGACCGCGTGGCCGCAAGCCCGGGCTCGCGCGACTACGGACTCCTGTCCGTTACGGTCCAGATGTACGGGCCAGTTGAGAAATTGTTCACTATTCCACCGAGCGCTTTTTCACCGCCGCCGAAAGTGCATTCCACGGTATTCCGCTGGCGATTTGAGCCTCGGTTCGCTGAGCTGAATGTTGACCCTTTATTGTTCCTCGGTTTCGTGCGGAAAGCGTTTGCGCAAAAGCGTAAAACTCTCGCCAACAATCTCCGTGCTGCGGGAATCCAGCCGCAAACAATCGATGCCGCACTCTCCATGGCTGGCATAGACCCACTGGCACGAACCGAGTCGTTAGCCATCGAGACTTTGGCAACTCTGTGGCGGTCATTGCAAAAAGAAGGGGCCACTCCGATTGCCGAAGTGGCCCCTCCCGTTACAGATTCAGATCACTAGTGGCGCGGGCCTGCCGACGGGCTTGGGGCACCACCACCACCAACGTGACCGCCACCTCCGCCGCCGACGTTGCCACCGCCACCGACGTGACCACCACCCATATTACCGCCGCCACCCATGTTTCCACCGCCTACGTGACCGCCATTATTAATGCTTCCTCCGCCACCCACATGACCGCCGCCACCGCCGGCGACGCTCCCGCCAATCGGATGCGGTGCTGGTGCTCCGCTACCATGGAAACCCGGATTGGGTGCAGACGGGCGATAGATATTTCCACCCGAATTGGTTGAACCGCTCCACGTGCCCGGACGAGGATTACTGCCGCCTGGCGTATTTAACCACGGACTGTAAACAGGTCGGGTAGTTGAACCCAGACCGGGATACGTGAGAGGCGGACGGCTCACGATGCTCGAAGCCGCACCTTCATGGTTGTAGGTAGGTCGCAGCGAGATCGGCCGAAGCGGTTGCACAACACTCCCCGCGATCGTTACCGGTCCGCCCGCTACGTGCACCGGCGCCGCGGTTGGTTTGTGTGACCCGTGGTAATAGCTGATCACCGGATTCGGTTGATACTTTCCACCGCTTCGAATCGGCGAACCTCCACCACCTGGCTTGATTGGAGTGCCCCGCGGACGATGCGGCGGTTGATAGCGAACGGGCATTGTCCCGACATTGGAGCCCCACCCGCCGTTGTTCCACCAATATCCACCGTTGTAGCCCGGATTCCAGCACCAGCCGAACCCGTCATAGTAGTTCCAGAACCCTATGGAGTACGGCAGATAGCCCCACGAGTTGCACGAAACCCAGATGTATCCGTAGCGCGGTGTCCATACCCAGTTACCGCAGCCGTAAGGATCCCAACCGGCTGTCGCCCCCTGGTATGGAGACCAGACATATCCTTGGCCGGGAACGTTGTACCAATTGCCATTCGCATCCAGGTCACCCCAGGCGGGATTGTTGTTTGCCTCCACGCTGTTTGTTGCAGCGGTACGCGCTGCCTCCTGTGAGGTCAGTACCTGGTCGCGATCAGAATTCCATGCATCCCACGAGTCCGGCTCGATGGTTTCAGCCAGATTGTAGTGTCCGGGGTCCGACGCATTCAGAGACACGGTCTCGCCGCCATGCAAATCGAGCGAGAGCGCTGTGCCATGCTCCAGGTGAGCGTTGCCTGAGAACACGGCAACCTCGCCCGGAGGATTGTCGAGATTCACTCGAATCACGGTAAAGCCTGTAGCCGTCAGTACCGTGCTGTTGAACCCCACCTTGATCTGGCTCGAAGCACTCTCCCCTTGCAGTTCGAAGTAGCCCAAACCGTTGTCGAGCACCGCTTCCGATTCTGCGAGGCCATTCTGCTGGCGCAACACCTTGAGCCGCAGCGAACTGTTGGGCGAAATACGAATGACGCTTCCATCTTCGAATTGAAGCTCGGCGCGTCCATCTTCCCCTGTAGAAATCTGTGACCCCTCAAAGATCGGCGTATTGGCCAGGGCGGGATCGGCCAGAATCGCGCCCCCTTGCGAAAGTTGAACTCCCCCGTCGACAAAGCTGAGGCGCACGGCACGAGCTGTGGGATCGGCTTCCTGCGCCCTCACAGCTACTGCCGCAACGAGCAAAGCCAGCCCCAGAACCCCGGCGGCTGGCCTGAACCAAACCTCACTTGCGCATTTCATTGAGCCCCCACCCTTTCCCCACACCCCACGATGACAAATCATCGCAAGGAGCCCACACCCTTAAGACCACACAAACCGAGGAAAAGTCGCGGGAATATTCGCGCCTGGGAGACTAATTGTCAGCCCGCGCCAGCAAGGTCCGCGCTCTCTTCCTTACTCGTTCCATCACATGAGGATCGTTTTCGAGCCGCTCCAGGATACCCTTGATGGTGCAAATCTGCTGGAGCCGGCCGTCGTCCGCAGCCTCCGCAATATACTCTACCGCTTTATCTAGTCCTAGGGGATCATGTTGCAGAAGCATTTCGAGCCGAGCGCCCTCAATAAGAGTCGATGCAACGGCTACAAGCGAGTCCCCAAGTTCCTGAATATCCTTGTCTTTGGAGTAGTTGAACTCGCACCCCCCCTCCCCCTCGGGACCACTATAGGTGATCTTCTTCCACCCTTGGAACGCCACTTTAAGGTGACTTTCGCACTTCCCGCTGAGGAGACGTTTGTCGCGCGCAATATGAAATGCACGGACCGCAAAGCTATCGCTCAGGTTCACGTCGCGGTCGACCTTGCCCGGCAACATTTCAGCTTCATCGTAAGAGGGCTTCGCACCCCCTTCGGCGTGAAAATGCCCTGTCCCATCCGGGTGAATCACCAGCGTCCATTGCGATGGGTAGAGGCTGGGATTGGAAAAGTCGAGTCGGAGGGTCGAAGTGGGTGCGCCATACCCCTGCATGGTCAATAAAGCGGCCAGAGCTGTGATCAGAATGACCAGTTTCGGCCTTCTCATCTCGTCAACCCCTGTGCAGCCAGTGTCTGGTAAGTATGTATGTGGCAAATAGCGATCGCCAGCGCATCCGCAGCGTCGGCTGGCTCGGGCAATTCTTGTAACTCCAGTAGCCGGGCAACCATGAATTGCACTTGTTCCTTCTTGGCCAGGCCATAACCGACCACGCTCGACTTGATCTTCAAGGGAGCGTACTCGGCGACCGGCACACCCTGATTTGCCGCAGCCAGCAACGCCACTCCTCGAACCTGGCCAAGTTTCAAGGCGGATTTTGCGTTCACCGAGTAGAAGACCTCCTCCACGGCAACGACTTCAGGCTTCCAGTGTTCAAGCGCCGCGGTCAGTTCTTGGTAGACCTGGGTCAATCGCTCTGGCAAAGGCTTTGCTTTGGCTAGCCGTATTGCTCCCATGGTGCTGCAGATCAATCGAGGCTCACGCCCGGAATCAAAAGTCTCAACAACGCCAAACCCGGTGATCTCGGTGCCGCAGTCGATTCCGAATACTCGCATCCGGATGTCAGTTTAACCCAAGGGCGACGTTGCATGGGACAAGGTATTGAAAAGCCTGACCATCGACATCCGAAGCCGAGTCTCACAGCAGAACGCGATCCATCAAGCGCGCATCTCAAAAGCATCTCAATTGAAGGGTCTCGCAATTTGGACCGGAGGAGTCCAATGACGAAAATAAGCCTCCCGTTCTGATTCGCGCTTGCACCAATCCCCAAACAACCGAGGACAGCTCACAACGTGTATTTTCATGAAAGATGAAGGTTCTGGCTACTATTTTGCTCATGTTCGCCAGCCTGGCATCCGCTCAGGTAAATCATGGCGAGTTGCGGCTAAGAATCACTGATCCCGCAGGCGCCAGCGTGCGCTCCGCCATCAAGTTGGTCTCTGCCGGCAACGGCTATGATCACTCATTTCGTAGCGACTCAAGCGGAAGCCTCACCATCCAGCAGTTGCCCTTTGGCGTTTATAAATTGTCAGTCCAGCAATCGGGCTTTGCAGCCTTCTCAGAGAGCATCGAGGTTCGATCAGCCGTACCAATCGAAATCCGGGTTCGACTGATCCTTGCCTCGGTTCGCACCGAAGTAAAGGTCACGGACACCGGTACCCTTATTGATCCGCTCAGTTCGTCTTCAGCCACTCAGATCGGCACACAACAGATTCAGCAGCGCCTTTCTTCTTTGCCCGGCAGGTCCGTACAGGATCTCGTGCTCTCTCAGCCGGGCTGGCTGGCCGAAGGTAACGCAGTGCTGCATCCTCGCGGCTCTGAATATCAAACTCAGTTCGTCATTGACGGGATTCCGATCACCGACAACCGATCGCCGAGTTTCGGCCCAGAGATCGAGGCCGACAATCTGGATTCAATGAGCCTCTATACCGGCGGCTATCCCGCCGAGTACGGCAGAAAGTTGGGCGGCGTGGTTGAGCTGAGCACGCGCACCGCAAAAGAGCCCGGCTTGCACGGCCAGTTCATCCTCGATGGCGGATCCTACGAGGCCGCATCTGGTTATGGAGAAGTGCACGAGATGCGGGGAAAAAATACCTACGGCATTACCGCCTCCGGAGGCATGACCAGTCATTACCTCAATCCCGTGGTCCCGGAGAACTACACCAATAACGGAACGATCGGTGATTTCGCCGCTCGCTACGAACGTATTCTCGCGGGCAGCGATCGCCTGACATTCGGTCTGCGTCATGAGTTTTCGCGCTTTCTGATTCCCAACGAGTATCTCCAGCAGGACGCCGGACAGGTCCAGAACGGGGACAACTTTGAAACGCTCGGCACCGCCGCATACCAGCACATTGTTTCCGCAAACAGCTTGATCGCCCTCGCAGGAATGGTCCGCGATAAATCCAATAACTTCTATTCAAACCAGAACCCGACTCCAATCGCTTTGTTCCAGAACAATGATTTTCGCGAAGGATATTTCAAGGCGACTTATTCACTCCATCATGGACCGCATGAACTGAAGTCAGGTGTTGATTCAGACGCAACATTTCTGCATGAAAACTTCCACTACACCATCACAGACCCAGCGCAGTTCGATCCAGACACCCCAACGAGTTTCGCCTTTGCAGATCAGCGGCCCGACCTCGAGCAGTCCGCTTTCGTCGAGGACACGGTTCACTTCGAGGACTGGACGTTAAGCGCCGGTTTGCGATGGGATCACTATCAGCTTCTTCTCAACCAGAATGCATTCAGTCCGCGAGTCTCCATCGGTCGCTACGTGCCATCTCTGAAAATGGTCGTGCATGGTTCCTACGATCGGATCTTCCAAACACCTTCGTTTGAGAACATTCTCGTCTCGAGTTCGGATCAGATCGATGCTCTCAGCGACGAGTTTCTCCGCCTGCCAGTGCAACCCTCCACCGGCAATTACTATGAAGCTGGCTTTACGCAGGAACTGCTCCACCAGGTGCGCCTCGACGTCAACGTCTACCGGCGCGACATTAAAAATTTTGCCGATGACGACCAATTGCTCAACACCGGCGTAAGTTATCCCATCGCGTTCGAAAAGGCCATTATTTACGGGGCAGAAGGCAAACTTCAGGTCGTCCGTTTAACGAAACTCAACGGCTTCGTCAGCTATTCATACATGGTGGGCAATGTCTGGCTTCCGGTAACGGGTGGGCTCTTTCTGGGCGACGATGCCGCAGCCGTTGAAACCAACACTACCGGGCACTTTCCTGTCTCACAAGACCAGCGGAACACGCTTCGAACTCGCTTCACACACAGCTTTACTGAAAGAGTCTGGGCCGCCGCTGGTGCTTCCTACGGATCGGGACTTCCCTTCGAATACACCGGCACCGAAGCGGGGGCCCTGGCTCAATATGGACCCGCAGTCATAAGTCGGCTCAATTTTGAACGTGGGCGCGTAAAGCCTCAGCTCGCCGTCAGCGCGTCTTTCGGAGTTGTGTTGTGTAGCTGCAAAGATATCCATATGAGCCTTCAGGCCGACGCGGACAATCTCAACAACCGGCTCAACGTCATCAACTTTGGGGGCCTCTTTTCCGGAAACGCCATTGCTCCAGCGCGCAATTTCGCGGTCCGATTGAACACGACCTTCTAGACTCTTCTGCGAGTTGCGCCCTAGCGATTCGATGATCAGGCAAACGTCACTCCCGCCGCCGCGCCAACCTTCCGGATATACTCGCGCCCCTCGTCATACTCCGCCGCCGTCTTCAGATGCTCCAGCATCAGCGGTGTGTCGCGTCCGAGATTTGCGAGGCATTGCAGATACGCCTTGTAGTCGATCTGCCCGCGTCCTGGAGGCACCTCGAGAAAATGCACATTCATCTCGTTCACCCACTGCAGATCCTTGGCGTGGCACGACACAATCCACGGCCCAAGCTTTCTAAAGCATTCCTCAATAAAAGCGGTGTTCTCGTAAAAGCGCCGGGGAGAGTTGATGCCGTTGCAAACATCCAAATGGACGCCGAATGCCTTGCGGTCGACAGCGCGAATCAGTTCAACATATGCGTCTGGTCCGTCGGGAAGATTCCAACCCATCATCTCGATTGTGAACTTTGTGCGGGTCGGCTTGACGCTGTCAATCACGTGACGACAATTCTCAACTGTAGCGTCAAAAAATTCTCTCGATAAATTCTTCGGATTAGGTCCGTACCACGACTCCGGATTGTACGACCCCGCGATATCCACGCAGCAGCGTGCTCCGACAGCTTCAGCAAGCGCGCATCGTTCCACCACATACTCAAGATTCTCGCGGCGCTTCGCAGCGTCGGGATCGAGCATGTTCTTCCAGGCTCCCACCTCTGCAATGCAAGCGTTCTCGGCTTCAAAGGCGCTCTGAATCGCACGCAGCATATCCGCGTCTTTCACCGTGGCCATTTGCGGGCAGTAGGCAGCACTGTAGCCAAGACGGCGATGTTCACGAGCCAGCGCCGCCGGGTCGCTTGATTCGAGAAAGATGGGTCCGCCGAGGCGAACAGGTGCCGTAGATGCCGCATAAACCGGTGCGGCAGACTGTACGCCATGCGCAGCTACCGCTGCAGTCATCGCGAGAAACGAACGTCGCGTGGTGGTCATTTGACTGACAAGCTTACATCATCACCGGGCAATCAGGGTGTTCACTCGATTCGATGCCCGATGACCTAGGCGCCCTGAGAGAGGACCTTCGGCACGTCGATGCCCAGTGCGG
>Ga0207689_10005289_pt1 | contig 11567 bp, 5 predicted proteins | sample KBSMisM52_FD_184312 | JGI IMG/M metagenome (GOLD analysis project Ga0207689, IMG submission 184312) | Miscanthus rhizosphere microbial communities from Kellogg Biological Station, Michigan, USA - KBS Miscanthus M5-2 (SPAdes) (version 2) | ecosystem: Host-associated > Plants > Roots > Rhizosphere... | reverse complement strand
GTCAGGACGCAGTTGACGACCTTGTCGCCGTTGTTGTCGGTCCAGGAGCGGTTCTGATCCTGGCTGACGAAATGACCGAGCCCCGCGGGGCTGTAGTTCACCCATTCGTCCACCGTGTTGAATGTCGTCACGTACCGCCCCGCGAAGAACTTCAGGGCCGTCTTTCCGTTGCCGAAGACGTCGTACGACGCGCCGAACCGGGGCATCAGGTCCTTCTGGCCGAGCGGGCCGTCCTGGGCCGGAAACACGATGGCCGTGGGAACGAAGAGGTTCGGCCCGATGTGCTGCTCGGGGAAGTAGTCGCTCAGATGCTCGAAGCGCAGTCCGCCCTGCAGCGAGAGCTTGCCCAGCGTCCAGCGATCCTGCGCGTAGAACGCGGTCATGAACTGATGCTGTTCCTGAGCCGAGTTCGCGTCGCCGTTCACCGTGACCCCGGTGGGTTGCCCGTTCGCGAACACGTAATTGAGCTGCGTGTTGTTGTAGAAGTTGACGGGATACATCGCGATGTTCTGGTGCGTGCGGAAGCCGACCTTCGCCGAATGCGACCCGGTGACGTACGACGCCGACCCCTGCACGATGTTCGTGTAGCCCTTGTGGCCGGACCAGTTCTCGGCGCGGTAGTTGATGTTCGGAACCGGGCCGGCGGTCTCTTGCACCGGAATCATCGTCGTGTCGTAGGCATTCTTCTGACGGCTGCCCCACCAGAAATACGCCCCGAGCTGCGCGCTGGCCTCGAGGAGCAGACGGTTGTTGACCGGCGACTGCCAGCTCGCCTGCGTCATCATGCTCGGATGGTTCTCGTTGGTGGTGTAGGCCTCGGGCGAGCGCACCGACGCGCCGAATCCAAGGCCGGTCCCATCGCCGCCCCCGTCGCAGGCGATGCAGGAGTACTGCACGCTGTTCCAGAAACTGAACTTGTTGCGCGGTGTCATCTGCCACGTCACGCGCGCGTTCGTCTGTCTCCAATACCCGTCGGTCACCGCCTGGTCGAGCGGCCGGCCGTCTTTGCCGTCCGCCGGGAGGTAGGTCCATTTCGTCGGGTCGCCGGCGTTCAGGTTGGTCCACATGCTGGACACGTTCTGACGGCTGGACAGATAGCGGAACGTGCCGAAGAACCACAGCTTGTCCTTGACGATCGGGCCGCCAAAGGAGGGGTTGACCTCCCACAGCTTCTTGATTGAATTCGTCGCGGTCAGCCCGGAACCCTCGATGTTCTCGCCTTGGAGTGCGTCGCCCGTCCCACTGATGAAGAAGCCGCCGGCAAAGGTGTTGCCGCCCTGCTTGCTCACGATGTTCATCTGCGGGCCGCCGGTCGTGGCTTCACCAAGCCCGCCGCTCAGCGAGAAGACCACCTCTTGCGCGTTGCCGACCTCGGGGACATAGCCCGAGACGCCCATGCCCTGATAGCCGCCGTTCATGCCGTCCACCAGGACCTGACCTTCGTTGCGCCGGCCGCCGTGGATCTGGAACACGCTGTAGAGCGCGGGGTTGGACCCTTCGAAGTCGTTCTGCTGGACGTTGATCGCCGGGACCAGATGCGTGAAGGACGAATAGTTCCGCGACGTCGGGATGTCACCGATCGTCTGGCCGCTCATCGTCTGCTGGTTCCTCGTGCTGGTCACGTCGATGACCGGCGCCTCGCCGCTCACGGTAATCGTCTCGGCGACGCCGCCCACTCGGAGGTCGCCGTTCACGGTGGCCACGAAGCTGCCCGAGAGCTGAATGCCTTCCCGCTTGACGGTCGTGAACCCGGACAACGAGAACGTCACGGTGTACGTGCCCGGCCTGAGATCTTCGATCGAGTACTGGCCCGCGCCGTTGGTCACCACCGTGCGAGCCTTCTCGATGAGAGCCGGGCTCGAGGCTTCGACTGTCACGCCAGGGAGCACGGCTCCCGAAGCGTCCTTCGCCACGCCGACGATGGAGGCCTGTGCAAACACAGCCGAGGGCACCAGTACCAGCGCCGCCAGCACCAGAATTCCCTTCCACACTCGATGCATGTTCTTCACCCTTCTGCCTCCGTAGGAAACACGGCAACCCGTATTGTGCGACCTTTTCGGTCGAGCGGAATGTAGTTGAGATAGGTTAGGCGGGCGGGTGCACAGCACCCGCCCCCTTTTCCCAGGTCAGAAATCAAACTGCGCGCTGATCTTGAAGAAGCGGCCGACGGTGATCGAGCGCGGGTAGAGGAATGTCGAGTTCGCCGCCGGTGCGGAGTACGTGGTGTTGAATACGTCCGGCGTGTTCGAGTTGAAGACGTTGAAGATATCGAGCGCGGCGAGCGTCTTCGTGCGGCCGAACCTGAAGTTCTTCCCGATCCGCACGTCGGCCTGGCTCAACCGCTCGTAGTTCAACTTCCCCGGTTCGACGAGGTTCAGGAACTCGACCGGGCTGCCGCTGGCGAGCGGACGCCCAAGGTTGGTCTGCACGCTCGGCACCGCGAGTATCAGGCCGCTGAGGCTCTGGCTCGTGATGCTCGGAAAGTTGTTCCCCGGGTACGGGACGCTGTGCCAGGTGCCACTGAGCAGGACGTCGACCTTCGGAACGTTGTACGAGGCGAGCCCCTTGATGTTCGTCAGCCAACCCGACTCGCGATGGCAATAGGCCGCCGGCCATTGCCCGGCCGAGCCGTTGAACTGCTTGCCGAATCCCAGCGAGCCGCCCGCAAAGAGGCCGGGAACGTAGATGTCCGGATGCGCGGCCACCAGACCGCACTCGTCTTCGACGACGTTGCCGGTGCTGGTCCCGCCCTGGATGGTGACGTCCCGCAGCCGCGCGTTCACGCTCACGTCGAAGCCGCTGAACGTGTTGGACACGCCCCCGAGCTTGTCGGTGAACGTCTGGTAGTTGTCGACGACCCCGAACTTCCCTGGCTTCAGATCGAGGAAGGTCAGGTTGTAGCCGCCGCCGCCTGGCAGTCTGGGATCGGCTGGCACGCTATACACGAAGGGATCGAAATCGGCCGGCGTCAGCGCACGGTTGATGGTGGTCTTGAGGTTGCCCCAGCTGCGCCTGACGTAATCGACTTCGACTGAAATCCTCGGCGCGACCTGCTGCGTCACGCCCAGCGTCATGTCCCAGCTGTACTCACGCTTGTTCCAGCCACTGGTCGTGTCGGGGTCGATCGTCAGCGGGTTGATGGTCTTGCCGAAGCTCGGATTCGCCATCGCACCGCACTCGCCGTTGGCAACCGGATTCAACAAGTCGCACTGCGGGACGTAGTCGCCGTTGATGCCGAGGCCGCCGCGGTCGTTCCACGATCGCGTGGTGCTCGTCACGAAATGGCCGGCGCCCGCCGGGCTGAAGGACGCCCATTCGTCGACGGTGTTGGTGGTCGTGACATAGCGCCCGAGGAAGAACTTCGCCGCCGTCTTCCCGTTGCCAAACACGTCGTACGAGGCGCCGAACCGCGGCTGGATGTCGCTGAGATGCAACGGACCACCCTGATCCGGGAACACGATTTGGGTCGGAAGGAAGACGTTCGGTCCGAACTTCTGCTCGCCGAAGTGATCGCCGAGGTGCTCGTAGCGCAGCCCGGCCTGCACGGAGAGCCGGTTGAGCGTCCAGCGGTCCTGCGCGTACAGCGCGAAGATTTGCTGCTGCTGTCGCTGCTGCGATCCCTGATCCGCGAACATCGTGAGCTGGGTCGGCGCGCCCGGGGTGTGGATGTTGTTTGCCGGATCGACGAACCCGCCGCTCAGCTGGTACGTCATCTGCGCGCCGTTGTAGTAGTTCTTCGGGAAGGTCGAATCGTTCTGATGGAAGCGTGCACCAAATTTCGCGCTGTGCGATCCGGTCACGTACGACACCGACCCCTGCATGACCCTGGTGAATCCCGTATGTCCCGACCAGTTGGCCGAGCGGTAGTTGAGGTTGGTGAACGTGACCGGTCCATTGGGTGTGACCACGGTGATTGCCGCGTCCGACGCCGGGATCGTGGTCGCGTCGTAGGGATTCTTCTGTTGCGCTCCCCACCAGAAGTTCGGGCCGAACTGCACGTTGGCGTCGAGCAGCAGCTTGTTGGTCACCGGTGAGGTCCACCAGACCTGGCTGAGGACGCTCGGGTGGTTTTCGTTACGCGGAAGGGCCTCCCTCGTGGCCACCGTGCCGGTGAACGTGAGGCCGGAGCTCGAACCGCCGGCGTCGCAGTGCAGGCAGTTGTAGTGGACGTCGGTCCAGCCGACGATCTTGTTGCGCGGCGTCATCTGCCACGTCAGACGAACCGAGTGGTTCCTCCACTCGCCGTCGTCTTCCGACTGCTTGGTGAAATCCGGGTCGTAGTCCCACCGGGCGTTGTTGCCGGCGTTCTTGTTGTCCCACATGCTGGCCACCGTCTGCCGGTTGTACTGGTAGCGATAGCTCGCGAAGAACCACAGGCGGTCACGCTTGATCGGCCCGCCGAACGACGGGTTGATGTCGAACAGCTTCTTCGGCTTCAGCGGCGCGGACAGCCCCTTGGCCTTCTGATCCGCGGAGAGGTTGTCGCTGACGAAGGCGCTCCCCGAGCCGTTCATGAAGAAGGTGCCTTGGAACGCGTTGCCGCCCTGCTTGCCGATGATGTTCAGCTGCGGTCCGCCGGTGGTGGCTTCCCCAAGGCCGCCGCTGAGGGAGAACACGATTTCCTGTGCGGTGCCGACCTCCGGCGCATAACCAGACACGCCCATGCCCTGGTAGCCGCCGCTCATGCCGTCCACGAGGACCTGGCCTTCGTTGCGACGCCCGCCGTGGATCTGGAACACGCTGAAGACGTTGCCCTGCGAGCCGCCCACGTCGTTGCCCTGCACGTTGAGCGCCGGCACGAGCTGGGTCAGCGAGGAATAGAGGCGCGACGTCGGGATCTCCGAAACCGTCTTGCCGTCGATGGTCTGTTCGGTGCGCGCGCTGGTGACGTCCACCACCGGCGCTTCGCCGCTCACCGTCACCGTCTCCTGCACGCCGCCCACCCGCAGGTCGGCGTTGATGGTGGCGATGAAGCTCCCGGTCAGGACGATGTCGTCGCGCTTGACCGTGTTGAACCCGGGCAGGGTGAAGGTGACGGAATACGTGCCCGGCCGCAGATCCTGAATGGAATATTGGCCGACGCCGTTGGTCACGACGGTCCGGGCCTTTTCGATCAGGGCCGGGCTCGAGGCTTCAACCGTGACGCCGGGCAGTACCGCCCCCGACGCGTCACGTGCGATGCCGACGATGGACGCTTGCGCGAACGCAAGAGACGGCACCAGGGCGAGGCCGATTACAACGAGGATCCCCTTGAACAATCGGTTCATGCAGCTCCTCCGGAAGCGGTGGTATCAAACTCGTAACGATTCATGGAAATACCTATTTCGTTGGGATTAATACTTCTCCGGTATGAGACAGGCTCGACGACCCCCAGGCAGCGGCCGGAAGTCAGTCCGGGACGACCTGCCCGAAGAGCGGTTCGCCGCCACGGGCGGCGCGGTAAGCAAACCCGACCAGGCCGAGCACGAGGGCCAGCGTCAGCACGGTCGGGGTGGACCACCAGGCCGAGAGGTCGGTGGTGAGCGGTGTGTCGGTGACAACGTTGTCCACGAAGAGGAGCGCCGCCGCGGCCACCAGCCCGTAGCGGTGGATCACGATGGTTATCAGGGTCGTGAACGCGACCACGTTGTAGCGGTCCACCCAGCTGCCGGTCAGGATCTGTCCGGTGTTCAGCGCGAACAGCAGGAGGACGAACCCGGCGACGAACGCCACTCGCGGCTGCCGCAGGACGAGGCGGAGCACGAGAAAGATCATGGCGATCACGAGCGCGCTCTGGAGCCCCCCGGTCACGTAGCCGAGCCACTGCGACACGAGCCCAGGCGGCGTGACCGTCACCCACACAGCGTTGCCGAACGGGAACGGCGGCAGCTTCCAGCCCAGGGTGAGGGTGAGCATCTTCGGCGCTTCGACTACGAACAGCGCCAGTGCCCCTAACGTCGTCCCGATCAGCAGCTCGCGGCCGACGCGCGGGTCGCGCAGGCGGCCGGACCAGAGGCGCGTCCATCCCAGGAGCGTGTCCGGCCAGAAGCGGCGGCCGAACGGCTCCACCGCCAGGTAGTACACCCAGCAGATCCCGCCGTTGAAGGCCGAGAGGGCCAGCGCCGCGAAGATCTGCCCCACCTCGTCGCCCGGCTCGCTGGCGTGCGTTGCGGCGGCCAGCCGCGATGTCAGGAAGGCCAGGAACATGAAGGCTCCGAACCGGGCCGCGCCCCGGCGATCCGCGCGCTCCTGACGGAGGTTGCGGCGGGAAAGCGCCACACCGCCCCCGATCAACGAGACGAAGAGGACGATGTTCAGCGCGGCCGCGGCCCTCTCGACGGCCGTCTTCGGCTCGGCCTGCGTCTTTTCGGGCTCGGTCCACGGCCAGATGATCTGGAACGAGGTGACCTCGCCTCGAAATGCCGCGGCTTCGACCCTGATCTTCTGATTCGCACGGCCCGGCATCGGACCTTCCCACGCGGCGGTGGTGTCCGAAAAGTCGCGCGGGATCCATTGCGGCGTGGCGGCAGTAAACGTGTGCTGATCCAAGCCGGCGGCCTCGAACAGCACGTCCCACGCGGGAGCGGGCACCGGGGTCGCGTCGGACGCGGTGGCCGGCACGGTCTGGGGCGGCACGGTGCGCAGCGCCACGAGGCGTCCGTTGCGGTTCAGCGTCACTTCCTGCATGCCCGCGAGGGTCAACGGCGGATCGTCGGGCTCGACGCGCCCGTTGAGCAGGTTCACCGGCACGAGCTCCCTCGGGCTGGTGCGCAGCCAGAAGGTGATGGGCGGGGGCCACCCCGTGCGCACGTCGTCCCACCAGTTGTTCGGGCCGGTCCGTTCCGCCCAGCGGAGATAGTCGCGATTGACGCTGACGCCGAGCGCCCGGTCGGCAACCGGCTGCGTGTGGCCAAGCCGGCGAAGGACTTGCTCGGCACGGTCCGCCAGCACGTCGCGCGCGAGCGGCAGCGACGCCACGTTGGCGACCGAGCCGCGCGTCAACGCCCCGAGCGCCCCGAACACGAGCAGCACGCTCGCGACGGCCAGCGCCAGCGCGCGGCGCACCGGCATGGCCTCGCTCTCGCCGGCGGCGAGCAGCAGTTCCGGAGAGGGCGTCTCGCCGGCCGCGAGCGCGGCGGCCAGCGGGTCGGCCCCCGGAAGCGACGCCGCGACGGTGAGCGCTGACGCCGGCCGCCGGTCGGGATCCTTGTCGAGACACCGGAGGATCACGCGCTCGATCGCCGGATCGAGATCGCGCACGATCGCCGACGGTGTCGTCAGCGTCTGCGAGTCGTGCACCTGGCGCAGATCGGCGATCGTCTTGCCGTCGAACGGCCGCTTGCCGGTGAAGACCTCGAAGAGGATCAGGCCGAGCGCGTAGATGTCGCTCTTGATCGAGGCGGCCTTGCCGGCCAGCAGCTCCGGCGCCATGTAGAGCGGCGTACCCGCAATGTCGGCGCCGGCGTCGGCGGCGGCCGTGGCAATCCCGAAGTCGGTGATGCGCACGTCGCCGTTGCCGTCCAGCATCACGTTGGCTGGTTTCAAGTCGCGATGCAGGACGCCCCGCTCGTGCGCCGCCGCCACCCCGGCGCACAGCTGTCGCGCAATCTGCACCGCCTTGTCCGGCGGCATCCGGCCGAAGCGCCGCAGCGACGACGAGAGGTCTTCCCCGTCCACGTACTCCATGGTGAGGAACCGGCGGCCCTCGGCGTCGCCAAGGTCGTAGAGACGGCACACGTTCTTGTGCGACACCTGCCGCGCCACACGCAGCTCGTTGTGAAACTGCGCCAGCCGCGCGTCGCTGACCGCCACGCCGTCGGGCAGGAACTTGAGTGCGACCGGCTGGTCGAGTGTGAGGTCGTCGGCACGGTAGACCTCGCCCATCCCGCCGCGGCCGAGCAGCGACACCAGGCGATAGCGGCCGCCGATGATGGCGCCCGGCGCGAAACGCGCCATGGCCGGCGTGGGGGTGGGCGTGGCCACCACGAAGGTGGGCGCGCTGGTCAGTGGATCGAACGTGCGATCGGGGTCGACGGTGCGCGCGTCGTCCGGAGTGTTCATACAGCCGTGGAGGCGGCGCCGATGTTACCTTAGAGGATGGAACTGGCGCCCAGCCTCTCGAGGCGCCTCAGGAGTGTTTATGTCTTGGATCAGACCGGCCTTGCGCAGCGTGCTGCTCGGCGCCGCGGCAGCTACGGTCTTCGTCACCGCCACGTCCACGCAGTCGATTCTCGGTCCGCCCAGCGAGGCGAACCACTTCATCGAGACGCCGAAGGGCTGGGTGCACCCGAAGACGTCGTGGGGCGAACCGGACATCCAGGCCACCCTGAACATGATGCAGTCGGCCAATGTGCCGCTCGAGCGCTGCGCCAACAGCTACCGCTTCGGCGGGCCGCCCTGCGACATGAACAAGGCGTGGTGGACGGAGGAGGAACACAAGCAGCGGCTGGCGGCCGCCGCCGGCCGCGGCGACGCCGGCCGGGACCTGATCGCCAAGGGCGAATACGGCCGGGCACTGCTGACCGGCGTCACCGACCCGGCGACGCCGCAGCGGCAGACCAGCCTGATCGTCGATCCGCCGAACGGGCTGCTGCCCGCGCTGACCCCCGAGGCGAAGCGGCGCGCGCTGCAGATGGGCAGTTCCTGGTCGCTCCCCGGTGAGGACACCGTCTACGACGGGCCGCTCGACTTCGACTTCTGGGACAACTGCCGCTCGCGCGGCATGCCGTCGTCGATGATGCCGTATCGCTACAACGGCGGTTTCAAGATCCACCAGGCGCCCGGTGTCGTGATCTTCGATCTCGAGATGATTCACGACGCGCGTGTGATCTACACCGATGGGCGCCCGCCGCTCTCCGCCGCGCACAAGGGGTACATGGGCGACTCGCGCGGTCATTGGGAAGGCAACACGCTGGTGATCGAGACGACCAACTACAAGGAAGGCCCGCCGCTCATCAACCTGGCTGTGGTGGGCTCGCCCGCGGGCAACCGCTTCCCGGTGAGCGACAAGCTGAAGACGACCGAGCGGATCACGCGTCTGAACAACGACATGTTCCTCTACGAGATCAAGACCGAGGACCCAGTCATCCTGACGCGTCCCTTCACGGTGCGCTACCCGATGCGCAACGATCCTACCTACGAGTGGTGGGAGTACGCGTGCCATGAAGGCAACACGATCGTGCAGAACTACAGCACGACGAACCGCCACGAACGCGCGAACCCGCCGGCCGAGCCGCCGGCGAACAACGCGCAGGTCACGGCGGACGTGGCCAACGCGCTTGCCGGGCGCTGGTCCGGCCAACCGAAGCTCGCGACGCTCGACTACAACATCTTCCTGGAGTTCACGAAGAACGCCGACGGCACGGTGCAGGGCAAACTCATTGGCACCGACCTCAAGACGTTCGGCGGCAAGACGCCGCAGACCATCAACAAGCCGCTTCGCGACTTCACAATGAAGGAACGGCGGTTGAATTTCGAGTTCCCGAACACCCAACCGTGGACGTTTGCCGGTGAGCTGTCGGCGGACGGGACGGCGATCACGGGTACGGTCAACAGCGCACAAGGCGGTATGCCCATCACGTTCCGGAAACGCTAAACGAGCGGGCTCGCGCCTGCGACAGGAGTCCGCGTCATGCGCCAGGTCCTCCCCCCCTACCTTGGTGCACTCGTCAGGTTCGTCCTCTTCGCGCTCGCCTTCCCTCTGGCGCTGCTCCACGCGCAGCGCCCGGTCGAGGAGCCGTCGTGGTCCCGCCAGTTCGGGACCAACCGCTACGATCAGGCCACCGGCATCGCCGTGGCCGACGGGAACGTGTACGTCGCCGGCGAGGGAATCGGCGCCCTGCCGGGACAGGTGAACGAATTCCCGCCAGACGTGAGCGGGTTCGTTCGGAAATACGACTCGAAGGGCGCCGTCCTGTGGACGCAGTCGATCGGCAACACCACGCCGGGCGAAGACCACGTCACGGGCGTCGCCGTCAATGCCGCCGGCGTCTACGTCACCGGGTTCACGGCGGGCGTGCTGCCAGGGCAGTCGAGGCTCGGTGAGGGCAACAACCCGTTCGTCCGCAAATACGATCTCGGTGGCAAAGAGCAGTGGACGCGCCAGTTCGGCACGATGTCGAACGTCGAGGCCAACGCAGTGGCGGTCGACGCGTCAGGCGTGTACGTCGCCGGCTTCGTGGACTGCTGCGGCTCGCCCTTCCCCGATACGCTCGGCACGACTGGCGCGGACGCCTTTCTGCGGAAGTACAGCCACGAGGGCGCCGTGCTGTGGACGCGCCAGTTCGGATCGATCGACGCCGATCGTGCGGTGGCCATGGCCGTGGACGCAACCGGCGTCTACGTCACCGGTATGACGAACGGAGAATTCGCCGGACCGCGCGGTCAGTGGGATGGGTTTCTCGTCAAGTTCGATCCGGACGGCGGCACCGTGTGGTCGCGGCAGTTTGGCACGACGGACTTTCACGAAGAGTCGAACGCCATCGCCCTCGGGCCGTCGGGCGTCTACATTGGCGGTCGCACGACCGGCGATCTGCAGGGCCAGAAAGCCATGGGGCTGTGGGACTCGTTCATCATGCAGTTCGATCGCGATGGCGCCATGCAGTGGGTGCGGCAATTCGGCGGCGACGGCGACCTCGACAACGTCCGGGGCCTGGCTGTGGGCCTGACACACCTGCTGGTCACCGGCGCCGCCAACGGCCCGCTGCCGGGGCAGACGTACGACGCTGGCGAAGACGCGTTTTATCGTCTCTACGACTTCACCGGCGCCGAGGCCGGCACGCGCGAGTTTGGCAACGGCTTCAACGATTTCGGCACCAGCGCGGCCGCCGACGCCAGAGCCTTTTACGTGGCGGGCACGAAGAACGGCGGCGCGCTCGGACTGCCGGCGTTCGGTGACAACGACGCGTTCGTGATGAAGATGGCGCCGAAGCCGCTCGAGAAGGAGGACATCAAGCTCGATCGACCTCCGGCGCGAGGCGGCCGAGCGGGGCGCGCCGGGCGCGGCAACTGACTACTGAACGGGCCGCCTGAAGGCGGCCCCTACTTTGGCGGCTCTGCCCCGCGCCCCGGGCCGCCGGCGCGCGGCGGACCGAAGTTCGTGGTCACCGGCTCGCCGCGCAACTCCTGGAACGCCACGTTCACGTTGATGACGGCGCGTGACAGCGGCGTGCCGCCGTACTCGAGATCGGTCAGCAGCACTTCCTTCGTGAACTCCGGGAACGCCGGCTTCAAGCTGGCGGCAATCGCCTCGGGCGTCTGCTTGCCGAGCCCCGCCTTTGCCGCGTCGAGCAGCGCACGGTTGAACCGCGCGTAGTCGCGGAAGCCGGCCCAGGTATTGACGTCGCCGTGCCCCTCGATCACCGTGTCCACGTTCTTGATGCCTTTGACCGCCTTCTCGAGCGTGTCGGGCAGGGCGATGACGCTGCCACCGGTGGCCGGATCGATGAGCGGCGCCATCTTCCACGCCATCACGTCCCCGACGCACATCGCACGGAGCGCCTTGAACACCACGAAGGCGTCGCCGTTGGTGTGAGCCGCGCCGAACCAGTAGAGATCGATCTGATCCTTGCCCTACCCGAGCGTGAGCT
>Ga0207689_10005287_pt1 | contig 11567 bp, 8 predicted proteins | sample KBSMisM52_FD_184312 | JGI IMG/M metagenome (GOLD analysis project Ga0207689, IMG submission 184312) | Miscanthus rhizosphere microbial communities from Kellogg Biological Station, Michigan, USA - KBS Miscanthus M5-2 (SPAdes) (version 2) | ecosystem: Host-associated > Plants > Roots > Rhizosphere... | reverse complement strand
CGGCGCCGACACCGCCGATCGCGGCAGCGACGTAGAGCAAGGCGAGCGAATCGGCAATCGAGTTGAGTACCCATGACAATCCCACCAGTACGGCTGCGAAGACCGTTACTGGTGCCGGACCGAATCGGTCCACGAGGTATCCCTCGATCGGCACGAGCCAGGTTTCAGCAAGGACGAAGATGGTGAACGCAACTTGAATGGATGCCTTCGCCCAGTGGAATTTTTCGCTCATCGGGTTGACGAACAAGGTCCATCCGTACTGGAGGTTGGCGACCATGGCCATGCAGATGATGCCGATGAGAAGCTGATACCAGCGGGTCGATGCCGAAGTGAGGGCAGTGTCCGGTTTGCTGCTCATCAGAATGAAGTTGCCCTCAGGCCAAACGACGGACGCTGATCTGACGTTCGCGTAGCAACGCCGCGACCTCGGCGGACCACTTACGGTGTCCCTGATCGCCCGCCGGATGCTGTTTGCCTAGCGCTTAGCCGCCACAGACCCGCAGCGACCGCGAGCAACGCTATCCCGCCTGCAGCGGCAAATGATGCACGCACTCCGTGCACCAGGGACGCCGGCGGCAGACCGAGCAGCGTCTCGTGACTCGCTCCGCCGGCATGCCCCAGGGCGATGACACCGAAGAGTGCAGCCACCAATGGCACCCCAGTACTTTGCCCCAAGGTGCGTGCCAGAGAGAGCATGGCGGATCCCGTGCCGAGGCGCTCGCGTGGTACTGCATTCAGCACGCTGGTGTTGTTCGCCGCAGAGAACAGACCCATGCCAAGTCCCATCGGCGCCACGCACAGCGCGAATCGCAAAGTGTTCGTGGTTTCGTCCAGCGTGGCGAGCAGGAAGCAGCCGAGCATCAACACGCAGACCCCGATCAGTGAGACCCCGCGCGGGCCGAAGCGATCCGCGAAGGTACCGCCGATGGGCGCCATGAAACCACCCAGGACCGGAGAGATAGCCATCAGCAGCCCCACCTTGGCGATCGGGTAACCCAGTACTAACTCGAGGAAGAAAGGCATGATGAAGCCGGTTCCACCGACCACTACGAACACTAGTGTGCTCGACAACAGACCCAAGGAGAAAGAGCGATCGGCGAACATCCGCAAATCGAGGATGGGTCCAGGCACGCGCCTCTCGATATACAGCAGCAGAACAAAGCTTCCAGCCGCCAGCCCGAATAGTCCAAGCACAGGCGCAGTCGCAAACCCCAGGCGCTGTCCCCAATTCAGCGCAAACGACAAGCAACCGAGCGACGCAGCGAATAGCAGCAGGCCGATCCAGTCGAACCGCACCTTTGCCGGTGTGGTGTGCAAATCTGGAATCAGTCGTGCGACCACGGTCATGGCGGCAATCCCCACCGGGATATTGACGAGGAACATCCAGCGCCAGCCCGCGAGGGCTATGATCAGGCCTCCGACCGACGGGCCGAGCGCAACCCCCAGCGTGACGCTGGATCCGATCACGCCGAGCGCACGACCGCGCTCGTTAGCCGGAAAGGTCTGCGCAATGATCGCCGCGCCCAAGGCCGAAACGAACACGGCACCCAACCCCTGGAGCGCGCGACATGCGATTAACCAGTGCACTCCGGGGGACAAACCGCAAAGCAGGGAGGCGGTGGTGAATATGCCAAGGCCCACGAGATAGACCCGTTTGCGGCCGTATAGATCACCAACGCGTCCGGCTCCCAGTCCCAGTGTGGTGATGATGAGCAAGTAGACGAGGACCACCCATTGAACGGTGGCGAAAGTCGTGCCGAACGCATTGACCAGCGTCGGCAGCGCGACATTCACGATGCTGCCATCGAGAGTAAACATGAAAATGCCAAGCCCCATGCCGATCAGGCCAAACCAGCGCTTGGGCGAAGGCGGGGGCTCTGACGTCGCGGGTGTTGGCGTTGGATGCGTGCTCACTGGCAGCCTGCTAGGTTAATCACTAACGATAGAAATCTAAGCCTTACCGCTAACGGCATGGCGAGCGCGCGATGCTACCGGATCAACCCGGCTCGGGCAATCTTACGAGGTGCCGGCGTCCCGCCTATAATCCTCCTCCACCGGCGGCGCGTGAACGGCTGTTCAGCGCTGGCCTGGAAACAATAAGTCGAGGAACAACGCATGATCCGTTTTTTGAAGACCGGCATCACGGCCGAGCGGGATGCCGCCGACATCGCCAAAGTTCGCGCCACCGTCGAGACCATTCTCGCCGACATCGAGAGTCGTGGCGACGAGGCGGTGCGAGAATACTCGAAGAAGTTTGACAATTGGGATCCCCCTAGTTTCAAGCTAAGTGAACGCGAGATTCAGGGCTGCATCGAGGCGATGTCGCTGCGCGATATCGACGACATCAAGTTCGCCCAGACCCAGATTCGCAACTTTGCGCAGATCCAGAGGGATGCGCTGAAGGACGTGGAAGTAGAGACGCTGCCTGGCGTGATTCTCGGGCACAAGAATATCCCGATCAACAGCGTGGGGTGTTACGTTCCTGGGGGTAAGTATCCGCTGCTGGCCTCGGCGCACATGACAGTGCTGACGGCGAAGGTCGCCGGTGTCAAGCGAGTGATCGCCTGCGCGCCGCCCTATCAGGGCAAGCCCGCGCCTGCCATCGTCACCGCCATGCACTTCGCAGGTGCCGATGCGATCTACTGCGTGGGCGGTGTGCAGGCTGTCGGCGCCATGGCTGTGGGCACCAGCGCGATTCCGGCTTGCGATATGGTGGCCGGTCCCGGCAATGCGTACGTGGCGGAGGCCAAACGCCAACTCGCCGGTCGCGTGGGTATCGACCTGTTCGCCGGTCCGACCGAGACGCTCGTCATAGCGGATGAGACGGTAGATGGAGAAATGTGCGCCACGGATTTGTTGGGTCAAGCCGAGCACGGTCCGAACTCCCCGGCAATCCTGCTCACCAACTCCGAAAAGCTCGCGCGAGAAACCATGGCCGAAGTCGAATGTCAGCTGAAGATATTGTCCACCGGTGCGGTGGCCGGTCAGGCGTGGAAGGACTATGGCCAAGTAATCGTATGCGACACTTATGACGAGATGGTGCAGGAGGCCGACCGTATCGCCTCCGAGCACGTGCAGGTGATGACCAAGGATCCCGATTACTTCCTGCGCAAGATGACCAACTACGGCGCGCTGTTTCTCGGGCCGGAGACCAATGTCTCTTATGGAGACAAAGTGATCGGCACCAACCACACATTACCCACTCGCAAAGCAGCGCGTTATACCGGCGGCCTTTGGGTTGGCAAATTCCTCAAGACCTGCACCTATCAGAAGGTCAAGCCGGAGGCATCTGCGATGATCGGAGAGTATTGTTCCCGCTTGTGCGCGCTTGAAGGATTCGCGGGGCACAAAGCCCAGGCGGACCTGCGCGTGAAACGCTACGGGCACCTGAAAGGCACGACGCACCGTTGAATCGAGTCGCAGGACGCACGCGCATGCATGGCCATGTGGTGGTGGTAACTGGGGGCTCTGGCGGGATTGGCTCGCAAATCTGCCAGCAGTTCGCGGAAGCGGGTGCCACGGTAGTGCTTACCTACCGCAATGGGCGCGAGGCAGCGGAGCGGTTGCTCGCCGTTCTGCCCCGAAAGGCCCACTGGGCGAAAAGGGTCGCAGTCGACGATAGCGAAGCGCTGCGTCTGCTGGCTGCGGAGGTAGAGTCAAAGCACCGCCGCTGTGACGTGCTGGTAAATTGCGCGGGCATCACGCGCTTCGTCGCTCACGCAGACCTGGATGCACTCGATGATCAGATCATCGACGACATCTTCCGCGTGAACTGGCGCGGCGCCTTTGCAGCGGTACGCGCGTTCCGTCCACTGCTCAAGCAGGGCGGTAGCGGCCTGGTGGTGAATATCTCGTCCATCGCCGGTGTGACCGGGATGGGTAGCAACGTTGCCTATTGCGCCTCGAAGGCGGCGATGGATTCGATGACGAAGTCACTGGCTCGGGCGCTAGCGCCGGAAATACGCGTGGTTTCGGTATCCCCGGGACTGGTGGATACGGACTTCGTGAAAGGGCTCGATCAAACTTGGCGCGACGAGCAGGCGGCGCGCACGCCGTTGCGTCGCCTCGCCACTGCCGAAGAAATCGGCGCGGCGGTGGTGGCGGTGGCCACTACTTTGAAGTATTCCAACGGCTGCATCATTCCGATCGACGGCGGCCGACCGCTGACTTGATCATCAATCAGGTGACGACGATCGCTAGAGACCGTCCATCTGGCGTTACGCGCGCTGTGAGCCCCCGCGTTCCAGTGGCAGAGTTCATCATCTAGGTGCGATGTTCGAAAACTTCAAGCTCACGCAGATCGACACCGGTGCGGCAAACATTCGTGTGCGCGTCGGCGGGCGAGGGCCGCCGCTGTTACTTCTGCATGGGAACCCGCAGACGCACGTCATGTGGCATCGGGTTGCTCCTGCTCTCAGTCAGCGATTCACTGTAGTCGCCACGGATCTCACCGGATACGGCATGAGCAGCAAGCCGCCGTCTAGCCCTGACCATGAACCTTACTCGAAGCGCGCGATGGCGCGCGATCAGGTCGCCGTCATGCGCAAGCTCGGCCACGAGCGCTTTATGGTGGCGGGTCATGATCGAGGTGCACGCGTCGGCTACCGCATGGCACTCGACTGGCCAGAGGTGGTGGTGAAGCTCGCGGTCCTCGATATAGTACCGACAGGCGAAGCTTTTGCGCGCGGAGGTAAGGACTTCGCGCTAGGCTACTATCACTGGTTCTTCCTCGCTCAGCCGTCACCGCTGCCTGAGCACCTCATTGGGGCCGACCCTGATTGGTTCTGGCGCTGGCACACCACACGTGGGCCGCGCGAGGTCTTCACGCCGGACGCGGTGGAGGACTATCTGGCCTGTTTCCGCAACCCGGAGACGATCCGCGCAATCTGCGAGGACTACCGCGCTGGCGCAACTATCGACTGCGATCATGATGCTGCCGACAAACTCGCGGGACGTCGTATTGGATGTCCGATGCTGGTGCTATGGGGGAAGCAGGGGCGGCTACAACAGTGGTACGACACCCTCGCCGTATGGCGTGAATGGGCCACGAATGTGGGCGGCCGCGCCTTGGAATGTGGGCACTATCTGCCCGAGGAGCAGCCTGAGGAGACGGCGGCCGAGTTGCTGTCGTTCTTTAGCAGCGTTGGCTAACGCTAAGGACGAGAGCCGGCGCGCAGCCACTCTTGCTTGCGTTCACGCTTACGCGCTCCTTTTCGCGTTCAAGTTAACATGCTCGAATGAACACGTCCGTTCGCGCCCTCATCTGCGAAAAGCTCACCGATGATCTATCTGGTGTAAGCGTGCGTGGAGTCGCGTTGCCGTTGCCGCGCGCCGGGAGCGTGTCGCTCAGTGTGCATGCCGCTGCACTCAATTTCCCCGACCTGCTGATGACGCGCGGTGGCTATCAATACCGACCCGAAGTCCCCTTCGTGATCGGCATGGAGGGGGCTGGGGAGGTAGTCGATGTTGCGGAGAACACGGGAAGTATTGCAGTCGGTGACCGCGTCTGCTTTCGGAGTCGAGTCGGTGCGTGTGCCGAGGCCGTAGTACTGCCCGCGACGGAGATCCATCCCATTCCTGCGGGCTTCACGTTCGGCGAGGCTGCCGCCTATCAGATAGCCGCGCTCACCGCGTACGTAGCCCTGGTTCTTCGCGGAGCGCTCGCCGCGGGTGAAACGCTGCTCGTACACGGGGCAAGCGGTGGCGTAGGGCTCGCGGCGGTGCAACTTGGGCGTGCGCTCGGTGCGCGGGTGATTGCGACGGGTACGTCAGCGGCAAAGCTCTCCATCGCGTCGAACCATGGCGCCGACCATACGATCGATTCGGCTCCAGCCTTTCGGGACCGCGTCATGCAGCTTACCGATGGTCGTGGAGCCGATGTTATCTTCGATCCAGTTGGCGGTGACGTGTTCGATGAGTCGGTTCATTGCATCGCCTGGGGAGGTCGTTTGCTGGTGGTCGGGTTTGCCAGCGGCAGGATTCCCAATCTGCGGGCCAATCTGCCGCTCCTCAAGGGATTCTCGTTGATCGGCGTGCGCGCAGGGGAAACCGGACGCCGCGACCCGGCGCGTGGAGCTCACGCGCAGACGGAGATAGAGCGATTGGCTGCGGCCGGTATATTCAAACCGCACATCGGTGCACGCTATCCGCTCGAGGACGGCGTCGAAGCATTACGGGCGATGGCACTGCGCAAAGCAGCAGGAAAGATTGTGATTGATATGTCATGACCGTTTCGGTCTGAGCTGCAAGGGGAGGATATCTACATGCGCATGCAGGGCAAGGTTGCGTTGATCACAGGCGCAGGCTCGGGGATCGGCCGCGCATCGGCGCTGCGCCTGAGCAAGGAGGGCGCACGGATCGCGTGCGTGGACGCTGTGGCAGACGCGGCTTTGGACACAGCACGCGCCATTACCGCAGCTGGGGGTGACGCGATTGCGTTGTCCGCGGACGTTTCCGACGAGACTGCCTGTGCGCGAATGGTGGAGGAGACGCTTGCTCGCTTCGGCCGCCTTACGAGCCTGGTCAACTCGGCGGGTGTGCGATCCGATCCACCTGACCCCATGCCGGAGTCGCGCGAGTGGCGACGTGTGGTGGACGTAAATCTCACCGGCAGCTATCTGGTGTCGCGGGCAGCCCTGCCTGCGCTCACTGCGAGCGGTGCCGCTTCGATAACCAATCTTGCATCGATATTTGGCCTTGTCGGTGGTTCCACTTCGTCGGCCTATGCAGCGTCGAAAGGCGCGATCGTGAACTTGACCCGGCAGATGGCGCTCGAGTTTGCCCCAGCGGTGCGCGTGAACTGTGTGTGTCCAGGTGTGATCGAAACGCCGATGACGGCATCGCTGCGCGAGAATGCAGCGTGGGCGGAGCAGGTACTCAGCCGCTATCCGCTGCGGCGTTTCGGCCAGCCGGAGGAGATCGCGGCGGCTATCCTATTCCTCGCGAGCGATGAAGCCGGATTTGTCACTGGCGTTGCGCTTCCCGTCGACGGTGGCTACACGGCGGGGTGAAAGGCATCACTTCCACTGCTTCGCGTCGTTCACCCAGAACGAGCCCGGCAACATGCCTGGTGCACTCCTCCGCCAAAGTATTAAACTCACAAGTATTAAACTCGTCGGGAAGCGTTGAGCCGCCTCGCTATCCAGGAGTACAAGCAACGATGAAACGACTTCTCTGCCTGCTAGGTATGCTCGTTCTGAGCTTTGCCGCGAGCGGCCATGCCTTGGCGTTGAGCCCGGGCGACCGCGTCGACAATTTCCGCCTGCTCGATCATCGAGGCGAGTCCCGCGAGCTCTACTACCTCTCCGACGCCAAGGCCGTGGTGCTGATGGTGCAGGGGAATGGTTGTCCTATCGTGCGCAACGCTCTGCCGGGACTCAAAGATCTGCGCGAGCAGTACCAACGACGCGGCGTGGAGTTCCTTCTGATCAACTCTAACCTTCAGGACGGGCGCGATGCCGTTGCGAAGGAAGCTGCCGAGTTCGGCATTGATTTTCCGATCTTGGTAGACGACTTGCAATTGATCGGAGAGTCCCTGGGTGTTACCCGCACCGCCGACGTCTTCGTCGTCGATCCGAAAACTTGGAAGCTCGTCTATCGGGGCCCGATGGATGACAGGCTGTCTTATGGTGCACAGAAGCCCGCCGCCAAGAAGCACTATCTGGTGGATGCGCTTGAGGCAGTGCTCGCGGGCAAACCCGTGGAGATTGCTGCGGCCGAGGCGCCCGGATGCCTAGTCGACTTGCCCGAGCGCGATCGTCGCGAAACGCATGCGCAGATTTCCTACTCGACCCAGGTGGCACCACTGCTGGCGGAGCGCTGCGTGGCGTGTCATCGGCCGGGCGGCATCGGTCCGTGGGCAATGACCAGCTACGACATGGTGCGCGGCTTCGCCCCTATGATTCGCGAGGTAGTTCGGACGAAACGCATGCCTCCGTGGCATGCCGATCCGCACTATGGAGCGTTCGTGGGCGATCGCTCGCTTAGCGGCGAAGAAAGCAAGATGCTCGTCCACTGGGTCGAGGCCGGCGCCCAGCGCGGCAGCGGTCCAGATCCCCTGGTCACGCTGGACCGGACTTGGGCAGAGTGGACGCTAGGCAAGCCTGATCTGATCGTCGAAGTGCCTGCGTTTCAAGTGCCCGCGACCGGAGTGGTCGACTACAAGTATCCTCGAGTCGCCAATCCGATCGGGCGCGATGTGTGGGTGCGTGCCGTCGAGATACTTCCGGGCGATCGCTCCGTAGTGCATCACGTCCTCGCCGGCATCGATGATCCCGCCGATCGCACATCGCGCACCACCGCGGAACAGATCGGTCACTTCGGGGGCTATGCGCCGGGCAAGGCCGCGCTGCCTTATCCGTCCGATACCGGTGTGCTTCTGCGTCAGGATGCGAGTCTGCGGTTCCAGATGCACTACACGCCCAATGGCAAGGCCGTAACGGACGTAACCCGGGTTGGCTATTACTTCGCCGAGCAGACGCCGAAGTATCCGTTGCGGGTGAAGATGCTGGCGAAGTTTTCGCTGTCGGTGCCACCGAATGCCAAAGCGCACACGGAATCGGTCGAATATATCTTCGAGCGCGCAGTCGTCATCTACAGCTTGATGCCGCACGCCCATCTGCGCGGGAAGGCCTCGAAGTTCACCGCCCACTATCCCGATGGTCGCGACGAGATTTTGCTGTCGGTGCCGAAGTACGATTTCAGCTGGCAGACCACTTATCTGCTGAAGTCACCGAAGCTGCTGCCCGCCGGAACGCGCCTGGTATTCGACATGACCTGGGACAACTCAGCCCAGAACCCCGCCAACCCCGATCCTACTCGAACGGTTCCCTGGGGTGACCAGACTTGGGACGAAATGAATGCGGGGTGGATCCGATATCGCTACGCGGATGAAACGGCGGGAGAAGTACAAGCAACTGCAGCTGAGAGTCGCTCCGTGCCCGGACGTTAAGCGGACTTGCTTCGAGCGTTTGGCCCTCGAGGCTAGTGGAATGGTACTCGCGATCGAGCACCGCGGCCAGTAGGCCAGGTGTAGCGTTTATCACGGCATCCAGGGCACCATCTCGGCCGACCCGCCCGGCGCAAACGGGATCTCGATCAGCCACAGTCCGCCGGCTTCGTGCGCCCGACGGACGGCCGCGCCGAGACCCTTTGGCTCGATCCGCACCGACTTAGCTCCGAACGAGTCGCCGAGTTTGACGAAGTCCGGATTCTTGAGGGCGGCGCCGATGTGGCGGCCACCGAACATGCGATCCTGATATTTGCGGATCGCACCGAAGCTGTTGTCGTTGAACACCAGCACGATGAGGTCGAGATTCAATGCACTTGCAGTGGCGAGTTCCTGCATGGTGAACAGGAAACCGCCATCGCCGCAAATGGAGATGACCGGCTGCTGCGGGCAGGCGAGTTTAGCCCCGATTGCCGCGGGAAGAGAATAGCCAAGGGTTCCATAAGTGCCAGGGTGGATAAGCGTGCGCGGCTGATACGTCGGCATCAGCAGCGGCATCCAGTACCCGACCAGGGTCAGGTCGTCGACAAAAATGGTCTCATCGGGGAGCGCGGCACGCAGATCCTCGATGATCCGCAAAACCGGGCCGGCCTTCTGCTCGAGTGTGGCGTGCTTGCGGTGCAGGAAGCTTTCTGCGTCGAACCAAGCTGACCGCCGCCGCTCACCAGCGAGTTGAGTGAGCAATGCTTCGATCACCAATGCCGCGTCGCCGACGACTCCCACTTCCACGGGTCGCTTGTGGCCCACTACCAGCGGATCGATATCCACCTGGACGATCCGTTGCGGAAAGCGTGCTCCCAGATTCCAATCGGATACGACGTCGATGCGCGATCCCACCACCAGCGCGAGATCTGCCTGTGAGAGCAGGTCCTCATACAGATCGAACCGCCCCCAGCCATCGCCCAACGCGAGGGGATGTCGGTCGGAAATTGCTCCCCGGCCAAACACGCTGGTCACCACTGGAGCGCCCAGCTGTTCTGCCAACCGCGTGAGCGATGCGCTCGCTCCCGCGCTCTCGACGCCGCCCCCTGCGAAGATGAATGGACGCTGAGCGGACTTCAGTGTCTGCGCAGCCTGCGAGATGGCGGCAGGATCGCCAGCTGGCCGGCTGTAACGCTCGGACGGCAGCAGGTCGATTTCCGCCTCGCCACTTTGCACGTCGAGCGGCATTTCGATGTAGGCCGGTCTCGGTCGACGCGAACGCATCGCTCGCATCGCCTCGCGAATTACCCTCGGCACGTCGCCCGGCGTGTTTGCACGAGTGGCATAGCCGCAAACCGAGCCGGCTACTGTCACCGAGTTGGCTAGTTCATGAAACCATCCACCTTCACGCTCTAGCTGGGGGAGCGCGTTCTGTCCACCGAAGACGAGCATGGGCGTCGATTCAGAATGGGCCATGCCCATTCCGGTCAATGCATTGGTGAGACCGGGGCCGGGCACCACGAAACAGGCGGCGATCTTGCCTGACGCTCGTGCATAACCGGCCGCCATCAGCGACGCTCCTTGCTCATGGCGGACTGTCACCACTTTGAATGCCGGATCGTCGAATACACCATCGAACAGCGCGCAGTCGTGCGTGCCGACGATTCCGAACACGTGATCGACGCCTTCCACTTTCAGTGCCATTGCGACCGCGCGGCCGCCAGTCATACGTTGCATGGCTTGCTCCGGGTTAGGAATGCCTGTCAGCGACAATATACTGGATGCCTGGGGCCGCAGCCGCAAGGACATCAGCACCGGAGCTACGAGAATCAGTAGGGTGCGGCGGCTAACCTAGAATGCCGTCATTTCGAAGCGAAGACGACCGTAAGCCGCGTTCCTCGTGCATCGGGGCCCGCCGAGAGCCGTACTTTCGCGCCGTGGCGATCCGCAATCTCGCGCACGATCGCAAGGCCCAGTCCTGCTCCCTCCCGACCGCTGCCCAACACGCGGTAGAAACGCTCAAACACCCGGGTGCGCTCGGACTCGGGAATCCCGGGTCCATTGTCGGTTACGCCGAGCGTGACGTTCCCATCGTGACCGGTCACCGTCACGGTGACTTGGCCGCCTCGCTGAGTGTAGCGCACGGCATTGTCGATCAGATTGGAAATCAGTTCGCGCAACAGGATGGCGTTGCCCCGCACCTTCGCCCTCGTCGTAGGTTCCTCGAACCCCAGGTCGATGCCGTTGTCGAGCGCCGTCTGGATCCAGTCCGACGTGACTTCGCGTGCCATCGTTCCCAAATCGAGTTCCGCAAGCCCCTCCGGTTGATCGCCACTTGGTTCGGCTCTGGCGAGGGAGAGCAGCTGGTTTGCGAGACGAGCGGTCTGTTCTGATGCAGTCTTGATCTGCTCCAGAGAATGACGGATCGCCGGCATGTCGGATTCGCGAAGCGCCAGTTCCGCTTGGGTTTTCAACCCGGCGAGGGGCGTGCGGAGTTGATGCGCGGCGTCAGTGACGAAACGCTGCTGAGCGTCGATCGCGGCGCGAAGGCGTGCCAGCAAGTCGTTGAGGGCCTGTACCAGCGGGCGTACCTCCTGAGGTGATTCCGCTAATGTCAGCGGACCCAAGTCGCGTGGCG
>Ga0207689_10005286_pt1 | contig 11569 bp, 8 predicted proteins | sample KBSMisM52_FD_184312 | JGI IMG/M metagenome (GOLD analysis project Ga0207689, IMG submission 184312) | Miscanthus rhizosphere microbial communities from Kellogg Biological Station, Michigan, USA - KBS Miscanthus M5-2 (SPAdes) (version 2) | ecosystem: Host-associated > Plants > Roots > Rhizosphere... | reverse complement strand
CGGTATCGGTCAGGGCCGCGTCGTCACGGTCCAGGTCGCGGGCGTCCGGCACGACGATGAGCACCCCGCGGCCCGCGGCGGCTGTGGTGGCGGGTGTAGTGGCGGCGGCCGCGGTGGCGGCGGCGACGGCGATCTCGGCTGGCCATTCTCCCGCTCCGGTTCCGGGCAGCGCCGACCAGGCGGCCCGGACCGGGCGGCCCTCGGCCAGGCCCGCCAGGAAGGCAGCCCCGGCGGGATAGCGGCTCCAGGAGCCGGGATCGGGAGCGGGCGGCACCGGGGCGCGTGCGGCGCCGACCGCCGGGGCCTCCCGTTCGGCGGTGGCGTGCCGCGGCGGGATGGCCAGCCGGAGCACGTCGGCCAGCGTGCCCGCGTACCGGTCGGCGACCACCCGGGCCAGGTCGAAGATCTCCGGGGTGAGGACGGGCTCGGGCGAGATCACGCGCTCCAGCCGGGCCAGCCTGCCCTGGTGCTCGCTCGTCTCGGCGCGTTCCAGCAGGTAGCCGTCGACGAGCTGGCCCGCGAACCTGACCCGGACCCGGCAGCCCGGAACGGCCTCGACGTCCAGCCGGGCCGGGACGAGGTAATCGAAGGGACGGTCGAGGTGAGCCAGGGAGATGTCCACGGCAACCCGGGCGACGGGCAGCCGCTCGCTCACCGCCTGGTCCTTCGGCCCCTTCGCCACGGTTCCGTCCTACCAGAGCCAGACGGGAGGTTGCGCCAACGTCAGGGCGAGGTCGCCGCCGAAGCCAGGCACGCCATGATCATGAAGGGTTTGGTACCGCACTGGTCACTGCCGACGGCGGGCGGTACGGGGGTTGTGTACCCTTACCCCCGTCTTGCGGGGGTTGGGTGCCACAACCCCCGCTACCGGCTGGCACGGCATCCGCGACATGCGGCTGCAGCAGTAAGCCGCCGGGATGGGTGACGCCACAGGGGCGGAGGGGTTTCTGCTTCTCGTGCGCCGCTCCGCGGCGCCGGTCAGACACCGGCGCCGCCCGCGGAGCTACGGAGTGCGCCGGTCAGGCGCCGACGGCGTCGCGGAGCTGGTCGGCCCGGTCGGTGCGCTCCCAGGAGAAGTCGGGCTCGGTGCGGCCGAAGTGCCCGTAGGCCGCGGTCTGCGCGTAGATCGGCCGGAGCAAGTCGAGCGCGTAGATGATGGCCCGCGGCCGCAGGTCGAAGACCTCCAGCACGGCGTCCTGGATCCGCTCCACCGGGACCTTCTCGGTGCCGAAGCACTCGACGAACAGCCCGACCGGCATGGCCTTGCCGATCGCGTAGGCCACCTGGGCCTCGCAGCGGTCCGCCAGGCCCGCCGCCACCACGTTCTTGGCCACCCAGCGCATGGCGTAGGCGGCGCTGCGGTCGACCTTAGACGGGTCCTTACCCGAGAAGGCTCCTCCCCCGTGCCGCGCCATGCCGCCGTAGGTATCGATGATGATCTTGCGTCCGGTCAGCCCGGCGTCCCCCATCGGCCCGCCGATCTCGAACCGGCCGGTCGGGTTGACCAGCAGCCGGAACCCTTCGCAGTCGAGGCCGGCGTCGGCCAGCACGGGCGCGACCACATAATCCCTGATGTCGGGGGCGAGCAGTTCGGAGAGGTTGATGTCGGGCGCGTGCTGCGTGGAGACCACCACGGTGTCCAGCCGCACCGGGGTGTCCCCCTGGTACTCGATCGTCACCTGGGTCTTGCCATCCGGCCGCAGGTACGGCACGGTCCCCGCGCGGCGCACCTGGGACAGCTGGCGGGCGAGCTTGTGCGCCAGCATGATCGGCAGCGGCATCAGCTCGGGGGTCTCGCGGCACGCGTAGCCGAACATCAGCCCCTGGTCCCCCGCGCCCTGCCGGTCAAGCTCGTCGGTGCCCTCACCCTCCCGGTACTCGAACGCGTCGTTCACGCCCTGGGCGATGTCCGGCGACTGAGAGCCGATCGAGACCGACACGCCGCAGGACGCCCCGTCGTACCCCTTGGCCGAGGAGTCGTAGCCGATCTCGAGGATCTTGTCCCTGATGATGCCCGGGATGTCGACGTAGGTCTGAGTGGTGACCTCCCCCGCCACGTGCACCTGGCCCGTGGTGATCATGGTCTCCACCGCCACACGGCTGCCCGGATCATCCTTGATCATGGAATCCAGGATGGCATCGCTGATCTGGTCGGCCATCTTGTCAGGATGGCCCTCCGTAACCGATTCGGAGGTAAAAAGACGACGCGCCACTTTGGGCTCTCCCCTCGCTCTGGGTGACTGCGGTGAGTTTATCCTGGACTGCGGTGAGTTTAGCCGTCAGCGGGCGATTCGCTCAGCCTGGCGGCGACTAGATCCCACACCACGTCGGCCAGGGCTTCCTTGGGCCCGCGCGAGACCGGCGTGACGGTCCCGTCGGCGCCGTAGACGACCGCCTCGTTATCCGGCGTGCCGAACCCGAGCCCGTTCCCCACCGGATTGACGACGAGCAGGTCACAGCCCTTTCGCTCCAGCTTAGCCCGGGCCTGTTCCGGCGAGGTGTCGGTTTCGGCGGCGAACCCGACCAGAACCTGATGCTGTGCTGGCTCCGGGGGGGGCGAAACCCTGATCCCCCCCGAGCCCCTCCGAGAAACCGGGATCGGAGGCACGAGCCCGGCCCGTTCGGGATCATGGGCCGAACGGGCGGCCTCCCGCGCCTTCCGCGCCGTGACCAGCCCAGCCAGGATGTCCGGGTTCTCGGTCAGCCGCAGCGGTTCCGGCGGCTGGCCGTCCTTCTTGATCTTCGCCGCGCTGCGCGCCGCCGGGCGGTAGTCGGCCACCGCGGCGGCCATCACGACCGCGTCGGCGGTTTCGGCGGCGGCCAGCACCGCGTCGTGCATCTCGCGTGCCGAGACCACCCGGGTGACCTTGGTCCCGGCCGGGTCGGGCAGCGCCACGTTGGCCGCTACCACGGTCACTTCGGCGCCGCGAGCCACTGCCGTGCTGGCCAGTGCGTACCCCTGCGTCCCCGTCGACCAGTTCCCGATGAACCGGACCGGGTCGATCTCCTCTCGGGTTCCGCCGGCCGATATCACCACGCGGCGGCCAGCCAGGTCGGCCGTCCAAGGACCCACGGCGCCGCGGGCCAGCAGCCTGGTCGCGACGGCGAAAATCCCGGCCGGTTCCGGCAGCCGCCCGGGCCCGCTGTCCCGGCCGGTCAGGCGGCCGACCGCGGGCTCCATGACGATGGCGCCGCGGCGGCGCAGCAGCGCCACATTGGCCTGGGTGGCCGGGTGCTCCCACATCTCGGTGTGCATGGCCGGGGCGTACAGCACCGGGCAACGCGCGGTGAGCAGGGTAGCGGTCAGCAGGTCCCCGGCCATCCCAGCGGCGGCCCGGGCCAGCAGGTCGGCGGTGGCGGGCGCGACCAGGACCAGGTCGGCATCCTGCCCGATCCGGACGTGCGGCACCTCGGACACGCCGGTCCACACGTCAGTGGTCACCGGCTGGCCGGACAGCGCGGCCCAGGTGGCCTCGCCGACGAACCGGAGCGCGTCGGGGGTCGGCACGACCCGGACCTGATGCCCGGATTCGGTCAGCAGCCTGAGCAGCTCGCATGACTTGTACGCCGCGATACCCGCGCCGACGCCGAGGACGACGCGGGAAGACATGGAACCCTGACGCCCCGTCAGCCCTCGATGGCCTCGACGTTGAGCATGTGCTCCTTGATCTCGCGGAGCGAGATGGACAGCGGCTTCTCCTGGCTGCGGGTCTCCACCAGCGGCCCGACGTACTCGAGCAGGCCCTCTCCGAGCTGCGAGTAGTAGGCGTTGATCTGCCGTGCGCGCTTCGCGGCCATGATCACCAGCCGGTACTTGCTGTCCACGACGTCAAGGAGCTCGTCGATCGGCGGGTTGATGATGCCGTCGGCGGCCTGGTGGGCCTGAGTGCCTGCCACGTTCTGCCTTCCGTACTGGTAAAGCGAAGTTTAAAGATCGATCGTCACAATCCTCGATCAAGGCTACCAGCTGGCGGCATACGTCCTGGACGGATGTGTTTACCAGCGTGACCTCGAACTCATCGGCCGCCGCGAGTTCTTCCCTGGCGACCGCCAGCCTGCGTTCCAGCACCTCGGCGGGCTCGGTGCCGCGCCCGGTGAGCCTGCGCACCAGCTCCTCCCAGGACGGAGGAGCCAGGAACACCAGGCGGGCGTCCGGCACCACGCGCTTGACCTGGCGCGCCCCGGCTAGGTCGATCTCGAGCAGGCAGGCCACGCCCGCCTCGAGCTTGGCGTTGAGCGGCTCGCGCGGCGTGCCGTACCGGTTGCCCGCGAACCGCGCCCACTCGAGCAGCGCCCCGCTGGCGATCAACCGGTCAAACTCGTCGTCATCGACAAAGTGATATTGACGCCCGTCGACTTCCCCCGGGCGCGGGCGGCGTGTCGTCACCGACACGGAAATCCAGATCTGCGGACACGTCCTGCTGAGTTCCGCGACGACCGTGCTCTTCCCGACCCCGGAGGGCCCGGAGAGCACGGTCAGCCGCGAATGCACCGGGCTCGCGACCGCGGCGCCGGAGGGACTAGGCCGCCTGCCGCGTTGCTCAGATATCGGCACCGAACTCTTGCTCAAGCGCGGAGCGCTGGTTGGTACCCAGCCCGCGCACACGGCGCGATTCCGCGATGCCAAGCCTTTCCATGATCTGCTTTGCCCGGACCTTGCCTACGCCCGGCAGGGATTCGAGCAGAGCGGAGACCTTCATCTTGCCAATCACGTCATCAGTTGTGCCTTCCTTGATGACGTCGGACAAGGACGTGGCCCCGCGCTTGAGGCGGTTCTTCACCTCGGCGCGTTCTTTGCGTGCTCTGGCCGCCTTCTCCAGGGCAGCCGCACGTTCTTCGGGAGTGAGGGGAGGAAGAGCCACTCGGGGTCACCTCGGGTTTCGTTGGAAAAAGGTTTGTCGGGAGGGGAAACTAGCCAATCACGTACCCTTTATGCAACGCAAACTGCCGCTTACGTCATTACAAATTGAAATATATTACTCTCTGTAAGCGATTTATTACTTAGAGCTATCAAGCCGCGTCCCCCGCCCCGGTTAGGGGTCTCACGTGGTGATATCCCCGCAGTCACGGCCTCCGCGCACCAGCCTAGGGCATATCGCCCCGCAGGTCGGGTATCCGCGCGGCGCGTCACCGATTCGGCTGACATCGTCCACTCATCTCACTACGCCGCCGGGGCAACCCGGAGCATATTCGGCGACGTGAGTCTCAACTGTGACGCTGATTTCTATCCCTGCCTCGCGAAGGCTCCCGCCCCGCATCATACTCGCTGGGTAAGCCGGACGTCACCCCAGGTCACGAGTAGAAAACTACCGTGCGATGGCCACCCGCCGCAGCGACGCGGCGATGGCCGCGGCGGCGGCGCCGGGATCGGATGCCCGGGTGATGGGGCGGCCGATCACCAGCAGGTCCGCGCCGGCCAGCAGCGCCTCCTCTGGTGTGGCCACCCGCGCCTGGTCGTCTGCCTCGCTGCCGGCCGGCCGTACACCCGGCGTGATGAGCGTCACATCGTCGCCGACCTCGGCCCGCACGGCCGAGACCTCGCGCGGGGAGCAGACCAGGCCCTGCGCGCCGGCCTCCACCGACAGCACGGCCAGCCGCAACACCGCGTCCGGCACCGGGCCGCTGAGCCCGATCCGGCCGAGATCGTCGTCGCCGAGCGAGGTGAGCACGGTAACCGCCGCCACCATCGTGCCCGGCGCCGCCTCGACGGCGGCGCGGACGACGTCGGCGCCGCCGGCCGCGTGCACGGTCAGCACCTCCGGGCGCAGCCGTGCGACCGCTCGCGCGGCTCCGGCCACGGTGACCGGGATGTCGTGCAGCTTCAGGTCGAGGAACACGGAGACGCGGCTTGCGCCCCGCACCGTGGCGACGACTTCAGGCCCGTACCGCAGGTAAAGCTCGAGCCCGACCTTGACGGTGCTCACGTGCGGCGTGACCAGCGCGGCCCATCGCGCGGCCGTCTCCAGGTCGGGCGCGTCAAGCGCGACAGCCACTGGCGCCGGCTTGCTCATGGGCATACTCCTCTCCGTTGGCTAAGTCTGGCTGGATCGTTCCACCCTGCTACGTATTGCTGTTTATCGCTTACATTGTGCCATCCACGCTGTGTCATCTAGGCTGGGCCGTCTAGGCCGGCCTGGCCGGACCGCGAGAAAACCGGCCGTGCGTCCCGTGGGCCTGCCCGGTCACGTCCGCGGCCCGGTCCGCTCCGAGGGCCGCCAGTTCCTCTTCCAGTTCCTTCAGCACGCGCGAGCACGCCGACGGGTCGTGCATGATCTCCGTGCCGACCGCGATCATCGACGCGCCCGCGAGCAGCAGTTCCAGGGCATCCCGGCCGGTACGCACGCCGCCCGTCCCGATGATCGGCACGGCCGGGAACGCCGCCCTCACCTGCCACACGCACCGCACGGCTACCGGCCTGATGGCCGGGCCGGACAGGCCGCCGTACCGGCCCGCCAGCACCGGGCGCACGGTGACCGGGTCGATGACCATACCGAGCATCGTGTTGATCAGCGACAGGCCGTCCGCGCCCGACGCGACGCAGGCGCTGGCCACCGCCACGATGTCGGTCACGTCCGGGGACAGCTTGGCGAAGACCGGGATGTCGTACCTGGCGCTGTCGCGGACCGCCGCGATCACGCTGCCGGCCCGCTGCGGGTCGAGTGCGAACGACTGCCCGGCGTCCTCGGCGTTGGGGCAGGACAGGTTGACCTCGATGGCCGTGACCCCGGCCGTGTCGGAGAGCCTGGCGGCCAGCCCGGCGTACTCGCGGATGGTCTGGCCGGCGATCGAGACCACCACCCGGGCGCCGCGGGACAGCAGCCAGGGCAGGTCGCGCTGCAGGAAGGCGTCGATGCCCGGGTTCTGCAGGCCCACCGAATTCAGCAGGCCGCTCGGCGTCTCGGCCAGCCGGGGGGCCGGGTTGCCGGTGTGAGGTTCGGCCATGATCGACTTGCTGATCAGCGCGCCGACCCTGGCCACGTCGATGAACTGGGCGAGCTCACGGCCCGCGCCCGCGCAGCCGGCCGCGGCGAGCACCAGGTTGGGCAGTTCGGTCTGGCCGAGCCTGGCCCTCATGTCAGCCGGCATAGCGCGATTCCACCGGCTTCCAGCCGGGGGCCCCGAGGGCGTCGAACGGGATCGTGCCGATGTCGTCCCAGCGGATCAGGTCGGCGCGGAACACCGGCCCGTCCACGCAGGAGCGGACGATCCTGGTGATCCCGTCGGTGCCGGTCACCGGCAGCACGCACCCCATGCACACCCCGGTCCCGCAGGCCATGGGCACGTCCACCGACGCCTGGACCGGGATGTCGTACCGGCTGGCGATCGCGGTGACCTCGCGCAGCACCGGCACCGGCGCGCTCGCGTAGATGACGTCGGTGCGCGCCTCGCGGATGATCTGTTCCATCAGGCCGGTGACCTGGCCGCGGGCGCCGAACGAGCCGTCGGTCGTCGCCACCGCCGCGCTGCGCCCGTTCCTGCGCGCGGTCAGCGCGCCGAACACGCGGTCCGCGCTCTGGGCGCCGAGCAGGTAGTCGATGCTGCAACCGCGTTCTTTGAGCCGCGCCGCCAGGGCGAACAGCGGCGCGCTGCCGTAGCCGACACCAAGCAGCAGGCAGCTCAACCGGTCCTTCGGGATGGGAAATGGCCGGCCGAGCGGTCCCACCGTGTCCAGCACGTCCCTGGCGCGGCGCTCGGCCAGCCAGCGCGTGCCCGGCCCGCGGGCCTCGAACACGAACTCCACCGTGCCGCCGTGGTCGGGGCGCACGTCGTGCACTGCGAAGGCACGCCGCCCGAGCAGGGAGGTCTCCGGGCCGCCGACCGCGATCGTGATGAACTGTCCGGGCCGGAACTTGGTCGCGATGGCGGGCGCGACCAGCGTCAGCGCGTGATAGGCGTCAACCCGCCGCAAGGTCAGCACGGTGCCCCGGATCTGCACTGGGGCCATAAGCGTCCCGCAGGGCGCGCGACGGGCTGCATTATCTGGGCGGCGTGCTCCTGGAGCGACCGGACGCCCACCTCACCGCGGATGATGGCCTCGATCCCGTGCACGGCGGCGGCCAATCCGGCGGCCGTGGTAACGCACGGGATGCCGCGGCGGACCGCGGCGGTGCGGATCTCGTAGCCGTCCAGGCGCGGGCCCGATTGTCCTGGGCTGCCGAACGGCGTATTCACGATCAGGTCCACCTCACCGGCGAGTATCCGCGTCACCACGGTCGGCTCGCCGTCAGGGCCTGGGCCGTCTCCGTGCTTTCGCACGATCTTGGCACGAACCCCGTTGCGGCGCAGCACCTCCGCGGTTCCCTCGGTGGCCCAGATCTCGAAGCCCAGGTCGGCAAGGCGCTTGACCGGGAAGATCATCGACCGCTTGTCCCGGTTGGCCACCGAGACGAACGCCCGCCCCTGGACCGGCAGCGACCCGTACACCGCCGCCTGGGCTTTCGCGTACGCGGTGCCGAACACCGCGTCGATCCCCATCACCTCGCCGGTCGAGCGCATCTCCGGGCCGAGCACGGTGTCCACGCCCTGCCCGGCCGGATCGCGGAACCGGCCGAACGGCAGCACTGCCTCCTTGACCGCGACCGGCGCGTCCAGCGGAAGCGTGCCGCCGTCACCGTGGGCCTGGAGCATGCCCTCGGCGCGCAGGTCGGCGATGCTGGCGCCCAGCATGATCCGCGCCGCGGCCTTGGCCAGCGGCACCGCGGTGGCCTTGGACACGAACGGCACCGTGCGCGAGGCCCGCGGGTTGGCCTCGAGTACGTACAGCACTCCCCCGGCCAGCGCGTACTGCACGTTCAGCAGCCCGCGCACGCCGACGCCGCGGGCGATCGCCTCGGTGGCCGCGCGGACCTGCGCCACGTCGCCGCGGCCGATGGTGATCGGCGGCAGCGCGCAGGCGGAGTCCCCGGAGTGGATGCCGGCCTCCTCGATGTGCTCCATGACCCCGCCGAGGTAGAGCTCGGACCCGTCGTAGAGCGCGTCGACGTCGATCTCGATCGCGTCGTCGAGGAACCGGTCGATCAGCACCGGGTGGCCGGGACTGACGACGGTCGCCCGGGCCACGTACGACCGCAGCGTGGCGTCGTCGTAGACGATCTCCATGCCCCGCCCGCCGAGCACGTAGGAGGGCCGCACCAGCACCGGGTAGCCGATCTCGCGGGCGATGCTGACCGCTTCCGCCTCGGTGGTGGCGGTTCCGTGCCGGGGGGCGGTCAGCCCGGCCCGCTCCAGTACCCGGGCGAACGCGCCGCGGTCCTCGGCCAGGTGGATGGCCTCCGGAGAGGTGCCCACCACCGGCACCCTGGCGGCCTCGAGCGCCCGGGCCAGCCCGAGCGGTGTCTGCCCGCCGAGCTGCACGATCACGCCTTTGACCGGCCCGCTTTGCCGCTCGGCGTGGACCACCTCGAGCACGTCTTCCAGGGTGAGCGGCTCGAAGTACAGCCGGCCCGAGGTGTCGTAGTCGGTGGACACGGTCTCCGGATTGCAGTTGACCATCACGGTCTCGTAGCCCGCGTCGGCGAGCGCGAACGACGCGTGCACGCAGGCGTAGTCGAACTCGATGCCCTGGCCGATCCGGTTCGGCCCGCTGCCGAGGATGATCACCTTGGGCGTGCTGCCCTGCGGCACCTCGCTCTCGTCGTCGTAGGTCGAGTAGAGGTACGGCGTGCGCGCCGCGAACTCGGCGGCGCAGGTGTCCACCGCGTGGTACACCGGCCGCACGCCGAGGCCCCAGCGGATCTCGCGGATGACGGTCTCGGTGGTCCCGCGCAGCTCGGCGAGCTGCGCGTCGGAGAAGCCGTTCTGCTTGGCCGCGGTCAGCGTCCCGGCGTCCAGCGCCGGCGCCTGCCGCACCTGCTCGGCGACCTGGTTGATGTGGTGGATCTGCTCGATGAACCAGGGGTCGATGCCGGTCGCGCCGGCGAGATCGTGCTGGCTGGCGCCGGCCCGCAGCGCCTGGTGAACGGTGGCCAGCCGGCCGTCGTGCGGGGTCCGGCAGTCACGGAGCAGGCCCTGGGCGTCCCCGGGCGGGTCCTTGAAGCCGAACGGGCCATGGTTACTTTCCATCGACCGCAGGGCCTTCTGCAGGGCCTCGGGGAAGCTCCGGCCGATGGCCATCGCCTCGCCGACGCTCTTCATGTGCGTGGTGAGCGCGGTGTCGGCGCCGGGGAACTTCTCGAACGCGAACCTCGGCACCTTGACCACCACGTAGTCCAGCGCGGGCTCGAAGCTGGCCGGGGTCTGGCCGGTGATGTCGTTCGGGATCTCGTCCAGGGTGTACCCCAGGGCCAGCCGGGCCGCGATCTTGGCGATCGGGAAGCCGGTGGCCTTGGAGGCGAGCGCGCTGCTGCGCGAGACGCGCGGGTTCATCTCGATCACGACCATCCGGCCGGTAAGCGGCTCGACCGCGAACTGGATGTTGCAGCCGCCGGTATCCACCCCGACGGCGCGCATGATCGCGATGGCGGTGTCGCGCATCCGCTGGTACTCGCGGTCGGTGAGCGTCATGGCCGGGGCGACCGTGACCGAGTCGCCGGTGTGCACGCCCATCGGGTCGATGTTCTCGATCGAGCAGACGACGACCACGTTGTCCCTGACGTCGCGCATCAGCTCGAGCTCGAACTCCTTCCAGCCGAGGATGCTCTCCTCCAGCAGGACCTCGTGGGTCGGGCTCGCGTCCAGGCCGGCCCCGGCGATGCGCCTGAGGTCTGCCTCGGTTTTCGCGATGCCGGAGCCGAGGCCGCCAAGGGTGAACGAGGGCCTGACCACGACCGGGTAGCCGAGGGTCTGCGTGACGGCGACGCATTCGTCCAGGTCGTGGCAGATCTGGCTAGCCGGGACCTCGGCGCCAAGCCCGGTGACGATCTCCTTGAACCGCTCGCGGTCCTCGCCGGCCCGGATCGCGTCGATGCTCGCGCCGATCAGCTCGACGTCGTACTTGTGCAGTACTCCCTGGTCGTGCAGGGCCACGGCCGCGTTCAGCGCGGTCTGGCCGCCCAGGGTGGGGAGCACGGCGTCCGGGCGCTGGATGGCGATGACCTTCTCCAGCGTCTCGGTGGTGATCGGCTCCACGTAGGTAGCGTCGGCGAACTCCGGATCGGTCATGATCGTCGCCGGGTTGGAGTTGACCAGGCTGACCCGGATGCCCTCTTGTTTCAGGACGCGGCACGCCTGGGTGCCCGAGTAGTCGAACTCGCAGCCCTGCCCGATGACGATGGGGCCGGACCCGATCACCAGCACCGACTTCAGGTCTTCACGCCTCGGCACCGCTCACCCCCGTTTCGGTACGGCTCTGCAAACTGCAGACATATTGCCGGGTCGCCCTCACCGGGCGCGCTCAAGCAGGGCGCAGAAGTGGTCGAAGTGGTCGGCGGCGTCGTGCGGTCCTGGTGCGGCTTCCGGGTGGTACTGCACGCTGAACACCGGGCGCTCGAGCAGGCGCAGGCCCTCGACCACGCCGTCGTTGAGGTTGACGTGGCTGACCGCCGCCGGGCCGAACGGCGTCTCGAACGGCTGGCGGGCCCGTGCCGGGACGTGCGCCCAGGTGGAAGGCCCCTGCGTTTCCGCGGAAACG
>Ga0207689_10005284_pt1 | contig 11575 bp, 10 predicted proteins | sample KBSMisM52_FD_184312 | JGI IMG/M metagenome (GOLD analysis project Ga0207689, IMG submission 184312) | Miscanthus rhizosphere microbial communities from Kellogg Biological Station, Michigan, USA - KBS Miscanthus M5-2 (SPAdes) (version 2) | ecosystem: Host-associated > Plants > Roots >... | reverse complement strand
GCTCGCGCGCAGTTCGTGCGGCGCCACGTCGACGCGCACCAGCACCTGCGTCGCCCCGGCATGGCTGGACACGTTGCGCAGGGCCTCCCGGACGATGAGGAACACCTCGTCGCGCACCTCCGGCGGCGCCCAGAACTCGTCGCCGTTGAACTCCAGCGCCCCGTCCAGACCCGGATCGGCGGCCGTCTCCAGCACGCCCCGAATTGCCTTCTCCAGGCTCTCCAGGGGCTCCGACATCCGCATCGCGGTGATGATGTCACGCAGGTCGCCGTGTGTCGTCCAGAGCGCCTGCTGCGCCGTCTCCAGTTGGGCCAGCGCCCGTGCCGGGTCGCGCTCGCGGTACAGGTCGAACAGTTCGAGGCTGCGGTAGGCCAGGTTGATCCCGTGCCCGATGCGGTCGTGCAGATCCCGGCCGATCCGGCGGCGCTCCTCCACGTGGGCGCGGTGGATGCGGTCGAGCACGGAGCCGGCGTACCCCTCGGCCGCCTGGCTCACCGCCTGGGTCATCGCCTGGTTCAGGTGCAGGACCACGGTCATCGCATGGGCGGGAGCGACGTCCGCGACGTGGCGGGCGACCACGTCGAAGAGAACGCCCGCGGCCCGCAACGACTCGGCGGGATGCATGCCAAGGGCACCCCGTGCCGCGCCGATGAGATTGGACGGCGCCCTGGCTTCGGGCGCCGCGTCGGCCCGCATCGCCCGCACGACCTTGTCCAGGATGAAATGGGCGTGCTCGATGCACTGGGCCCGGGCCAACTCGTCGAGCAACAGCGGACTGTCGATCCGGCTCAGTTCCGTTTCGTATTTTCTGACGAGCGCGTTGGAGTCTTGCTCGAGTTGCCCGGCTACCCGGGCGAGCTCGGCGGTTAATTCGGGCTCCGTCACCACCCCGACCGCCCCTCGAAAGATCGATCTGGGTCGAGACTACACAGGGCACATCCGGGCGCTCAAGGGCACGGACGCCGTGTGGCTAAACGGATCCGAGCGCGAAAAACGTTGCGAACACAACGATCAGGTGCACACCGTACTGCGTCGCCATGAAGGCGCGGTACGGAAGTCGCGGGTGGCGCAAGCCATCCGGCAGTAGGCGGTCACTGCACACGGTCAGCGCCGCTGCGCCGACCAGCAGGCCGAGCGCGGCCAACCGCGCCTGCGGCACCGCCGCCACCGACACCACCGTGAGGCCGACGGCGATCAGCATCGCGTTGCGGGTGACCTTTCGCCGCACCGACTCCGCGCCGTGCACCACGACGCAGGTGCGTCGACCGGCAAGGGCATCTCCGTGCAAGTCCGAAAGGTCCTTGGCAAGTGCCCCAACGGCACCCATCCACACCGACATCGCCACGGCGAACACCACGAGCGGCGTCGTGAGGCGCAGTGGACCGTCGACGGCCGCCCCGGCGGCGAACGTGAGCAGACCCGCGAGCAGCACGGTGGCACCGGCGCCCGCCGAGTAGCGCTTGAGCGCGAACGGCTTGCCGGTGTAGAGGTACCCGAGCCCGAGCGTCGCGAGCACCAGCACCACATACGTGCGGCCGAGCACGCAAGCGCCGGCCACCCCGAGCACCGCCGACGCGATCGCGACGGTCGCGGCGAACGACGGCGGCAGGAGGCCGCTGGCGATCGGTCGGGTCGACCGGTTCAACCGGTCCTCTACCACGTCGGCGACTCCATTATGGAGATATATCGCCAGAATCACCGCTTCCCAGACCGAGGCCGCCAGGAACACCCGGCCGTTGACCAGGTACCGACCTCCCTGTCCGGTCAACGACCGGCCGGCGAGGAAGCGAAGGAGGAAGATGAACTGAACCGTCAGCCGCGCCTCGATGAAGCATCGAGCGAAGTAGATCGGCCACTGGGCCGGCCGGCTGATCGGTCTGGGCACCGTTGCCACGTGAACCGCCATGAGCGAATACTTCGCCTGCCACCGGGTGACGACAAGGCGCCTACATCGAAGGTGCAGGGGTATCTACAACTTCCGTCACGCCGGGCACTTACAACCGTTGTGGATCCCGGTCTCTTACGGATACCCCGTCTTGAAAGCGTCGCGACGCCGGCTCAAGCTTCGAAACGCAAGCCACGGCAACCCGGGTAACCCTACCTGCGGAGCCGATTCATCACACGGGAGTACCCATGTTGCGCTTCAACATTCTCGGACCCCTCGAAGTGCTCGACGGCGACCGGGTCGTGACGCCCACCCCTCCGAAGGTGCGCCGGGTACTGGCTCTGCTGCTGCTGCGGGCGAACCAGGTGGTGCCGATCGACGCGCTCATCGAGGAGCTGTGGGGCGAGGCACCGCCGCCGAGCGCGGTGACCACCACCCAGACCTACATCTACCAACTGCGCAAGGCGTTGCACGGCCTGCCCGTCACCGAGACCGGCGACGAGTGGCTGCTCACCAAGCCGCCCGGCTACCTCATGCGGTTCCCCGCGCCACAACTGGACGCCCACACCTTCCAGGCGCTCTCGCGGCAGGGCCGCGTGCTGCTGGAGACCGGCGAGCCGGCGGAGGCCAGCGTCGTCCTGCGCCGCGCGCTGGATCTGTGGACCGGGCCGAGCCTCGCCAACGTGACCGCCGGCCGGCTGCTCGAGGCCCAGGTCGTACACCTGGAGGAGCAGCGCCTGCGGACGCTGGAACTGCGCATCCAGGCCGACGCCGAAATGGGCCGCCACCGCGAGCTCATCGGCGAGCTGCGCGGGCTGGTGCGGTCGCACCCGCTCAACGAGTGGTTCCACGGGCAGCTCATCCTCGCACTGAGCCGGTGCGGCCGGCGCAGCGAGGCGCTGCAGGCGTACCAGGACCTCCGGCACGTGCTCAACGAGCAGCTCGGCCTCGACCCGCAGCCGGAGCTGCAGCGCCTGCAGCGCGAGGTGCTCGGAAGCGGTGTGCCGGAGGCGAAGGTGTTCGGCGCGCACCGCCAGCCCGCGCTGGCCGGCGCGATGTGACAGCGGCGATCGCGATGTCCGCTCGTCACCTGCGGTACCGGCCGTTCGCGGCGAAGCCGCTGCCGGACCGGACCTGGCCCGACCGCCACCTCACCCACGCGCCGCGCTGGTGCTCGGTCGACCTGCGCGACGGCAACCAGGCGCTCATCGAGCCGATGTCGGTGCGGCGCAAGCAGATCCTGTTCGACCGGCTGGTCCGGATGGGATACAAGGAGATCGAGGTCGGCTTCCCGGCCGCCAGCCGGCCGGACTTCGAGTTCGTCCGTGACCTCATCGAGCACGACCGGATCCCCGACGACGTCCGGATCTCCGTGCTCACCCAGGCCCGCGAGGAACTGATCGAGCAGACCGTGCGGAGCCTCGTCGGCGCCCGCCGGGCCACCGTCCACCTCTACAACGCGACGGCGCCGTTGTTCCGTCGCGTGGTCTTCGACATCGACGAGGGCGAGTGCGTGGCGCTCGCGACCCGCGGCACCCGGGCGGTGCTGAAGTACGCCGAGGCCGCGCTGGCCGGCTGCGACCTCGGATTCGAGTACTCGCCGGAGCTGTTCGTCGACACCGAGCCCGAGTTCGCGGTCGAGGTCTGCGAACGGGTGATGGACGTCTGGCAGCCCGGCCCCGACCGGGAGATCATCCTGAACCTGCCGGCGACCGTGGAGCGGATCACGCCGAACGTGTTCGCCGACCAGGTCGAGTGGTTCGGCCGCCAGCTGTCCCGCCGCGAATACGTCTGCCTGTCGCTGCACCCGCACAATGACCGCGGCACCGCCGTCGCGGCGGCCGAGCTCGGCCTGCTCGCCGGCGCCGACCGGGTCGAGGGGTGCCTGTTCGGCAACGGCGAGCGCACCGGCAACGTCGACCTGGTGACGTTGGGGCTCAACCTGTTCAGCCAGGGCGTCGACCCGGGCATCGACTTCACCGACCTTTCCGGCGTCCGCCGCACCGCCGAGTTCTGCACCCAGCTGCCGGTGCACGAGCGCCACCCGTACGCGGGCGACCTCGTCTACACCGCGTTCTCCGGCTCGCACCAGGACGCCATCAAGAAGGGACTCGAGGCGCTGGAACGCGACGCCGCGGCCGCCGGCGTGCCCGTCGAGAACTTCCCGTGGGCGGTGCCGTACCTGCCGCTCGACCCGAAGGACGTCGGCCGCTCGTACGAGGCCGTCATCCGCGTCAACTCGCAGTCCGGCAAGGGCGGCGTCGCGTACCTCATGAAGGCGGGGCACGGGTTCGACCTGCCGCGCCGGCTGCAGATCGAGTTCTCGTCGGTCGTCCAGCGGCACACCGACGACGAGGGTGGCGAGGTGGACCCGGCCCTGCTGTGGGACATCTTCGCCCGCGAGTACCTGGCGGATCGGCGCCTGTGCGTGACCTCCTGCCGGATCCGGCAGGACGGCGACGAGGCGGTCCTCGCGGCGACCGTCTGCCTGGACGGTGTGGAGCACCACCTGCACGGCATCGGCGCCGGCCCCGCCCGGGCGCTGACAGCCGCACTGTCCACCATGGACGTCCCGACCGCCGTGCTGGACACGGCCGAGCACCGGCTCCCCGACGGGCGCACCGTCGCCTACGTCGAATGCCGTACCGACGGCCGCACCCGCTGGGGCGTCGGGATCGACCAGAACCCGGTCACCGCCCTGCTGCTCGCCTCGGCGAGCGCCGTCAACCGACTCCTGCCCGCCCGACCCGACAGGACGCCGACATGGACACTCCCGCCATTCGCTTCGACGACGTCAGCTTCCGGTACGGCCAGGTCCGTGCGGTCGACGGTCTGAACCTGTCGATCGCGACCGGCGAGGTCGTGGCCCTGCTGGGCCCCAACGGCGCCGGCAAGTCCACCTCGATCGGGCTACTGCTGGGCCTGCTGCGGCCCGGCGGCGGCTCGGTGGCGGTGTTCGGACAGCCGCCGGCCCGCGCGGTGGCCGGCGGCCGGATCGGCGCGATGCTCCAGGAGAACCGGCTGCTGCCCCGAACGACGGTCGGTGAACTGCTGGCGTTCATGCACGCGCTGTACCGCGCGCCGATGCCCGTCGACGAGGTGCTCGACCTGGCCGACCTGACCGCGTTGCGGCGCCGGACGGTGGAGCGGCTGTCGGGCGGCCAGGCGCAGCGGGTCCGCTTCGCGATGGCGCTGGTCGGCCGGCCGGACCTGCTCGTCCTCGACGAGCCGACGTCGGCGCTGGACGTCGAGGCCCGCCGGGAGTTCTGGACGGTCATGCGCCGTTACGCCAGCTCCGGGCGCACCGTGCTGTTCTCCACGCACTACCTGGAGGAGGCCGACCAGAACGCCGACCGGATCGTGGTGATCGCGGGCGGCCGGACCATCGCCGACGGCACCGCCCGCGACATCAAGCGGTTGGTGCCCGGACGCACCGTCAGCATCGACGCGCCCGACAGCATTGCCGACTGCCTCGCCGCACTGCCGGGCGTGGTGGCCACCGAGTTCCGCGCCGGCCGGGCGTACCTGTCCAGCACCGACTCCGACGAGACGGTCCGGGCGCTGGCCGAGTGCGGCTGGCTGCGCGGCCTCGAGGTCGTCGGCGCCGACCTGTCCGACGCGTTCCTCGCCCTCACCCACGCCCAGAAGGAGGTGGCCGAGCCGTGATGGCCTACATGCGGCTGGAGTTGCGGCGCACGTTGCGCACCCCCGGCTTCATCATCTTCACCATCGCGATGCCGCTCGTGATGTACGCGGTCTTCACCAATCTGAGCAGCTTCACCGGCCAGTCCAAGCACGACGCGGCGCTGTACGCGATGGTCAGCGTCGGCGGGTACGGCGCGATCGGCGCGCTGCTCAACTACGGCGCCGGCGTGGTCACCGACCGCACCGTCGGCTGGCTGCGGCAACTGCGGATCACTCCCCTGTCGTCGCTGAAGGTGGTGCTGGCCAAGGGAATCATCGGCATCATGCTCGGTATCCCGCCCGTGTTGGCGATGTGCGCGGCAGCGGCGCTCCTCAACGGCGTGCGCCTGCCGGTGGACGAGTGGCTGGCCGTGATCGCCCTGCTGTGCTTCGGCGCGGCGCCGTTCGTACTGCTCGGACTCGGCATCGGCTACCTGTGCACCGCGCAGACGGTGCAGCCGGCCAACTTCCTGGCGTACTTCGGCCTGTCCATCCTCGGTGGACTGTGGCTCCCGTTGAAGATCTTTCCACAGTGGATGCAGACGTTGGGCGCCTACACACCCACCCACGGATACGCCGACCTGTCCTGGCGCGTGGTCTTCCACGACCCGGTCGCGGGCACCGACATCACCGTCCTCGTGGCCTGGCTGGCACTGTTCGCGGTATTCGCCGTGGTGGCCTACCGCCGCTCCGCCAGCCGCCGCGACGCCTGATAGCCGCCACGCCTGATAGCCGCCACCTTGACCGCCGGCGCCGGCCTTCAGCCAACTGTCGGCCGGCGCCGTGCCCAACCTCTGACGCCCTAACGTTGTCACGACCGCGTTTTGACAACGCTAGGGCGTCACACGTTGCGAGGCTCGGAGCCAGTGCTAACCGGCGTCGTGCTCGGCGCGCCACTTCTCGTACGCCGCGACGGCCGTCGGAAGGGTCGGGTAGATCCGCTCGGCGCCGATGCGCGCCGTCAGGCCGTACGTTGAGCACGAACCAGCGCACCGGCTCCCGCTGCCCGTCGACGGCCGCCAGCGCGCGACGGTGGAAGTTCTCCGCGTTGGCGAAGAACAGCGGCGAGTCGTACCGGTAGACCACGAGTCCCGGCACCGTTGTCGCTTGTGGATAGTCGTCGACGTCGTGCATCCCGGCCAGTCCCGGTACGAAGCCCAGCACGCCGTCGTGCGGCCGGGCGACGCGGCGCAGCATGTCCGCGACGGACAGGCCGACCGCCAGCAGCACGCCGTACAGGATGTTGAGGACGAGCACCCCGGCCAGCGCCGCGAGCGCCAGCAGCAGTTCGGTGCGCCGGAACGCGGCGAGCGGGCCAGCAGCGAGCCGGCGACGAGCAGGATGGCCACGACGGCGGCAAGCGCCACGAGCGAGTACACCTGCGAGCGCGCGCCGGACGCGAGCGCGAGTGCCGTGCGGCTGCCGCTGCTGCTGATCGGGAACCCGCGCAGCAGACCGGCGCCGATGTTGGCCACTCCGGTCGCGAGCAGTTCCTGGTTGGCGTCGATCGGGCGGCCGCGGGGGTCGGCGAAGGCGCGCGCGGTCAGCACCGTGTCGGTGTAGCCGACGACGAGGATGCCCACCGCCGGCAGCACCAGGTGGCGGAGGTCGGCGAGGGTGGGCAGGGCCGGCGTCGGCAGGCCGGGCGGCACCGCCCCGACCACCGACAGTCCGTACCGCTGCAGGTCGAACACCCCGACGACGGCCGTCGCGAGCAGCACCACGAACAGCGGTGTCGGGAAGCGCGGCAGGAAGCGCTGCCCGAGGAACAGCAGGGCCAGCGACACCCCGCCGAACACGACCGTCGGCAGGTGGGCCTGCCCGAGGTGACGCAGGAACGACAGCAGCTCGGCCGGCACACCGGCGCCGTCGACGGGCGCACCGGTCAGCTTCGACAACTGGCCGACGATCATCGTGACCGCGACACCGGCCAGGTACCCGACCAGGATGGGTCGCGAAAGCAGGTCGGCGACGAACCCCAGCCGGGCCGCGAACGCCACCAGGGACAGCAGCCCCACCACGACCGCGACGCCGGCCGCGATCGCGGCGTAGCGGGCCGGGTCGCCACCGGCGAGCGGCGCGACGGCCGCCGCCGTCATCAGCGCCGTCGTCGACTCCGGACCGACCGAGAGCAGCCGCGACGAGCCCAGCACCGCGTACAGCGCGAGCGGCGCGAGAGTGGCCCACAGGCCCGTGACCGGCGGCAGGCCGGCCAGGCCCGCGTACGCCATCACCTGCGGGATGAGGTAGGCCGCCACGGTGAGCCCGGCCACCAGGTCGTGGCGCAGCCAGGCACGCTCGTACCGGCGCAGGTCGGCGAGGCCGGGCAGCAGGCGCGCCGCGTTCATGCCCGATCTTCGCATGTGGCGGTGCCGGCCCGGCCCGGTCGATGAAGAATCGGACCAGGCCCGCGACGGAATGGGAGGACCGCGGATGGACGAGCTCACCCCGGAGGAGACGGCGATCGTCGAACTCGTCAGGGACTTCGTCGACCGCGACGTTCGGCCGGTGGTCCGCGACCTCGAGCACGCCGACACCTACCCGGAGCGGCTCATCGAGCAGATGAAGCGGATGGGCATCTTCGGCCTGGCGATCCCGGAACCCTGGGGCGAGGCGCGGGTGTCGACGCCCTGCTACGCGGCGGTCACCGAGGAACTCGCCCGCGGCTGGATGAGCCTGGCCGGTGCGATGGGCGGGCACACGGTGGTCGCGAAGCTCCTGCTGGAGTTCGGAACGCCGGAGCAGCGCGACCGGTACCTGCCGGCGATGGCGACGGGCGAGGTGCGGGCCACCATGGCGCTGACCGAACCGGGCGGCGGCTCTGACCTGCAGGCGCTGCGCACCACCGCCCGCCGTGAGGGCGACGGCTACATCGTCGACGGTTCCAAGACCTGGATCACGAACGCCCGGCGCTCCCAGGTCGTGGCGCTGCTGTGCCGCACCGACCGGGACGCCCGGCCGGCGCACCGCGGCATCAGCATCCTGCTCGTGGAGCGTGACCTGCCCGGCTTCACCGTCTCCCGCGACCTGCCCAAGCTCGGCTACAAGGGCGTCGAGAGCTGCGAACTGTCCTTTATGGACTGCCGGGTGCCGGCGACGGCGCTGCTCGGCGGTGTCGAGGGGCACGGCTTCGCGCAGATGATGCGGGGCCTGGAGATCGGGCGCATCCAGGTGGCCGCGCGGGCCGTCGGCGTCGGGCGGGCCGCGCTGGAGGACTCGCTGCGCTACGCCCAACAGCGCGAGAGCTTCGGCAAGCCGATCTGGCAGCACCAGTCGATAAGCAACTACCTCGCCGACATGGCCACCAACCTCACCGCCGCCCGGCAGCTGGTGCTGTACGCCGCGCGGCGCTACGACTCGGGCCAGCGCGCCGACCTCGAGGCCGGCATGGCGAAGCTGTTCGCGTCCGAGACCGCGATGCGGATCGCCCTCGACGCGGTACGCATCCACGGTGGATACGGCTACTCGACCGAGTTCGACGTCGAGCGTTACTTCCGCGACGCGCCATTGATGATCGTCGGCGAGGGGACCAACGAGATCCAGCGCAACGTCATCACCCGCGAGCTCATGCGGCGGCACGCGTGAAGGAACTCATCGGACCCGGCCCGGCCGAGGCGCTCGCCGGCCTGCTCGGCGTCCCGCTGCCGGACCTCGCCGGTGGCGACGGGCTGCCGCTGGCCTGGCACTGGTTCTACCTGCTCGACCGCCCGGCCCAGGCCGACCTCGGCCCGGACGGCCACCCCGTGCGCGGCACCGTTCCGGTCCCGCCCGGCCCGGGCCTGCGCCGGATGTGGGCCGGCGGCGAGATCCGCCTCGAATCGCCGCTGCGGATCGGCGAACCGGCCGAGCGCCGCACGTCGATACTGTCCACACAGGACAAGGACGGCCGCACGGGCCGGCTGACGTTCGTCGCGGTCGGTCACGAGATCAGCCAGGGCGGCCGCGTCGCCGTCCGGGAGCGGCAGGACCTCGTCTACCGGGCGCCCGCACCGCTCGACCCCGGGCCGGCGGGTCCTCCCGTCGCCACGGCGGCGGACGAGTGGTCCCTCGACGTCACGCCTACCCTGCTGTTCCGCTTCTCCGCGCTGACCTACAACGCGCACCGCATCCACTACGACCGCCCGTACGCGCGCGACGTCGAGGGCTATCCGGGGCTGCTCACCCACGGCCCGCTGCAGGCGCTTGCGATGGCCGAGGCGGCCCGGACCCGGTACGGCCTCGGCGACGCGGGCCTGGTCTTCGAGTACCGCCTCGTGACTCCCCTGTTGGACCACCAGGGCCTCATCGTGCGCGCGAGCGCCGACCACGGAGCGATCCGAACGGCGGTGCGCGACACCGCCGGCCGCCAGACCGCCCGCGGCACCATCACCACCGCCACCAGTCGTTGATCTTGCAGTTGTGGTGCATATCAAAGCGCCATGAATCACCACAGAAACTGGCACCACAACTGCAAGATCAACGCGATCATGGGGGCGATCATGGGGGCGATCATGGGGGCGATCATGGGGCGATCATGGACGCGAGGTGTCGACGTCCGGGTCCAGGCCGTGATAGATGCGCGCCGCGTTGCCACCGAGGGCGAGCGCCACCGTCTCGTCGGGTAGCCCCAGTCCGGCGACCGCGCGGGCGTTGGCCGCCACCCCGGGCACGCCGGGCCAGTCGGTGCCGAAGACGAACCGCCGCGCCAGCCGGGCGAGGTCGAACCGGGCGTAGTAGGTCGGCAGCCGCTTGGGCGGCAGGCCCGACAGTTCGATCCAGACGTTCGGGTTCGACATCGCCATGAACGCGGCGGCGTCCCACCACCAGCCGCGCCCGCCGTGCGCGAGCACCACGTTCAGACCGGGGAACAGGCGCAGCAACGGTTGCAGGTACACCGGATCGGCGAGTTCGTTCATCGAGCCCGGGAAGGTCGACGTTCCACAGTGGACGACCAGCGGCACGCCACGCTGGGCGAGCACCTCGAACGCCGGGAACAGCGCGGGGTCGTCCATCCGGAATCCGCCGTGCACCGGGTGCAGCTTGAGCGCCGCCGCGCCGAGGTCGAGCTGGCGGGTCAGTTCCCGGGCGATCGGGAAGTGCAGGTGCGGGTTGACGTTCGCGACCGGCCGGAACCGGCGCGGGTTCACCTCGACGAGCGGCAGCAGGTCCTCGAAGCGTTGGTACCCCGTCGCCTTCGGGCTGTACTCGCAGAACAGCAGCGCGGTGTCGACGCCGTCGGCGGCGAACAGCTCCTCGAGCGCGGCCGGCCGCGGCCGGCCCTCGGTGTCCCAGATCCGGTCGAGGATCCCCGCCGGGGCGAAGTCGTGGGCCCACTCCATCCAGGCCGGCTTCAGCGTGCCGAGCACCGGCACGTGCACGTGCGCGTCGATCAGCACCTTGCCGTCGAGCATCAAACGGCCTCCACAGCAGGGGCGCCGACAGTGCCGGTTTCCAGCCGGGCCTGCTTGACCGCGGGATCCGCTCCGCTGCGCCCGCTGGCAGCCCCGGCGGGTCCGCGGGCCGCGACGTCGGAGCGCACCTTGAAGCGCTGCAGCTTGCCCGTCGCGGTGCGGGGCAGACCGTCCACGACGAGGACGGCACGGGGCGCCTTGAAGTGGGCGATGCCGGCGCGGCAGAAGTCGATGAGGTCGGCCGCGGTCGCCGCCGCGCCCGGGGTCAGCACGACGCACGCGACGGGCCGCTCCAGCCCGTCGGCATCGACGCCGCCGACCACGGCGGCCTCCGCGACATCGGGGTGCTCCAGCAGCCGGGCCTCCACCTCGCCGGGCGACACCCAGATCCCGCCGGACTTGATCATGTCGGACGACCGGCCCAGGCACAGGTAGCGCCCGTCGGCGTCCTGGACGTACGTGTCGCCGGTGGCGAGCCACTCCCCCTGGAACACCGCGCGCGTCGTCGCTGTGCGGCACCAGTACCCCGTCGCGATCGACTCGCCACGCACGAACAGCGTCCCCGGCGTGCCGGGCGCCACCGGCGCCCCGGTCTCGTCGCGGATCTCGACCCGGT
>Ga0207689_10005283_pt1 | contig 11575 bp, 10 predicted proteins | sample KBSMisM52_FD_184312 | JGI IMG/M metagenome (GOLD analysis project Ga0207689, IMG submission 184312) | Miscanthus rhizosphere microbial communities from Kellogg Biological Station, Michigan, USA - KBS Miscanthus M5-2 (SPAdes) (version 2) | ecosystem: Host-associated > Plants > Roots >... | reverse complement strand
AACGCGCCTGGGCCATCAGCGCGTATCCGTTGCTGTTGCGGATGCGGCCGCGCGTCGGCTGGTCCCACACGTCCACGAGCTCGTCGCCGGTGATGAGGATGGAGACGGTCGGCCTGCGCCCGACGAGGACCTTCGCTTTTCCGACCGACGCCAGCACGGCGACGCTGGCGGGGTCGATCGTGACCCCGCGGGCCAGGACCTCGTCGCCGGCGTGGCCCTCCGCTCCCTGCCGCGCGATGTGGGCGCCGGTCGCGACCGGCTCCAGGATCTCGACGCGGCGGCCGCCGTCGATCGCGCGCGTCTTCTCGACGGGCTGCACCGCGGTGGCGCCGGCGGGGACGGGCGCACCCGTCATCACCTGCACGGCCTGGCCCGGCGGCAAGCGCTGGTCCGGCCACTGGCCCGCCCGGATCTGCCCGGCCACCTCCAGCACGACCGGGGCCTGGGCCACGTCGGATGCGCGCACCGCGTACCCGTCCATGGCCGACCGGTCGAAGGGCGGCAGGTCCACGTCCGTGCGCACGTCTTCGGCGAGGACGCGGCCGAGGACTTCCGTGAGCGGGACCTCTTCCACGCCGAGGCTCGGCGTGTGCTTGAGGACGATGTCGAGGGCCGCGTCGACGGGGATCATGCGTCTTCCATCTCTATTGTACGCGCACCGCCAATGCCTCCCGCCGCGACCGCCAGGCGGCCCTCTGGGGGCCACCATCGTGGATCAGTGGCTCCCTCTGGCGGCCACCATCGTGGGTGGGTGGCTGCCCCTGGGGGCCACCATCGTGGATCAGTGGCTCTCTGCATTAGGATGAAGGTTTCGGAGGGCGCGCGTGGTCCGGACGGTCGCCTGGGACGACGAATCGGTCGTGTTGATCGACCAGCGGAGGCTCCCGCACGAGGAGTCGTACCTCGTCTGCCGCCAGCCGGCGGAGGTCGCGGCCGCCATCCGCGACATGGCCGTACGGGGCGCGCCCGCCATCGGCGTGTCCGCCGCCTTCGGGATCGCGCTCGGGGCGCGGCGTTCGGCGGCCGAGGGCGAGGCGCTGCGGCGCGACTTCGAGGCGGTGTGCGAGCAGATGCGCGTCACCCGTCCCACGGCCGTGAACCTCTTCTGGGCCATCGAGCGCATGCGCAGGCGCTTCCAGCGTGAGGAGCCGCGAGGTGGCCCGGCGGTGCGCGACGGCCTCCTGGCCGAGGCCCAGGCCATCCTGGAGGAGGATCTCGCCTCCTGCCATCGCATGGGCGACCTGGGCGCGGAGCTGATCACGCGCCCCTCGCGCATCCTCACCCATTGCAACGCGGGCGCCCTGGCTACCGCCGGGTACGGGACGGCGCTGGGCGTGATCCGCTCCGCCGCCCGCGACGGTCACGTGCTGGGCGTGTTCGCGGACGAGACGCGGCCCTACCTGCAGGGCGCGCGCCTCACCGCCTGGGAGCTCGGCCAGGACGGCATACCGACGACCTTGATCGCGGACAACATGGCCGGGCACATGATGGCGACGGGCCAGGTGGACCTCGTGGTCGTGGGCGCGGACCGCATCGCCGGAAACGGCGACGTCGCCAACAAGATCGGGACCTATTCGGTCGCGGTGCTGGCCAAGGAGAACGGGATCCCGTTCTACGTGGCCGCCCCCGTCTCCACCTTCGACCTCTCGATCGCCTCCGGCGCGCAGATCCCGATCGAGGAGCGGCCGGCCGAAGAGGTGACGCACCACGGCGGGCGGCGGGTGGCGCCGGAGGGCGTGGCCGTGCGCAATCCCGCCTTCGACGTCACGCCCCATCGCTACGTCACCGCGATCGTCTGCGAGAAGGGCGTGGCCCGGCCTCCCTACACCGAGAGCCTGCGCGCCCTGGCCGAGGCCTGATCTGCGCCTCCTCGCCATCGAGACGTCCTGCGACGAGACGGCGGCCGCGGTCGTCGAGGACGGACGCCGCATCCTCTCGAACGTGATCTCGAGCCAGGCCGCCCTGCACGCCGCCTACGGGGGCGTGGTGCCGGAGGTGGCGGCGCGCCATCACCTCGAGAACATCTGCCCCGTCATCGAAAAGGCCATGGCGGACGCGGGGACGACCTTCCCCGAGCTGGATGCGGTGGCGGTGACGCAGGGACCCGGGCTCGTGGGCGCGCTCCTCGTCGGGGTGCAGGTGGCCAAGTCGATCGCGTTCGTGCACGGCAAGCCGTTGGTGCCCGTGCACCACATCGCCGGGCACCTGGAGGCGCCGGGCCTGGGGGCGGACGTGCCCTTCCCCGCGCTCGCCCTCGTCGTCTCCGGCGGTCACACCAGCCTCTTCGAGATGGCGGCGCGCGGCCAGTACCACCTGCTCGGCCGCACGCGCGACGACGCCGCCGGCGAGGCCTTCGACAAGGTGGCCAAGCTGCTCGGCCTCGGCTATCCGGGCGGCCCCGTGATCGACCGGCTCTCCGAGGGCGCGAACGACCGCGCCCATGAGTTCACCATCGCGCGCATCAAGGACGGACGGCCCGACTTCTCGTTCAGCGGGGTCAAGACCGCCGTCCTGTATCACGTCCGCCGGGAAGGCATCGCTCCCGTCGCCGATCCCGCGGCCGCGCCCGCCGAGATCCGCGATCTCGTCGCGTCGTTCCAGCGCGCGGTGGTCACCGCGCTGCTGCGCAAGCTGAAGGAGGCCGCGCAGGCGCGGCGGCCGCGCAGCCTCATCCTCACCGGCGGCGTGGCCGCCAACCGTCGCCTCCGCCGCGACGCCGCCACCCTCGCCGAGGAGCTCGGCCTGCCGCTGTTCGTGCCCCCCATCGCGCTCTCGACGGACAACGCGGCCATGATCGCGGCCGCGGGCCAGGTGGCCTTCGAGCAGGGGCGCCGCGGGGGCTGGGACCTCGACGCCGACCCCCATCTGCCCCTCGGATGACGCACCGCGTCACAACGGAAGAGCCTTTCTGACCTCGCGCGCACAAGATTTGACATGCCCGGCGGCGCTCGTTTACCTTGATTGCAGAGACTCCGCCGGGAGGTGGCTTGGACCCCGATAAGCAGCGCGCCCTGTCCGACTTCTATCGCGAAGAGTTCCTGCGCTACATGGACTTCTTCAAGGCGAACGGCATCCTGAGCGACGACAGCCAGGCCATGCAGCAGACCTGTACGAAGCTGATGGCCGACCTCGACCGGGTCTGCGGGCAGGACAACTTCCCCGCGGTCGCGGAGACCCTCCTGCAGAAGTTCGACGTCCTCGCGCGGCTGAGCGAGCTCGACCCGCGCAAGGGCCACTGAAGCCCGGCCGGGCCCCCTCTTCCACCGCCGGCCTGCGCCGCGCCGCCGCCGCCATCCTGGCCGCCGGCCTGCGCGCTGCCGATCCCGGACCCCTCGTGCGTGCCGCGTTGCGCCTGGACGGACGGCGCCTCATCGCCGCGGGCGAAGCGCTCCCGCTCGGGCGTGGACGCGTCCTCGTGCTGGCCGCGGGCAAGGCCGCGCCCGCCATGGCGGCGGCGGCCGAAGCCGCCCTCGGACCCCGCATCGCGGACGGCCTCGCCGTCTCCAACGCGCCCGGCCCGCGCCTGCGGCGCACGCGGCTGCAGCTCGCCGGCCACCCCCTGCCGGACGCGCGGGGCGTGGAAGCGGCCCACGCGGTCGAGGCCATGGTGCGCGGTCTCACGGTCGAAGACGTGCTCGTCGTCCTGCTGTCCGGCGGCGCCTCCGCGCTCCTGCCCGCGCCCGTGCCGGGCGTATCCCTGGAGGACAAGGCCGCCGTGACCGCGCTCCTCATGCGGGCAGGGGCCGGCATCACCGAGCTCAACACCGTGCGCAAGCACCTCTCGCGCCTCAAGGGCGGCGGCCTCGCGCGCGCGGCCGCGCCGGCGCGGGTGGTCACGCTCGTGCTCTCGGACGTCGTGGGCGACGACCTGTCCACCATCGCTTCCGGGCCCACGGTGCCCGATCCGACCACCTACGCGGAGGCCCGGCGCATCCTCGGCGACCGCGGCATCGCCTCCGCCGTGCCCGCTTCCGTCCGGCAACACCTCGACGCCGGCGTGCGCGGCGAGCGCGCGGAGACGCCCAAGCCGCGCGACGCCGTCTTCCGGCGCGTGCGCACGCGCGTCATCGGCAGCAACCGCCTCAGCGTGCAGGCGGCGGCGCGGGAGGCGCGGCGCCGCGGCCTGCGTCCCCTCGTGCTCACCACGCGCCTGGAGGGTGAGGCGCGCGAGGTCGCGCGCGTGCTCGTCGCCGTCCTCCGCGAGTGCGTCGAGAGCGCGACGCCGGCGTCCCCTCCCGTCTGCCTCCTGGCCGGCGGCGAGACGACGGTGACGGTGCGCGGGGACGGCCGCGGCGGGCGCAACCAGGAGATGGCGGTGGCGGCCGCGGAGGGGCTCGCCTCCTTCCCGGTGGAAGCGGTCGTGGCGGCCCTGGCCACGGACGGCATCGACGGGGCGAGCGAGTCCGCGGGAGGAGTGGCCGACCGCACCTCCGTCGCGCGCGCCCGAGCGCTGGGCCTGGCCGCCCCGGCGGCGTTCCTGGCCGCGAACGACTCGAACGGGTTCCTGGCCCCGCTGGGGGACCTCATCGTCACCGGCCCCACCGGCACCAACGTCGTGGACCTGGCCGTCCTGCTCGCCGCGAAGCGGGCCGGCGTATAATCCGGGGCACTGCCCGCACGGCTGGAGGTGTGTTTGGCCGACGCCGAGCCGCCAGACGACGAAGGGCACTCTCCCAACGGGGAGCCGGCCCAGGCCGAGACGCCGGCCACGACCGCGGAGGGAATGGCTCCGGTCGCGTCCGCCGCCGTGGAAGTCCCCGCGGGCAATCCCTTCGAGCAGCGCGCCCGCCTGGCCGAGGATCGGCTGGCCGAGGTGATGGCGGCCTACCGCACCCTCAAGAGCGAGAACGAGGACTTCCGTGAGCGCCAGTCGCGCAACATGGAGCGCCGGTTCGAGCAGCGCCGCGAGAAGCTCCTGCTCAAGTTCATCGACGTCCTCGACAACCTCGACCGCGCGCTGGAGGCGGCCCAGACGAGCTACGCCGGACAGCCCCTGCTCGAAGGCATGATCCTCGTGCGCACGCAGCTCCTGCAGACGCTCCAGGACGAGGGCCTCGACCGCATCCCGGTCCTGGGCCTGCCTTTCGATCCCGCGGTGGCCGAGTCCGTCAGCACCGCGCCCGTGAAGGAAGCGGAGCAGCATCACGTCGTGGTGAAGGAGCTCCTCCGCGGCTACCGGCTCAACGGCCGCGTCGCACGGCCCTCGCACGTCGTGATCGGCCACTTCGAGGCGGCCCCGAGCGCGGAGGCGGCGGCGCCCCCCGCGGCGGCGCCGCCCAACGCGCCCGAGCCGGCCGCGGCCGAGCCCGCGGAGGCGTCCACGACTCCCCCGAACCCGCCGAAGGCGCCCTCGTCCACGCGCCGCAAGGGCCGCTGAAGATCGGGACGCGGCGGGTCGTACGGTTCGCCGCCCTCTCCGTGGCGGTCGCCGTCGTCCTCACCAACGCGTATTACCTGCGCTTCCTGGAGCCCGGGATCTCGCGAGGGATCCTGGGCGCGGCCCTGTTCGGCCTGGGCGCGGTGGTCGCCGCCCTCGCGTCCTGGGATCGGCCGCGGACGGCGGACGACTGGCGGGCCCTGGCCCGCCGCGGCGCGGAGCCCGCGCTCCTCGTCGTCATCCTCGGCCTCGCCTTCGGATTGCGCCTCTGGGGCATCACCGCCAGCCTCCCCCAGAGCTATGTCGCGGACGAATACGACTTCGTGCACGCCGGTCTGCGCATGATCAAGGGTGGCGACCTCAACCCGCACTGGTGGTTCCACCCCAGCCTCCAGCGCTACATGGCCGTGGCCACGTACGCCGTCGTCTTCATCCTGGGCGTGCCGCGCGGGCGCTGGGTGCACGTCAGCGACATCACGGTCGAGGACATGTTGTACTGGGGGCGCTTCGTCGGGGTGATGTCGGGCACCCTCACGGTGCTCGTGGCCTACCTCCTCGGCCGCAAGGTCTTCGGCTCGCGCGTCGGCCTCCTCTCCGCCGCCCTGCTTGCGGTGTTCCCGGCGACCGTGCAGCACTCCCAATACAACAAGCCCGATCCCGTCATCGCGCTCATGACCGCGGCCAGCGTGTACGTGACTTTGCTTTACCTCGAGCGGGGCGGCCACGGCTACGCGCTGGCCAGCGGCATGGCGGTGGGCCTGGCCGCCAGCGCGAAATACAACGGCATCCTGGTCGTGGTGCCGTTCGTGCTCGCCGTGCTGTTCCGCCATGGCGCGCAGGCCCTGGCCCGGCCGGATCTGTACGTGGGCGGCGTCGGGACGTTCCTCGGCTTCCTCATGGGCTGTCCGTTCTTCCTGACCGAGATCCACCTCTTCCTGGACCAGATCGCCTACGACATCTCCACCTACGCCTACGAGGGACGGGAGGGCGCGGAAGGCGTGGACAACTGGTGGGGCCACGCGACGTACACCTACCGTTACGGCGCCGGCTTCGCCGCGAGCTGGGCCGCCCTGGGCGGGCTCGCCCTCACGCTCTGGCGGATCAACCCCGCGCGCGCCGTGTTCCTGACCTTCCCCGTGATGTATTACGGCTACTACGGGGCCCAGCGCATCAACTTCCGCGGGAACCTGATCCCCGTCTACCCGTTCCTGGCCGTGGTGGCCGCCTACGCCGTCGTCGAGCTGATCGAATGGCTCGGGCGCTCGCCCCTGGCCCGCAAGCGATTCGTCGTGCCCGCCCTGGCCGCGCTCGTCCTCTCCCTCGTGATCGTGCCGCCCTTGCGCACGGCCATCCGCTTCGACATCGATGCGACGCGGCCGGACACGGGGACGTTCGCGCGCGAGTGGATCGACCGCACGTTCCCGCCGGGCACGAAGTTCGCGGTGGAGAGGTTCACGCCCGTGCTGGATCCGAAGCGCTACCAGGTCGTGCAGGAATCACGGCTGGTGAACCGGAGCGTGCGCAGCTATCGCGACGAGGGGGTGCAGTACCTGATCATTTCGTCGATGGCGTATACGCGGTACGCGGCGGAGCACAACCAGACACGCAGCTACGTCAAGCTGATGACCATCTGCCCCACCGTGGCGACGTTCGATCCGATCCCGAATCAGCGCGTAGGTCCCACGATCAAGATCCTGCGAGTACCCCCACCGGGCAGTGGGGACGAGTCTCCGTAGACGGGGCGCCGTAGACGGGGCGCCGTAGACGGCGTTCGTAGATGACCGCCGACCTGGCCAGAACCTCTATTTTGCTAACCGCGTCGATCGACTCGGTTATCAGATAAGAGGTTGTTGCCTGGTCGGTTGTCCCGCCCAGAGACGTCTAAAATACATATGCCAGCGCGAATCCGAGCTGCGCCACCATCATCATCCTGTACATGTGAGTCCACGACGGATGATTCTCTGGCGTCGCGAGATCTTCTGGCCGGCGCACCAGGAGGTACACCGTATAGATCCCGTACAGGATCAGAGCGGGTCCCAGGATCATCAGTAGAGTCGCGTTGCCGGTAAGAACCCCGCCCCAAACCCCCAACGGGATGAGCACGAATGGGGCTACAAAAAACGGCGCGATCATCCAGGCCGCCGCCTTCACGCCATACGCGATCGGCAACGTCCGGCATCCGCCCGCGCGATCGCCTTCGATGTCCGCGAAGTCCTTCGTGCTGGCGGCGCCGAGCAGGAAGAGGCCGAAGATGGCGCCGATGTACCAGGGCTCGGCGCCGAGGATGGTCTTGACCGTGGACCATCCGGCCACCTTCAGCAGCACGCCGCGCGGGATGGCGATCGTGATGTTGGCCCAGATGCCGCGGCGCTTGGTCCAGATGGGGGGCGCGGAGTAGATCCAGCAGAGCCCGGTCGTGATCACCACGATCCAGAAGCATTCGTGATGCGCGGCCCCGGCGGGCGCGGCCAGCCAGGCCAGCACCCAGGCCAGCGCGGTGGTCACGATCGTGAACACCCAGGCCTCGCGCAAGTCGAGAGCGCCGCTGGGCAGCGGGCGCGCCGGCTTGTTCACGCGGTCGATGTCGAGATCGTAGATCTGGTTGACGGCGTTGTTGGCCGCGTTGAGCACGGCCGCCATCAGCGCGCCATACACGACCGGCATCACCAGGGCGGCCGTCACCGGAAGCTTGTGATGACCGGCGCCCCAGGCCGTCACCGCGCCGCTCACGACGCCGAGGGCGGGCGGGAGCAGCGTGAACGGCCGCGCGAGATCGGCGTAGAGACGCGCCTTGCTGCGCGCGGGCGTCGTCACGCCGCCATCCGCGCCATCATCACCACGAGCGCGGCCCCGATCGCGGTGTTGACGGCGTTGAGCAGGTCGTTGTCCAGCCAGCCGCGCTTCTCCGCCACCGTGCCCAGCACGCTTTCGGCCAGGCTGCCGAGCAGGCCGGCGAGGGCCACCAGCACGATCGCGGCCGGGCCGTACAGGCCAAAGGTGGCGCCCACCAGGCCGACGAGGATCGCCCCCACCAATCCCGCGATCGTGCCCTCCGCGCTGATCGCGCCTTCCGTGCCCGGCGGCACCGGCCTCAAGGTGGTGATCAGGAACGTGCGCCGGCCGTACGCCTTGCCCACCTCGGAGGAGCACGTGTCCGCGGCGGCGGTGGCGACGGCGGCGGCGTAGGCCAGCGCGAAGAGGTGTCTCTCGTCGGGAGCGGAGAACCCGGCGAGGAGGGCCAGGGCGGCGGGGACGCCCCCGTTCGCCCAGGCGTTGCGCCAGCCGCGGGCGCCGCCCTTCTCCTGGGCGATGCCGCGCTGCGCCTTCACGCGATAGCCGAGCTTCGTCACCGCCGTCCCCACCACGAAGAACGCGATCATGACGGCGAGGCCGGGAAGGCCGAGGCCGGCGGTGATCACGGTCCCGATCACGACGGCGGAGAGCGCGCCCGCCACGTCGATCGAGTGGGCCAGGTAGGCGAGGGCGGCGATGCCCACGTTGATGGCGAGGCCGAGGGCGGCGCGGCGCGCGAGCGTCGGGTCGCCGAAGAAGATCGTGAGGTCGGCGCGGGAGACGAGGGCGATGGCGACACCGCCGACGAGGGGCACGGTCAGGTTGTCGTCCAGCGTCGTGGGCACGGATTCCACGAGCGCGCACAGCAGCGTCACCGGGACCACCACGGTGAGGATCCACGGGGAGGCGGCGGCGCGCAGCGGCATCTCCAGCGTCCACACGGACAGCAGCGCGGCCGCCATCCCGCCGCAGACGACGAAGGCCAGGAAGCCGGCCCACCCCTTGCGCGGGTTCCAGGGGAGGCGCGGCCCTCCCACGGCCTGTCCCACGATCGACGCCATGCCGTCACCCACGGCGAGCAACCCCCACACCGCCGCCACCATCCATCGCTCCTCGCGCAGCGCGAGCACGAGGGCGAGCACGCTGAGCGGATAGAGGAGGATGCCGATCGGATAGCCGGCGCCATGGTCGTTCTCGCGCCAGAGGGCGCGTCCGCCCAGCCGGGGCAGCACCTGCCAGTTGAAGAGGAACGCGCCCACCGCCATGGCCGCCGCCTCGGGCCAGGTCAGGTAGCGCAGGAGAAGCGCAAACGCGCCCACGCCGACGTGGACCAGCTTCCGCTTGAGCTCGCCGGAGGTCAGGGCCACGGATTCAGGCCGCCGGAGCCGAGCGGAGCCAGTCCAGGGTGCGGCGCAGCCCGTCGCGTAGCGGCGTCGTGTGATAACCCAGGTCGCGTTCCGCCTTGGCGCTCGTGTAGGCCCAATGCTCGCGGAAGACACCCACGACCTCGTGGGTGAGCAGCGGCTCCGCCCCCGTCAGCTCGGCCCACGCGTAGAGCATCCAGCCCATCGCGCTCGCCGCTGCATAGGGAATGTGCAGACGGGGAGCGGCCACGCCCGCGACCTCCGCGAGCTGATGGAAGAAGCCGTTCATGTCCACGTTGTCGCCGGCGAGCAGGTAGCGCTCGCCCGCGCGCCCCTTCTCCAGCGCCTCCACGTGCCCCGCGGCCACGTCCTCGACGAACGAATAGGACCAGAGCCGGTCGCCGGGGCCGATCACGCCGGGGAAGCGGCCGCGCAGGTGGTCCGCGATCATGTTCACGACGATGTTGCCCGCGGTGCGGTCGCCGGGGCCGTAGACCACGCCCGGATAGAGGAGGACCACGTCGCGCCCGGCCCCCGCCGCCTCGCGCGCGATCACGTCCGCGTGCGCCTTCGTGCGCTCGTAGTCGTTGCGGAACGAATGCCCGGGATGGATCTGCGACTCGTCCGCGGGCTGCGCGGTCGTGGGGCCGATGGCCATGAAGGACGAGGTGTAGACGAGACGCGCACCGACCGCCTCCGCCGCGGCCAGGGCCGCGCGCAGGCCGTCCACGTTCACGCGGTCGAAGGCGCCGCGGTCGGGAACCCACATCTTCACGAGCGCGGCCATGTGCAGGACGGCCTGGCACCCTTCGGCGGCGCGGCGCACGGAGGCGGCGTCGCAGACGTCCCCGCGCGCGATGTCGCCCGCGGGCAGGCCGGCCAGGTTGCTGCCCTCGCGGGCGAGCAGGCGCACCTCGTGGCCGCGCGCGGTCAGGGCCCGCGCGACGTTCTTGCCGAGGAACCCGGTGCCGCCGGTGAGCAGGACCTTCACGCGACCGGGCTCCGCGCGGCCAAACGCGCGCGCCAGTCCTCGAGCAGATCGCTCAAGGTGCGGTCGAGGGAGATGTGCGGCTCCCAGCCCGTGGCCGCGCGCAGGCGGGAGGGATCGCCGACGAGGACGGGGATGTCGGCGGGGCGGAAACGGCCGGGATCCTGGCGGATCTCCACCTCGACTCCGGCCAGGGCGATGAGGCGCTTCACGAGGTCACCCAGGCAGACCCCGCGCCCGGTACAGACGTTGTACACGGCGTCCGGACGGCCGGCCGCGCTCCGCGGCGGCACGTCCAGGAGCGCCCAGTAGGCCCGCACGACGTCCCGCACATCGGTGAAGTCGCGCACGACGTCGAGGTTCCCCACGGACAGGACGGGCGCGCGGCGCCCCGCCGCCGCTTCCGCGATCTGCCGTGCGAAGGAGCTCTCCGCGAAGGCCTCGCCGCGGCCCGGACCCGTGTGCGGGAACGTGCGCGTGCGCACGACCTCCGGCCCCCCGGGGAGGGCGTATTCGAGAGCGAGCAGCCCCTGCGCCACCTTGCTCACGGCATAGGGCGAAATCGGCCGCAGCGGGGTCTCTTCGCGCACGGGGACGGACGCGTCCTCCACGATGCCGTATTCGTCCGCGCTGCCGACCACGAGGACGCGCGGGCGCAGGCGCTCCGCGCGCACCGCGTCCATCAGGTGGACGACGCCCATGACGTTCGTGCGCAAGGTGGCCCCGGGGTCGATCCACGAATGGTGGACGCTGGACTGGCCGGCGAGGTGGAAGATGCGATCGGGGCGGGCGGCCGCCACCGCCGCCGCCATGGCCGCGGCATCGTCGATGTCCGCTTCCAGGATCGTGGTCCGCCCCGGCCGTGGGCCGGGCGCCCCGCCCCGCGGCCGCACGAGCGCGAACACCTCCACCTCCGGATGTTCGCCGTGCAGCAGCTCCAGCAGGTGGCCGCCCACGAAGCCGTGGGCGCCCGTGACGAGGACCCTCACCGCCAATCAACCCGTTGGTGGCCGCAGCGCCGCGGCATCATCAGCGCTCGCCGTAGTGGCGCCG
>Ga0207689_10005280_pt1 | contig 11579 bp, 5 predicted proteins | sample KBSMisM52_FD_184312 | JGI IMG/M metagenome (GOLD analysis project Ga0207689, IMG submission 184312) | Miscanthus rhizosphere microbial communities from Kellogg Biological Station, Michigan, USA - KBS Miscanthus M5-2 (SPAdes) (version 2) | ecosystem: Host-associated > Plants > Roots > Rhizosphere... | reverse complement strand
CACCACGCCCGGCGGCGGTCTGCACACCGCCCAGCAGGGCGACCGCGTGTCGCGCGGCCTGGTGCTGGCCCGCGTGCGCGAGACCGAATACCGCGAGCGGGTGAATCAAGGCCGGGCGCGCGTGGCCGAGGGGGAGGCGTCGCTCGTCAAGGCGCGCCTCGACCTCGAACGGGCCCAGACGCTGTTCGCGGCGCAGAGCCTGACCAAGCCGGATCTCGATGGCGCCCAGGCTGCCTACGACGGCGCCCAGGCGCGAGTCGCGTCGGCCAGGGCGGATGTCGAGCTCGCGCTCACCGCGCTGCGCGACTGCGCGATCGTGTCGCCCATCGACGCGGTGATCCTCGAGCGCAAGATCGAAGCCGGCATGCTGGCCGGCGCAGGCACGCAGGCGTTCGTGCTCGGCGACGTCGCCACGGTGAAGGCGCGCTTCGGTATTCCCGACAGCATGGTGCAGGCGGTGGCGCTCGGCGACGCCATCGACGTGAACGTGGACGCCGCCGGGACCGCCACCTTCCCCGGCCGGGTCACCGCCATTGCCCCAGCGGCCGATCCGCAAAGCCGCGTGTTCAACGTGGAAGTGAGCCTGGGGAACGCCAAGGGCGAGCTGCGTCCCGGGATGATCGGCGCCGTCACGTTGCTGCCGCGCGCCTCGGCCGCGGCCAACGCGCCCCGGCCGCTGACGGTACCGCTCACCGCGGTGGTCCGATCGACCATCGGCGGCCAGTTCGCGGTGGCGGTGGTGGAATCGCGCGGCGACGCCGCCGTCGCCAAGCTGCGACCCGTGGAGCTCGGAGAAGTGATCGGCAACTCGATTGCCGTCACCAAGGGGGTTGCGGCTGGCGAGCGCGTCGTGGTCAGCGGGGCCACGCTGCTCGTGGACGGCGCCCCGATTCGAGTGTTGCAGGACTAGGACGGGCCGCCTGAAGGCGGCCCCTACGACGGACCAAGGACCACGGACGGACCAAGGACCCAGGACGGACCAAGAACCAGGAACCAAGGACTAAGGACCACCATCATGTCTGAGCACCATCTGGACGAACAGCAGCGCCTCGAGCGCACGCACAACACCGCGCGCTTCTTCACGGAGACGCGCCACGTGGCCTGGGTGCTCCTCGTCGGCACCGTGATCTGGGGCGTCTACGGCTACTTCGGGATGCCGCAGCGCAAGGATCCGGACATCCCGATCCGCCAGGCGCTGGCCCTCGTCCCGTGGCCCGGCGCGAGCGCCGAAAAGATCGAGCAGCTCGTCACCCGCCGCGTGGAGGAGAAGATTGCCGAGAACGTGCGGGTGGAGAAGGTGGAGAGCAACACGCGCACCGGCATCACCGCCGTCTACATCACCCTCGTGGATGGCACCGAGGATGTCCCCAAGGAGTTCGACGACATCAAGCTGAAGCTCGACTCGATTACCGATCTGCCGCAGGGCGCCGGGCCGATCGACTTCGTGAAGGACTTCGGCGACACCTCGGCGCTGATGCTGACGGTGGCGAGTCCGAAGGTGAGCGAGTCCGAGATTGCGGCGCGCGCCCAGGCGGTGGCCGCGCAGATCCAGACCATTCGCGCGGTGGCCGGCACGGCGCAGGGCCCGCGCGTGGCGCTCGTGCACGGCATGCCGTCCACGGTGCCGGCCGAGCTCGTGCGCGGCCCGCTGCGCCTTTTCACCCAGGCGGCGGAGGCAGAGGGCATCTTCCATGACGCCCGCATCATCTACGGCCAGGGCTTCGTCGGTGCGGACGTGGCCACCGACAAGGACGACGCCACCCTCCGCGACTGGGCGACCCGCTTCGTTCAGCAGCGGCTCAAGGCATCGGAGTTCCACCCGGATGCGTGGCCGGTGGCGGTCATTCGGAACACGTCCGACGCGCAGGCGCGGCTCAGCGCGGTGGCCGGCGACAAATACAGCTACCGGGAGCTCGACGACTACACCGACCTGATGACGCGCACGCTGAAGACGCTGCCCATCGTGTCGAAGGTCACGCGCGTGGGACTGCTCCAGGAACGTGTGTATCTCGAGTACTCACAGGAGCGCCTGGCCGCTTACGGCGTGAAGGCCGGCACGCTGGACCAGATTCTGGGCGCCCGCAATATCACCATGCCTGGCGGGGTGATCGAGGCGGGCGACAAGAACCTGCTGGTGGACCCCTCGGGCGAGTTCAAGAACGAGCAGGAGATCGGCGACGTGCTGGTGACGGCCGCCAACAACCAGCCGCTCTACCTGCGCGACGTCGCGACGGTGTCGCGCGGCTACGAGAGCCCGGCGCGCTTCGTGAACTTCTACAGCCACCGCGAGACCGACGGCACCTGGCGCCGGTCGCGCGCGGTGACGCTGGCCATCCAGATGCGCGCGGCGCAGAAGATTGGCGACTTCGGCACACAGGTGGACGCCACCCTCGAGAAGCTCAAGGCGCAGCTTCCGACCGACCTGGTGCTGGCGCGTACTTCCGATCAACCGCGCCAGGTGGACGAAAGCATCCACCTCTTCATGGGCAGCCTGTACGAAGCCGTGATCCTCGTGGTGGTGGTGTCGCTCATCGGCTTCTGGGAGTGGCGATCGGCGCTGCTGATGGCGCTCTCGATCCCGATCACGCTCGCCATGACGTTCGGAATGATGTACGCGATCGGCATCGACCTGCAGCAGATCTCGATCGCGTCGCTCATCATCGCGCTCGGCCTGCTGGTGGACGACCCGGTGGTGGCCGGCGACGCCATCAAGCGCGACCTGGCCGCCGGGCATCCGCCAGTAGTGGCGGCGTGGTGGGGGCCAACCAAGCTGGCCAAAGCGATCCTCTACGCCACGATCACGAACATCGTCGCCTACCTGCCGTTCATGTTCTTGCCGGGCGACACGGGCAAGTTCCTCTACAGCCTGCCTGTCGTGATCGGCAGCTCGCTCGTCGCGTCGCGCATCGTGTCGATGACGTTCATCCCGCTCCTCGGCTACTACCTGCTGCGGCCGAAAGCCGAGCCGACGATCGAGGAACGGCGCAAGAGCGGGTTCGCGGCGCTCTACTACAAGGTCGGCGCGTTCTCGATCCAGCACCGCTGGGCGTTCCTGGCCGCGTCGCTGCTCGTCCTCGCGAGCGGCGGCTTCTTCATGAGCCAGTTGAAGACGGCCTTCTTCCCGCAGGATCTGCAGTACCTCTCGTTCGTCGACGTCTGGCTGCCCGAGGACGCGCCGGTGGCGGCCACCAACCGCGTGGCACTGCAGGTGGAGACCGTCGCCCGCCGCGTGGCCGGGAAGTATGCCTTGAAGTCGCTCACCACGTTCGTCGGCGGCGGCGGCCCGCGTTTCTGGTCGTCCGTGACGCCTGAACAGCGGCAGCAGAACTACGCGCAGGTCGTCATGGAGGTGGAAGACAAGCACCACACGCCGCACCTCGTGGCGGAGCTGCAGAAAGTGCTGACCGCCGAGGTGCCGGGGGCGCGCATCGACGTCCGGCAGCTCGAGATCGGCCCGCCCGTCGGCATCCCCGTCGCCGTGCGCATCTCGGGCGAGGACATCCCCACGCTGCGGCGGCTGGCCGCGCAGATGTCGACCATCTTCCGCGACGTCCCCACAGCCGTTCGCATGCGCGACAACTGGGGCCCCGAGAGTTTCACCGTGCGGCTCAAGACCGACCCGGACAAAGCCAACCTGTCCGGCCTGACCAACTACGACGTCGCCGCGGCGTCGGCCTCCGCGATTTCAGGCGCGAGGGTCGGCGTGCTCCGCGAAGGGGACAAGCAGATTCCGGTGGTGGCGCGGCTGCGCATGGAGGAGCGCTCGCAGCTCTCGGACATGAGCAGCCTCTACGTCTACTCGCAGCAGGGCACGCAGAAGGTGCCGCTGCAGTCGATTTCCGAGGTCGTCTACGACATGAAGACCGAGAAGCTCCAGCGCCGGAACCAGTTCCGCACCATCTCGGTGTCCGCGTTCCCGGCCGCCGGCGTGATGGCGTCGGAGGTACTGGCGGCCGCGATGCCGCGGATCGAAACGCTGCGGGCATCGCTGCCAGCGGGCTACACGCTCGAGATCGGCGGCGAGTACGAGGAGCAGGTGAAGCAGTTCTGGAACGTGACCGTCGTGATGCTCATCTCGATCGTGCTCATCTACCTGGCGCTGGTGTTCCAGTTCAAGCACGCGGTGAAGCCGTTCGTGGTGTTCGCCGCCATCCCCTACGGCGCGGTGGGCGCGCTCGCCTGCTTGTGGTTGATGGGGTCGGCTTTCGGGTTCATGGCCTTCCTGGGCGTGGCCAGCCTGATCGGCGTGATCGTCAGCCACATCATCGTGCTGTTCGACTTCATCGAGGAGCGGCACGAAGCGGGCGCGCCGCTGCAGCAGGCGCTGCTCGACGCCGGCATCATGCGGCTGCGGCCGGTGCTCATCACGGTGGCGGCCACGGTGATCGCGCTCTTTCCGCTGGCGGCGCACGGCGGTCCGCTGTGGGAGCCGCTCTGCTACGCGCAGATCGGCGGGCTCACGTTCGCGACGGTGGTCACGCTGCTGCTCGTGCCGGTGATCTATGCGGTGTTCGTGCTGGACCTGAAGCTGGTGCGCTGGGACGCGCACGAGACCACACCGTCCCACGTCGAGTCGGATGCCGCGCCGGCCCACGCGACGCCGTCGGTGGCGTGAGGTAGCCTGAAGGGCAGCGCCCGGAGGCCTGCCCGTGAACACGATTGCTCTTTCGCTTTCGCCTGACGATACCGCCGCCGTTGACGCCGCGCTGCAGGACTGGCAGGCCGGCCGCAAGAGCGAACGTTTGTGGAACCGCGACCGGTCCCTGTGGACTGGAACCGACGAGGACAAGTGGATCGGCTGGCTGTCGGTTGCCGACGACCAGCTGGCGCAGGTCGATGGGCTGACGCAGTTCGCCGCCGAGATCAAGACGGCAGGCTATCGCGACGCGCTGCTGCTCGGCATGGGCGGCTCGAGCCTGGCACCCGACGTGCTCCGCCGCACCTTCGGACACATCGCCGGATTCCCCCAGCTGCACGTGCTCGACTCCACCGACCCGGCACAGATCGCGGCAATCGAGCAGCGCGTCGACCTCACGCGGACCCTGTGCATCGTGTCGAGCAAGTCGGGCAGCACGCTCGAGCCGAACATCTTCCTCAGCTACTTCTTCGCCCGCGTCGCGGCGCTCGTCGGCGAGCGCGAAGCCGGCGCGCGGTTCATCGCCATCACCGATCCGGGGTCGAACCTCGAAAAGGACGCCGGCCGGCTCGCGTTTTCCCGTGTCTTCTTCGGCGTTCCGTCGATCGGCGGCCGCTACTCGGCGTTGTCGTCGTTCGGGATCGTGCCCGCGGCGCTGATGGGGCTCGACGTCGGACGCTTCCTCCGCGCGACGGTGGAGATGGCGAGCGCCTGCGGTTCGACGGTTGCGGCCAGCGCCAACCCCGGCGTCCTCCTCGGCACCGCGCTCGGTGTCCTGGCCGCACGCGGACGCGACAAAGTGACCTTCATCGCCTCAGCGGGCATCGACGGCCTCGGCGCGTGGCTGGAACAGCTCATCGCCGAGTCCACCGGCAAGTCGGGCCGTGGCCTGATCCCGGTCGACGGCGAGACGCCCGCGCCGGCAGGCCCGTACGGCCACGACCGCGTGTTCGCCTACCTCCGGCTCGCCACCGCTCCCGACGCGGCGCAGGACCGGGCCGTGGAGGCCTTGGCGCGGGCCGGGCACCCGGTGATCCGCATCGGCGTGAACGAGCCGTACGCGATCGGCCAGGAGTTCTTCCGCTGGGAGATCGCAACGGCGGTCGCCGGTGCGCATATCGGCATCAACCCGTTCAACCAGCCGGATGTCGAGGCGAGCAAGATCGCAACCCGCACGCTCACCGACGAATACGAACGGACCGGCACGCTCGCAGGCGAAAAGCCCTTCTTCGCCGAAGGCGGCGTCGCGCTCTACACCGACGAGCGGAACACGGCGGCGCTCATGGCCGCGGCCGGACCGCAGCCCACGCTCGCAGGCGTGTTGCGCGCGCACCTTGGCCGGATTGGTGACGGTGACTACTTCGCTCTCCTCGCCTATCTCGAGATGAGCGCAACCAACGATGCGCCCCTCCAGCGGATCCGGCACGCGGTTCGCGACGCACGTGGCACCGCGACGTGCGTGGGCTTCGGCCCGCGCTTCCTGCACTCGACCGGCCAGGCCTACAAGGGCGGACCGAACACGGGCGTCTTTCTGCAGATCACCTGCGACGACGCCGCCGATCTGCCGGTGCCGGGGCGCCGCTTCACCTTCGGGGTGGTGAAGGCCGCGCAGGCGCGCGGCGACTTCCAGGTACTGGCCGAACGCGAGCGCCGCGCGTTGCGCGTGCATCTCGGCTCCGACGTGCGGGCCGGGCTCGCCACGCTACAGGCCGCCCTCACGGCGTGAGCACCCGAATCCTGCTCGTCCGCCACGGCGCCACGGTGCTGACGGCCGAGGATCGGTTCGCCGGCGCCACCGACGTCCCTCTCGGCGACGAAGGACGCCACCAGGCGCGCCAGCTCGCCGCACGCCTCGCCGCCGAACCGCTCGCCGCGGTCTACAGCAGCCCGCTGGCGAGAACGGTCGAAACGGCCAGGGTGATCGCCGGTCCACACCTCCTGCCGGTGCGGCTGGCGCCCGGCCTGCGCGAGATGGATCACGGCCATTGGGAAGGGTTGACGCGGCACGAAGCCCTCGAGCGCTATCCCGCCGAGTACGCCGCGTGGGAAGCGCACCCGATGGACGCGGCCCCGCTCGGTGGAGAGAGCGGGCGCGCCGTGCTGTCGCGGGCGCGTGCGGCGCTCGACGCCATCGTGTCCGCCCATCCGGGCGAACACGTGCTGGTGGTCTCGCACAAAGCCACCATCCGGCTGCTCGTCGCCGACCTGCTCGGGATCGACACCAACCACTATCGCAGCAGGCTCGATCAACACCCGGCGGCCCTCAACATCCTCGACGTCGAGGCCGGCGCCGACGCGAAGCTCGTGCTCTACAACGACGTGTCCCACACGTTGGTTGATGCGGGCCTCACGACCCGCGACTGCGGAGGAACGGGCCGCCTGAAGGCGGCCCCTACGAAGACTACTACGAGGCGTCGACGACCGTGACGGTGCCGAGGTTCAGCTCGCGCACGCCCTTCTCGATCTGCGACAGGTCGCCGACGATCACCCACACGATCTGTGACGGGCGGATGAACTTGCGCGCGGCAGTGTCGAGCTCCGCTTCCCGCAGCCCGCGCACACGGCTGGCGTAGGTGGAGAAGTAGTCGTCCGGGTAGCCGTAGTTGACGATCTGGATCGCGGCGGCCTCGAGCGCCTGCAGCGTGGCCCACCGGCCGGGCAGCCCCAGCGTCTGCGTGCGCATGATGCTGGCAAACTCCTCGCCGCGAATTGGGCGCGCGCCGGCGATGTCGCCCAGCTCCTTGATCACCTCGGCGACGCTCTCCTTGGTCTTGTCGGTCTGCACCGGCGCCAGCACGAAGAGCGGGCGCTGCCCGCGCGCGTCCTGCAGCAGCCCCTGCGTGCCGTAGCTCCAGTGCTTGTCGAGGCGCAGGTTGCGGTTGAGGCGTGACGTGGCGAGGCCGCCGAAGTTGCGCATCACGGTGTCGATGGCGAGGTCCTCGGGCTGCCCGCCGGGCTCGGATACGTGCGCGGCCAGGATCACCGACTGCGGCGCGCCGGGACGATCGATGAGGTACACCTTGCCGCCGCTGCCGGCGGCGACGGGCACCACGCGCTTGGCGGGCGCCTTCCCCGCTTTCCACGCGCTGAACGCCTTTTCGAGCTCGGGCACGACCGCAGCCAGCGTGGTATCGCCGGTAACGATGAGCGTCGCGCTCCCCGGCTGGAACCAGCTGCGATGCCACGTCGCGAGATCGTCGCGCGTGACCGTCGAGACGGTCCGCTCGAAGCCGGAGCCGCTGAGCGGATTGCCGTAGCCGTGGCTCGCGCCGTAGAGGAGCGCCGGCATCGTGCGCGTGGCCGCCTGCACGGGTGTCGCCTTCTCCTGGCCGATCTGCGCCAGGCGGCGCTTCTTCGCCAGGTCCACCATTGCCTGCGGGAACGAGGGGCGCAGCACCACGTCCGCGTAGATCGCGAGCGCGGGCGCCAGCGAGTTCGACAGCGCCTGCAGCCGCACGAACGACAGATCGAGCGAGCTGCCGGTCGTGATGCGCGCGCCGATGGCATCGAGCTCGTCGGCGATCTTGAACGTGTCGCGCGTGGTGGTGCCGTCATCGAGCAGGTCGAGCGCCAGCGAGGCCGTGCCGGCCTTCTCGGCGGAATCGGCGGCGAAGCCGGCGTCAACCGCAAGCGCCACGTTGACGAGCGCGCTCGAGTGCCGTTCGAGCAGCATCACCTTCAGCCCGTTGCTGAGCGTGGCGCGCTGCACCTTCGGGAACGTCACGTCGGGCGGCTCGCCGAGCGGCGGCACCACGGTGCGATCGAGGCTCGACTGCCCCGGCTTGAGCGCGGGGTACGGCGACACCAGCAGGGTGTACGACGGCGCCTCCAGCCACTTCTGCCCGGTGGCGCGGACCTCGGCGCCGGTGGACGTCGCCACGCGTTGCAGCCGCTCGAGGTATCCGTCCGGACGGCCGTCGAACGTCATGCTCTCGGCCAGGATGTCGGAGCGTCCGCCGAAACCGCCGAGCCGCTCGGCGCCGCGCGTGAAGTCGGACTGGATGCGGCTGCGCGCGCGCTGCAGTTCGGCCTCGGTCGGCCCCTGCTTCAAGAATTCGTTCACCACGGCGTCCATCTCCCGCTCGACGCGGTCCGGGTCGACGCCGTCCTTCACGGTGGCCGTGATCACGAACAGGCTCGCGAGTGAGGACATCTCGACGCTCGCGCCCACGTTCGTCGCCAGGTCCAGGTCGTAGACCAGTTTTCGATCGAGTCGCGCGCTGCGCGATCCGCTGAGGACGCTGGCAAAGAGCTGCAGGCGCGGAATGTCGTCGTCGCGCCACGCGGGGGCGTGATAGACGCGATAGAGGCGCGCCTGCGGCACGCGGTCGTACATGCGGTCGCGCATCGGCGCGTCGAGCTTCGGCACCCACTGCTCGACGCGTTCCACAGGTGGCCCCGCGGGGATGCCGTCGAAGTATTTCTTCACCAGCGCGAGCGCGCGCTCGGCGGTGATGTCGCCCGCCAGCGCCAGCACCACGTTGTTCGGGCCGTAGTAGCTCGCGTACCACTCCTTCACGTCCGGCAGCGAGGCGGCATTCAGGTCGTCCATGCTGCCGATCACCGGCCAGCTGTAGGGATGGCCCTTGGGGTACATCTGCTCGAAGATGTGATTGAACACCCGCCCGTACGGCTGGTTCTCACCCTGCCGCTTCTCGTTCTGCACCACGCCGCGCTCGCGCTCGAGCATCGCCTGGTTGATCTGCGGCCCCAGGAATCCCAGGCGGTCGGCCTCGAGGAACAGCGTGCGCTCGAGGGCCGACGTCGGCACGTCCTCGAAGAAGTTGGTGCGGTCCTGGCTCGTGGTGCCGTTGCGGTTGTTGGCGCCCAGGTCGTCCATCGCCTCGCGGAACCCGCCGGGATGGTGCTGCGAGCCGTTGAAGAAGAAGTGCTCGAACAGGTGCGCGAAACCGGTCTTGCCCGGCCGCTCGTTGCGCGAGCCGACGGCATAGTAGAGGTTCACGCCCACGACGGGCACCGCGTGGTCGGTGTGGACCAGCAGCGTGAGCCCGTTGTCGAGGACGAACTTCTGATACGAAATCTCCACGGCCTTGCGATCGAACGCGGGCCGGGCAGTCTGGCCGCCGAGCGAGGTCACGGCAGCCGCGAAGAGGACCGTCACGAGAGCGATGCGCCGGCGGATGCTGGGTGCCATTCCCGGATCCTAGCGCGACCGGCATCGAACTCGTCTACGATAACGGCGCCCGAAATGCCGAGGAGGACTCCATGAATCGTGTCGCCGTCGCGCTGTTGGTGGCCCTGGGCGCCGTGTCCATCACGCGCGCGCAGCAGGCCGTCCCGGAAATCCCGTTCGACTCCGTGCCCAACTTCCTCAAGCTGCCGCCCGACATCAACTTCGGCGAGGACGCCGGCGTGGCGCTCAACTCGAAGGGGCACATCTTCGTCTACACGCGCTCGAACAGCGCCACCGGCGCGGCCTACCGCGGGGCGGCGTCGCAGCTCTTCGAGTTCGATCAGACGGGCAAGTTCGTCCGCGAGATCGGCAAGGGGCTCTATGCCTGGGCGTTCGCCCACGCGGTGCGGGTGGACAAGGACGACAACATCTGGGCCATCGACAAGGGCTCGGACATGATCGTGAAGTTCAACCCCGAAGGGCACGTCACGATGGTGTTCGGTCGCAAGAAGGAAGCCTCGGATCTCGAGGCCGAGCCGTGGGAGCGCAACAAGGTCCCGCCGCTGCCGCCGATCAACGGCCAGTTCCGCCAGCCGACCGACGTAGCGTGGAACGCGCAGGGCGACATCTTCATCAGCGACGGCTACGTGAACTCGCGCGTCGCGAAGTTCAACAAGGACGGCGACTGGGTGAAGAGCTTCGGCGAACCGGGCTCGGGCCCGGGTCAACTGAACACGCCGCACTCGATCGCCACCGACGCGCAGGGCAACGTCTACGTGGCCAATCGCGGCAACGTGCGCATCGAGGTCTACAACAGCAACGGCGACTACCTGCGGCAGATCAAGCTCGACGTCCCCGTGCCGCCCGGTTCACAACCGGCCATCGGCAACCCGCTGGCGCCGAACGCGACGCCCGGCACGCAGAGCCCCGGCGCGCCGTGGGCCCTCTGCATCACGCCCGGCCCGAACCAGGTGCTCTACGCGTCCGACGCGTTTCCGGGCCGTATATATAAGGTGTCGCTCGACGGGAAAATCCTGGGCGTACTGGGCAAGGCCGGGAAGCAGCTGAAGCAGTTCGGCTGGATTCACGAGATCGCCTGCCCGTCGGAGAACGAACTGTACGTCGCGGAGATCCTGAACTGGCGGGTGCAGAAGCTGCAGCTGCGTCCGGTGCGTCCATCCGGCACGCGGTAGGTGGTGCGGTGACCGACGCCGCCGCGCTGCCTCTCCACGACACCGCCCTCCGCCGCCACCAGATCCGCGCGGTGGTGTCGGCCTCGGTCGGCACCACCATCGAGTGGTACGACTTCTTTCTCTACGGCGTGGCGGCCGCGGCGGTGTTTCCGCAGAAGTTCTTTCCGTCGTCCGACCCGTTCGTCGCCATCATGCTGTCGTTCACCACGTTCTTCGTGGGGTTCGTCGCCCGGCCGGTGGGCGCGGCGATCTTCGGCCACTTCGGCGATCGCGTGGGGCGCAAGAAGCTGCTCGTCTTCACGATGATCGTGATGGGCGCCTCCACGATGGCGGTCGGCCTCACGCCGGGCTACGAAGTGATCGGCATCTGGGGCGCGGTGCTCCTCACCATCGGACGCGTGCTGCAGGGGCTCGCCATCGGCGGGCAGTGGAGCGGCTCGGTGCTGATGGCCGCCGAGTGGACCGATCCGAAGCGGCGCGGTTTCACCACCAGCTTCGCGCAGCTCGGCGCGCCGGGCGGCATGGTGCTGGCCAACGGCGCGCTGGCCCTGATGACCGGGCTCACCTCGGACCAGGCATTCCTCGACTGGGGCTGGCGCGTGCCGTTTCTCGCCAG
>Ga0207689_10005278_pt1 | contig 11580 bp, 10 predicted proteins | sample KBSMisM52_FD_184312 | JGI IMG/M metagenome (GOLD analysis project Ga0207689, IMG submission 184312) | Miscanthus rhizosphere microbial communities from Kellogg Biological Station, Michigan, USA - KBS Miscanthus M5-2 (SPAdes) (version 2) | ecosystem: Host-associated > Plants > Roots >... | reverse complement strand
GCTCATTGTTTTAAAAAGTTTTGCTTTTGTAAAGCGGTTAAGAAATTTTTTAAACAGGAAACAACACTTATCGAAGAGAATTTTTATCAGAGAGCTTTCTTTCCCCTTTCCGGAAGGGGCATAAAAAAAGCTCATCCGACAAATCAGATGAGCTTTGAATATTTTAAAAGATATTTTGAAGCTTTAAATCTGACTTATCTGTTCCTGCTATTTAACAGGAATGGAATTGGCACCTTGTTTCGCTGAAAGCGAAACAGGTTGTCAAGGCTTCATCGGGCCATATCCCTCAGCCTTTCTTGATAAGTATTATTCTAAAGAACTGGTGCGAAGATAACAGCGATTCGTAAAAAATCAAAAAAATATTTATAAAGGCTATAGGCAATAAGCTATTAGCTGAAAGCATGATGTGGTTTTAAACAAATTATAAGGATTTATGCTTAAAGCCTATCGCTTATGGCCTATAATCATCTTAAAAATGAAAGAGGCTGCACAGTGTTGATGCAGCCTCTTTTCGTCCTAAACCCTGTAAAGGAAAACTTCTGTATGAAAAATTATTTAGTTGATGCAGTTGTATGCTCAATCTTAGTTCCTGTGAAAACCCATGGTTTTTCAACTTTCACCGGTTTTACTTTCTTTCCTTTTTTAGCTTTTGGAGCTACTGCTACTGGTTCTTCAACAGCAGGAGCGAAAGAAGCTGCAGGATCCTGATCATTATAGGCCTTGCCTATGATGACGCTTAATGTTTTTGTGTCTTTGTCGAAGATCATTGTGCCTTCTTTTACATCTTTTCCGTCTTCAGTTTTCTGAGCGGGAATCTTGTAAGTTGAAGGAGATTTTCTGAGGAAAGCTTTGATTTTACCCTGGGGTAAACCTTCTATCCATACTATACCTTTATTCTGCTCATCAAGCATGATTTTTACATTGCTTACTGCAGGAGCAGCTTCTGTAGTAGTGGGTGTAGTAGTTGTTGTCGCTGTAGTAGCTTCTGTTGCAGGAGCGGTAGCTGAAGGCTGATATTCACCTAACACAGGGAAAACCTGTTCTGGTGTCATAGCTTCCGGCATTGGCTGCAATTTATATTTAGCTGCAATTGAGTCTACAGTTGGATTACTTACTGCCGGAGCAGGTGTGGTGCTGGCAGGCTTGGTAGAATCCTGAGCGTTGGCAACTGAAAGAATCGTAAAAAATATACCAGCAAAAAATGCGGCTTTTTTCATAAATGTGATTTTTAGGTTTTGAATTGGTATCTGGACATCCCTTATCAAATAATTGTGCCAAAAATTGAGTTTGTGGAAAAAACCGGGGTTATTAGAAAAAAAGAGCCTGAAACACAATAATTTTTGTTCAACTTTTTAATGGACCCGTTGTTCTTATCTTCGCCGTTCTTCCGGATTTTATATGTCAAAGAGCAAACAAAACGGAACTGCAACCGCAGTTCAGGATTCAGGGTCAATAGAGGTATATGGAGCGAGGGTACATAATCTCCGCAATATTGATATATCAATCCCCAAAAACCAGTTAGTCGTTATAACAGGTATCAGTGGCAGTGGAAAATCATCCCTTGCCTTCGACACTATATATGCGGAAGGCCAGCGTCGCTATATGGAAACGTTTGGCGCATATGCACGTCAGTTTATCGGGGATATGGAGCGGCCGGACGTTGATAAGATCACAGGGCTATCGCCGGTAATTTCCATTGAACAAAAAACGACGAATAAGAATCCCCGATCCACAGTTGGTACCATTACAGAAGTATATGATTTCTTACGCCTCCTGTATGCGAGAATAGGTGAAGCCTATTCTTATAATACGGGCAAAAAAATGGTGAAATGGAGTGAAGAGGAAATAGTGGATAATATATTTAAGAAGTATAAGAATAAAAAAATCACATTGCTGGCTCCGTTAGTCAGGGGACGCAAAGGTCATTACCGTGAATTATTTGAAGATGTACGGAAAAAAGGATTTTTGAAAGTAAGGGTAGATGGAGAGGTAAAAGAGATAGCGCCGAAAATGCAGGTTGACCGCTACAAGATTCATGACATTGAACTGGTGGTCGACCGTATGCAGGTAACAGATGATCTGAAGGCAAGGTTAAGTCAAAGTGTGCAGACCTCTTTGAAATTGGGAAAGGATTTGATTTTTGTTTTGATTGAAAGTGATGTGGAGGGTAAAAGTAAAGTCTCTTCAAAAAGCAAGGATAGTGCGCTGGTGGCCTCACCCGCAGGGGGAGGAGAGGGGGCTGTTGTTCAATACAGTAAGATGTTGATGTGCGAAGATACAGGCATCAGTTACGAAGAACCTTCACCAAATGCTTTTTCGTTCAACTCACCCTATGGCGCGTGCCCGGTTTGTAAAGGATTGGGAACGACATTCCATATAAACATGGAAGCGGTTATACCGGATTCTTCGGTAAGTATCAGCGAAGGGGGGATTGCACCATTGGGAGAGGAGAGGGATGCCTATGTGTACAGGCAGATGACTGAAATAGCGAAGAAGAATAAGATATCATTAAAAGCAGCCGTAAAAGACCTGCCTGAAAGATCACTCAATATATTACTATACGGAAATGAGGAAGGTGAAGAAACGGAGATTGATTTTGAAAATGTAAAGTTTGATCCTTCCGCACCGTACGAAGGAATCGTAAATATGCTTCGTCGCTGGTTCAATAATGGATATAGCGAAGGGTTGCGTGAATGGGCAGAGGGCTATATGCAGTTAAAACCCTGCGAATCCTGTGGCGGGGCAAGATTAAAAAAAGAAAGTTTGTGGTTTAAGATTGTAAACAGAAATATTGCTGAGCTAAGCGATATGAACCTGGATAATCTGGCAGCATGGATGGATGGAATTGAATTACGGATAAGTAATAAACAGGCTACAATTGCCAAAGATGTATTGAAAGAGATCCGCGAACGGTTACAGTTTTTATTAGATGTGGGTTTAACTTATCTCACATTAGGCAGGCCATCTAAAACCTTAAGCGGTGGTGAATCGCAGCGCATACGTTTAGCAACACAAATAGGTTCTCAACTGCAGGGCATTACTTATATACTGGATGAACCTTCAATTGGCTTACATCAGCGCGATAACCACCGGTTAATAGACGCGTTAAAAAATCTACGGAATATTGGTAACAGCGTATTGGTAGTAGAGCACGATAAAGATATTATGCTGGCAGCCGATTATTTGATTGATATAGGACCCAAAGCAGGTTATCATGGCGGAGAAATTGTAGCAGAAGGAATACCCTCGGAATTGCTGAAGCTAAATACCCTTACATCTAACTACCTGAATGGCCATTTTAAAATTGAGGTGCCTAAGGAAAGAAGAAAGGGGAATGGAAAATTTTTAGAGTTAAAAGGCGCGAAGGGGAATAATCTGGATAATGTTGATGCAAAATTTCCGCTGGGAAAATTTATTGTAATAAGCGGCGTAAGCGGCAGTGGAAAATCAACGCTTATAAATGATACGCTATATCCCATATTGGCAAAGCATGCGTATGGTTCCAAGGGAATGCCATTGGAATACAAATCCATCAAAGGCCTGGAAAATATTGATAAGGTCATTGAAATAGATCAATCACCGATCGGCCGCACACCAAGAAGCAACCCTGCAACCTACTGCGGATTTTTTACAGAGATAAGAACCTTGTTTGCTTCAGTACCTGAGGCGAAAATCCGTGGATATAACGCGGGACGTTTTTCATTTAATGTTAAGAGTGGACGGTGCGATGTGTGTGAAGGCGGTGGTATGCGTGTAATAGAGATGAATTTTCTGCCGGATGTATATGTGCATTGTGAAAAATGTAATGGCAAAAGATATAACCGGGAAACACTCGAGATAAGATATAAAGGAAAATCGATTGCCGATGTTTTAAATATGACTGTTGAAGAAGCGGTGCAATTTTTTCAGCCGGTACCTTTTTTATACAGGAAAATAAAAGTGCTGGAAGAAGTTGGTTTGGGCTATATCACATTGGGTCAATCTGCCGTTACATTGAGTGGGGGTGAAGCACAACGTGTAAAGCTATCTACTGAATTAGCAAAAAGGGATACCGGCAAAACATTTTATATCCTCGATGAACCAACAACGGGTTTGCATTTTGAAGATATCAGGCATTTGCTGGACGTTTTAAATAAATTGGTGGATCGCGGTAATTCTGTCCTGGTGATTGAACATAATATGGATGTAATAAAAGTGGCTGATCATATTATTGATATCGGTCCGGAAGGTGGTGATGGAGGAGGAAAAATACTATTTGAAGGAACCCCTGAAGAGTTGGTAAAAAATAAAGAAAGCCATACTGCCCGGTTTTTAAAAGAAGAATTAAACTGATATGGAAAGAATTATCATTGACATGGATGAAGTGATGGCGGATACGATGGGTGGAATGATTAATTGGTATAGAAAACAGGGCTACACAGGAGAAATTGATTATAGTAAAATGCCAGGCGGTTCATGGATTAAAGGGTTTCCTGAAGAACACCGGGCAATGGTCAGGGCGCATTTATTTGATCCGGGTTTTTTTCGAGATTTACCGGTAATGAAAGATTGTATTGACGTAATTGAGCAATTGAATAAGAAATACAGTGTCTTTATTGTTTCCGCAGCTATGGAATTTCCCAATTCATTGCGCGATAAATTAGATTGGTTGAATGAACATTTCCCTTTTTTGCAATGGCAGCAGTTTGTTTTTTGCGGCAGCAAAAGTATCGTGCAGGGTGATTATATGATTGATGACCTGGTGAGAAATTTCAATGGTTTTCCGGGGAAGAAATATTTATTCGGAGGATATCATAATACGGAGATTACAGGGTATGATCGCTTGAATAACTGGAGGGAAGTGGAAAAAGTCTTTTTATAAATAAAGCCTATTCATATAAAAAAAAGCTCTGCAAATCACAGAGCTTTCTTTTTTTACAATATAATATGTGCTAAATATTAATGGTGGGAAATGATAATCCCATGGCCGGCATGATCGCCCTGTTCATAATCGCTCCTATGATCATATACACAACAATAAGCACAACCAAAGAAATAACATAATAACCGATGTGTTTATCTGCAGGTGTCTTCTTTAGTTTTGGCATACCGAGGTACAAAAGATACAGGCCATATAATGCGAACAATGATCCCACGAGAGCTATAGATGGAAGAATTGAAAGCAAACCCCCTATCCAGGCCGGCGTATATGAATAGGCAACCAGCTGCACTGAACGTCCCATATTTTTTTCAGATCCAAAACTTGGTGCCAATGCATCAATTACAAATGCGCTGATAAATACACCGGCTATAGCGCTGACAAGAATATTTATGGCATAATAGAATCCCCAGTTTGTTCCGGCAACTTTAAATAACCCAAAATTGACGCCGATAAGGCCATACCCAATAAAAGCAGCAACTGCGGCTGCGCCTGCCAGCGGCAATACATATGCGGTAACTATTTTAGCTGTATCAGGTTGTTCAAGAGCTATTGCGTCGAATTCTTTAGCAGGGGAAATAATAATGTTTTTTGCGCGGTCAATTAAACTCATAAAAATTATTTTGGTGGTAAAAGGTTATTAAATATACCAAAATAATGTATCAGTTTTTAAAGGAAAAAGGGGTAGGAAGGTTTAATACAAAGGTGGAGTGGGCTTGTAAAAGGGATAGCGAATAATGCCCCGTAGTGCAGCAGGGAGTGATTGGAAAATCTTTTGTCGAATCATAACCAGAAACCGGCCTGGTTTACTCATGCGGATATCAGACTTTAACAATTTCCCTGCGCCTGCGGGATCTTAGTTATGGCTATGAAAAGAACTGCGTTATACTGTTCCGGTAAACCTGTACAAAAAGTGTTTAATAAAATTTTATACTAATGAGAGTACCAATAGAGAACGGATCAGGTTTTATCAACCAGGTATCAGATTTTATTAAGCTTTTTGCTGTTTACCGGAACAGCATTTTAATATTTTGTACAAAGAACTTTTACTCAATTACTATTTTTCCAAAATCAGTTTCTTCGTCTCCTGAAAAGGCATTATAAGTATAAGCGCCTTTTTCAAGATTGGTTATAATCTTCTTTTCTTTCGACTTCAGCTTATAATTTACCACCATCGTGCCTTCCAGGTCGAACACGTAGAAATCAATCGTGTCTCCTGCTATGTCTTTTACCATAACACGGATCGATTTTTTTTCTGTATTGTGAACGATTTTGATAAGGTTTTTTCTTTCTTTCCTATATCCGTTTCCCTCGGAAATGCTTTTCCTTTCAACAGTACGTTGATTTTTGAAAACGTCAGCATTATCAAAAGAAGAATGTGAAGATGACAGGACAAGTCCTGCTATTCCGGTAAAAAGATAGTTCTGCCTGGAACTTTTAAATAATCGTTTTTTCTTCATAAGGGGGTCGGATTTGATACGATTAAACTATGTAATAAATATCTTAATAATAAACAGGGCAACGTAACTGGCGTAGTGCCGGGTTCCATTGACCGAGTCTCCAGCCTAGTTTAATGAACGTTGAAAAATAAGCGTCCTTATCTTTCGGATCACCACGTTGCTGATTGATGATAGGCCTGTTTATTGTTGGATCTAAAAAATGTTCACGGTACATCAGTTGTTTAGCTTGCGTAGCCTGTACAGGTGAAAGATATTTATCAAAAAGAGCCGGATCAATATATGTCGTGCTCGTATTATCAAGATAATCCGTGAATGTTTGCCTGTGCAATATTTCAAGACCCACATACAGGTTTTCTTTCACATAGTATTTGATTCCAACGCCCATCGGTATCTCAAGCTGTGTCAGAGAGTACTGCTTCCTGTCAGGATATTCGTCCATGCCCTGGCCTTCAAGACGTAGTTGTCTTAGTTCTACCCACTGGGTACCGTTAGGGCCGTAATATGGCGCTTTAGGGTTAAAGTGAAAAACACCAACTCCTATAACACCGTAAGGGCGAAGTTTTCCTTTGAGTCCATCATATTGCTCAAGGAAAACAGTTGGATATATTTCCAATGCAACGTATGCTTCGTAGATACCTGATTTAAAGCTGAGGTTTCTTTGTTTACGATCATGTTCTTTTCCGCCATGGTCATTAATCACGCTATCGTTAGCTTCGATCTGGCCAAGATGAAACGCGGCACGAACCCCTATCCATTCTTTAGGAAAATAATTTACATAAAGACCACCCATAAACTTCGTGTATTTAAAGTTTACGTCTTTAAGAAAGTGCGTTCCTATACCCCTGTTTCCTCCAAGGTCGCCCAGGAAGAAAGAAGGCCCTAATGCAAGACCCACTTCGTATTGAGAACTTCTTCCGAATACCAATGACTGTGAAAAAGACCTGGAAAAGGTGGTGAGAAAAATGCAAACGAATACAGAAGTTCGCACAATGGTGACAATTACTCTCATAGTATCAGATTTTCGGTTTTCTATTGGATTTGGAGCGTAAACATATAATAATACACATAAGAACGCAAGTCTCACTATGATTATTTTTATCAGTATTTATATAAACAGTGTTTTTTTACGTGGGGCTTTTACGAAATTGTACCCATTCTGAGCATTTCTATATGCTCAATTCCATCTTCTAAGTAGATATCGCTGCTTTGTATAAATCCGAGCGATGAATAGAATTTTTTTAAATGAAACTGGGCCCCGATTTTAATATCGGTGTTACCGTAAAGTTTGATTATTTCATCTATTGATTTTTCCATCAAAACCCTGCCTAGCCCATTACCCCTGGTTTTGGGAGAAGTAACGACTCTCCCTATTGATGGATATTTGAAAGTAGTATCCGGGGGAACAATGCGGGAATAGGCACAAAGCAAATCACCTTTCCACCCCATAAAATGCCAGGAATACTGGTCTTTCCCGTCTATATCCTGGAACACACAATTTTGTTCCACTACAAACACTTCAATTCTCAACTGAAGAATAGCATATAGCTCGTCGACAGAAAGTTCTTCGAATTTTTTTAAACACCAGTGAATATCCATCTCGTACTTTTTAATAGCCTGGATTAAAATTAGTAAAGTTGACGCTGCAGAAAACTAAATGCGTATTTTTAAATAAATCTTTTTTATGCCTGCCACTGATTTAAGTAAAGTTCACAAATTAGTAAGTGATCTTTTCAATAAACCTGTTAGCCAAGGTGAATGGGATCAATACAAACTATCGAAAGAACAAATTGATTTTTTTAATAAAGAAGGCTATCTCGCTGGTGTGAAAATGCTGGATGAACAGCAGATCGAAAGATTGAGAACGGAACTTTCAACGCTTACACAGGCAGATCATCCGGGTCATGATTTATTCTATGAGTTTCACTCCAATGAATCAGCCGATCCATCAACAATACTCTTTCACGCATTAGGCGCCTGGCGCATTACCCCCGGCTTTCATGATGTGCTGTGGAACCCCCGTTTCCTGGTAGCGGCAAGCCAGTTGTTAGGAGATGTTCCGGTCAGGTTCTGGCATGATCAATTATTTTATAAACCGGCAAAAACAGGTGGAGTGGTAGCATGGCACCAGGATTATTCTTACTGGACAAGAACAAAACCAATTGCCCATCTTACCTGCTGGTGTGGTTTGGATGATTCAACGAAAGAAAATGGATGTGTGCAATATGTTCCGGGCAGTCATCGCTGGGGTTTGTTGCCAAAGCCTGCATTAGCCGGCGATCTCCATGGTATCAATGATTTTTTAAATGATGAGCAAAAAAAGCAATTTGCTAATCCTCAGTATGGGGAAGTAAAGGCCGGTGAAGCAATATTTCATCATCCGCTTACCTTACATGGCTCGGGTGAAAATAAAAGCAATAAACCGAGAAGAGCTTTTGTGATAAACGTGTTTGCTGATGGCGTCAATTCTGATTCTGATGATGAATTATTGAGCGGGGTACCGCCAGTTGCAAAAGGGAACAAAATGCAGGGACAGTTTTTTCCTTTGCTATACGAACCACAGAAAAATTAGGGAATATCCAACAAAGACGCAAAGAACACGAAGCATAATTTAACAGAAAGCTTCTTTGTGAACTTTGAAGCTTGGCGGGAAATGTATTTGCCGTGGTGTTTAATAATTGTATTTATTCTTCCATAAGCTCTTCAAAAATTTCCTCAGTTCTTCTTCCCTTGCATTTTTACCGGGATCATAAAATTTTTTACCGGATATTTCCTCAGGCAGATATTCCTGTTCAGAAAAGTTGCCTTCATAACTGTGAGAGTATTGATAGCCTTTGCCATAATCCATATTCTTCATCAGCCTTGTCGGCGCATTGCGGATGTGTAATGGTACAGGAAGATCCCCATGTTGATTCACCGCTTCCATCGCGCTGCCGATTGCAACTGTTGAGGAATTACTTTTAGCGCTTGAAGCTAGATAAATAACGCATTGAGATAAAATAAGACTGGATTCAGGGTAACCTATTTTGTTTACAGCATCGAAAGCAGCATTGGCCATCACCAGGGCAGTAGGGTTAGCATTGCCGATATCTTCACTGGCCAGTATCAACATTCTTCTTGCAATAAATTTTACATCTTCGCCTCCTTCAATCATTCTCGCCAGCCAGTATACTGCTGCATTCGGATCGCTGCCGCGAACGGACTTGATAAATGCTGAAATAATATCGTAATGCTGTTCGCCACTCTTATCATACAACGCAATTCGCTTCTGCGCTATGTCCATCACCGTCTCATCAGTTATTGCGACATTATCCCCCAATGAATCACATACAATTTCCAGCAGATTTAATAATTTTCTTGCATCTCCTCCCGAAATATTTATCAGGGCCTCTGTTTCTTTTAGCTCAATTTTTTTAGAGGATAATACTTCGTCCTTTTTAATCGCATGATGAAGCAGTTCGATAAGTTCTTTTTCATTCAGAGGTTTTAACACATAAACCTGGCAGCGGCTCAGCAAGGCGCTGTTTACTTCAAAGGATGGGTTTTCCGTAGTAGCGCCAATCAATGTTATAATTCCTTTTTCCACCGCACCCAATAATGCGTCCTGTTGCCCCTTATTGAATCGGTGAATTTCATCAATAAATAAGATACATCCCGGTTTTGATTTTGCCTGTTCAATTACTTCACGAACATCTTTTACACCTGCACTGATGGCACTCAGCGTAAAGAATGGAGCTTTTAATGTATTTGCAATAATATTTGCGATTGTTGTCTTACCGGTTCCCGGAGGCCCCCATAAAATCATGGAAGGTATTTTACCATGTTCTATCGCCTTTCGTAAAATGCTTCCTTTACCGGTGAGGTGTTCTTGTCCAACGAGGTCGTCTAATGTTGAAGGTCTTATTCTTTCTGCTAAAGGCGTTGTGTTCATCCCAACAAATTTAGCAATTTAAGCCGAGTAAAATGTAAAGCTATTGTTGCTGTTGTCCTGCAAAACTTGCCAGGATATCCGGATCGATATCATCTTCGCTGAGTTTTTCCATTTTTACTTTTGTAATATCCTCAAACTTATGACCATCTTCATATCCGACAGAAACATATACGGAGAGTGATTGTTTTGCAGGACCCTTAAATGTTCCTTTTACAGGAGAACAATCATTGAAGTTTCTTCCTATCGCCAGTTTTACATGATTGCCTGTTACCCAAACATTATTGGTTGGGTCAATACCGGCCCATCCATTTCCTGGCAGCCAGGCCTCCACCCATGCATGCGTTGCACCTTCTCCACGCATACCATCCTTATTCGGACAGATATAACCGCTTACATACCTGCAGGGAACCTGGTTGCTTCTCAATAATTCAAGCATAATATGCGCGAAGTCCTGGCACACACCTGAACGCAGCTTCAGAATTTCTCCCAGGGTCGTCTGAATATTTGTAATCCCTTTTATGTAACGGAATTTTTCAAAAATATAATTGCTGCAAGCTTCCACAAATGCGGCTACCGGTTGTTCCGGTTTTTTTATTTCATCTGTAATTGCCCTGATCTCATTGCTCAGAAAAGGTTCTTCAATACAACATAACTCTAAAAGGACAAGACTATTACTTACTTCATTATGTAACTCTTTAAAGCTTCCATTACTATTTTGGACCATTGTGCCAGACCGGAGGGTTCTTATGATCAGTTTACTTTCTATCACCAGCTCCTGGTGAGGGAAAATGAGGTTGAACATACCGGTACGATTATTCCAGTAATCATAAATTTCAAGAACATCGGGATTACTGGTAATATTTACCTGGTGATATAGCAACTCCTGCTCATTATCCAGCACGGGATAAATTCTTATTTCATTCACACTTTCTTTTACAGGACGGTCGTACTCGTATCTGGTAACGTGGTGGATATTAAAAACAGGCATTCTTTTATGGCAATATTAAGCGTAAGAAAAGTAAACTCTTGAAAGTTGTTGTGAAAATTCTACCAGTTCATTGCGGGTAGAATCCAGGAAATCAGGGATGGAATTATTATCCAGTTCAGCGAGATCAGCATATTTGATCTTACTATACAGGCGGCCAAACATTTTCTGCAGTGTATCGCATCCTTCTATCTGTGTATCACGTATTACATGATCCAGGTATCTTTTGATACGCTCCAGCGAGTAAAATATTGATCGCGGAAAATTTTTATTGGCGATAACGTGATCG
>Ga0207689_10005275_pt1 | contig 11584 bp, 10 predicted proteins | sample KBSMisM52_FD_184312 | JGI IMG/M metagenome (GOLD analysis project Ga0207689, IMG submission 184312) | Miscanthus rhizosphere microbial communities from Kellogg Biological Station, Michigan, USA - KBS Miscanthus M5-2 (SPAdes) (version 2) | ecosystem: Host-associated > Plants > Roots >... | reverse complement strand
ATCAGGATCGCGTTCTTCGCGGCGAGGCCAATGAGCATGATCAACCCGATCTGGGCGAACACGTTGTTGACATAACTGGGGCCCATGATGGCGCGTGCCAGGTAGAGACCGAGGTACGCCCCGAAGGCAGCAAACGGCGTCCCGAGAAGAACGCTGAACGGCAGGCCCCAGCTCTCGTACTGCGCAGCCAGGATGAGAAACACGAGGAAGATCGCCAGCGCGAATACCGTGGCCACACCTGGCGCCCGCCGTTCCTGAAACGACAGATCCGCCCAGTCGAACGTCACATCCGGCGGCAGCACTTCGCGCGCCGTCTGCTCGAGGGCATCGAGCGCCTGCGCGGATGAGAAATTCGCGGTAGGCACTCCGGTCAGTTCTGCCGTACGGAACAGATTGAAGCGGTTGGTGAACTCCGGTCCGTTGCTCGGCGCGGTGGCCAGGAGCGTGTCGAGCGGGACCATGCCGCCTTTCTGGTTCTTCACGAAGAACAGCCCGAGTTGTTTCGGATCCTGACGGAACTCCGGCTCGGCCTGCACGTACACCTTGTAGACACGGCCGAAACGGTTGAAGTCGTTCACGTAGGAGCTGCCGAGGAGTGCCCCCAAGGTCGTGTTGACGTCGTTCAACGGGACGCCCGATTTCAGGACCTTGCTCCGGTCGATGTCGGCGAAGATCTGCGGCACCGTCGCGCGATAGAGCGTGTTGATCCGCGCGATCTCCGGACGCTTTCTGGCCGCCTCCATGAAGCGGGCGGCCTGCTGCGCCAGATAGTCCGGCGATCCACCACTGCGGTCCTGCAGTTCCATCGTGAATCCTGCGCCCGTACCGAGTCCGGGAATAGCCGGCGGCCCGAACGCCACCACGCCCGCTTCCGGAATCTCCTGCGCAAACGCGCGGTTCAGCGCCGCGACGACGCCGTTGGCATGTGACTCCTCAGTCGTTCGCTCTCCCCATTCTTTGAGCTGCACGAAGAAGAAGCCCATGTTCGACGAGTAGGCGCCCGTGAGCAACGAGTAGCCGGTGATCGTGTTGAAGCCTTCGATGGCCTCGTTCTTCTCCAGGATCGCCTCGGCCTTCTTCATGACGGCATCGGTCCGCTCGAGCGAGGCGGCATCCGGCAGCAGCGCGTTCACGAGCAGGTATCCCTGATCCTCCTCAGGCACGAAGCCGCCCGGGATCCGCTGGACCAACGAGACAGTCGCGAAGATCAGGATGCCGATGAAGGCGAGGCTCCGGACCATCTTTCGAGCCAGGATGCCGGCAAAGCTGACGTAGCGATCCGTAGACCAGCCGAACACACGGTTGAAGCCGTTGTAGAACGGTGTCAGGAATGATTTCTTGCCCGTCGCTGGCTTGAGCAGCATGGCCGCAAGCGCCGGGCTCAAGGTGAGCGCGTTGATGACCGACAGCAGCACCGAGATCGCAATCGTGATCGCGAACTGCTGATACAGCCGTCCGGTGATGCCGCCCATGAAGCCCACCGGCACGAACACCGCCGCCAGGATGAGGCCGATGGCTATGACCGGGCCGGAGACCTCCTCCATCGCCTTGATCGTCGCTTCCTTCGGCGCCATCCCGTGTTCGATGTGGTGCATGACCGCCTCCACGACGACAATCGCATCGTCCACGACGATGCCGATGGCGAGCACCAGGCCGAGCAGCGAGAGCACGTTGATCGAGAAGCCGAGCAGCGGGAAGAACATGAATGCGCCGACGAGCGAGACCGGCACGGTGAGCAGCGGAATCAGCGTGGCACGCCAGTTCTGCAGGAAGATGAAGACGACGATGATGACGAGCCCCACCGCTTCGAACAGCGTGTGCTCGATTTCGACGATACCCTCAGTGACAGGAAGCGTCGTGTCGAGCGACACCAGGTAGTCCATATCCCGTGGGAAGCGCGTCTTCAGGTCTTCCATCGTGGCCTTGATCTTGTTGGCCACGTCGAGCGCGTTGGTGCCGGGAATCTGGAACACGGCGATGACGGCCGACGGTGTGCCATCGTGGCGGCCGATCGAGTTGTAGAGCATCGTCCCGAGCTCGAGGCGCGCGACATCCTTGAGGCGGACCTCGGAGCCATCGGGGTTGGTCCGCACGATGATGTTCGCGAACTCATCCTCGTTGAGCAGACGTCCCTGAGTGCGGACGGTGTAGGTGTACTCGGTGCCGGTGGCGGCGGGCGGCCCGCCAATCTGACCCGCTGGCGTCAACTGATTCTGCTGAGAGATCGCGTTCGCGATATCGGGGATCGTGATGCCAAGCCGACCAATCACGTCCGGACGCAGCCAGACGCGCATCGCGTAATCACTGCCGCCGAACAGATTGATCTGCCCCACACCCTGGATGCGGGCGATGGCGTCGTTGATGTTGATGGTCGTGTAGTTCGAGAGAAACGCGCTGTCGTAGGTGCCCTTCGGCGACTTGATCGAGATGACGAGGAGCGGGAATGCCAGCGCCTTCTTCACCGACACACCGTAGTTCTTGACCGACTGGGGCATCTGCGGCATGCCCTCTGACACGCGATTCTGCGTGAGCACGTTGTTCATGTCGAGGTTCGACCCGACCTCGAACGAGACCTTCAGCGTCAACGTGCCGTCGTTGGCGTTGGTCGACTTCATGTAGATCATGTTCTCGACGCCGTTGATCTTCTGCTCGAGCGGCGTCGCGACCGACGCCTCGACGTCGGTGGCGCTGGCGCCGATGAAGGTCGTGGTGACCTGAATCATCGGCGGCACGATCTCGGGATACTGCGAAATCGGCAGGCCGCTCATGGCGACGACGCCGAGCAGCACGGTGATGATCGAGATCACGATCGCGACGATGGGACGATTGACGAAGAAGCGCGCCATGGTCTACTTCGCCTCGACGACCGCGGGGGCCGCGTTTGCAGCCGGCGTGGCCGGTGCGGGTTTGGCGGACACCGTCATGCCGTCCTGAATGCGCTGAAGGCCTTCGACGACGACCTGTTCTCCTGGCTTGAGCCCTTCTTCGATGACCCAGAGCGAGTCCACGCGCTGGCCGACTTTCACGTTCCGAAAGGCCACTTTGTCACCCTCGAGGATGGCGACGCTGTAGAGATTCTGCAGTTCCTGCACGGCGCGCTGTGGAATCAGGAGCGCTCCTGCCTTGGTGTCGAGCAGGATCCGCACCCGCCCGTATTGGCCGGGACGGAGGATCTGCTGCGGGTTGGGAAACAGCAGCTCGACTCCCAGAGTGCCCGTGGTGGGATCGACCGCACGTTCCACGGTGTTGACGCGACCCGTCTGCGGATACTTCGTGCCGTCGGACAGCGTGAGCTCGATACCCTCGCGGCCGCGCGGAGTCTGCGATGTGGCCGCGCTCGGGGCACGTCTGGCGATCCGGAGGTAGTCGGCTTCGGTCACGCCGACCAGGAACAGCATGGGATCGATCTGCGACACCGTCGTCAGCAGCGTGCTTTCACCTCGCCCGACCAGATTGCCTGCCTTCACTTGCGTGGTCCCGATGAGCCCGTTGATGGGCGACGCGATGCGGGTGTAACTGAGATCGAGCGTTGCCTTCTCGACGGCGGCTTTGCCGGCCTCGACCTGTGACCGCGAGGCATCCTGTTCGGCAAGCGCGTTGTCCAGTTCCTGCTTGCTGACTGCCTGCTTGGCGACGAGCGGTGTGTAGCGAGCGACGTCGTTATTGGCCTTGGACAGTCTGGCCTCGGCAGTCGCCTGGTCTGCCTTGGCTTGCGCCAGAGTCGCTTCGAGCGGCTTCCGATCGATCTCGTACAGCGGGTCCCCCTGCCGGACGAAGGTCCCCTCGTTGAAGCTCACTTTCTCGAGGTAGCCTTCGACGCGCGCCCGGATATCAACGTCCTGGAAACCCTTCGCCTGCCCGACCAGCTCCAGGTACACGGGCACGTCCCGCTGGGCGACGGCTGTCACGTACACCTCTGGCGGTGGAGGAGGTGGCGGGGCGGGCTTTTGACACGCCAGGCTCAACGCGGCAACAACGGCGCCGGCAGCGAGCCCTGTCCTTCTAAGGTCCGATTCCATGCTCTCGTCCTTCTCTTTCTGTCCGTGACTGGCGTCACGTGCGCTGCTTGCGCTTCAACGCGTCGATCTCAAACCGCAAATACTCGAGGAGACCAACCAGTTCCGCGCCGTGCTGCTCGATTCGCACCAAAGCGTCGAGGCCTACCGCATCCGCCGAGACGAGCTCGTCGAGTTCAACGATCGGATGCGCCGCCTCCGCGCATGCGGCGAGAAGCTCGGGGACCTGCGCCTCACTGAGGTGCCCAGCCAGATGCACCACAAAACGTCCACCCTCGCGTTTCAGTTGAATCCGGCACCACACGTTGTGCACCTCAGCAAGGGGTGTGCCGCGTCATTGTCGGGAAGATCCGCAAGAATGACACTTCGCAGTCACCGCAGACGATGAACGCACCCGCGCGTCGTGATAAGCCCGCTCCCAGCCTCACGCCGAAAGTCGCCCTGGATCGAAGGGCACCGGACCTTTCGGACGTTGGATCCCAAACTTTTTCATGCGATTGCGGAGCGTGTTGGGATGCAGCCCCAACACTTCCGCGGCGTTGCCGCGGCCGTTGATTCGCCAGCGGCATCGTCGCAGTGCGTCCTCGACGTACTGCCGCTCCATCTCTTCGAGCGTGCCCGCATCGCGCGCGGCCGCTGATCGCTCCGGCCCGGCGACATCGTCCAGCACCAACGTGCTGCCGGTGGAGTGAATCATGGCGCGCTCGATGACATTCGCGAGCTCCCGTACGTTGCCCGGCCATGATCGCTCCTGCAGAGACGCAAACACAGACTCGGGAATGTTGGTGAACTTGCGATTCAGCGCGCGCTGCCGGCGGTTAACGAAATACCACACGAGCCGCGGCAGATCTTCGAGCCGCTCGCGCAACGGCGGGAGCGCGATCGGAAACACGTTGAGCCGGTAGTACAAGTCCGCGCGAAAGCGCCCGTCCTTCATTGCCGCCCCGAGATCGTGATGCGTGGCAGCAACGATGCGGACGTCCACCTTGCGCGACTGTGAGGACCCCACCCGTTCAAACTGGCCTTCCTGCAACACGCGCAGGAGCTTGGCCTGCACGTCCGCCGGAAGGTCGCCAATCTCGTCGAGGAAGAGCGTTCCGCCGTCGGCGAGTTCGAAGCGACCCTGACGCATCGCGACCGCGCCGGTAAACGCACCCCGAACATGGCCGAACAGTTCCGTCTCGATCAGCGTGGACGGCAGCGCCGCGCAGTTGACGCTGACAAACGGGCGATGGCGGCGCGTGCTGCGATTGTGTACAGCCCGCGCAAACAGTTCCTTGCCGGTGCCTGTTTCACCGAGCAGCATCACGGACGCATCCGTCGGCGCCACTTCCTGAACGCGCGCCAGCGCAATGCGCAAAGCCGGGCTGTCGCCGATGATGTTTTGAAAATCGTCCGCGTCCCAGCCCTGATCGAACGCTCGAGCTGGCGACGAGGCGGAAGATGCCGCGTTCAACCTGGTTCGCTCGAGTTCCTGTGCCTGCTGGGCGCGCAGCACGATGAGCACCATGACGTGAGCGAGCGCCTGCAAACTATCCGCAACGGATCCCGACCACGCCGAGCCGCCGGTGGTCATGCCGACCGACAACGCGAACTCTCCCCCGCCCTGGACCGGCACGCGGATCGTCAGCGCCGGCTCCAGACCGACCGCGGCGGCATGCCGAACCCACCATTGACGGGACACCGGGTTTGTCGCGTCTTCAGAGAGGCCTTCGAGCGTTCCGACATCTGCTCCCAGCAACTCGCAGACCCGGCGCAGGGCGTCCGTGATGAGCGCGGCAACCATGTCCGGTCCGACGCTGACCGCAGACGCCGCGATCTGCCCCGTCAAGCGATCGATTCGAGCCGCTGTCGAATCGGGGTGCATGAACGTCTCCGTCGTTGTCATGACGGCGCGTTGAGCACATCGTGTGCCAGTGAGTCTCCGGGGGTCACCCCGGTTTGGTGATCACGGGTGCTGGTGGTTTTCACGACCGACGGCCACGCGTGATGGCGAGCGGTCAGCCGGTGCTCCAATGGAGTGGAGGTGCTCCGGATTGACGGAGGCCGTTTGGTTCGGCGCGGCCGCGCTTTCTCGCGGCCTGCCGCAGTGTTCGAATCCTCGAGTCATCAGGATCTGAGAGCGCGATCACCTGATGGCGCGCGGGTCAGTCACGCCTCTTGCCCGTTGGTCATCGTCTCGCGCAGCCAACTTCAATGACCCCTTCCGCTGGCACAAGACGTGCTGAGTTGTGCGCCGGTCTTGAGTACATGGTCAGCGAACGCACCCGGTCCCATCCTCGATCCGCTCGAGCGGACGTCGGAGATTCTCTTCGGCGTCATCATGGTCCTGAGCTTCACCAGCTCGATCAGCGTGGTGGAGAGCGGCCACGCGGAGACGCGCGAAGTGCTGGTCGCCGCGCTCGGGTGCAACGTGGCCTGGGGAATCGTCGACGCGGCCTTCTATCTCATGGCGATCTACGTCGATCGCGGCCGCAAGCTGATGATGCTCCGTACCGTTCGCGAGAATCGCGATCCGGCCGTCGCACATGGTGTCATCCTGGAGGCACTTCCCTCCGCTCTCTCCGCGGTGCTGACGACGTCAGAGGTCGAATCCTTATATCAACGCCTCCGGCAGGTTCCGGAGCCAACAGGGCTGCTGGAGCGCAGAGATCTCGCTGGAGCGTTCGGCGTGTTTCTCCTGGTGTTCCTCTCCACGCTTCCCATCGTGATCCCGTTCGTCGTGGTTTCGCAGCCCAGCGTGGCAATGCGTGCGTCGAATGCGATCGCGATCCTGATGTTGTTCGGCATGGGATGGTCTCTCGGCGCCCACGCCGGGCGGCCGGGCTGGCGCACGGGTATCGCCATGGTGATATTCGGCCTCGTCCTGGTCGCTGTCACCATCGCGCTCGGTGGATAAGCACATGAGACGCAGTTTCATGACGCCGCTGCTACACGCCACGTCAACCGTGGCCGTTGCCTGGTGCGCCACGGACACGGTGCTGGCGCAGGAACACCATCGACTCTCGCAGAGCGCCGTGGAAATCGCGCGGCCGTTCGGTCTCCCGGTGACCAACTCGATGGTCGTCACCTGGATCGTCACCATCGGACTCATCGTCTTCGCGCAGCTGGCGACACGAAACATGAAACAGGTGCCGGAGGGCGCCCAGAACTTCCTCGAGTGGCTCGTTGAGGGCTTGTATGGGTTCCTCGAAGGGTTGCTGGGGGCGCAGCTGGCGAAGAAGACCTTCTGGTTCTTCGGCACGGTGTTCATCTTCATCCTGGCGTCCAACTGGCTCGGCCTCGTCCCGGGTGTCGGCTCGATGGGATGGGGGCACTACACGGCCGAAGGGTTTCAGCTCGAGGAACCGTTCTTTCGAGGGGCCAACGCCGACGTCAATCTGACGCTTGCCATGGCCCTCGTGTTCTTCGCCTGCTGGATCGTCTGGGGGCTGCAAGCCCTCGGGCCCCTGGGTTTCTTCAAGGAGATGTTTGCGCCCAAGGGAACGACGACGGGAGCCCTCAAGGTGCTCATGGTGGTCGTCTTCTTTGCGGCCGGCCTCCTCGAGGTCATCTCGATTCTGTTTCGCCCGGTCTCACTCAGCTTTCGACTCTACGGAAACATCTTCGCCGGTGAAACGATGCTCGAAACCATGGCGCAGGTGCCGTACATCGCCTGGTTGGTCCAAATCCCCTTCTACTTTCTGGAATTGCTCGTCGGGTTGGTTCAAGCGCTGGTGTTCATGTTGCTGACGGCGGTGTTCACGCTGCTGATTTGCCAGCATCACGAGGAAGGATCCGCCGCCGCGCACCACTAGCGGACGAGGCTCGATTGCCTCGGACGCGCGGCGACCATCGAGGGAGGAACAGAGAACATGTTGACCGGCAATTTTCACGTCGCTCTCGCGGTTTTGGGCGCCGCCCTGGCCGTCGGTTTGATCGGGATGAAAGCCTCCGAAGCGGTCGGACGAAATCCGGGGGCTGCCACACCGATCCTCGTGCAATCGATTCTGGCCATTGCCTTCGCGGAAGCCATCGTGTTCTACGCGCTGTTCCTCGTGCAGTGAGGATCGCGATGGCCAGGGTGGCGCGACAAAATATGCCCCCGACGTCACGCGTTCGACTGGACCGGAGACCGGAGACTGTAGACCGGAGACGGATTTCAAGAGCCTTGGTCGACGAGGGTGCCACATGAGCGTGCTTGCATTGATGCTGCAACAGGAGACCGGTGGCGGGCCGGTCGAAAAGATCGCCACGACCTTCGGCGTGGACTGGCCTCACCTGACGGCGCAGTTCATCAGCTTCGCCATCGTCTGCGCCGCGCTGTACTGGCTGGCCTATCAACCCGTGCTGCGTATGCTCGAGGCACGGCGCCAGCAGATCGCTCTCGGCCAGGCCAACGCCGAGAAGATCAACGCCGCACTCGCCAACATCGAGTCGCAGCGTCAGAGCGTGATGGCGGAGGCGCAGGCGCAATCGGCACGGCTCATCGCCGAGGCGCGTGAGATCGCCAAGCGTCTCCAGGAACAGGAGACCCAGCGGTCTGTTGCCGCCGCAGAGCAGATCCTGCTCAAGGCACAGGAGGCCGCCGAGCAGGAGCACAAGCGCATGATCGCCGAGTTGCGACGCGAAGTCGTTCATCTGGTGATTCAGACCACGACCGCCGTCGTCGGCAAAGTGCTGACGCCGGAAGACGAGAGGCGACTGGCCGAGGAAAGTGCCAGACACCTCGCGACGACGTAGAACGGGACGACGCGAATGAAGACCTCGAGGCAGACGGTGCGTGAAGCCAGGCGGCTGTTTCGGCTGTGTCTGGTGGATGGATCGCTCGATGAAAGCCTCGTCCGCGGCGTCGTGCAACAGATCATCGACGCCGGGCGACCGGGTAGCCTGAGCCTGCTGACGCGCTTCCAGCGCCTGGTCAGACTCGATCGGGCCGCGCACGGTGCCACAGTCGAGAGCGTCACGCCGCTGCCGCCCGATGTCCGGGCGAGCATCGAAGCGGACCTGGCGCGCATCTACGGGCGCGGCGTCGACACCACGTACACCGCCAACCCGACGTTGCTCGGAGGCGTGCGGATCACCGTGGGCAGCGATGTCTACGATGGCAGCATTTACGGCCGTCTGGCCGCGCTCGAAGCGCGCTTCTGACGGCATGCGCAAGGCGAGGAGTCTGAGGTGAACGCATGGCCAACCTGATACAGGACATCGAGGCGCAGATCGCCGGCGCGAAGGCTACATCCATCAAGCGGAACATCGGGATTATTCGCGAGATCGGTGACGGCGTGGCCCGCGTCGAAGGCCTGAGCGACGTCATGCTGAACGAGATGCTCGATTTCGGCAACGGCATCACCGGCCTGGCGCTCAGCCTCCAGGAGACGGAAGTCGGCGTCATCGTCCTCGGCGAGTACACGAGCCTCGAGGAGGGCGACGAGGTTCGTGCCACGGGCAAACTGCTGCAGGTCCCGGTCGGCAAGGGTCTGCTCGGTCGCGTCGTCAACACGCTCGGCGAACCGATCGACGGCAAGGGACCGATCGCGAGCGACGTGGCCTATCCCGTTGAGAAGATCGCGCCCGGCATCATGCGACGCAAGCCGGTCAGCCAGCCGGTGCAGACCGGCATCATGGCGATCGACGCGATGATTCCGATCGGGCGCGGTCAGCGCGAGCTGATCATCGGCGACCGCTCCACCGGCAAGACGACGATCTGCGTCGACACCATCATCAGTCAGGCACGCCTGAACCGGGAGGCCGAAGCCGCCGGCGACAAGGAGTATCGTCCGCTCTACAGCATCTACGTCGCGATTGGCCAGAAGCAGTCAACCATCGCCCGCCTCATCGCCGTCCTCGAAGAGGCGGGCGCCATGCCGTACACGATCATTGTCGCGTCTCCGGCCGCCGATTCCGCGACCAATCAGTACCTCGCGCCGTTTGCTGGAGCGGCCATGGGCGAGTGGTTCATGGACAACGGCATGGACGCGCTCATCGTCTATGACGATCTCTCCAAACACGCGGTGGCCTATCGGCAGGTGTCGCTCGTGCTCAAGCGACCGTCAGGCCGCGAAGCCTACCCGGGCGATGTGTTCTACCTGCATAGCCGGCTTCTCGAACGAGCCGCACGAGTCGGCGAGCAGTATGGCAACGGGTCGCTGACCGCCCTCCCGATCATCGAGACGCAGGCGGGCGACGTGTCGGCGTACATCCCGACCAACGTCATCTCCATCACCGACGGCCAGATCTATCTCGAAACCGACCTGTTCTATCAAGGCATCCGGCCCGCCATCTCGGTGGGCCTGTCGGTGTCGCGAGTCGGATCGGCCGCGCAGGTCAAAGCCGTGAAGCAAGTGGCTGGACGGCTCAAGGGCGATCTGGCGCAGTTCCGCGAGCTGGCGGCGTTCGCGCAATTCGGTTCAGACCTGGATGCGGCCACGCAGGCCAAGATCGACCGCGGCAAGCGGATCATCGAGCTGTTCAACCAGCCGCAATACAACCCCATCCCGGTCGAAACGCAAGTCGCCATCCTGTGGATGGTGCAGAACGGCCACATGGATGACGTGCCAGTCGAACGCATCAAGGACTTTCAGACCAGACTGACCGAATATCTGACGACGTCCAAGGCCAGCCTGCTCGAGCAGATCGGGCGTGAAAAGGCGCTGAGCGACGACCTCGTGAACGCGCTGAAGGCGGCGGCCGCCGCGTTCAAGCCGCTCTGGAGCTGACCCATGGCCAGCACTCGCGAGATCCGGCGACGCATCAAGTCGATCCGGAGTACAGCGCAGATCACCAAAGCCATGCAGATGGTGGCGGCGTCGAAGATGCGCAAGGCACAGCAGGCGGCTATCGACGTGCGTCCGTTCATCCGCCTGGTGTACCGCATCCAGCGCCGGGCCGTGACGCGCGTGGTCGACTTCACGCATCCCTTGCTCGAGGTGCGTCCGGTCAAGAAGCGCCTGGTCATCCTGGTGTCGTCGGACAAGGGCTTGTGCGGAGCGCTCAACAGCAATCTGTTTCGACTGGTCGGGCGGTACGACCATCGCTCGACGGTGTTCATCACTGCCGGCCGCAAGGCCGCGCAGTTCGTCGCGCGCACACGCCGCGTGCTCGTCGCCGATTTTCCGTATGGGGATACGCCGCGGTTCGCGGAAGCCCGGGCGATCGCCGCTATGGCGCGCGACCTCTTTGTGAAGGGCGAGGTCGACGAGGTGCAGATCGTCGCCACGCGTTTCATCAACACGCTGGCGCAGGAGGCGGTCGCCTTCGAGTATCTGCCGATCGGCGAAATCAAGGGCATCCGGATGCCAGACGCGGAACCCGACGACGTGCTGGCGGCGGATGCCACCGAGTTTCGCTTCGAGCCGGGCGCGGATCAGATTCTCAGTTACCTGCTCGGCCACTACCTCAACATCCTGCTCCACACCGTGTTGCTCAACGCCAAGGCCAGCGAGCAGAGCGCGCGCATGGTGTCGATGAAGAGCGCGACCGACAACGCGAACACCATGATCAAGGACCTGACGCTGCACTACAACAAGTTGCGTCAGGGGGCCATCACGCAGGAGCTGCTGGAGATCGCCGGCGGCCAGGCGAACTGA
>Ga0207689_10005273_pt1 | contig 11584 bp, 7 predicted proteins | sample KBSMisM52_FD_184312 | JGI IMG/M metagenome (GOLD analysis project Ga0207689, IMG submission 184312) | Miscanthus rhizosphere microbial communities from Kellogg Biological Station, Michigan, USA - KBS Miscanthus M5-2 (SPAdes) (version 2) | ecosystem: Host-associated > Plants > Roots > Rhizosphere... | reverse complement strand
CACTAGGCGCAATAGGGGTCAAGCGCAATAGGGGTCAGTTCTTGTCTTTTGCTTCTACTGCTTGCTGCCCTTCTTTTGCTGACACCTCCTTCGAAATAGCGCCTGTTAGACTCCCTCCTTCGGATCCCTGGCAGCGGGCACTTCCAAACGCCAAAGTCGAAGACGCAACGATGAGAAAGCTGTTGGCTGTTCTAACAATCACGCTGAGTGCATGTGCCGCAAATCCATTTACTGAGTTCTACCGGGGTACCTCGGATGCCAGGAAGTTGCCGTCCTATGTTTCTGTTCCAGGCGACGTCAAGATCTATTCGACCGATAACTTCGAGCGAGACGTTCAGGAGTTGACGCGGAAGTCCTATTCGGTGGTGGGCCGATCGTCGTTTAGCGCGGCAAGCAACAACGCGACGGATTCGCAGCTCCGCGAGCAAGCGCGGAAGATCGGGGCGCAGATCGTGCTGGTGAGACCGGGTTACACGCGCACGACTTATGGCGCGTTGCCTCTGTCATCGCCTCAGGCGACCGCGACTTCCGGTTCCAAGGATCTCCTGATGCCCTCCGCCGCAATGCCGAGCTCTGACCTTGCAGCCGCATTCCTGGTCAAGCTTTTCCCGCGCGTAGGATTGTCTCCCGGAGCGCTTGACGATGCGACCCGCAGGCGGCTGAAGAGGAACGGAGGGATTCTGGTTCTGGAGGTGGTCGAGGGGTCGCCCGCATTCAACGCTGACGTTCGTCCGGGTGATGTATTGCTCGCGCTCGAATTAGAACGCATTCAGTTCGTCGACCAGTACCTGCGGCTCTTGAACCAATATCAAGGCACGACCGTGACGTTCACTTTCGACCGAAACGGGACGCTTATGGAGAAGCAGATTCCGATCCGTCCGTATCCGAGTGCTGCCCGGTGATACGTCATGCGAGCGTGCATTAATTGTAGCTGCGTCTCTCAAGACTAGTGCTCAACTCGGGCCGACGCAGATACGGGCGAACGCGGGTTGCTTCTAGATACTTGTGCGATGTCGCTAAGACAAAGTGTTCGAGGCGCACAACTCGATGAGTTGCTCAGCCATCTCATAGAATCAATTCCCAGCACCCGCTCGAGTCCATGCAGTCAATTCTCTGATGAGTCGAGTAATGTCGCTGGAATCTACGAAGTGTCGCTATACCCAACGCGTAGAGCGTGCGCCACGCATTTGAAATCGCAGAAAACTTTATTTTGTCGCTCGATTCGATGTCCGCGAACGGTGACGCCCCCCTAGTCCGATTTTTATGTAAGTATTTGTTTCTATTAGTTGGTATGCGAATCGCTGCAGTGCTCCCGCACGGAAACAAATGAGTGAGTAGCACTGCACCGAAGTGAGCGTGTTCTATTTTGATGTTGACCAATAGTTAATAAATAGACGCGCAACGGATGGCCACGCGCCTCACCGGGGATGGTGAAGCGGCAAGTCTCGGCCTCAATTCCGAAGGGGACCAAAATGTTTTGACGCCCAGCACACACTGCAGGGGCTGTGCTTACTCGTGCCCAGAAATTACGCAGGCGTTGCATCTGCGTGCAATCGATAGGTACAGCCAATGCGAATTCGATCACGGTCTGCCCTGACCTATGTAGCGTCGTTTGTCCCTCTTTCGATCGTATTGCTTCTGTGTGGCTTGGGAGGGCAGGACGCTTTCGCTCGTTCCGTCACCTTTGCCTGGGATTACACCGCCTCGGGTGCTGCAGGGTTCGTGCTGTACTGCGGTCCATCGAGCGGCAACTACACGACACGCGTCGACGTCCTGAACACAGTTAGCTATACCATCGCGACGCTGCCTGAAGGCGCAACGTCATTTTGCTCAGTGACCGCATACGATGCGACGAAAGTCGAGAGTCCCGCCTCTAACGAAGTCAGCGTACTGGTTCAGTATTCGCCACCGACAGTGAACTTCAGCGCCAGTCCCATGACCGGTACCGCGCCGTTGAGTGTGGCGTTCTCGAATACGACCACAGGGTCGGTCACCAGTTGGTTGTGGGACTTCGGCGATAGCACTACCAGCAGCGTGCAGAGTCCCACGCACATCTACAACGCGGCGGGCAACTACACGGTAGTCTTGACCGCTACCGGTCCGGGCGGGACTGTCAGTAAGACGGCCTCGACTCCCATCAGCGTGGGCACACCGGCAGCACCGGTTGTCAGCTTCAATGGCAGCCCGACCATCGGTAGCGCGCCGCTGAACGTGATGTTCACCAACAGCACCACGGGCCAGGTGACCACCTGGGCCTGGAACTTCGGTGACGGCACTACCAGCAACCTCAAGAGCCCCGCTCATACTTACAACTCGCCCGGCAGCTACTCGGTCGCGTTGACTGCGACGGGCCCAGGCGGCACCGTTACCAAGACAGCTTCTTCGGCGATTACAGTGAGCAGCACACCTGCGGCACCAGTCGTGGACTTCAGCGCAAGTGTGACGAGTGGCCCCGCGCCGTTGAGCGTTACCTTCTCCAACATGACTACCGGGTCTGTCACGACATGGGCGTGGGACTTTGGTGACGGCGCTACTAGCAATGCACAAAGCCCATCACATACCTATAAGGCCGAGGGCATTTATCGCGTTAACCTCACTGCAGTCGGCCCGGGCGGCAGCGCAAGCAAAGCGTCGGTCACAGCCATCACCGTGGGTCCCAAGCTTCGAGGGTCGTCACGCAAGCCGTGAACTTTACGGCGAGCCCACGTGCTGGCGAAGTTTTCGCTGTCGGGCTCGGTACCGCACAGAACGCAGAACGCATGTAGCAGGTTACCCTCGCGACAACTGTAACCGCTAATATGGTCTGCGTTCCTTCCTGCTTTGTCCCGACGCGATTCCGATCCGTCCGGTTCCGGGTGCTGCCCGCGGATGCGAGCACGATCTAGCTAGGTCAGTAGCGTTTCGGTGCATACTCTATTGAGGACATTGTCTTACTCGTTTCGGTTAAGATCCGATTCTGATTGGCCCGTAGAGGAACCGGTATGCGCTGCGCTAGCTGCGGCCACGTCCGCACCCGCTTCGATCCCCTGCCAGAGACCCAATGTCCCCGATGCGGCATGGAGTACGCCGCAAGCGAACGTAACGCTCAGCTAGGTCTGTCGCGCCCCATTCTCGACGACCAATCTGCGGCGCGCACGCGCAAGTCGGGCACCGGTTTTGGTTTGATGGTCATTGCACTGCTGTTGGCAGGTTTTGGAGGCGGCTGGTACCTGCTGAGAGACTTCGGTATGCCGGAGCAGCGGGAGCCAGCGCCAACGATGAAGGGCAGCATCCCGGGGGTGGCACAGCCCAAAGTCGTGATGTATGCAACGTCCTGGTGTCCCTACTGCGCAAAAACTCGCGCGTTCTTCAAGAAGCACGGCATCGCGTATACCGAGTACGACGTCGAGCGAGAGGACGCGCGCGACTCCGAGTACAAGGCCATGGGAGGCCGCGGGGTGCCATTCATCCTCATCGGAAACGACAAAGTCCGAGGGTTTGACGAGCCTGCTCTGCAGCAGCTGCTCGAACCCTGGTTTCGGAAAAAGACGTAGTCTCGAAGGCCATTCTGCGTCGAGCAGCTCAGGTCTGATCTCCCTGGGCGTCGCTGGCTGCGCCGTACTGCTTCCAATCGTCTCCCGAGCGCTACAGCTCGCCTTCCTTTTCGAGGATAATGAGGCTTCCGCCTCGAGCTGCTTAGCCGATGGCGGGCAGTCCCCTGGCAATGACAACGCACCTCCATATCGAGCCGGCGTCGACCGGGCTTCACCGACAAGGGGACTAGAGTATGAACACCATCGACCGGGGCCAAGCCACGATCGACCAGGACCTCCCGCTCAAGGAGGACATCCGCCTGCTCGGCAGGTTGCTGGGCGACACACTGCGCGAGCAAGAGGGCGAGGAAACCTTCAACCTCATCGAGCAGATCCGGCAGACGGCCATCCGTTTCCGCCGGGACGGGGATACCCAGGCGCGCGCCGAGCTGGAATCCGCGCTCAATGTGCTCACACCCGCGGCTACCGTGGTCGTGATCCGCGCCTTCAGCTATTTCTCCCAATTGGCCAACATCGCCGAGGATTTGCACATCAATCGGCGCCGCCGGGCGAATCTGATCGCCGGTGCGCCGGCCTCGGATGGAAGTCTCGCGCTGGCATTGTCTCGCGTGGGAACCGCCGGCCATGGTGCCGGTTCGGTCGCGCAGTTTTTTCGCGATGCGCTGATATCGCCCGTGCTGACCGCACATCCTACCGAGGTGCAGCGCAAGAGCATCCTGGACTGCCAGCGCGATATCGCGCGGCTGCTCACCGAGCGCGATCGCGTCGAGCTGACACCACAGGAAGCGCATGCCAACGAGGAGTCGCTGCGGCGCGCGATCCTGACGCTGTGGCAGACCCGTGTTTTGCGCGAGCTGAAACTGACCGTGCGCGACGAGATCGAAAATGGACTGTCCTATTATCGCTATACCTTCCTGCGGGAACTGCCGCGCCTGTACAGTGAAATAGAGGACACGCTCGAACGCAGGTGGCCGCACGCCGGCATCGGTATCGGGCCGATCCTGCGGCTGGGCGCCTGGATCGGGGGTGACCGCGACGGTAACCCGTTCGTCACGCACGACGTCACGCGTCACGCGCTGGTGCGGCAGTCTTCCACAGCGTTCGATTTCTACTTGAGCGAGATCCACCAGCTGGGTAGCGAACTGTCGCAGTCGGTGCGCCTTGTTACGGTCTCCCCCGATCTTCAGGAGTTGGCGGCGCGCTCACCCGACCAATCCGATCACCGCCGCGATGAACTCTATCGGCGTGCGCTCACCGGGGTATACGCGCGGTTAGCGGCGACGTCTCGTGCACTCGATCAACATGCGCCGCAGCTCAAGGAAGTCGCACCATCCGAGCCCTATACCGAAGGGCAGGAGTTGGTGCGCGACCTCGAAACGATCGAGCGGTCTCTGGTTGGGAACGGTGCCGCGCGTATTGCTGCAGGACGCTTGCGAATTCTCAAGCGTGCCGCGCAGCTGTTTGGCTTCCACCTTGCGCCGCTCGATATGCGCCAGCACAGCGGCATACTCGAACAGGTGGTCGCCGAGCTGTTCAAGGTCGGGGCACGCCGCAGCGGCTATCTCGATTTGCCAGAGGCGGAACGTCGGCGCTGGCTACTCGAGGAGCTCTCTACGCCCAGATTGCTGCGCTCGCCGTTTCAGGTCTACAGCGAGCTGGCGAAAAGCGAGCTCGGGATCTTGGATGCGGCAGCCGAGTTGCAGAGCCGCTACGGAGCGCGAGCCCTGCCCAATCACATCATTTCAAACAGCACTGACGTGAGCGATATGTTGGAGCTTGCGCTGTTGCTCAAAGAGTCGGGGTTGTTGCGCGTGGGCGATGAGCCGCGTCTGCAGATGAACATCATTCCCTTGTTTGAGACGATCGCCGATTTGCGCGCTTGCGGCACCATCATGGATGAGTTGCTGCAGCTGCCGCTGTACCGCGAGCTACTCGAAACCCGCGGCAATGTGCAGGAAATCATGCTCGGCTATTCGGACAGCAACAAGGATGGCGGTTACCTGACTTCGAACTGGGAACTTTACAAAGCCGAAGTCAAGCTGGTCGAGGTGTTGAAGAAGCACGGTGTCAAAATGCGACTGTTCCACGGCCGTGGCGGCACGGTTGGCCGTGGCGGCGGCCCGAGCTATCAGGCGATTCTGGCGCAGCCCCCCGGCAGCGTGGCAGGCCAAATCCGAATTACCGAGCAGGGCGAGGTTATCGCCAGCAAGTACTCCGACCCGGATATCGGCAGAGGCAATCTGGAGACGTTGGTTGCGGCGACGATGGAAGCCACGCTGCTTCAGCAAGCCGGTGCGCGTGCCGAGGAGAAAGCCTATCGCGATGTGATGGAGGAAATGTCTGCAGACGCGTTCGCTGCGTTCCGCAACCTGGTGTACGAGACACCCGGCTTCGTAACCTTCTTTCGCACGGCCACGCCCATTACCGAAATCGCGGATTTGAACGTCGGCAGCCGACCAGCATCGCGCAAGAAATCCGACCGCATCGAGGATCTGCGCGCGATTCCTTGGGTGTTCAGCTGGTCGCTCGCTCGAATCATGTTGCCAGGATGGTATGGCTTCGGATCGGCCGTCGAGCAGCTGGTGAGTCGGCGAGGCGGCGGTGGCATGGCAGTACTCCGAGAAATGTACCGCGACTGGCCGTTCTTCCAAGCACTGCTTTCCAATTTGGACATGGTGCTGGCAAAGGCCGACATCCACATTGCCTCGCGCTACGCGGAACTCGTCGAGGACGAGGCTTTGCGCACCCGCATCTTCGGTCGCATAGAGGGGGAGATGCAGCGCACCGTGAGCGCTCTATTGCAGATCACTGGTCAGAAGGAACTGCTGGAAGACAACGCGATGCTCGCACGCAGCTTCCGCAACCGCCGCCCTTATATCGATCCGCTTAACCACCTGCAGGTGGAGGCATTGCGCCGGTTCCGAGCGGGTGAGACCGACGAGAAGACCAAGCGCGCGATCCTGCTTTCCATCAACGGTATCGCGGCGGGCCTGCGTAACAGCGGCTAGTCGCTCATCGCGCTGGGACTTATGGTGCGGGCGCAGCCGGTGCCGGAGTGAACGCGTCGCAGAAAAACTCTTCCTCGGGCAGCTTGCACTGCGTGGTGAAGTCTTTGTGCGCGGACTCCACTACGATCGGCGCACCGCAGGCGTACACCTGGTAGCCGGATAGGTCCGGAAAATCCTCCAGCACCGCGCGATGAACGAAGCCGGTGCGGCCCTGCCAATTGTCCTCCGGCAGCGCGTCCGAGATCACGGGGATGTAGCTGAAGTTGGCGTGATCGCGCTGCCAGTCCAGACACAATTGATGCATGTAGAGGTCGGCCGGGCGGCGTCCGCCCCAATACAGCACCATCTCTCGCGTCACGCTGGTGTGGAATGCGTGCTGCACGAGGCTCTTGATCGGTGCGAACCCGGTGCCGCTGGCCACTAACACCATTGGTTTGTCGCTGTCTTCGCGTAGAAAGAAGGTACCAAGGGGCCCCTCGAAGCGCAGGATGTCCTTCTCCTTCATTTTGGTGAAGACATACTCGGTAAATGCGCCGCTCGCCATTCTCCGCACATGCAGTTCGATATGAGCGTCATCCTCCGGGGAATTGGCCATCGAATAGGCGCGGCGTTTACCGTCGCGCAGGATGATCTCGATGTACTGGCCGGCCAGGAACTGCAGGCGCTCGTTGGCGGGGAGCGATAGCGTGAGCGCCGCAACGTCATCGGACGGCCGCTCGATCTTCTGCACCCGACAAGGAAGTTTCTTGATTTGAATCTGCCCGACTGCGTTGATTTCGCGGGCCTCGATCACGATATCGCTCAGCGGCTTGGCCTGGCAGAACAGGGCGAACCCGGCCTTCTTCTCGTATTCCGGCAGGATGTGCCCAGCGTACTGACCGTAGTTCACTCGGCCTTCCAGCAGCTTTCCTTTGCAGGAACCGCATGCGCCATTGCGGCAGCCGTACGGCAGCGTGATGCCGTTACGCATCGCTGCCTCGATGACGGATTCGCCCTCCTCGGCGGTGAACACGCGGTTGCTTGGCTTGATCGTGACTTGAAATGACATGCCTGCCCCTTAGGCTCGGATAGCGCTGCCGTGGATGGGCTGGCCTCTTTGCTTCCAGCGGGAGACTGCGGCGGCGTGCTCCGAAGTTTCAACTAGTGTAGTGCATCGTACTTGCTGGCTCTTAAATCCGGAGTCGCCACCAGCGCTCGCACCGCAAAAGCGACGAAATCGGCGCCAGACAAGGCGCAAACCACAGCCAGGTTGAACACCTGGCGAGGATTTGTAACGCCGTATGGCGTCGATTCTCGTTGTCTTTTGTGCCGGCAAGTACGGTGCACTACACTAGAATAACCGGGATGAGAAGACTCCTGATCGTCGGCTGTGGCGACGTCGGCCTGCGGATATTGCCTTTGCTGCGCGGGCGCTACCGGTTATATGCACTGACTCATTCGCGCGAACGGCACGATGAACTGCGAGCGCAGGGGGTCACGCCGTTGTCCGGGAACCTGGACGATCCGGAGAGCCTGGTGCGGCTTTCCGGCTTGCCGCACGACTTGCTGCACTTTGCTCCGCCGCCCAGTGCGGGCGCGCGGGATGCGAGAACGGGCAACTTGATCCGCGCCTTGCGAAAGGCGCGAAGCATACCACAGCGTCTCGTATACATCAGTACCAGCGGCGTATATGGCGACTGCGGCGGACGGGTGGTAGGGGAGTATCAGACGCTGCGTCCTCAGACCGACCGTGCGCGCCGGCGCGTCGATGCCGAACGCCAACTACGCGACTGGGGCCGAAGCAGCGGCGTGGCGGTGATGATCCTGCGTGTTCCCGGGATCTACGCCGCGGACCGGCTGCCGATCGAACGGATTCGCGCGGGCACTCCGGCATTGCGCGATGCCGACGATGCTTATACCAATCACATTCACGCCGAGGACCTCGCTCGGATCGTGCTCGCAGCGCTTGCGCGCGGACGCAGCCAGCGGGCGTATAACGCGTCTGATGGCTCCTGGCTGAAGATGGGCGAGTACTTCGACTTGGTGGCGGGGAGCTTCGGCCTGCCTTTGCCTGCTCGCGTCTCCCGCCAGGAAGCAGAGGCGCAGATGTCCGAAACCCTGCTGTCATTCATGCGTGAGTCCAGGCGACTGAGCAATCGCCGGCTGCGCCAGGAACTGCGCTTTCGCCTGCGTTATCCGACAGTGGCCCAGGGAATCGCCGAAGCAGCGCGCCAACAAATTCGCCCGGGCTAGAGCGGGCGTCTCGCCGCCGGCTGGCCGGCGATGGGGGACATCGGTCAGGCTGGCAATTACGTATACTGACCCGCCCCGATAGAGTGCCAGGCGCTAACGCCCATGGAACCCATCCTCCTTGTCATGAGTAATCTGCCCGACCGCGATAGCGCGCTCAAGCTCGCGCATAGCCTGGTCGAGGCGCGGCTTGCCGCTTGCGTCAACGTACTTGCGCAGTGCACGTCGGTCTATCGCTGGAAAGGTGAAGCGGAGACCGCGGCGGAGGTGCCGGTGTTGATCAAGACGCGGGAAAGTCTCTTCCCACGGGTCGAGGAGGCAATCCGGCGGATGCACCCTTACGAACTTCCCGAAGTAGTGGCGGTCCCTATTACCGCCGGCTTGGCCGCCTATCTGGAGTGGGTCGCTGTGGAAACTGCTCCGAACCCGGTTTAGCGCCTCGTCTCGAACAACTATGCCCATATCCTTTCGCAAAGGCCCTATCTACCTCGCCACGCTAGGTCTAGCGTTGTGCTTTGTCGCGGCTCGGCCCACCGCCGCCGATGAGGATCCGCTGTCCCCAGAGCAGGCGTTTCGCTTCTCCGCTCAGGTTGTCGAGCCGGGGCAGGTCGAGGTGCGCTATCGGATTGCGGATGGCTACTACCTGTACCGAGACAAATTGCGTTTCTCGGCCCAACCCGAAACGGTGGCTCTCGGTAAGCCGGATTTGCCGTCCGGAAAGATCAAGCAAGACGAATTTTTCGGGAAGGTAGAAACCTACCGCGGTGATGTGGCGATTCGTGTGCCTTTTACTGCGCCCGAAGGCACGGGGGATTTCACTCTCAAAGCGCAATCCCAGGGCTGCGCAGATGCGGGCCTGTGCTACACGCCCCAACAACAAACGGCGCGGTTGCAGTTGGCGGCGCTCAGCGAGCAGAGTGCGAGTCCGAAGACAGGGGTGCTCTCGAAGCTCCGGCAAATGGCACGCGCGGAGGCGCCGGAGCCGGATTTTCTTCCGCCGGATCAGGCGTTCAAGGTCACCCTGGCAACGCGAGAGGGCAATATCGTGGTGGCGCGCTTTGCCCCTGCCGAGGGCTACTACCTTTATCGCGACAAGATTTCGTTCAGCGTGCCGAAGGACGCCAGTGTCGCGATCAGCAAGGTCGAGTTACCTCCGGGGGAGAAAAAGAGCGATCCGAATTTCGGTGAAACGGTGGTGTTTCACGCGCCCTTCGAGGCCCTGGTTGCACTGGATCGCAGACCGGGCGGCGAGGAACGCATCTCGGTGGATGCGAAATACCAGGGATGCAGCGAGAAGGGACTGTGCTATCCACCGGCCAAGAAGCGCTTCGATCTAGTCCTGGCCGCCTGGCAGCCCGGCGGGACAAGCATGGATGTGGCCACGCGCGAACCCGCGCCGAAGACGGCCGAGCCGGCGGCGGCGCCGCGTATTGGCAATTCCACCGTTGGTGAGGGTGATACCGGCGATGAAAATTCTCGAATCGCGCAAATCTTCAAGTCCCGTCAGTTCTGGCCAATCGTGGCGAGCTTCTTCGGGTTCGGTTTGCTGTTAGCGCTTACTCCATGTGTGTTTCCGATGATTCCTATCCTGTCAGGAATCATCGTCGGGCAAGGCAAGCAGATCACCAAGGGCCACGCCTTTGCGCTGTCACTGATCTACGTGATTGGGATGGCCGTAACGTACGCCTTGGCGGGCGTGGCGGCGGGCTTGTCCGGGACGCTCCTATCCAACGCACTGCAAAACCCATGGGTCCTCGGTGCGTTCGCGGCGCTGTTCGTTCTGCTGTCACTGTCGATGTTCGGCTTTTACGAGCTACAGCTTCCAGCGTCTTTGCAGAGCAAGTTGTCAGATGCAAGCAATCGGATGAAGGGGGGCACCTTCTGGGGTGTATTTGCCATGGGCGTGCTGTCCGCTCTCATCGTGGGCCCCTGCGTTGCTGCCCCGCTGGCTGGAGCGCTGTTGTATATCAACAAGTCGCGCGACGCCCTGCTGGGCGGTTCGGCCCTCTTTTCCATGGCATTGGGAATGGGGGTGCCCCTGCTTGCGGTCGGGTTGTCCGCCGGTACATTGATGCCACGCGCAGGAGCCTGGATGCAGACGGTGAAGAACTTCTTCGGCGTCGTATTGCTGGGGATGGCTGTCTGGATCATCTCTCCCGTGATAGCGCAGGTGGCACATATGCTTTTGTGGGCGGGGCTGCTGATCGTATCGGCAATCTACCTGCATGCCCTGGATCCGTTACCTCAGAATGCTTCCGGCTTTCGCAAGCTGTGGAAAGGTGTAGGAGTCATCTCCCTGTTGGTTGGAGTGGCGTTGCTATTGGGTGCGTTGGCGGGAGGTCGCGATATTCTCCAACCGCTTTCCGGTCTGCACCTGTCGAGTGGCCCGGCGGCAGCGAATGCTGTCAGCGCCCCTCCGGTCTTCCAACCGGTGCGCTCCGTCGCGGAATTGGAGCAGAAGGTTGCTCAGGCCACCGGAAAGCCGGTGCTCCTCGACTTCTACGCGGATTGGTGCGTGTCCTGCAAGGAGATGGAGCGCTTCACTTTTACCGATCCTGCCGTTCGCAGCCGAATGGACCGCATGCTTCTGCTAAAGGCGGATGTCACCGCTAACACGGCTGACGATGCGGCGCTGCTCAAACGTTATGACTTGTTCGGACCGCCGGGTACGATCTTCTTCGATCGTGCTGGTAAAGAGCTCCCAAAACGCGTTATCGGGTTTCAACCAGCCGAGCAGTTTTCGGCCACGCTGGATCTGGCGCTCGGGGGGTCATGAACAAGCTTGGACAGACCGTCCTGTTCGCTTTGGTGGGA
>Ga0207689_10005269_pt1 | contig 11590 bp, 12 predicted proteins | sample KBSMisM52_FD_184312 | JGI IMG/M metagenome (GOLD analysis project Ga0207689, IMG submission 184312) | Miscanthus rhizosphere microbial communities from Kellogg Biological Station, Michigan, USA - KBS Miscanthus M5-2 (SPAdes) (version 2) | ecosystem: Host-associated > Plants > Roots >... | reverse complement strand
GGAATCTCCTGACCGCAATTCTTGCCAAGCATCCCGGCTCGCGCGGGATCCTGTATGACCTGCCGCACGTCGTACGCGACGCCCCGCCGCTGATCCAATCGCGCGGCGTGACCGATCGCGTCAAAATCGAGCCCGGAAGTTTTTTCGACAGCGTCCCCGCCGGCGGCGATGCGTATCTGCTGTCGCACGTCATCCACGACTGGAACGAGGATCGGTGTCTGACCATCCTGAGCCATTGTCGGAAGGCAATCAAGCCGGATGGCCGCCTCCTGATCGTCGAGATGGTCCTGCCCGCCGGTGACACACCACATCCGGGTAAAGTGCTGGACATCGTCATGCTGGTGTTTCCCGGCGGCCAGGAACGCACCGAAACAGAATACGCGTCCCTGCTTGGCAAAGCAGGCTTCCGCCTTGGTCGAGTGGTGCCAACGGCATCAGCCGTGAGCGTGGTGGAAGCCATTCCGTCCTAGCAAACGACCGCCGTGCACGTCCGGAGTGACTCAGGCTCGTCGCGGCTGGCTAACCATGGCTTGCCGCGTCGGCGGCCGCAGCGAAAAACGCATGCATCAGACGGCGCTGTCGTGAGCCGAGAGGGCCGCTGGTACGGCCGCCGGCGCCATCGTAATCGGCCGCCGGTGAACGCTGGCGTTAGGTAAGGCAAAATGTGATGCAGGAAGACGAACTCCTCCGAGAGCAGGTCGAGTACTACAGGTCGCGAGCGAGCGAGTACGACGAGTGGTTCTTTCGGCAAGGTCGATATGACCGGGGACCTGCTCATCGCCAGGAATGGCTTTGCGAGGTGGCGGTGGTCGAAGCGGCTCTCGCTCAGGCCCTGACGTCTGGCAATGTGCTCGAACTGGCATGCGGCACCGGACTGTGGACCCGTCGGCTGGCCGAGTCGCAACGTCACGTCATGGCAATCGACGCGTCACCCGAGGCGATCGCAATCAACCGCGAACGAGTGAAGTCGGATCGGGTCACCTATCAGGTGGCGGACCTGTTCAGTTGGGTGCCGCCGGTTGGCGCCTTTGACGCGGTCGTTTTCGGTTTCTGGCTGTCCCACGTTCCTCCCACGAAGTTTGGGTCGTTCTGGGCTGCGGTAAAGTCCGCGCTACGGCCAGGTGGCGCGGTGTTCTTCGTCGACAGTCTGTTCGAACAGGCATCGACAGCCGCGAATCACGACCCCATCGACACATCTGGTGTTGTTCGCCGGAAACTCAATGACGGACGTGAGTTCAGCGTGGTCAAGGTGTTCTACGAACCCGAGATCCTCGAGCGACGCTTGATCGACCTCGGTTGGAGAGGCTATGTCCGTTCAAGCGGCCGATTCTTCTTGTACGGGTCGATGTCGGCTGGCTAACCTCCAAATGGTGCGCCTTGAAGGTTCTGATGACGAACCGGTGCAAGTCCGGTCGTGTAATCGCCAGAGAGCCACGTAGCAGGGTGCCGCTGCACCCGGGCGACCGGGTGTGGTGAAGCGCAGTATCCTCCTGCGAAAGGAGCGCAATCCCGTAGTCGGTACGATTTAGGGAATCCTGCAGCGTCGACATGTTAGGCCGATAGACTGTTGTTGCGCGCAAGGCCGACGGCGCAGAAGGCTCGAAATTCGTCGCGGCGATTTCCATATCGAGGTTCCGGATGTTGTGCGTGCCTGGCGGCATGAGATGGGCAGTCGTGGCGGCGGTGATGCTGGCCGTCAGTCCGAGCTCGTACGCCCAGCAGAACCCAGCGCTCCCTGGAGTGCAGATGATCGAGCTCGATGGCCGAGCCGTGCGCGTCCAGACCATCGGACTTGAGGACCGCCGTCCAGGAGCACCGGTCATCGTCTTCGAGGCAGGCGCGAGCAATTCGCTGGAGATCTGGGACGGGCTCTTGCCCCGGGTCGCGTCGATGGCGCCGGTCGTCGCATACGACCGCGCGGGGTTAGGGCGCTCCGAGTGGGACGGCACGAATCCGACGCCGCGGCACGTTGCCGACCGACTTCGGCGCGTGTTGCAACAGATTGGCGCCGGCCCGCCGTTTGTGCTGGTCGGCTTCTCGTGGGGCGGCATGCTCGCGCGCTACTTCGCCGGTTACTACCCCGCCGACGTGGTCGGTCTCGTGCTTGTCGATCCAAGTCCGATGGTGACGGAGTCACTGGCCGACAACCTGTCGCCGTTCGAGAAGATCGGCGTTGGCCGCGCGGGCTTCGAGGCGTACTGGTCGAGCTTCTCTGCGCTGCTAGGGCAAGCGTCTCCGGCCGTACGCGCCGAGAATCAGGTACTCCGAGGGCTGCTGGAAATGGATCTGGCGGCTCGAGACCTTCGCCCTGTTCCTGCTGTGCCGATGGCCGTGGTCGTTGCCGCGAAGTACTTCGCGGTGCCGCTCACGGTCCCGTTCGATCTCCAGCAGCACTTTCAAGCCGACCTACGTTATCGACTGCGGGTTCTGAGCGAATGGGTCCTGGCATCGCCTCATGGCACCCTCATGGTGGCGAACAATACGACTCATACGATTCCTCGAGAGGATCCGGCTCTTATCGTGTCGGCCGTCCAACGGGTGCTCGGAGCCTTGCGATGAATCGGTTGGGAGCGCGTTCACGAAAGACGGCCTAACATGGACCAGACGCCGCGTCGGGCCGCTCTGGCGTCCCTCCCGGCGCTGGTCATCGCCGACCGTTAGTAACGATCAACGGCGCAGTCCATTGCCCTCGTGAGCCCAAAGTCCAATACCTTGATCGTGCCTTCCGCGCGCGCCGGCAACCTCACGTCGTCGAGCACCAGCGAACGCCGTTGCAGCGAAAAACACTTGGCGACTACTCGTTTAGCGACCGCTGGTGCACTGGCGACAGGTTTGCGCATGCTGCGAGCGGGAATCATTCGCTCCGAGAGAACATCGCTGTAACACCGGTGCGGGCGAGACACGAGGACACGATGCCGCCGGAGCACTTATGCCAGCGTAAGTTGTGAGCGGCTCTTAATCCGGATTCGGATGCTCTACGCTGTCGATAACGAGCACGTCCACTGGCCCCTGGGCGGCCTCGACTTTGAGACCAAGCTGTTCCTGCAACGCTGTGACGAGCGGCGGACCGTTCGGGTCGACCGGCGGAATACCAGGCGGCGGCGCCGACGTCGGCAGCCGGTCCGGCGTCCACCCCATGTTGAAATCGAACCGTTCCGTCAGACCCGTTTTGTCGACGACGAACCGCCCCAAATGGTTGGACAGATGGGCGGCGAGTTGCTGCATAGTCACGCCGGCGGCGATAGTGCGGGCAGGGCCACCCATCAGACGACATGGCGGCGGCTCGTTCGGCTGGCGCGGAGGTGGCGGGACGGCTCGACCACCTGCGAGCAGCGCGTCGCAGTCGACGCTGGACTTTTGGAGGCCCGGTCCGAGCCGTCCGTCCTTCCTCGCAACTACAAGCTCGAAGATCGCCATCTCGCGCGCCTCGCGGTGCGCTATCAGCTTGAATCGCTCTTCGAGGAGCGAGCGCAGCATCACAAGCGCTTCCTGGGGTGGACCACCTGGCGCAAATTGAAATTCCGCGCTCGCCTTCGCGTCAATGTTGTAGCGTTCGGAATCGATCCAATCCGGCCCACCGAGAATGCGTTCTGGTATCAGCGCTTGTATGTCGGCCATCCCGAACGCTGCGGCGATCAGGTCCTTTACTGTCATGTTCGTGACGACCAAACGACCGCCCGGCCGCGCACTGAAATTACGGCGTTCGTCCGACAGGTTGCGTTTGACCGACACAACCTCGAAGCTCGGCCGGCGTTGGGACGTCTGGACCTGCGCGCGAAGCCCAATCGGCCGTGACAGGCCTATCGCCAATCCCACCACGACGACGACAACCCCCGGAACAAACAGGACGTCAGCGCGTTTCATTGAAGGCTCCTGGTTTAGCGGTACCCGAACAGAGGTGGAAACACGAGAACCACCACCGCCGCCCAGACGGAAAACACGGGCAGGTACGCAATCTGCCAACGCTCGAGCATGGCAAACGAGCTCCGGTGACGTAGGAAGCGCGCGTACAGCCACGCCGACCACGTCAGGTTGGCGAGCAGGATGATGTTCTCGCCGAGAGCCGCCATCCGGTTGGGCGACAAGCCGAATTCAGAAATGCGAGCGGCGATCGCATAGAGCGCCACCCCGTCGACCACGAGCGCGCTGACCACGAGCGCCAGCTGTAGACCATCGAAGAAGTTGGGTGGGGCCTGCGGGTCGCGCGCGGACGCGGAGAACAGTACGAGTCCGACTACGACGGCCAGCAGAAGGTCGAAGCCGATAAGCACCTCCCGCTTGACGTTGATTGGGCTGCCGGTCCACACCATCGTCGCCAGAAAGAGGAGGAGCAGCATCGTGAATAGCGGTGTGAACACTCTGGTCAGCACCGGCGCCATGTTCTCGATGACGCTCTGCTTCGCCTCGACCAGCCAGGATGCGATGACGACAGCTCCCGCCGCCCCGCACGGGATCAGCCACCCTCCGACGAACCAGTCAGGTTTCACGTCGATGGCTCGGAACATCGTGAACGTAAATAAGATCACGACAAACCCGCCGAGCGCGATGAGTACGTAGTAAATCGCGAGTTCGCCGGAGAACCGGACGAAGTTCATGCGCCCGCCGTCGTGGAACCATCGCCCCCCGAGGTACGCGAACCCCACGATGAGCCAGAGAGCGATTGGCAAGTGGAGCACGGTCAGCACTTCGGTATCACTGCGGCTCGGAAACGGGAACACGTTGGCCAGGACAGCCCCCGCTGTGAACGCTAACGCCAACCAGAGACCGCGGACACGGTCAGACCGGCGTTTCCACATGAAGTAAACCGTGAGCAGCGGAAAGACAAAGAGGCTAGCGTTCCTCCCGTAGAAGAGGGGGAAATCTTCGTTCGTGTTGATCGCGTGGCCGAAGAGCGCCGGCACCTTGGTGGCGACCGCCGCGGCGGCGGCGAGGCTCAAGACGACGACGAGCTCGTCGCGTCTGGTGTTTGTCGGGACGTCAGTCTCCGGCGCGATGACCAGTTGCTTCCACAGCCTCTCGGAATGCGCGCGTGCGAACTCGCGCGACAGCGCGTCGAGGCTGCCCATGCGCTTGACCGCGACCAGGAACGCTTCATCCCCTGTCAGCCCCGCCTGGGTCAGCGCCACCAGCTGGTCGCGAAGATGTCCCTCGAGTTCCTCCACGTCGGGGCTGTGAAGGGCCTTCCGGCGGCACACGTATGCGCGCCACTCGGCGATTTGGTCTTCGAGCGGCTGATCGGCGAAGGTCGTCATACGGCGCACGCCTGCATCCAGATGCCGCGGAGTGTGCCGTCAACGGCCTTCCACTGTTGACGCTGGCTCGCGAGTTCCGCCCGGCCTTCCTTCGTGATCCGGTAGTACTTACGCCTACGGCCACCCTCGGACGCGTCCCACTTCGCCGCCACATAACCTTGGCGTTCGAGGCGATGGAGCACCGGATACAGCATGCCGTCCGTCCATTGCAGGTGCCCGCCGGACAACTCGGCTACGCGCTTGATGATTGCGTAGCCGTAACTATCGCCCTCGGCAAGGATGGCGAGTACGAGCGGGGTCGCGGAAGCTGCAACAAGGTCCTTGCCTACATCCATACGTAGGAGTCGTATACATTGCAGTTCTATGTATGTCAAATCCGGCCTCAATCGCTTTGATTGACCCGAGGGGAATGAGCAAGTCCTGGCAGGTACGACCGTACGATTGTCTTCAATGACCGCAATCGGTGCGATCGCGATACGTCCGTATCGTTTGTCCGACGTTCGCGCGGTATACGAAGCGGCGATGGAGTCGGTGCAACGGGTCGAACCGTTCATGCCTTGGTGCTATCCCGGCCTGACGGAAAGTGAGCAACGCGCGTGGATTGAAGCGCAGGTCACAGCGTTTCAGACGAGAACGGCGTTCGAGTTTGCGATTGTTGGCTATGCGGAGCGCTACTTGGGCGGATGTGGTCTCAATCAGTTCGATGTCCTGAATCGGCGGGCAAATTGGGGGTACTGGGTTCGCACGAGTGCGGCCCGGAAAGGCGTCGCGACTGCGGCAGTACGACTCCTCGTTTCATGGGCCTGGGAAAACACGGATCTGGCACGCTTAGAAGTCGTGGTTGCAACAACTAATCTTGCGAGCGTACGAACGGCTGAACGTGCGGGAGCGCAGCACGAAGGAATGCTGCGCCGCCGACTGCTATTGCGTGGTGTGATGTACGACGCCGAGATGCTGTCCTTCGTGCGAATGGATCGCTCGCGATAAACGCCGATTTGATGACCGATTGCCGCCAGACGTCACCGGAATCAGGCGAGGCCGAATGATGCGACTTGAATGCGGGCCTGTGCCGCGGCCTCCAATGTGTAGGTGGGCTTGACCTCTCGTATGACCGTCCGCAGAGAGACGTCGTTGCCAGGTTCGTAACCAGTGGGTATCTGCGGCGTCACGCCCGACGTAGAATCGATCATGACCTCGTCGCGCGCGACGCTTTCGGTCGCACTCGCCGCGCTGTTTATGCTGGGCGGAGCGCCGGTGCGGGCGCAGAGCCCAACCGACCTCGCTGGTTCCTGGGCGCTCAATCGTCAATTGAGTCAGTTCCCGCAAGAGCTCGGCTTCAGCGCCAGCTTCCTGCCGCCGCAACCGGAGCGGCCAACCGGCGCCGAGCGCAGCCGTCGCGTTCAGAGTGAAACGCAGGAGGACGCGACCCGAGTTCGCTTCCTCACCGACGAGGTGCGCCTGCCTCCCGATCGACTCACGATCGACGTCACCCCTGCGATCGTCACGATCACGCCCGACCCAGGCGCCCAAAGGGCCGTTCAGCCTGGCCGGCGCGACCAGGCGGTGAAGGTGGGTCCGATCACGGCGATCACGAATTCGTCGTGGGACGAGGGCCGGCTGACGATCGCGTATGAGGTCCAGAACAGCCGGCTGATCCGCTACACGTATTCGTTGGACCAGAACCGGACGTCGTTGGTCGTGGACGTCGAGTTCATCGAGGGCAGGGCAGTCGGGGATAGGGTGAGGCGTGTCTACGTGAGGGCGGCCTCGTCCGTCTCGCCTGCTGCCGTCGCTGCTGCGCAGCCCGCCGCTGCTCCGCCGGCGCCAACGTCGCCACCATCATCCACGCCATCATCCACGCCATCCCCCACAGGGATTGATCAACGGCCTGATGCCTCCCTCAAGGGCCTGACTCGACTTGGTGTTGTGGTCGAAGGCATCGGTCCGGATGCAGCCAAGTGTGGATTGAAAGAAGAAGCTGTCGAGGCGGCCGTCACGAAGCGGCTGACCGACGCGGGCCTGCGCATCATTCGGTACTCCGACGATGACACGTATCTGTACGTGAACATCAACACCGTGACCGCCTCGTCAGCCCTGTGTGTGTCCCGGTACGACGTGACGCTTTACTCGCACTCGGCGGCGAAACTCCCGCACACATCCTCACCGGTGCTGCTGCAGGCGGAGTTGCTGCACAAAGGCGGTCTCGCCGGCGGCTCCCCTGCGGCGCACGCCGACGGAGTATTGAAGAGCGTGCTCGAATACCTCGATCAGTTCACCACGCGCATCCGCGAGGCAAACAAGTAAGACAAGCCGGCGGCGACTCGGCTGTCGAACCGCCCAATTTTCGACACCTCCAATCACGCTTCGACAGTCCCTTGTCGTGGCAAGTAGCTGAAATCACAGTGGCTTGGCGCCGCGCGCCAGCGGGCATTCCGGTTGCTCCCGAAGCAGGCGGGCTCGATGACAACTGCCTGCAGCACAGACGACGGGGCACGCAATCGAGCGAGTCAATTCGAGATGAGCCGCCGCCGCAATGGCGTCGAAAGGAGACCCAAGATGTCAGCAACTACCGTCGCAACGACCCGGGCGCCACGAGAACCGCGTAACGGCGTGGACACGCCCAACTTGCTCGCCACCATCAACGCCGTCAAGGAAATGCCGGCGCTTGCCAAGTTCCAGTTCCGCGCCAGCAGCCGGTGGGTGAGTGGCACCTACAGCGAATCGCAGGTTGAATCGTTCTCGGGCGCGGGAGGCGAGCACCAGCATCAGACCACCTTCCGCTACGGTGCCGATCATCCAGCCGTGCTCGTCGGCCAGGATCGGGGTCCGACGCCGATCGAATTTCTCCTGCACGGGCTGGCTTCGTGCATCACGGCCGGCATCGGCAACATCGCCGCGGCCCGGGGAGTCACGTTGACGTCAGTGGAGTCGCAGGTGGAGGGTGATATCGATCTCAGAGGCATCCTCGGACTCTCCGACGAAGTTCGCAACGGCTACGAACGCATCCGCATCAACTTCACGATCGCCGGTGACGCGCCGCCGGAGAAGCTCCGCCAGATCGTCGAACAGTCGCGCGCGCGCTCGGCGGTCTTCGATGTGCTGACCAACGGCGTGCCGGTCGAAGTCACCGTCAACACTCGTTGAGGCGCATCGTGCCGCATACCACGACCATCGTTATCGGCGGGGGACAGGCAGGGCTCGCCATGAGCTACTGCCTGTCCGAGCTCGGTATCGAACACGCCGTGCTCGAGCGCGGGAAGGTCGCGCAGCGATGGCGCAGTCACAGCTGGGACTCTCTGCATTTGTTGACGCCGAACTGGATGACTCGGCTTCCCGGATTCCAGTACGACGGCAACGATCCGGACGGATTCATGTCGATCCCGGAGCTGATTGGTTTCTTCGAGCGATACGCGTCCTCGTCGGCGGCGCCAATCGTGACGGGAACGTCGGTGCAGAGCCTCGAGCGATCAGGGAATGGCTTCCGCGTTGTCACCAACTGCGGCGAGTGGTCCTCCTCCTCGGTGGTCGTGGCGACCGGATACTGTGACCTGCCTTTTGTTCCCGCGGCGAGCGGCAAAGTCGCGCCATCTATTTTGCAGATTGCAACTCCCGACTACCGACGCCCGGAACAGCTGCCAGCCGGGGGGGTTCTCGTCGTCGGCGCTTCGTCGAGTGGCGTGCAGATCGCGGACGAAATTCAACGTTCCGGGCGGCAGGTCACGCTCGCAGTGGGCCGCCACACGAGATTGCCGCGCAACTATCGTGGGCGCGACATCCTGTGGTGGCTGGACCAGCTCGGGGCGCTGAGCCAGGGAACCCACGGTGTTCGGGACATCGCGCGCTCACGCCGCCAACCGTCGTTACAACTGGTTGGGCGTTCGGATCACGCGTCCCTCGACCTGGCAGTACTGCACGAACGCGGTGTTCGACTGGTGGGCAGGATCCGCGACGTGGATGGCTCTCGCATCGGTCTCGGCGATGATCTCGTCGCCACGACGGCTGCGGCGGACATCAAGATGGCCGATGTGCTCGCACGCATCGATGAGTTCATTGTGCAAAGCGGCGTTGCTGCCGCACCGCGCCCACCCTTCAAGCCGACCTGGCCACTCGCTGGCAAGACGCCGGGCCATCTGGACCTGAACAGCGAGCGCATCACCACTGTGATTTGGGCGACGGGCTATCGACGCGCCTATCCGTGGCTGCGCGTGCCGGTGCTCGGTGGTGACGGTGAAATCATTCATACAGCGGGCATAACTCCAGAGCGCGGGCTCTACGTGCTCGGGATGAATTTTCAATGCCGGCGCAACTCCAGCTTCATCGACGGTGTCGGTCACGACGCGCGGGCACTAGCGGGGCATATCGCCAGGTCGCTGTGCCGCGCGCGGGTGGCGTGAGGGTAGGTACGTTATGAAGGTCGATGCCGTAATCGTCGGAGCCCGCTGCGCAGGCGCAGCGACCGCCCTGTTGCTCGCCCGCGCGGGCGCCCGCGTGATGCTTGTCGATAAAGGCGTGTACGGCTCTGACACGCTTTCGACCCATGCGCTGATGCGAGGCGCCGTTCTGCAGCTGCATCGCTGGGGACTTCTGCCCAGCATCGTGGCAGCAGGCACGCCGCCAGTCCGCTCCACCACATTCAGCTACCGCGAGCAGGATGTCACCGTACCGATTGAGCCGAGGTACGGTATCGGCGCGTTGTACGCACCGCGGCGAGCGCTACTCGACCGGGTCCTGGTTGACGCCGCTGTCCAGAGCGGAGCCGAGGTCCACTACCGTGTGCGTGTTGACGATGTGATTGCCGATGCGGACGGACGTGTGCGTGGAATCACTGCGACGTCAGGCGGCACACGCTGGAACATCGAAGCCGACATCGTCATCGGCGCCGACGGACTGCATTCAACGATCGCTCAGCGCGTTGCTGCCCCATGCATCGTCCAGGGACGGCACTCGACGGGGGTCCTTTACAGTTACTGGGAACAGCTTCCGGGCGACGAGTATTACTGGCGGTTCCGGACCCGGGCTAGTATCGGTGTCATTCCGACGAATGATGGCGCCGCATGTGTGTTCGCGTCGGTGCCGGCAGAACGATTTCGCACCGAGATTCGCGGCGACGTCGTGGCCGCATACCGCCGGTTGATACGCGATTCATCGGCGGTGTTCGATGCGCGGCTCGACGGTGCGCGCCGGGTCGAGCCCGTGAGAGGATTTGGCGGGCAGCTCGGCTTCATCAAACGCGGGTATGGACCTGGGTGGGCGCTCGTCGGCGATGCCGCGTACTTCAAGGATCCGCTCACCGCTCACGGCATCACCGACGCGTTGCGCGATGCGGAGCTGCTGGCGCGCGCAATCGCGCGAGGCACGAGCACAGCGCTTGCGGAGTACGACGTGACACGGCACGATCTCTCGCGCCGTCTGTTCGAGATCACTGACGAGATTGCGTCGTTTGCCTGGACCGACGAGGAAGTGCAGTCGCTGCATCGCGCGTTCAGCGGCGAAATGTCGCGGGAGGTGCGCGCGCTCGCCGCGCTGGAGCCATTCACATGTCGATCACTGTCGGCCAGCGAGCCTCACGTAGCCTGACGCTCACGGCCGAGCACGTCAATCAATTCGCGGAAATCTCCGGCGACCGCAACCCGCTGCATTTCGATGCCGCGTTCGCCGAGCGCACGAAGTTCGGCCGGCTGGTCGTGCAGGGCGGGCTCACCACCGGGCTGCTGCACGCGCTCGTCGCGATGGACATGCCGGGGCCCGGGACGGTGTTCCTGAGCCAGAACTGGAAGTTCACCGCTCCCGTGTACATTGGCGACACGATCACGGCCGAAGCCGAGGTCATTTCAGTTCATCCTTCGAAACCAGTGACGCAACTGCGCGTGCAGATCAGGCGTGACGACGGCACGACCGTGCTCGAGGGCGAGGCGTGGTGCTATACGTTCGGTGATTCGGATGCGTGACCGCGTTGTCAGATAACTCTCAACGTGATTGGTAACCGCGCACGGTTAACGGTGCCCACGCGATACGCGAGATGACCGGCGGCCGATACGGAGAAGCCTCCGCGCCTCGTTTCATCGTTCCCACTGGGTCCGCGACGCGAATGGGTTCCCCAGTCAGCTCCCTACGATCGACGTCGAGCGACTGGGCGATCAAGGTCGTCCCCCGCATGAAGGCGATCGAGCCTTTACCCAACACGTCCGCTCGGGCCTGCAGCCCCCGCACTCCAACCCTGTGCCAGATACACCCCCTGCTGTGTTTGAGGCACTCAACCGCTTCGGCTTGTCGCCGGCGAGCGACCCAGATAGATACCGGCCCTTTCCGGAATTCCCAGCACATAGAGCAGGAAATGG
>Ga0207689_10005264_pt1 | contig 11596 bp, 10 predicted proteins | sample KBSMisM52_FD_184312 | JGI IMG/M metagenome (GOLD analysis project Ga0207689, IMG submission 184312) | Miscanthus rhizosphere microbial communities from Kellogg Biological Station, Michigan, USA - KBS Miscanthus M5-2 (SPAdes) (version 2) | ecosystem: Host-associated > Plants > Roots >... | reverse complement strand
CGGAGCAAGTCCATTGGTCAATCACCCACAGGCGCGTTCCAACCGGATAAGAGTCTATCGCAGAGACTCTAGCCCTAGTAGGGGGATGTGAAATGCCAACTATTCCGCGGCGATCTTGGCGGCGTAAGCGGCGTCCCGCGCGCGCTTGTGACGCCGAAGTGAGTCGATCAGCGCGAAGTCGTCAGCGTAAACGCGCTCGATGCGGCGGCGATGGCGCGCGTTGAGAAACAGCAATGGCCGTGGTGTCGATGAAAGGCACGCGTGTATTTGCGGCCAGGACAATTAGAGCGGCCCGGTGTAAACATCGCCCGGCAAGCAGCTTCGACCCGGTTTGCAGTCTTCGGCGGGGTACTGATCCGTGTGCGGAAAATTCACGGCCATGGCGACATGGGCCCAGGTGGTTGCGTTTTCGCAGCCGCTGGTCCTGCCCGCCGCCACGGAAGGCAGTGAGGAGGACCGCAGCCTCACCTATCGGGTGATGAGCAGCCTGCCCGTGATCCTGTGGGACATTGTGGAGCAAAGGCGCCGCGTCGTGCCGATGCGCTGGGGCTTTCCCCATCCCCAGGACTGGCGCCGGCCCCAGCCCATCCACGCCCGCGCCGAAACCATCGACACCACCAAGGCTTTCGCCCAGGCCTTTGCCGACGGCCAACGCGGCATCGTGCTGATGAAGAACTTCAACGAGGCGCCCGACGTGGAAGGGCCCACCATCCAGCACACCATCACCCCGGACGTGGATGAGGTTCTGGCGGCGGCCTTCCTCTGGCGGCGCTTCCAGCAGCACGACATGCCCGCGCCGATGTTTGCCTGCGTGCTGGTGACGGTGCCGACCAACCCCTTGATCGCCACTCTGCCAACGGACCGCATGCCGGCCTTCCTGGCGCCGCAGGATTGGGAGATCTGGCTGGGCGAAAAACCGGCAAGCCTCGAACAGATCAAAGCCTGCCTCAAGACCGTGGAAGGCGCACGCTGGACGATGGCCAAGGAAGAGGCGCGGACCAAACGTGCCAAGCCCACCGCGTCCGACCCGACAGGATTATTCTAGCATTTCGTTTCCCTGCGCCTGGCATGCGGAGTCGGGGCATGAAAAGTCCAGCCCGCGATTTCCTTGTCGGCTTTCCAGTTCTTCCAGCGGCACGGGCGTTTTAATCCCGCCGGCAATCATTTGCCTCCGCCAGTCTGCAATCGATTGTTCCAGGTTGAACATGAAAATTATTTCGCGTGCTGAGAAATCTGCGCTGCCGCGACGACGGCATAGACAACCAGAAAGAAAATGAGGATCAGCGCCGCCGCGTTTAATGCAAAGTCCCGCGAGACTTATTGCTTGGCTGCCGCTGCGAGGGCCGCGGTGGCCTTCTTATCGTCCAACTCGCCATTGAAGTGGCGGGTGATGACGTCGTACATGGAGTTCTTGATCGAGGCGGGAACGGCATGACCATGCGCCATGGAGCCGACCAGGGTGTTCTTCTGGTTCGCCTCGGCCAGGTCCTTCATGCCTTTCTTGCCACAGGCATCGAAAGCGGTGTCCGGTACATCGGTCCGCGCTGGCACCGAACCTTTCACCACGTTGAATGCCGATTGGAAGCTTGGCTGCATGATGTCCGAGGCCAGCAGTTTCTGCGCCGCACCCTTGTCGGCCGACACCTTGAACATGACGAACTGGTCGGAGTTGAATGACACCATCCCCTGCGAGCCCGGCGTGCGGAAGCACAGGAAGTCCTTGCCCGGTACCTTCTTTGCATTAAGGAATTCGCCCTTGGCCCAGTCGCCCATCATCTGAAAACCGGCCTTGCCGCTGATCACCATGCCGGAGGCGACGTTCCAGTCACGCCCGGAGAAGTCCTTGTCCACCAGCTTGCGCACCTGAGACATGCGCTGGAACACTTTCTCCGTGGTCGCAGAGTTGAGCGCCTTGGGATCGAGTTCGATGAAGGCCGCGCGGTAGTAATCGATGCCTCCGGTCGACAGCGCCACACCGTCGAAGATCGTGGCGTCCTGCCAGGGCTGACCACCGTGCGCGATACCGATGAAGCCGGCCTTCTGCACCTTCTCGGCGGCGGCGATGAACTCGTCCCAGGTCTTGGGTTCGGTCGTCACACCGGCCTTGGCGAGCACTTCCTTGTTGGCCCACACCCAGTTGGTCGAGTGGACGTTGACCGGCGAGGCGATCCACTTGCCGTTGTACTTGGAGAACTTCTGCAGCGCGTTTGGCACGACCTTGTCCCAGCCTTCCTTGGCGGCCACGTCATTCAGGTCGGCCACGACGCCCTGCTTGCCCCAGTCGAGGATGTCGAAGCCCAGCATCTGCACGGCGGTGGGCGGATTGCCCGCGGTGACGCGCGCGCGCAGCGCCGTCATCGCCTGCTCACCGCCACCGCCGGCAACCGGCATGTCGTTCCACTTGACGCCCTGCTTCTCCAGATTAGCCTTGAGCACGTTGAGTGCCGCGGCCTCGCCGCCGGACGTCCACCAGTGCAACACCTCCACCGATTCTTCGGCGGTGGCGTACCCGTTCATGGCCAGTCCGAATCCAGCCACGGCCACCGTGGTTATGATCTTCTTGTACATAGTCTCCTCCTGCGATACGAACTGCCCGCCTCCGGCCGGACAGGTGCCGTCTTACCAAAATCGTTGTCGCCGCCGCGGGCCCGCTACCTGCCCCGGTAGTGGGCAGTGCGCTTCTGCGCAAAGCTCAATTTGCCCTCGCGCGCATCCTCCGTGCTCGCCGCCAATCCACCCGCGAGCGCTTCCAACGCCGCGGCCAGGCCTTCACCGCTGCCCGCGTCGACGATCTGTTTGGCGAGCTGTACCGATACCGGCGCGAGCCGGCAGATGTCGGCAGCGATCGCCCGTGCCATGCCAACGGGATCGGCGCTGGGCGGCTCGGCGAGAAGCCCGACGCGGTACGCCTCGTCGGCGTCGATGCGACGTCCGGTCAGCACGAGGTACTTGATGCGGTTCACGCCGATCAGCTTGGCGAGACGCTGCGTCCCGGACCAGCCGGGAACGGTGCCAATCGAGGCCTCCGGCAGCCCGAATGTTGCTGCAGTCGTCGCCACGCGAATGTCGGCAGCCGCCGCGAGTTCCAGTCCGCCGCCGAGCGCATGCCCGTTGATCGCGGCGATGACCGGGACGCGCAAACGCGCCCACAATTCGAACACCTGATGGCCCCGCTTGATCCAGGCACGCCACATGTCGAGCGGATCGAGTGGTGACCACGCCGTGATGTCGGCGCCGACGCAGAACGCGCGCTCACCCGCGCCGGTGAGGATCGCACAGCGCAGCGAGGTATCCGCATCGATCTGCGCCGCGATCCGCGCGAGCTCATCGAGCATCTGAGGCGTCAGCACGTTGAGTTTCTCCGGGCGGTCGAGCGTGACCGTCGCCACCGCGCCGTCCACAACCACGTGAACCAGTTCGCGCTCAGACATAAGCCTTCTCCGGCAGGAGCATCTTGAGCGGGGCATCGCGGAACAATCTCTCGTCCATCGTCTTCAGGTCGCGCACCACATGCAGCGGGAATTCGGCTTGCCCGAGCACGTCGCGCTGCAAGTCTACGCCGGGCGCAATCTCGCGCACCACCAATCCATCTGTGGTCAGGTCGACCACGCAGCGCTCGGTGACATAGGTCACACGCTGGCCCCGCCGCATGCCCATCCTCCCGCTAAAGGTGACCTGCTCGATGTCGTTGACGAACTTGCGCGTGCGGCCTTCCTGCAGAATGTTCAGTCTGCCCTCGCGCGCATCGAGCTTGGCACCCGCTGTAAAGAATCCGGAGTAGACCAGTCGCGGCGCGTGAGTCGTGATGTCGACAAAACCACCGCAGCCGGCGGTGAGATAGGGCTTCCCGGCCAGCTTCGACACATTGACACTGCCCTCCCGGTCCACCTGCAGGAACGAGAGCAGCGCGACGTCGAAGCCGCCGCCTTGGAAGAAAGTGAACTGACTAGGCGAGGGCACGATCGCATCCGCGTTCGCTGCGCAGCCGAAGGCAAAGCCAAGCAACGGCACTCCGCCCACCGCTCCCTGCTCGATGGCCCAGGTGACGCTGCCATGCAGGCCCTCCTCGATCAGCACGCGCGGCACGTTCGCGGAGATACCGAACCCGAGCACCGCGGTCTGACCCTGCGCGAGCTCCAACGCTGCGCGCCGCGCGATCACCTTCTCCGGACTCCATGCAGGCAGCTCGAAGCTGTCGTCGGGACGCAGGACTTCGCCGCTGATAGCCGGATCGTAGGGGGTCTGAGTAGTCTGCTGCTGGTCCGGCGCCACCACCACGAAGTCGACCAGCGCGCCCGGCACGTGCACGTCGTGCGGCCGAAGCGAACCTGCACGCACCACGCGCTTGACCTGAGCGATGACGATGCCGCTGTTGTTGCGCGCCGCCAGCGCTTGGTCGTATGCGCCCAGCAGCGCGCCCTCGTGCTCGTAGGAGAGGTTGCCGCGCTCGTCGGCGCTGGTCGCGCGCAAGATCGTCACGCGCGGAGCGATGGCCGGATAGAACAGCCATTCCTCGTCGTTGAAGGAGACCTTGCGAACAAACGGCTCGGACCGCGCGCGTGCGTTCATCGCCCCGCCCTGGCGATCGGGATCGACATAGGTATCCAGGCCCACTTTGGTCAGCACCCCTGGACGCTTCGCCGCCGCGTCGCGATGCATGTCGAACATCACTCCGCTGGGGAGATTCCACGCCGCAATTGCGTCCTCGGTGATCAGACGCCAGATCTGTGGCATCGGCAGCGAGGACGGTCCGCTCGGGTAGGAGCCGGCCAGCACCTTCTTCAACATGCCCGGCTGTGCGAGGTGATCGATACCGCGGATCCCGTACATGTCGCCCGCAGCGATCGGGTGCAACGTGGTCAGGCCGCGCGGATGCCCCTCGGTTGCGAAGCGCGCGCCGAGCGCCTCCAGCATTTTGTCCGGGCAACCCAATCCGCTCGATGAGCTGACGCTGACGATGTCGCCATCGCGAACCAACTGCGCGGCTTGCTCGGGAGAAATCAACTTCTGCATGATCCGGGTGCCGCTACTGATAGCGAACCGTCGCGTGCCGGCTCGTGTTGCAGGCCTCGAGCACCGCCAGCGCAGTGGCCAGCGAGCGCACGCCGTCTTCCCCGGTCGCGGCCGGGACGCCCCGTCCGTTGATCGCGTCGACGAACGCCCGCAGGCCCCGCGCGTAGAGGTTCTCGTGCTCGAGGGCCAGGGTGGTCTCGCCGTCGGCGCGACGCAGGATCACCTCGCCGACTGGTCGCTGCGTCATTACATTGCGGCCAAGGATCGATCCTTGGGTCCCGTGCACCTCCAGGCCTGTGGGTGCGTGTGCGACGGTGAATGCATCGTGCAGTTGCGCGAGCACACCATTGTCGAAGCGCAGCACCGCCATCACTCCGTCCTCGAGGCCGGCTTGCGCCATGCCGGCGCGCTGGATCATGCCAGTGGCTTCCAATGGCTCGGCTCCGAGTACGAAGCGGAGCGTATCGGCATCGTGCACCGTGATGTCGAGCACGACGCCGGCTCCAGTGTCGGGCTGATTGAGGCGCCAACCCTGCAAGTGCGCCGGGAGATACACAGCGTGAAACACGCGAGCGAACAGCGGCTGACCGATCGAACCGGATTCGACGAGCTCTCGGATCTTCCGGTGCGTTGCGGCGTTGCGCAGGTGATGATTGGTGGCCATCACCACCCCCGCAACCGCGCACGCCTTCACCATTTCACGCGCGCTCGCGAGGTCGAGCGCTAGTGGTTTCTCGCACAGCACATGCTTGCCGGCAGCGGCGGCGGCGAGCACCTGGGATTTGTGCAGCTCGTTGGTGGTGGAGATATAGACGGCGTGAATGTTGGAGTCGGCGAGCAGCGCGCCCATCTCGGTATAGCTGGCGGCGATTGCGTGCTCGGCGGCGAACTTCCGGCCGCGCTCCGGACTCGCGCTCATCACCGCAACGACTTCATTGCCCGGCTGGGCGCGGATGGCATCGATCATCCACTCCTTGGCGATCGTACTCGCACCGACCAGCCCCCACCCCACCCCTCCCGACATCTCGCTTCCTCGCGTTGCAGGCCTGATGCCGTGTGCGTGCATCGTCGGCCATTTTGTGCGTCGCGGCGTCCCAGATGTATCTATTGGAACGTTCCAATTTTTGCGCTAATATGCCGTGGGCCAGCTGCCATGTCAACTTGCCGATGAAGAACAGCGCGTTCTCAACTCCGACTCGCACGTCCGTCACCATTACCGACGTCGCCGCTGCCGCCAACGTGTCGAAATCTACTGTCTCCCTGGTCCTGCAAGGGAGCCCGCTGGTTGCACGCGACACCGCACAGCGCGTGCGACAGGTTGCGGAGTCGCTCGGCTACGTCTACAACCGGCGTGCCGCCGACCTGCGCCGCCAGGTCACCAACGTTGTAGGCATCGTGATCAACGATCTCGCCAACCCCTTCTTCGCCGAGCTGCTGGTAGGCATGCAGCGCCGGCTGGATGAAGCCGGCTTCGTTAGCCTGATGTCGCACACCGACGAGCGACTCGATACGCAGGAGCGCGTGCTCAACTCGATGCGCGAGCACAATGCCGCCGGCCTCATTCTCTGCCCCGTTTTCGGTACGCCCGAGAGCTTGCTCGAGTCCATTCGGGCCTCCGGCATGCCGCTCGTGCTGACCGTTCGTCCGCAGAAAAGCAGAAAGTTCGACTTCGTCGGCATCAACCACGAGCAAGGCACGCGCGCGGCGACTAATCACCTGATCGAATGCGGTCACCGCCGCATTGCGTTCATGGGCCGGGCCGGCGCGGGACTGGTGTACGACAAGAGGCGTCGAGGATACGAACGCGCCATGCAGGAGCATGGACGCCCCATCGCGGCGGACTGGCTGGTAGATGCACCGCTCAGCCGGGAGGGTGGGCGCGAGGGCATCCGTCACATTCTGGCGATGCAACCGCGGCCGAGCGCCGTAGTCTGCTACAACGACGTCGTGGCGTTCGGCGCGATGAGTGAACTGGGCGAGCATGGTCTGCTTGCCGGACACGATCTTGCCATCACCGGCTTCGACGGCGTCATCGCGGCTGCCCACTCCAACCCACCATTGACCACGGTCGATACGCGCCCCGGCGAGCTGGGTGCACTGGCCGCAAGCGCTTTACTGGAGCGCCTGGCAGATCCCGGTGTACCGCCGATCCGGCGCATCAGCCTGCCGACACTGGTAGTCAGACAATCATCCGGATCGGCATAACGTGTGGGCCTGCCAAGCAACGTACGATCGACATGCTATTCGAGGCGGGCCGTTGGCCCTGACACTATGAATGACTACACCGAAGCGCTCGCCGCGATGCTGCTCGAGGAAGAGGAGCTGCAATTCAGGGCGTTCACCAACGACACCGCGCTGCGGCTGGGCTTGCTGTTCACCGATGTCGCCAGGCGCCAAGGGAAATCTATCACCATCGACATCGCCCGCAACGGGCAGATGCTGTTCCACCATGCCCTGCACGGTACTTCCGCCGACAACGACGCGTGGATCGAGCGCAAGAAGCGGGTGGTCGACCGCTACGGCCACAGCTCCTTCTACATCGGAACGCTGTATGCGTCGCAGGGTGTGACATTCGAACAGAAAAGCCGGCTGGACCCCGACCGCTACGCTGCGGCAGGAGGCTGCTTCCCGGTGATCGTGCGCAATGTCGGGCCGGTGGGGACCGTCTCGGTGTCGGGGCTTGCGCAGGCCGAGGATCACGCTCTGGTGGTACGCGTGCTTCGTCAGTTTCTCGCTGACGGCGGAGATCAGTCAACGGACGACCATCGCGGCATTTAGAGCTCTCCGTCACGTTCGGTGAACAGCGGCCTGTGCGAAAGGCCGGAGACGACCACGGCTCCACCGCTACGTAACCTGATCACGCGGATCGTTGGACCTCTGCCCCATCAGTCCGTCCGATGCGACGCGATACTTCTGAAGCGCAACGCATCAATGCTTTGGCGACAACCCCCTCCCACTCGCTATCGAACGTAGCGGACGGCCCCATCACCAATATACCCAGGACTATATGACCAGCTGAGTCGAAAACCGGCGCGCACAGGGCGTCGATTCCCGGAATGGGCTGCCCCCGCGTGCGCGACAGGCCATGTTTGCGAGTCTCCGCGAGAAAGGTCTCGAAAGTTTTCTTGGTGAGTGGCGTACTTTGAGCGGTGCCATGGCCGAAGCGCGTGAGGTCGTCTAAGAGGAGACGCTCCACGACTTTGGGGGGCATGTACGCGGCGAACAATCTCCCGGTTGCAGTGTTCGCAAGTGACATCACCGTTCCCGTGCGCAAGTTGACATGCAAAGGCTGGATCGGCTCCTCGAGTCGCACGATGGTCGGGCCGAGGTTTCCCCACACCGCGATAGCCACGCTCTGACCGGTTTCGCGAGCAAGTTCTTCGATGACTTGCGATGCCTCCTTTACCGGATCCATGCGCTGCAATCTGGTCAACCCTAACTGAAGTGCGAGCGGGCCGAGCTCATAGTGCCCGGCTTCGGTCTGAGTGACGAACCCAACCTTGAGAAAGCTCACCATATAAGGATGCGCTTTCCCCGCTGTCATACCTGCCGACTTTGCCAGATCCTTAAGTGCGACAGGGCGCACCTGCCTCGCCAATTGCAGCAACAGGCCACTCCCAATCTCGATCGATTGGATACCGCGCCGACTCTTTTCCGTGGGAGCAATCACCAGCCCAAACTCCACAAGTGTGTTCATGATGTGCTTCCGATTGATTATACATAAATAGTTACTAAATCAGATCATCTGATACTATCAGATGTATTGACAATAGTCAGACACTGAGTAAACTGACCGGAAAGCAATTGGGGGAGACCAGCTCATGGCACAGGAAGAGATCACCGTCGACGTGCTCATCGTCGGAACCGGTGCGTCCGGCATGGCGACCGCGGTGACGGCCGCAGCGCAGGGACTCGACGTGCTGGTCGTTGAGAAGGAGCCTCGCTTCGGCGGCACGACTGCGCGGTCGGGCGGCTGGCTTTGGATTCCGGGCACTCGGCTCGCCACCGAGCAGGGTATCAAAGAGCCCCCGGGCGCAGCGAAGGCTTATCTCAAGCACGAGACCACGACGCACTTTAGTGAAAAGCGCGTGGACGTGTTTCTCGAGAACGGACCCAAGGCAATCGATTTCTTCACCAAGAACACCTGTGTGCAGTTCGACATGCCGCCGATCTTTCCCGACTACCACGCTGAGATCCCGGGTGGGCAACCCGGCGGACGGTCGATGGTCACGCGGCCGTTCGATGGCCGAGAGCTCGGTGTACGCGTTAAACAGCTTGCGCCGCCGCTGCCAGAGCTCACGGTGTTCGGAATGATGCTGGGTTCCGGTCCCGAGATCAGACATTTCATGCGCGCGTTCAGGTCGCTCACCTCGTTTATCTACGTGACCAAGCGACTAACCAAGCATTTTCTCGACGTGCTCAAACATGGTCGTGGCATGACTCTCACCAACGGCAACGCGCTGGCCGGTCGCTTGGCGAAGGCTGCGATGGATCTCGACATTCCGGTGTGGCTTTCCTCCCCCGTGAAGAGCTTGGTTACGGAGCACAGCGGCGTGTCGGGTGCGGTGATCGAGCACGAGGGCAAGCCGGTATTGATCAGGGCGAAGCAAGGGGTTGTGCTTGCGTGCGGCGGTTTTCCTCACGACATCGAGCGCAGAAAACAGTTGTTTCCTCATGCACCGACTGGCAAAGAACACTACTCCCCGTCACCCGCAGCGAACACCGGTGACGGCTTGCGATTAGCGGAGGCTGTAGGTGGGCGCGTCGACGGCACAATTCCTCATGCAGCGGCCTGGGTGCCCGCATCGATCACCACGCGACCGGACGGATCGAAGGGTGTGATGCCGCATTTCATCGACCGCGCGAAACCTGGTGTCATCGCCGTGACGCCGAAGGGCAGGCGCTTCACCAATGAAGGCAATTCATACCACGACTTCGTACAGGCGATGGTAAAGGCTTGTGAAGGCGAGGCCGAGGTCTCTGCTTGGTTGCTGTGTGATCACACGGCACTGCGCAAATACGGACTGGGCTGCGTTGCTCCCTTCCCATTGCCAATTGGGCGCCACCTGCGCAGTGGCTACCTGAAACGCGGCGCGACGCTGGCAGAACTGGCGGGAAAGCTCGACATCGCACCCGCCACGCTGGAGGCGACGGTCGCCGAGTTCAACGCCCACGCAAGGTCCGGCGACGACCCTGCATTCGGCAAAGGCAGCAAAGCCTACAACCGCTATCAAGGCGATGCGAGCGTCACGCCGAACCCTTGCGTTGCCCCCCTTGAGCACGCACCGTACTACGCAATCAGGCTCGTGATCGGCGACATCGGCACGTTCGCGGGTCTCGTCACTGACGAGACTACGCGCGTACTCGATGCGTCAGACAAACCAATAAAGGGCCTCTACGCAGTCGGCAATGACGCGGCGAGTGTCATGGGCGGCAACTACCCGGGCGCAGGCATCACACTAGGTCCGGCACTGACCTTCGGTTATGTCGCAGCTATGCATCTGGCAAAGGCGGCGTCGACCGCGCAGGTTACTGTGCAAATTGAACAGGGTGAGCCGGTCGCAATCCACCGGCGCGCATAGAACCTAGCGCACAACCGACACAAGGAATGGCATGACATTTTCGAACTCTATAGCGCCGCACCTGTTGGAAGGTCGTCTGGCACTGATCACAGGCGCCGGCCAGGGTAACGGGCGTACGCTGGCGCTGGGCGTTGCGCAAGCAGGGGCGCGTGTCATCGCGACCGACTTGAACGAACGCGCAGTCGAAGAGACGGCGAAGCTGATCCGATCGGAGGGAGGTGAGGCGTGGTCGTTCGCGCTCGACGTGACCATGCCTGGAGCCTGCGTGGCTCTTGCCAAGCGAGTTGAAAAGGAAATCGGCAAGGTCGACCTCCTGGTCAACAACGCGGGCATTATCATTCGTGAAAGCATGTCGAGCCCGAGCGCGGCTGCAAATTGGAGGAAGACGCTCGACGTCAATCTGAATGGGACGTTCAATGTCACGCTCGCTTGGCTGGCCGCGATCAAAGAGACCAAAGGTTCGATCATCAATATCGCTTCGATCGCAGCATATGCAGGACAGGGCACAAGCCTCGGCTACGCACCCTCCAAGGGCGCGATCAAGATGTTCACCCAATCGCTTGCGCAGGAGCTCGCACCCAGCGGAGTCCGTGTCAATGCGCTGGCACCCGGCGTCATCGAGACACCAATGACCGAGGCAACCCGACAGAATCCAGCGCGGCTGCAAGCTTTCATGACCCGCATTCCTATGGGGCGCTTGGGCCAGACGGAAGACCTCGTCGGACCGGTGATCTTTCTCGCGAGCGACATGTCGCGCTACGTCACCGGTGTCACGCTGCCGGTCGACGGCGGCTTTCTCGCAGTCTGATCGTACACGCTGCATCAGCATCTCCTCATAAAGGAATTGCCCATGAATCAAGCAAAAAAGTTCGCCAGCCAGGCCGACCTGGAAGAGAAGAAGATCACCTTCAGTCAGATCTCCGAACACGCCTGGGCATACACCGCCGAAGGCGACCCCAACACGGGCATCATCATCGGTGACGACTGCGTTCTGGTCGCCG
>Ga0207689_10005263_pt1 | contig 11600 bp, 10 predicted proteins | sample KBSMisM52_FD_184312 | JGI IMG/M metagenome (GOLD analysis project Ga0207689, IMG submission 184312) | Miscanthus rhizosphere microbial communities from Kellogg Biological Station, Michigan, USA - KBS Miscanthus M5-2 (SPAdes) (version 2) | ecosystem: Host-associated > Plants > Roots >... | reverse complement strand
GCTGCATGCAGGCCGTGCTCGGCTTCCTGGGCTGCTGAGCCCGCCAGAAACCCGGCTCAGCCAGAAATCCAGCTCAGCTGGACAGCCCCAGCTCCGCGGCGGCCAGCTCGATGTCGGACCGGTAGGCCAGCAGTACCGGCAGCGACCCGGCGGCCAGGCCGGCGTCCAGGTCCTGCACGCCGAGGGCGAGCAACGTCCTGGCCCACTCCAGGGTCTGCGTCACCGATGGACTCTGCCGCAGGTCCAGCCGCCGAAGCGAGCCGACGAACGCGGCGATCTGCCCGGCCAGATGCTCGGGAATGCCCGGAACCCGGGTCCGGACGATCTCCCGCTCCCGCTCGGCCGGCGGGTAGTCCAGGTGCAGGTACAGGCACCGGCGCCGCAGCGCCTCGGACAGGTCGCGCGCTCCGTTCGAGGTCAGGAAGACCGCGGGCACCTGCCGGCCGGCGACCGTGCCGAGCTCGGGAATCGAGACCTGGTAGTCGGAGAGCACCTCGAGCAGCAGCGCCTCGGTCTCGACGTCGAGCCGGTCCACCTCGTCGATCAGCAGCACCACCGGCTCGGCCGCCCTGATGGCCGCCAGCAGCGGCCTGGTCAGCAGGAACTCCTCGGTGAAGACGCCCGCCTCGGGCGGTCCTCCGGCCCGGCTCACCCGGTCGGCCAGCAGCCGGAGCAGCTGCTTGGAGTGGTTCCATTCGTACAGCGCCCTGGCCTCGTCGAGGCCCTCGTAGCACTGCAGCCTGATCAGCCTGCTGCCGGTCGCGGCCGCCGCGCTGGTGGCCAGCGTGGTCTTGCCCGTCCCGGCCGGCCCTTCGACCAGGACCGGCTTGCCCAGCTGCCCGGCCAGCCGCAGCACCGAGCAGGCGTGCTCACCGGCGAGATAGCCCACACCGCTCAGCAGCCCCGCGACCTCGGCCGCCGAAACCGGCGTCCAGGCGCGCGCGCCGGCCGCCTGGACACCCTCGGTCATGCTGGCTCCCGCGACACGGTGGCCCCCGGCCAGGACCGTTCGGTCCCAACTCTATGGTTCCGAACGGGCCGTGGAAAACCCTCGTCACCCGCAGCGTGCCCGCCTATCCCGGGGCCGGCGGCTTCACGGGTTAGCCTGGTGATGATGGTGGCGGTGCGCGTCGCGGCCGCGGTGGTGGCCGCCTCCGTTCCGCTGACCCAGAAAGGCCGGGCCATGCTCGCCGCCATAGAAGGCATGATCGCCGAGCTGCGCCAGATCGGCGTCCCGGTCTCGCTCGCCGAGCGGATCGACGCGGTGCACAGCCTGCGGCACCTGCCGGTCGGTGACCGCGCCACGGTGAAGGCCGCGCTGCGCGCGGTCCTGGTGAAGACGCACGACCATGAGCTCGCCTTCGACGCCGTCTTCGACCTGTACTTCACCCCCCAGCCCGCGCCGGTCGCGCCCGGCCCGGGTAACTCCGGGGCGGCGGAGCCCGGCCAGGACGGCCAAGGGGGCGAGGGCGGGCTGAGCGGCCAGAACGGCCACGGCGGCGGGGGAGGCCTCGGCTCCCTGGACGACGCGGCCCTGACCGAGCTGCTGCTGACCGCCCTGCGCGAGGGCAACGAGGTCATGATGCGCGCCCTCGCGGGCATGTTCGTGGACCGGCACGCCGGGATCGAGCCGGGCCGCCCGGTGGCCGGCACCTACTACGTGTTCCGCACGCTGCGGGCCGTCGACCCGGACCGGCTGCTGGCGCGGCTGGCCGAGCCCGGGGACCAGGCCCCCGGACCCGCCGCCGACCCGCTGGCGCGGCGGCTGGAGCTCGAGGGCTACGAGGCCCAGCTGGCCAAGTTCCGCCAGATGGTCGAGGCGCAGGTCCGGCGGCACCTGGTCGATGACCGCGGCGCCGCGGCCGTGGCCCGCACCCTGCGCCGGCCGCTGCCGGAGGACGTGGACTTCCTGACCTCCTCCCGCGACCAGATCGCCGACATGCGCGCCGTGCTCGACCCGCTCACCCGCAGGCTGGCGACTCGGCTGGCGGCCAAGCGCCGCCACAAGCGGCGCGGCGCGCTGGACTTCCGGCGGACCGTGCGCCGCTCGCTGAGCACCGGGGGAGTGCCGGTCCGCCCGGCGTTCCGCAAGCCGCACCCGGCCAAGCCCGAGCTGTTCGTGCTGGCCGACATCTCCGGCTCGGTGGCCACCTTCGCGGCCTTCACCCTGCAGCTCATGTACGCGCTGCGATCGCAGTTCTCCCGGGTCCGCAGCTTCGTGTTCGTGGACGGCGTGGACGAGGTGACCGACGTGCTGCAGCAGGCGCCCGACGTGGTCGAGGCGGCCCGGTACATCAACGCCGCGGGCAGCGGCGTCTGGCTGGACGGCCGGTCCGACTACGGCCACGCGCTGACCACCTTCTGGGACGCCTGGGGCGAGCAGGTGCGCAGGCGCACCACCGTGATCGTGCTCGGCGACGCCCGCACCAACTACCACGACCCCTGCGAGGGCGCGCTCAAGGGCGTCAGCCAGCGCGCAGGCCACGTCTTCTGGCTGAACCCCGAACCCACCTCCGCCTGGAACAGCGGCGACTCGGTGATCGCCCGCTACCAGCCGTTCTGCGACGCGGTCTACGAGTGCCGCAACCTGCGCCAGCTCAGAGCCTTCGTCGAAGACCTCGACTAGCGCGTTTGCCGTCAGCCCTAGCCGGCGACCGCGTCGAGGAGCATCTTCGCGGCCGCCGTCGCCCCGTCGGCGCGGATCGTGCCGGCCACGGCGGTCGCTCGTGCGCGCGTCTCGGGCGTCAGGACCGTCCCCAATGCGGCCGACAGGGACTCGGCGGTCGGAACCGGACCGTCGTGGGCCACGCCGATGCCCTCCTCGGCCACCCGGGCGGCCCAGTAGAGCTGGTCCGCCACCTGCGGCACGACCACCTGGGGCGCGCCGGCCCGGGCGGTCGTCGTGGTCGTGCCCGCGCCGCCGTGGTGCACCACGGCGGCCACCCGGCGGAACAGCGCCTGCTGGTTGACCTCGCCGACGGCGAGACAGTCGTCCTGATCGTCGATCAGGGTGAGGTCGGCCCAGCCGGTCCCGAGCAGGACGCGGCGGCCCTGGGCCCGGACCGCCTCGACGACGGCCCGGGCGACCTCCTCCGCCTGGCGCATGGGCATGCTGCCGAAGCTCACGTACACCGGTGGCGCGCCGGCGTCCAGGAACGCCTCCAGCTCTTCCGGGAGCGGGCGTTCGTCCGGCAGGATCCACGCCCCGGTCTGCACCACGTTGAAGTCGGCCGGCTCCGGCCAGGGGGCCAGGGTCGGGTCCGCCGCCAGCCACGGGTGGTCGGTGGAAACGTAGTCGCGGACGTTGTCCACCGCGGGCAGGCCGAGCGACGCCCGGTAGGCGTTGACCGGCGCGCCGAACACCGCGTTCATGCCCTGCGCGTGCAGGTCCCACAGCACCCGGTTGTCGGTCACGTCGGGCGGGACCGGCTGGCCGTGCAGGTTCAGCGGCGGGAAGTGGGGCGACGGCAGGTAGCACGGGGCGTAGGCCGCGTACATGTAGCGGATGCCACGTTTCTCGCTCACCGCCTGCGCGCCGGCCGCGGCCGTGGTCAGGCCGGCGGCCACGAGCACGTCACATCCCTCGGCCGCCCCGGCGACCGCGTCGGCCTGCCCGGCGATCACCCCGGCCGCCAGGTCCGCCGCCGACGGTGGCGTCTTGGAGGTGAACACCTGGCGCACCATCTCGCGCACCGACTGGCCGGCCGGCACCAGCGGCACGCCGACGCGGGCCAGCAGGTCCGCGAAGTCCGGCGGCGCGCACACCCGCACCTCCGCGCCGAGTGCCCGCAGCGCCCCCGCGAATCCCACCATCGGCTCGACGTCTCCGCGTGACCCGTACGTTGACAACAACACACGCACTTGCCGTCCCCCATTTCCAAAGATTCTGGGTCCAGCCTGCGATTATGCGGCACGACCCGGGTCTTGCGGCAAGCCCCCCACCGTGCTATAGATTGAAAGTGGAGAGGACTGGGGCCTCTCCTTTTTTGTTGGGACGATAACGCCTGCCGGCTCGCTGCGCAGCCCTCACCTGCCTCGCAGGCTCCGCCGGCCACTGTCGTCTACGGGCGGTACGGGGGTTGTGTGCCTCTGCCCCCCTCTTGCGGGGGTTGTATGCCCCAGCCCCCGGAGCAGGCCGCAGGGGGCGGGCGGATCATTGCGCGATCCTCAGTCGGCCGGCATCGCGCTGACCGCGTCCCTGATGTAGCGCCTGATGGCCAGGTCCTCGATCCGGTCGAGCCTGCGTATCAGGTCGCGGAGTTCGGCCAGGAACGCGGCCCGCCGGGCGGCCAGATCATCGCCCTCGAGCAGCCCTCGGTTCCTGGCCAGCTGCAAGGCCGTCTGGAACAGCAACGCCGAAACCGATTCCGAACTGCGCAGCCGGTGCTGGGCCACGTACTGCCGCCCGAGCCCGAGCGCCTCGCGGACCACGTCGGAATCGGCCGTCACCGGCCCGGAATCATGCACGAGCACGTCGGCGACGAGCCGGTACGCCTCGACGAACGGCCGCACCACCACGTGGGACACCAGCGGCCGCATCCCGGCCAGCAGTTCGTCGGCCGCCGCGGGCCCGGACCGCAACCGCGCCTCCCACGACGGATCGTGCCGGGCCATCTCCGCGGCGACCTGGCGCCGGTGCTCGTCCCGCTCCTTGAAGTAGAACTCGAATTTCAGCAGGTCGCGGAGGCGGGCGATCTCATCCCAGAACGCGTCCACCGGATCGGGAGCCGAGCCCTCATCCGGATCGAAGGCTGACTCGCCCGCCCGGAGCACGGCGAGCTCGCACAGCGCCGTGTCAAGCAGGAAGTGGATCAGCGAGTTCCGGTAGAACGTCGCCGCGAGCTGGTGCTCGGGCCCGATCAGCCACACCGGATCGCGGCCCTCCCCGACGAAACTCACCACCCCGCCCGCCACGAGCGCGTCCAGCGTCGCCCGGACCGCGCCGGGACCAGAGGCCCCGGTCAGCGCCCTGGCGCTCGCCGTCCGCGGCACCGAACGGCTCTCCAGGTAGTCCATCCCGTCGGCCAGCCCCAGCCGGATCTGGCCGAACGTCAGGCCGGCTCCCTGCATGGCCAGCAGCACGGTGGTGACCAGGGCCGTCGCCGTGACCGGCATGCCCTGGTTGATCCGCCACGCCACCTCGAACGCGGTCTTCTGCAGGGCCAGCCGCCGCGCCGCCGGATCACGCGCCACCACACCACCGACGGGGCCGAGGCACGAAGACAGCAGCAACGGCTCGTCGAACCGCACGTAGACCTTGCCGTAGTGGCGCGCCCCCTGCGCCTTGATGAAGCCGTACAGCCAGCCGAACCCTTCGGGCTTCTTCGTCCCGCCCTTGGCGTAGTCGGCGTACTCGGAGATCTCGTGCAGCTGGTCGAACGTGATCGACACCGGCAGCAGCACGATGTCGTCCACCCGCCCGGACAGGTAGACGTCGGCGGCGTAGGACAGCAGGCCGAGCCGCGGCGGCAGCGCCTTCCCCGTCCGCGACCGGGTCCCTTCGATCGACCACGAAAGGTTGAACCGTTTCTCGAGCACGTACCCGACGTACTCGCGCAGCACGTACTTGTACAGCGGGTCATCGCTGGTCGAGCGGCGGATGAAGATCACGCCGGCCCGGCGCATCAGCGCGCCCATCGGCCCGAACGCCATGTTGATCCCGGCGAACAGGTGGGCCGGCGGCAGGCCGAGCTCCTGCATGGCGGCGGACAGCACGAGCGTGTCCAGGTTGGACCGGTGCGACCACAAGAAGATGCCCGGATGGCGCTCCATCGCCGCGCGCACCCGTTCCACCTGGGACTCGTCGTAGTCGATCTGCGGATCGAAGCCGCGCTGGAAGATCAGCCGGCCGACGGTCGGCATGACGTCGATGAGCCGGCGGCTCCAGCCCGCGGCGAGCTCGTCCAGGATCTCCCCGGCCTCCTCCAGCGAAGCCGGAGCACCATCAGGCCCGCGCCGGACCGCGCGCAGCCCGTTCCGGAACCGTCGCGAGGACAGGATTTCGTCCTTGACCAGGCTCGGCGTCTTGTACCTGGGGCCACGCAGCCGGTACTCGGCCTGGTCAAGCGTGAGCGTGGCCCGGCGGGCCACGTAGGCGGCGAAGTCGTCGTCGTCCGTGGTCTCGGCCCAGCGCCGCCGCAGCGACCCGAGCGTGGCGGGCTCCCCGGCCAGCACCACCGCCCGTCCCGGCTGGCGCGCCAGGATCCGCTGCTGCTGCCGTTCGCTGGGGTGGTAGGGGTCGTGTCCAGGCCGCAGGTCGGCCACCCGCGCCACGCGCCGGCCCGCGTGCTCCTCCGGCAGCCAGGCGACCCGCACCGGGACCAGCCGGACGTCCTCGTCGCCGTCCAGGAGCGACGTGGGCAGCCCTTCGCCCGCCGGCCCCAGGCTGACCGGCGGCACCGAGCTCCCGCCGGCCGCCGCGATCCGCTCCCGGATCAGCCGCGCCTCGGTGGGCGTCGAGGCCTGGGTGAGCACCACGGTGCCCGGCTCCCCGGCGTTGTCGGCCAGCAGCCCGGCCAGGTCGTCCGCCGCGGTCACGGTGCCGTCCCGGGGGCAGGCCATTCGGCGAGCAGGTGCACGTACGCCATGCGGATCTGTTCGATCCGCTCCTGCAGGTCCCGCGTCGTCCAGTCGGCCGTGCTGACCGGAGGCAGCACCGCCACGTCCACCGTGCCGGGGTTGAGCGTGGTGGAGTTGCGCCCGGCCACCGAGTCGGAGTTCCTGATCACGATCGGGACGACCGGCAGGCCGGTCGCCATCGCGATCCGGAAGGCGCCCTTCTTGAACGGGCCGACCGACTGGGTGTCCAGCCGGGTCCCCTCGGGCGCGACCACGATCGACAGGCCCTTGCGCGCGGCTTCCTCGATGGGCGCCAGGGCGGCCACCGCCGAGGCGGTGTCGGCCCGGTCGATGAACGCCGCGTCCATCAGCTTGCCGAGCGGGCCGACCAGCGGGTTGGTCTCGAGCTCCTTCTTGGCGATCCCGGTCCAGTTGTCCTTGACCAGCGCGGCCACGATGAAGATGTCGAAGTTGTTCCTGTGGTTGAACAGGAACACGGCGGGCCGCTGCGCGGTGAGGTTCTCCTCGCCGGTGACGTTCAGCTTCACCCCGTTCAGCTCGAGCAGGGCTTGCGGCCAGTACCTGGTCAGGAAGTTGACCCCGACGCGCTTGTTCCTGGTCAGCACGCCCAGGCTCAGCGCGCCGGCCGCCACCGGCCCGAGCGAGCCGATCGCGGCCAGGTTGCGGACCCGGCCCAGCGGGCCGCCGCCGCCCCGGCTGCTGAACCGCAGGACGGGCCAGCCGCGCCGCGCGGCCACCTTGGTCAGCTCCGGCCCCGGGTTGACCGGCCGCGGGTTGCCGACCAGGTGCATCAGGGCGAGGTCCTCGTCGCCGTCCGCGTAGAAGTAGCTGGACCGCAGGTCGACCCCGTGCTCGGCGGCGAACTTCTGCACGCTGGTGGCCTTGCTGGTGCCCCAGATCACCGGGCGCTGGACCTCGCCGGTCAGCACGCCGTGCTCGTCGACCACGAACCTGTTGCACACCACGTGGTCGATGCCGAGGTAGCGGGCCACCGGCTCGGCCTGCATGGTCAGCGCCGACGAGCTCAGCACCACGGTGTGGCCGCGGCGCTGGTGGGCGCGGACCAGTTCGCGCATCTCCGGGTAGATAAGGTCGACCACGGACTGCCGGAAGATCCGCTCGCCGACCTCGTCGACGTCCTCGGCCAGCCGGCCCTTGGTCGTCCGCACCGCAGCCGCGATCACGTTCTCGAACTGGTGCCGGCCTAGCCGGTACTCCACCGCGAGCTGCATCATCTGCAGGAACTCGGCCGCGCCGACCTCCCGGTGGCGCAGCCGGTCCCTGGTGACGGCGGCCACGGTGAACCCGGCCACCAGCGTCCCGTCTAGGTCGAAGAACGCGCCGATACTAGGGCCCAGCGGGCTCGCGTCGACCTCGGCCACGGAGCCGGGCAGGCGCAGCGGGCCGGTCATGAGGTCCGCCGCCCGAGCTCAACGATCTCGTCGAACCCGGCCTGGAGGCACTTCTCCAGCTGGTCCGCCGCGGCGAACGACGCGGTGTCGTAGCGGAACGCCACGGTGCAGGTGCCCGCGCGGGAGATGAGGATCGCCATCATGGCCACCCGCGGCAGCGGCCCGAGCCCGTACTGCCGGTCCACCCGCGCCCCGGCCAGGAAGGTCTCCTGGGCGTAGCCCGGCACGTTGCTGGCCTGGATGTCCGGCGGGGTGATCCGGTCGATGACCTCGTGCAGCGCCTCGTCGGGGAGCAGGGACAGCACCGGTGCCAGCTGGCCGATCACGTCGATGGCCGGCTCGCTCCGCCCCGCGATGACCTGCTCGCGGACCTGCCGCATCCGCTGGACCGGATCGGACTCGCCGACCGGAGCCGCGATCGTGACCCCGGCGAACCTGTTGCCCGACGCCGGGTCGTCCGCACCGCGCAGGCTGACCGGCAGCGTCAGCGGGAGCGCGTCGACCGGAACCCCGAGCACCTCGTGGTACCGGCCCAGCCCACCGCACAGCGCCGCCAGGTACGCGTCATTGACGGATGCTCCGAATGCTTTGGCCGCCGCGCGCAGGTCGGCGAGGGGCAGCTCGAGCACGACCGTTCGGCTGACCAGGCTACGGCGGCGCAGCAGCGGCGACGGCTCGGCCGGCGGCGGGCTGAGCACGCGGCGAGCCGAATCCGCGAACCCGACCGCCTCGGTGACCGTGGCGCCGGGCTGCGTGATCAGCCGGGCGGCGGTGCCCGCCACCCGGCCCAGCAGCTTGCGCCCGGCCGTGAACGTGGTCTCGGGCAGCTGCCTGATGCTGTCCCGCAGCAGGTCGCCGCCGCTCACGTCGCGGGGGACCGGCACCGGCGGCATCGGCCGCGGCTCCGGGTTCCGCTCGGTGTCGTAGACCTGCTCGAACAGGGCGATCCCGCCCAGCCCGTCGGTGATCGCGTGGCTGAGCTTGGTCAGCAGCGCCGAGCGAAACCCTGATTCGCCCTCCAGGCCCTCGACGTATACCGCCTCCCACAGCGCGCGCGAGGTGTCGAGCGGCGACTGCAGGGTCACTTCGGCCAGGTCGAGCAGCTGGCGCAGCGTGCCCGGGGCGGGCAGCGCGACCCGGCGCAGGTGGTAATCGAGGTCGAAGTCGGGATCGACCACCCATTGCGGCGGGGTGGCGGGCAGCGGCGGGATCACGACCTTCTGCCGCATCCTGATGACCACCCGGCTGGCCCGGTCCATCGCCTCGCGCAGCCGGCCCCAGTCGGCCGGGCCGTCGAGGATCTCCAGGTTCAGGAACGCCGAACGCGTGGCCGGATACGCCTCACCGCGGTGCAGCAGGTAATCCAGCGGGCTGAGCTCGTCGGCCATGCGGGCCCCCTGAAGGACGCGGACTATATGGTGAAGACCTTACGTCGGCGGCCGGGACACGCACTGGGCCAGGTACAGCTGCTCGCCGAGCGTGTTCATCAGCTCCAGCTGGGTCTCCAGGTAGTCGATGTGGAGTTCCTCGTCCGCCATGATCGTCTCGAGCAGGATCGCGCTCGTGGTGTCGTGGCGTTCCCGGCACAGCGCGATGCCGGGCCTGAGCCGCTCGGCCACCTCCAGCTCGATGGCCAGGTCGGCCTCGAACTGCTCGCGGATGGTCTGGCCGATGCGCACCGAGAACAGCCGCTGGTAGTTCGGCAGGCCGTCCAGCAGCAGGATCCGGTCGGTAAGGGCCTCGGCGTGCTTCATCTCGTCGAACGACTCGGCGCGGGTGTGCGCGGCCAGTTCGGTGTAGCCCCAGTTGTCCTGCATCTTCGAGTGCAGGAAGTACTGGTTGATGGCGGTCAGCTCGCTGGTGAGCTGTTCGTTGAGCAACTGCAGGACTTCAGCGTCCCCGACCATGTACGTCCCCTCCCGTTTCTGGTGTCCGGAAGCCTATACCGTACAGTCATCCGAACCTTCGCTACCTGAATGGCGACGCCGCGATGTCACTCGTCCTTGCCGCCGACTACCGAGTGCCAGATTTCGACCACTGGTGGGCCGCGCTCACCGATGATCTGCCCCGGCTGCCCAGCCTCGGCGCCCACCACATCGTGGTCTACCGCTCGCTCGAGGACGCCAGCCGCGTCTTCGTGACCATCGGGTTCAGGGAGCGCCCGCCGGTCGACGCGCTGCTGCGGTCGCCGGTCATGTTCGCCTGGTTCGATTCGGCCGGGGTGGACGAGCTCCCGCCGATGTTCGCCGGCGAGGTGGTGGAGAAGTTCGACCTCGGCGCGCCGGCCAGGTCCGCCCGGGAACAGGGCTCCGGCCCGGCCGCGGCCGCCGAGACGGTGATCGTGGCCGCGATCGTCCCGGTCGGCGAGCTGGACCGGCTGCGCGCCCGCGTGCACACCGCGGCCGACCGGATCGCCGCCTCGGGCGTGCGCCGCTTCTGGATCTACCGCGCCCTGGACGACGCGGCCGAGGTGATGATCTTGCAAGAGATCGCCACCGAACGGCAGGCCGAGCAGTGGATCCGCCACCCCGATGCCGCGGCTGGGTTCATGGCGGAGGCGGGGGTCGGCGCGTACCCGCCGCTGTTCGTCGGGCGCCTGGTGCAGGCCCTCGAGGTGCCCGGGACCTGAGATGTACATCTGTCTCTGCCTCGGCGTGACCACCATCACCGTCCAGCACGCCATCGACGCGGGCGCGCGCTCCACCAAGCAGGTCGCCGAGGCCTGCGGGGCCGGCTCGGTCTGCGGCCGCTGCGGCCATACCATCCGCACCATGATCGAGGCCGCCTCCGCCGACCCGCCGGCCAGCAAGCCCCCCCGCCTCCACCGCCGCTGGGGCCGCAGCTAACCCGCCCGCTCGTCCGCTCCATCAAGCGTGCGCACCCATCCATCCACCCGCCGCGCACCCCGGGTGCTTTCATGATCGTGGATAGTTTCGACCGTATAGCGACCGAAACTATCCACGATCATGGTGTCAGTCCCCGCGGGAACGGAGTTGGAGTGAGAGAGCAGCGGCGCAGTCGGGTGATCGCGATGAGCGAGCAGGAGCGGGACGCCTTCCTGGGCGTGCAGCGGACCTGCCGGCTGGCGAGCCTCGGGCCGGGCGGCCCGCACGTCTCGCCGGTCTGGTTCGTCTGGGACGGCACGGCCCTGTGGGTCTACTCGCTGACCCGCAGCCAGCGGTGGACCGACGTCCAGCGCGACCCCCGGGTGGCGGCGGTGATCGACGCGGGGGAGCACTACCACGAGCTGCACGGCGTCGAGATCGAGGGCGATGCGGTCGTGGTCGGCCCGGTCCCGCGCGCCGCCGACGCCGACCCCGAGACACCCGAGCTGGCCGGGCCCGAGCGCCTGATGGCCGTCAAGTACCAGCATCCCGGCGCGAGCATGATCCACGACGGGCGGCATGCCTGGCTGCGGATAACCCCCGCCAAGATCACCAGCTGGGACTTCCGCAAGCTGGAAAGCCTGCCCGGCCGGAGCTAGCGGCCAGATCTAGCGCACGGAGCGAAGCCGCCAGGCGAGCACGCACTCCATCACGCCGAGGATCACCAGCCAGATTCCCAGAATCACGGCCAGGGTGACCAGGGTCAGGTCCGGATAGGCGAGCA
>Ga0207689_10005262_pt1 | contig 11600 bp, 11 predicted proteins | sample KBSMisM52_FD_184312 | JGI IMG/M metagenome (GOLD analysis project Ga0207689, IMG submission 184312) | Miscanthus rhizosphere microbial communities from Kellogg Biological Station, Michigan, USA - KBS Miscanthus M5-2 (SPAdes) (version 2) | ecosystem: Host-associated > Plants > Roots >... | reverse complement strand
AGTATTCTTGCTTTTTTTGTTTTCGCCAAGCCCAGACAATTATGCGTACCCAGTGCACCGACTTTTAATGTCTGTATCGGTATTTTTAAATAATCAATCGGGCTTGCAGGTGAAGCAAAATGAAGTATATAATCAAGGTCGCCCGGAATATGAATAAACTTGCTTACGTCATGATGATAAAATTCAAATTCAGAAAGTTTAAACAGATGCTCAATATTTTTTAAATCACCGGTTATCAGATTATCCATGCCAATAACCTTGTATCCTTCCTTAATAAAACGGTCACAAAGATGTGATCCCAGAAATCCTGCTGCGCCTGTAATAAGAATTCTTTTTTTTCCCATGTCCGGTTGTTACGGTTTAATAATTTTTCTGCCGATACTTACATAATAAAAACCCAGATCTGTCATTTGGTTCAGATCAAAAACATTTCTTCCGTCAAATATTACTTTATTCTTTATGACAGAACTCATTTTTTCAAAATCAGGTGTCCGGAACTCACTCCATTCTGTAGCAATAATCAATGCATCTGCATTCTCCAGGGCGTCATACTGATTATCTACATATTTAATTACATTACCAAGCTGGCTGCGTACATTTTTCATTGCTTCGGGGTCATACACTGTTATTGATGCCCCTTCCTTCAGTAACGCATCAATGATATATAGTGCCGGGGCCTCCCGTATATCATCCGTGTTTGGCTTAAATGCCAAACCCCATAACGCAAAATGTTTTCCCTTAAGGTCATTATTAAAGTAGCTGTGTATGGCAGGGATTAAATGCAATTTTTGTTTTTCATTTACATTCATCACCGCGTTCAGGATTTTAAAATCATAATTAACTTCTGCTGATGACCTTACAAGAGCCTGAACATCTTTTGGAAAACAGCTTCCGCCATAACCGATTCCCGGGAATAAAAATCGTTTACCTATTCTTTCATCGCCACCCATTCCTTTCCGAATCATATCTACATCTGCTCCAAGTAATTCACAAAGCCTCGCAATTTCATTCATGAACGTAATCTTTGTGGCAAGAAACGAGTTGGCCGCGTATTTGGTTAATTCTGCAGAACGTTCATCCATAAACACAAGCGGGTTACCTTGTCTCACAAAAGGACCATACAAATCTGTCATCACTTTCTTCGCCCTTTCTGAAGTTGTACCAATAACCACGCGATCAGGTTTCATAAAATCATCCACCGCCACCCCTTCGCGAAGAAATTCAGGGTTGCTTACCACGTCAAATTCGCCGGTATAATTTTTCGCAATAGCTGCATGAACTTTATCTGCCGTTCCTACAGGCACTGTACTTTTATCAACAATAACCCTGTACGTGGTTAATAGTTTTCCAAGTTCCTCTGATACACCCAATATATATTTCAGATCAGCTGAACCATTTTCCCCGGGAGGAGTAGGCAGCGCAAGAAAAATAACCGCAGCATCTTGTATACCCGTGGCAAGATCTGTAGTGAAATGAAGCCGCTTTTCTTTAAGGTTCCGGAGAAATATTTTTTCAAGACCGGGTTCGTATATCGTAATCTCACCGGCACTTAATTTCTTTACTTTGTTTTCATCAATATCTATACAGGTAACATAATTACCGGTTTCTGCAAAACAGGTACCTGTTACGAGACCTACATAACCGGTTCCAACAACAGCAATTTTCATTCAGAGATTATTTATTTATGAATTCAAGGACTTTCGAGGCAATAAAATTCAACTGCTCAGTGTCCAATTCGGTGTGCATGGGTAAGGAAATTACCCGCTCGGTCAGCCAATCAGAAACAGGCATATGCAAAGATTTGCCACCAAACTGTTCAAAAACTTTCTGCCTGTGGCCCGGTACCGGGTAGTAGATCATGGATGGTATGTTGTTTTTGGCAAGAAATTCATTAAGGCCGTCCCTTACTACAGTTACATTTTCTATCCCATCCAATACCAGTGTATACTGGTGAAACACATGATAACTGTACACAGCCCGAAACGGGGTTTTTATAACTTTATTGCCTGCGAATGCTTTATCATAATAATCCGCGGCAACCCTTCTGGCGGCAATATATTCGTCGAGATGCCTGAGTTTAATATCGAGAATTGCAGCCTGCACAGAATCCAAACGGCTATTACAACCAACTATATCATGATAGTATTTCTTACTCTGCCCATGATTGGCAATCATTTTCAATTTTACACCCAGTTCATCATTATCGGTAAATAAAGCACCGCCATCTCCAAAAGCGCCTAAGTTTTTTGAAGGGTAGAACGAGGTGCAGCCAATATGCCCTATGGTACCTGCTTTCTTTTTTATACCATTTGAAAAAGTATACTCACTGCCGATAGCCTGCGCATTATCTTCTATTACGTATAAATTGTGCTTCGATGCAATAGCCATGATCTCTTCCATGGGTGCAGTATGCCCATACAAATGAACCGGCACTATCGCTTTTGTTTTTGGAGTAATCGCTTTTTCCACCGCCGCCGGGTCAATACAAAATGTTTGGGGGTCTACTTCAACAAAAACCGGCGTTAACCGAAGCAGTGCAATGACCTCAATAGTTGCTATATATGTAAATGAAGGAGTAATTACTTCATCGCCCGGCTGAAGGCCTAATCCCATCATCGCAATCTGTAAAGCGTCGGTACCATTTGCACAGGGAATCGTATGTTTAATACCGAGATAAGACGAAAGATGAGATGCAAAATCCTGCACGATTTTGCCATTAATAAAAGCGGAGCTTTCCATTACCTGCAGCACTGCACTATCTACTTCCGCCTTTATTTTGTGATACTGATTCTTTGTATCCACCATCTGGATGGGTCGCATTCAGGAGTCTTTATTTTAAAAAATTAAAAGCCAGTCAAATATGGCTTTCAGGCGGGCAAAAATAGTAAAATAAATCCTGTAAGTCAATAGGATGGAAAGTAATCTGAATTTGGCCGGATAATTATGAAACCGGGCTGGTTTGCAGCTATTTTACTTCTCTCGCGTCAGACAGAGACCATCTGACCCGATACTTTCGTTATTCACCATTCACACCAGTTGCTTAATTTGCCGGTTAATGTATTTATTCCTCTATACTATTTTTCTTTTCCTGTTTAAAGCAGGCGTTCGGGTTGCAGCAATAAAGAGCAATAAAGCAAAACAATGGCTGGCAGGAAGGAAAGACATTTTTCAACGACTGGAGCAAAATATTTCAAAACAGGATAAGATCATCTGGTTTCATTGCGCCTCATTGGGCGAATTTGAGCAGGGGCGGCCCGTACTCGAAAAAATTAAAATCAGTTATCCCGGTTATAAAATACTGATCACTTTTTTTTCACCATCCGGATTTGAAGTAAGAAAAAATTATACCGGCGCTGATTATATTTTTTACCTGCCAATAGATTCGGCCCGCAACGCAAAAAAATTTTTGGATATCGTTCATCCCTCCCTGGTCGTGTTTGTAAAATATGAATACTGGTATTACTATTTTAAGTCTATCGGTGAGAGAAAAATTCCATTTCTGTTAATATCCGCGGTATTCAGAGCAGATCAGCCATTTTTCAAATGGTATGGAAGTTTATATAAAAAAATGCTCGCCTGCTTTACGCATATTTTTGTGCAGGATAACCAATCAAACGAATTATTACACAGGATTGGGTTTACTGAGAATGTTTCAATAGCGGGCGACACAAGATTTGACCGTGTGGTTGAAATCGCCGATCAGTTTGAACCCATCCCTGCAATCCAAAACTATTGCAGCAATAGTAAAGTGATTATCGCAGGCAGCACGTGGGCTGATGATGAAAAGATGCTGCAAAGTCTTACTCAAAATATTAATGATTCTTCTGTAAAACTGATCATTGCCCCGCACGAAACCGGGAAAGACCATATTAATGAAATACAGAAACTTTTTTCCTCTTCTGTACTGTACTCACAACTCACCACTCACCACTCACAACTCACGACTCAAAACTCTCCCCTCATCATCGACTCTATCGGCATTCTTTCAAGACTTTATAAGTATGCATATATCACTTATATCGGCGGCGGTTTCACCCGTGATGGCATTCATAATAGCCTGGAAGCTGCTGTATATGGCAAGCCCGTTGTATTCGGACCAGTTTACAATAAATACCGGGAGGCTGTTGAGTTAATTGATGCCGAAGGTGCAAAAAGTTTTTCTACAGCGGATGAATTAAAACAGATCATCTACACACTGCTGAATGATAAAGAAGAGTATGAACAGAAATGTAAATTGGCAGAACAATATGTCCGCTTAAATGCAGGAGCCACTGCTAAGATTCTGAAATATATTCAGGAAAACCGTCTTCTTACCAACTGGTAAAAATGTTTCACTGTTTCGACATCCACGTCCCAGCCTAATTTTACTATCAATTCACGGTTGATCCAGTATTGTGCCTCAGGAAATATGTTGAAGCTGTTGATAGTTTTTATGCTGCGTTCATACATGGCTTCATCGCCACGGAAAAGCTCAGTAATAAATACAAAACGATCGTTAATGCCAATGGCCTTACGGAGATCTTTTATCGGCGTGCCTTTCAGCAATTCACCTACTTCACCATTTTGCTGACGCAATTTGTCGTTTAATGATTCCTGCTTTACTGAAATAGCCTCGTTGATTTCCTTCACTCCGTTCTGATGAGAAAGAGTGGGTATTTCCACCAAAGGATCAAATAAGAGATTACTATTTTCCTTCTTTCTCGACGACCCATTGCTCTTTATGTAATTGTTATATTGTTTCTCTTCGGCTTCCTCCACTACTTCAACCGGCTTTTCCGCAACAACAGGCTGCGCTGCCTTTGGCTTCGGGCCATACTTTTCGTATTCCGCGGCATTAAATACCGGTGCCGGAGATTTGGGAAGAACAACGGCTACTTTCGATGTGCCGAGGGTTTGCCTTGTATTGACTTGCTGTTGTGCCAGTTCAGCGTGGAGTAATTGAACTGTGACAAGCATTTGCGCGGGATCAGCTTTCTGTTGAAACTGATCGTTAAGCTTACTGATCAGAACTTGTATACGTTCCATTAGAATATGGTACTTTTGAAACCGCTGAAAAAATGGGTTTTCTACTGATTATACAGAGTAAGGAATTTAACTTGTCCCCTTATGGTCCATGCAATCAGCAAATTAAAGTTACAAACAGTTTGCCACAAAATCCAGTGTGAAGAAAATTGAACCGGAATATTAACAATGTTTATTGAACCAGATATAAGAGGACAGCGCCGTGGATGGATAGAAGTGATCTGTGGCTCCATGTTCAGCGGCAAGACAGAAGAATTGATCCGCAGGTTGAAAAGAGCCAAGATTGCCAACCTGAAAACAGAGATATTCAAACCTGCTTTTGATGTCCGCTATGATGAAATAAAGATCGTTTCGCACGATGAATCGGCTATTACTTCCACGCCGATAGATAATTCGCAAACCATACTGATACTTGCCCAGGATGCTGATGTAATTGGTATTGATGAAGCCCAGTTTTTTGATGAAGAATTACCGAATGTATGTGATGAGCTGGCTCTGCGCGGCGTTCGTGTTATCGTCGCCGGTTTGGATATGGATTTTACCGGTAAACCTTTTGGACAAATACCAAACGTACTCGCAAAAGCCGATTATATCACCAAGCTTCACGCTATTTGCATGAAATGCGGAAATATTGCAAACTATTCTTACCGTAAAGTGCCGAATGAAGACCAGGTAATGCTGGGTGCAAAAGATGTATATGAACCAAGGTGCAGAACTTGCTTTCATTTGGAGGATTGAGAAACCTGAGTTTGCACTGACGCCCTGAATAATACAGAATTTATAAAACCTAAGAACGTGGAGTAAAGCCGCTTATACAGAAATATTACTGCCGGGAATAATTTGTTTTTAGCTTCATCCGAAGCAAACATCCAGGAAGAAATAATAAAAATTTTACAGGAGATTGATCCTGGTAAATCAAATGGGTCAACCCTTCAACTGCACCATCCGGAACATATAACAGCCAGGTGATTGAAAATTATCCGGAAGAAAAAGTGAACTCATCCTATCGTTTTGTTTCGCTCATTCGTCAAAAGACAATACGTTAAATAGAATAAATCAAACTAAATTCTATGGAGCAAACATTAAAATATAAAGGGTTGAAAATATTTTTAACCATTTACGGTATTATATCTGTACTACTTTTCGGAGGGTTGTTTTTACTCACTTCCACCGATGCTTCCATTATGCAGGACGGAGGAGCGTTAAGATTTATGCGGTGGGACATACTTTCCAAACATGTTGAATTAATGATTGAAGCTGTTTATCTGGTATGGGGCATTTTTATGCTTCTGGCAGCCCGTAACCCTTTATCTTATCTTTCTTTTCTCAATTTCACACTTTGGGCAAATTTGGTGCATGGCTTACTTATGATTCCCCAGGCAATGATGGTTGGAATGATGTATAAAATGTTTACCGATATTGCCTATTGCCTGGTTTTAGCTATTGGCTTATGGATCCTGCTTCCCAAAGGAGAAGTGGTAACAGAACGATAAATTCCCGCTGAATTCAGAGATGGTAAGTTCACCTGTTACTTATATTTTTCAGCAATAAATTTCTTAAAATGTGAATAGGAACTTTATAGGAATCACTGTTGTGGTTGTTATTCTTATTATTGACATTTTGATATATAATAATCAAAATGCAAACTGTTCTGACAAAGCATTACTTCGCTGTCTTCCTGCAAGAGATATATACAGTTTTAAAGATTCAGCCGGCAGAATAAAACACGATTCAATCTTTCTTACCATCTCCACTTTAAACCCGTTGCGTACGGTCCCCCGAAGGTCAACCAAATAAAAGTTGACAAAAATGTTGACTTAAAAAAATAAGGTCCCCGCGTCAGCAATAACCATTGCATATACTCATCAGTTTGTTTTTTATGTAATAAAAATATGTATTTTTCATTCCGGAAAATTGCAACATGCAAATAATACAGCATATCATCGGACAATATAAAATAACGACAGACTGGTTCCTCTCCGCTTTAAACGATATCAGTGAAGAAGACGGAAGCAAGACGATTACTGAAAACTCAAACAGCCTTGAATGGATAGCAGGGCATTTAATTACCGGGCGATACAGAAATATTGTACGGTTGGGAATTAAAATTGACCCCTATAAAAATCTGGACAAGTTTGTTAACCCATCAATTCCTCCACCCAACGCAATCGCCTTTGACAAAAAAACGAAATACCAGGGATTGGCAGAATGCAGGGAACAATGGAAAATCTATTCAACCATTTTTCTTGAAGCATTAGAAAAAGCAGATGAAACTATTTTACAAACTAAGTTACCGGCGCCTATTCTAACGGGCGGCACCACAATCATGGATGCATTGGTATTTGCCGCATTGCATGAAACGTATCATGTCGGGCAAATGAGTATTATAAGAAAATCGCTTGGATACCCTGCCATGCGGTTATCTCCGCGGAAATAAGAATCAAAAGTTTTTTGTTCACAGCAACAGAACCTAAAACTTATACACCAGGCTATACGAGAAATTATAATAAAATTTAAAAATAGGCACAACCGGTGCATCATCGTACAAGCTGCTGAACTTTATACCCAGCAAAAAATGTTTGGAAACTGCCGCATTAAAGTCGAGACTGGTAGCGATACGCGGCCGGAAGAAATGATTAAATAACGCCTGGTAATAAACAGTAAATGCAAGATTACTGTTTGCAGAAACTTTTGTGTCCCATTTTATGTAGTTGTTAGACTTGATATGGCTGCTATGCACATTGGGATGGTTGACCGGAATCTTTGACGAATCAACGGCTGTATAATTCCAGGCTTCATCTTCATACATCAGGCCCGTGGCGAAACTCATTTCCCAGTTATGGTTGCGCCATAAATTATACCTCAGGTTCTCCCCCAGTAAATAGCGGTGTATTATTCCCCTGCCATTATCCCATTGATACTGAATATAGGTTTCCGGATGCCATTTATTTTTATAGTTATGCCTCCAGCGCAGGTGAACATAGCCTGAATTCAGAAAATCATTCGGTCCGTTGTACGTAAAGCGGTTGGCGGCGGATAAAATATAAAACTCATGAAATTTTTGCAGGGAGCCGTCTAAGAAATTACTCGCATCGAATAAAGTTGATTTCTGTTTATCTACTTCCATGCCGGCTGAAATGTTCCCGCTCCAGGCAGCCTTCTTCACATAGGCATCGGTGTCGGTTTTATCAATATTCAGGATCTGGGAAAAAGAGAAAAATGATTTTGAAAGATAAATGAAAACAAGCAGTATAATTCTCATTGATTTATTCATAAAATTCCGGCGTTTAATAAAATTAGTTCAATTCATTATCTGCTGGTTATTTTTGCGCAAACTCTGTTTTATAAAATCACTCAAAAGTATATTCGCCCTTTTTAAAAAAGATGTATTGCTGGAAATTCGGCAGCAATATACCTTCTATGGCATCTTGCTGTATATCGGCGCTACCATCTTTGTATTGTATATGGCTATTGATGAACCTGATAGCAAGGTATGGAACGGTCTCTTTTGGGTAATACAACTATTCATATGTATTAATGCAGTAGCAAAAAGTTTTTTACAGGAAAGCAGTGGCCGTATGCTTTACTTTTATTCCATTGCCAGTCCGCGGGATTTTGTCTTAGCGAAGCTACTTTTCAATTCGTTGCTGATGCTGATGATGAGTGTGCTGAGTTTTATCTTATTTGCGCTTTTCCTTGGCAACCCGGTGGAGAAAGCCGCTACATTTATAGGCCTGGTTTTATTAGGCGGCTGGGGATTGAGTTTGATTTTTACTTTTTTGGCTGCCATAGCCGCCAAGGCAAAACAGAACGCAGCCATCATGGCAATACTTGGTTTTCCAATTATTATTCCTCAGTTGATATTATTAATGCAGTTATCCAATGCGGCATTCACCCCCTCGGTAACTGTACCCTTTCAAAGTGTGCTGTTATTGATTGCATTGGATGTACTGATCATATTACTGGCTGTTATCTTATTTCCATTCCTTTGGAAGGATTGATTCTCAGAATCATAATCTTTTTTGGGTAGTGGTTTTATTGGTCCGTCATACAAGTACCGTCAGAATCCCGCGCAATCACAAATTTTATTTCCTGTTAATCTCCCCCACCTTATTTTTGCTGCCTGAAAGTCAATAGCCAAAGGGTTGCTTGCCCGGTATTCGCCCTCATTTCTGTTGACTCATATATACTATGCGTAAATCCTGGTGGAAAATATTGTGTGTCGCATTATTAGCGTTTACTTTCACAGGGGGCCTGCTGATGAACGTTCCGCGGTTGCCGGCCCTGGGAGAAACTATCCGTAATCTTTATTTTCATGTGGGGATGTGGATGGCCATGATGACACTATTTACGATCTCCTTTGTACAGGCGATACGCTACCTCCGCACAAACAAGCTTAAATATGACATATATTCCCGCCAATACTCTTCAATAGGAATATTGTTTGGCATATTAGGTTATGCTACAGGAGGTATATGGATGAGCTACACATGGGCTGACCCCAATAATCCGGCTGCTGCCTCTTTCAGTTCTATAGCAAGGGAACCAAAACTAATCGGCGCAGCAATAGCATTGTTAATCTACTTTGCATATCATGTTCTCCGCGACAGTATACAGGATATTGATAAAAAAGCAAGAGTAAGTGCGGTATACAACATTTTCGCGTATGCTATGTTATTCCCTTCTATCTGGATTATTCCAAGAATATTACCTAGCCTGCACCCGGGTCAAGATGGAAACCCGGCATTAAACTTAAAAGATTTAAGCCCTGCGATGCGCATTGTGGAACTGCCTGCTTTTGTCGGTTGGGCATTACTGGGAGTATGGATAACGACAGTGAAGATCAGGTTAACTTTATTAAAAGAACAAAAGCTGATACAATGACCGGTATGAAAAGGGCATTATTTTTTTTATCTGCAATACTGATTTCAGTTATAGCGTTTTCGCAGGATGCGGGTGATAAACCCGTTGGTATGGCAGATGAAATGCGCAGCAATGGACGTATTTATGTAGTCGTTGCAGTAATGCTGACTATCCTCACCGGGCTTATTTTATACTTAGTGCGATTAGACAGAAAAATAAGCAAGTGGGAGAAATCAGAAAGGAAAAGTTAGTTATGAATGGAAACCTGACCATTCCCTTCACAACAGTGTGTGCGATGTAGGTGCACAATAGAATTACCAAACGTACAAGATGCGATCCCGCATAAAACGGGACAAGCAGCAACCAGGGCCTTACAGTAGTAATTGAGATTGGATCAAAATAAATAACGAACGTTTATAAAACAAAAGTCCATATGTCAGAATACAGTTTTTTTGGCGCCGTTGAAAAGAGTTTCGACAGGGCCGCAAAGTTTACAACGTGGGACCCGGGTATCCTTGAACAGATAAAGCAATGTAACAGTGTATACCGGATGCATTTTCCAGTTAAGATTGGTGACAAAATAGAAGTAATTAAGGCATACCGTGTGCAGCATTCGCATCATAAAACACCTTGTAAAGGCGGTATCCGTTTTGCCACTACCGTTAACCTCGATGAAGTAATGGCCTTAGCTGCATTGATGACTTATAAATGCGCAATTGTTAATGTTCCGTTTGGCGGTGCAAAAGGCGGCATCTCTATTGATCCGAAAAAATATTCGGCTTATGACCTTGAAAAAATTACCCGCCGTTATACTTCGGAGCTGATCAAGAAAAATTTCATCGGGCCTGGTACGGATGTACCGGCACCAGACTATGGAACCGGTGAACGTGAAATGGCGTGGATACTGGATACTTATTTAAGTATGAAGCCGGGTGAAGTGGATGCACTGGGTTGTGTAACCGGCAAGCCTGTAACGCAAGGTGGCGTTCGTGGCCGTCGTGAAGCAACCGGGCTTGGTGTATTTTACGGGTTGCGTGAAGTATGTGATATGCCCGAAATAATGAAAAAGCTTGGATTGACAACCGGTGTGGATGGCAAAAGGGTCGTTGTACAAGGATTAGGTAATGTTGGATATCATTCAGCAAAATTTTTCCAGGAAGCAGGAGCAAAGGTTATTGCGCTTGCAGAATATGAAGGCGCCATCTACAACGAAAAAGGGTTTAATATAGATGCTGTATTTGAGCATCGCAAAAAAACGGGGTCCATCCTTAATTTTCGCGGCGCTAAAAATTTTGATAAATCAGAAGATGCACTGGAAACAGAATGTGATATTTTAATTCCGGCTGCATTGGAGAATGTAATTAACGGTGAAAATGCGGATAGGATAAATGCTAAAATAATCGGTGAAGCTGCCAATGGACCGCTCACACCTGAAGCCGATGAAATACTGATAAAGAAAGGTGTATTGGTAGTACCTGACATGTACCTGAATGCGGGTGGTGTTACTGTATCCTATTTTGAGTGGCTGAAAAACCTTAGCCATGTACGTTATGGCCGCCTTGAAAAAAGATTTACAGAAAACCTGAATACAAATATTCTCGGGCAGATTGAGTTTCTCACGGGCCGGAAAGTGGGTTCAAAAGCACGGGAAACAATTATGCATGGCCCGGAAGAAGCTGACCTTGTATACAGTGGCCTGGAAGAAACAATGATCA
>Ga0207689_10005255_pt1 | contig 11616 bp, 9 predicted proteins | sample KBSMisM52_FD_184312 | JGI IMG/M metagenome (GOLD analysis project Ga0207689, IMG submission 184312) | Miscanthus rhizosphere microbial communities from Kellogg Biological Station, Michigan, USA - KBS Miscanthus M5-2 (SPAdes) (version 2) | ecosystem: Host-associated > Plants > Roots > Rhizosphere... | reverse complement strand
GATCGCGCGCGCCAGTAGTACAGCGCGAGCAGCGGGACGAGCAGCAGCAGCAGCTCGGGATAGAGCAGCGACACGGGGCTCACGCGGCCGTCCGCCGCGGCGACAACACCAGCCAGTTGGCCGCGAGTGCCGTGCCGCCGAGGACGAGCAGGATCCAGAAGAGCGGGTCCGACGCCGGCCCGCTTTCGGCGCGCAGCCCCGGCGCATCGGCGAGCGCGCCGAGATCGGCGGTCGCCTGCCGCCGCAGATCGGCCTCGCGCGCGTCCAGGAAGTTGACGCCCAGCTCGAAGAGCAGCTCGTCGCCTTCGAGGATCTGCAGCAGCCCGCCGGGCGAGGGGGCGATGAACTCCAGCTGCCGTCCGGCGGGCAGCGTCCGTTCGATCGCGCCGCAGCGCAGGCGCAGCGGCCCCTTCGGATCGCGCCCGAGCCTGACGCGTACCCATTCCCCGATCCGGTAGTTCCACCGATCCGGTCCGGGCAGCGCCTGCCGGCGCATCTCCACGACGTTCGAGACGAGGATCGGCCAGTCGGGCGAACGAATGAGGTTCGTGCGATCGAGATCGAGGTTGACGATCACCGCCGGGTCGGGCGATGCGCCTGGCACGGCCGACATGCCGATCAGCGGCTGATCGCCTGCCGACGCGATGGGCCGGACGGTGCCCGGCGCGAGCGGCGACGCGCCGGACCACACCACGCCGCCGAGCGTTATCCCGAGCAGCAGCGGGTGCCGTTTCTCGAGCACGAACGGCCCGATGAAGTCGCGCGGCTCTCCGTTCGCCCGCCATGGCGCCGGCGGCCGCCCGAACGCGACACGCCAGGTGCCCGGCGCCGCCTGGCGATCGAGTTCGGCCGCCTCGACGAAGGCGAGCTGGCCCGAGGCCGCCTGCGTGACGCCGGTCACCGCGTCGATCGCCTTCGCCAGCGCCTGGCGCCCGCGGCCGTCTTTCAGGCGGTTCTCGATTCCGACGATGCGCGGACGCGGTTCGGCGAGGATCACCTCGTTGTCGCGCTGCAGCGGATCGTCGGAGAGCGTGACGCGGGCCGGCGGAAGCTGGGGAGGGATGGCGATGGTGAACGACGACAGCCCTGGCGGCGCGTCCACGTCGCGCGTGAGCACGGCCGCGCCGCCGGCGGAGACGTCGAGTCGCCGGCGCGCCGGCGAGGCGGAGTCGTTGGCCAGCGTCAGCGAGATCGTGCCGCGTCCTTCGGCCGGCGACAGCGATCGCTCCGCGCCGACGATCCCGACGTTGGCGAGCGGCTCCCCGACCGAGACCCACAGCGCCCCCTCGAGCTCCGGCTGGCCGCGCAGGGCGGGCGCGAGATCGCTCACCACCATCAGCCGCCCCGTGCGTCCGGCGAGCTCGCGCGCGAGCCGCACCCCGAGCGCGAGCGGATGATCGGGTGCCGCCGGTTTCCACGTGTCGAGCGCCGATCGCGCCTCGATCGAGAGCGCCGCCGGCCCGAGCAGCACGGAAGGCCGCTCGCCGCTGACCACGATCGTCACGCGTGCGCCGGTCCCGAGGCGATCGATCTCCTGCAGTACGCGACGGACCGCGCGATCGCGCGCGCGTTCGCCGCGCGCGTTCACCGCCGCCATCGACGCCGAGTCGTCGAGCAGCACGACGAGGTGCGGGCTGACGGCGGCCGGCGACAGCCGCGCGCCCGCCAGGATCAACGCCAGCGCCAGCGCCGCGAGGCACTCCAGGATCAGGCTCGCGGTGATCGGCAGCCGGGAGAGCCGTCCGCCGCCTTCCGGCGTCTGCCGCAGCATCTGCCACAGGAAGAGCCCGGCGATCGTTCGCGGCGGGAAGCGGCGGCGGAAGAGATGGATGGCGACGATCGCCGGGATCGCGAGCAGGGCGAGCAGCCCGATCGGCGAGGTGAAGATCATGCCGCCTCGAGCACCCCGGCGGCAGCGAGCGCGCGCGCGACGTCGCGCACCGGGCGCCCGGCGGTCACGTGCACGAAGCGCGCGCCGGCCCGGCGCGCGGCCGTGGACAATCCCGCGCGCAGCCGATCGAACCGCGCGCGGTACTCGCGCACGGCGGCAGGGTCCATCACCAGGTCCAGCTCGCCGCCCCCCTCGGCGTCGATCAGGCGGCGTCCGCCCTCGGCGGCGGGCTCGGCTTCGTCGCGCAGCGTGAGCTGCACGATCGCCAGCGACGCGCCGTCGCGCGCGAGGCGCGGTAGCAGCGCCTCGGGATCGTGCGGGAACAGGAAATCGCTGACCACCACACGGAGCGATCGCCGCCGCAGCGGCAGGTGGCCGCCTTCGAGCGCCGACCTCGCGGCGTCGCAGGCGAGCGCACGCTCGACGTCCTCGGCGCGGAGCAGCGGCTCGGGCTGGCGCGACGCGGTCGTGATCATTCGCGAGTCCGCCGCGGTCGAGGCGCACGCGCAGGCCAGCAGCGCCGTCACCTCGCCGTGCGCCCGCAGCTTCTCGTCCGTGACCGCCATCGACCGGCTGCAGTCGATCACCAGGTCGACGCGCGGCGCCACTTCCTCGCGATAGAGGCGGACCGCGAGCAGCTCCGATCGCGCGTAGGCCGCCCAGTCCACGTGACGCAGGTCGTCACCCGGCGCGTAGGACCGATAGTCCTGGAACTCCAGCGAGCTGCCGGTGCCGGAGCCGAGGCGCTCGCCGACCCGCCCGCCGATCGGCGTGCGCGGCAGCGTCAGGCGGAACGCCGCGGCGCGCACCGCCGGCCAGTCAATAGAGGGCGTCGGCACTGCCGGGCTCTCCGTCGGCGATCGGCGGGGCCTCCGCCGCGATCGCCATGTCCTCCGCCGTCGTGCGCGCGCCGAGCTGAATGAGGCCGAGATACGCCACCAGTCCGGCGAGCCCCAGGAGGAACGGCACCACCGACCATCCCGACGACTCGACGAACGGCCAGTTGGCGAGCGTCCGGAACGGATTGATCAGGTGCCGCCGCCCGAAGCCGAGGTCGAAGACTTCGGACTTGCCCATCACGTAATACAGGATGTCGGGCAGGATGAGCGCGATCGGCAGCATCAGCAGCGCGGCCACGCGCAGCTTCAGCGTCGCCGTGCCGCGCGGCCGGATCCGGCGGTAGAAGTAGGCCGGGATGCCGGTGAAGAAGCAGACGTAGGCGCAGATCGCCACCAGCCACCGCAGCGTCGAGCCGTCGGGCTGGAAGATCGCGCCGGCCGCGACGAGCAGCGCCATCTGCGCGAGGACCCACGCGGCGCCGCGCCCTCCGCCCGGGCGGAAGAGCGCCAGCAGCCAGCCGCGCGGCCCCGGACGCTGCATCTCGAGCAGCGCCCGTCGCGGCAGCACCAGATCTTCGGTGACCGCGAACAGCGCCACCAGCCCGAGGTGCAGGCCGCCGATCACGCCCAGCGCGCCGATCGCATCCTCCTGTACGCGCGGCGGCTCCCCGAGGTACGAGAGCACCCAGCCGGCGATCAGCAGGAACTGCCCGAGAAAGCCGATCCGCAGCGGCGTGACGCGATTCACGGTCGGCACCGCCAGCCGGTTCTCGGCCAGCAGCACGAGGTTGATCAGGGTCATCACGCAGCCGCTCGCCATGATCGCCAGCGCCCACCACGTCGCCGCGCGCGAGGTGCCGAACGACATCGCGCCCATGCCGCCGCGGCCGAAGACCAGCATCGGAATGCGGCTCAGGAACAGGACGAAGATCACCAGGAAGCCGGCCGCGCCAAAGACGAGCCCCGAGGTCGCGCGCGACTTCGCCAGCGTGGACAGGAACAGGAAGGCGGCAGAGGTCCACATCGACAGGATGAACAGCACGCCGAGTGAGATCAGGATGGTGACGAAATCGATGCCGCCGAGCAGGAAGCTCATCGCCATGAACGGCGCCACGGCCGCGAAGAACGTCACCAGCTTGACCACCTGCGCGGTCAGCTTGCCGATGACGACGCGTCGCGGCGAGAGCGCCGTGATGGTGATCAGATCGAAGGTCTGCTCCATGCGCTCGGTGCGCAGCGCGTTGAAGGCCCCGAGCGGCACGACGGTCAGGCCGAGCAGCGTCAGGCAGACCATCAGCGCCACGAACGTCCACGTGCCGCTGGTGCCGCTGCCGGTCAGCGCGTCCGCGGCGCCGAAGAAGGCGATCGCGAGCGCGGCGACCAGGCTGGCGAAGAACGCGTAGGTGAACTCGCGCGAGCGCACGACCTGCCGCACTTCCTTGACCGCGATCGCGCTCAGCCGATCGCTCGCGTCGTCGAGCCACCGCAGCAGGGCCGCGCTCATTGCGCCGGCCCTTCGGTGATCTCGATGAACAGGTCCTCGAGGCCTGCCTTGTGCGCGCTGAACTCGAGCACCGGGAAGCCGGCGGCGATGAGGCGGCCGATCAGCGCGACCTGCTCGGCGTCGCCGCCGTCGAACTCGAACTGCAGCCGCCCGCCGACGTCGTGCACGTTGACCACGCCGGGCTGCTCGAGCAGGAACCGCTCGATCCGTTCGTCGGCGGCGGCGAGGCGCACCGACAGGACACGCCGCTGGCGCACGCCGCGGAGGATTTCCTGGACCGTGCCGGTGGCGAGGATCCGCCCTCTCTCGATCACCGCGACCGCGTCGCACATCTCGGCCAGCTCGGTCAGGATGTGCGAGCTGAGGAGGATCGTCTTGCCGTCGCCGGCCAGCTCCCGGATCAGCGTGCGGAACTCGATCCGCGCGCGCGGGTCGAGGTTGGCGGCCGGCTCGTCGAGGATCAACACCTCCGGGTCGTGCACGATGGCGCGCCCGAGGGCGACGCGCTGCTTGAGCCCTTTCGACAGGCTCTCCACGTCGCGATCGCGCAGCTCGCCGATCCCCATGAACTCGATGATGGTGTCGACCGCCCTGCGGCGCGTCTCGCCGCGCAGGTCGTGCGCGCGGGCGAAGAAGTCGAGGTACTCGGTGACGGTGGTGTTGGCGTAGACGCCGGCGTAGTCCGGCATGAACCCGGTGATGCGCCGCACCTGCTCCGGCGCGTCGACGACCGAGTAGCCGCCGATGCGGGCGTCGCCGCGCTGCGGCGTATCGAGCGTCGCCAGGATCCGCATCGTCGTCGTCTTGCCGGCCCCGTTGTGGCCGATGAAGCCGAGGACCTTGCCGCGCTCGACGCTGAACGACACGTCGTCGACGGCACGGACGCCGTCGAAGTGGCGGACCAGGCCGTCGAGCTCGAGCATCGCGTCGCTCACGGCTGCCCCTCGGGCCATCCGAGCAGCAGGTGGAAGCTGCCGCGCTCGACGAGCGCCGGCACGCCGGAGTCCCAGAAGGGCGATCGTTCGAGCACCGCGATGTACGACCCGTCGGGCTGATGGTCGATCAAGTGCTCGAATCGCGTCGCGAGCGGAATGCCGTTTGGCACGAACGTCGCCGCGGCGATGCCGCCTGGCTTCAGGACGGCTCGTCCGCCGGCAGGCAACGCGCCGGAGAAGCTGAACACGTGACCGCCGCTCCGATAGATCAACCGGGTAATCGGGACGTCCAGGCCGTTGGTCACGGCGAATCCGCCCCCTTCCGCGCTGAACGTCAGGCGCTCGCGCGCGGGACGGTAGGCGATCTCCTCGAAGTTGGTCGGCGCGCGTGCGTGCACCACGCCCGAGGCGAAGCGCTGCGTGTCGGTCAGGTCCACCACCATCGAGTCGCGGCTGCCGGCGCCGTCGGTGCCGATTGGGAAGACCGCGACGTCGCGCGGGAAGCGCAAGCCGCCGCTCGGAGTCATGCCGGCGGCATAGAGCGAGGCGCTCCCGCGCATGACTGCCTGCTTCCTCGCCTGGTCCAGCATCGTGAACGTCGTCGCGCGGCCGCTCACCGCGAGCCCTTCGCCGGCCACGACGTAGCCGGCGAGCAGCACGATGAAGACCGCCGAGATGAGCGGCGCCGTCAGCACGAGCAGCACCTGCTGGCGCCTGCGCCAGAGGAACCAGTAGTTGGCCGGACCGATGATCAGCGCGAAGACGATCAGGATGGAGAGATAGGCCCGCGCCGGAACGCCGTTGACTTCCGCAATCGGCAGGCGGAACGACCGCGCGCCCATGACGCCCCAGTCCGCGGCGCGGTTCGCCGGGAGCGCCCAGTTGGCGTCCTGCAGCTTGAGCGCCTCGGCGAGCACGTTGCCGAGGCCGCTCGTCGTGACCTCCGCCGACGCCGGCCGGTGGATGCGGCCGAACAGATACGCGCGCACCGCGACATCGGGCGAGGCCGGCGGGACCCGGCCGCCGAAGAGCGCGTTGATGTCGCCGTCCGGCACGATGAGATCGCCGCCGCACGCCGTCCACGTGAGGAGTGCGCTCTTCTGCGCGTCGCTCAACTGGCCCCACTCCGCCGGCCCGATGACGACGGCGCGCAGCGAGGTGTAGCCGATCCAGTTGGTCGGAAGACGCGCCGGCTCGAGGACGAAGTCGAGCGGCGACGCCCGGCCCGTGGGCCCCATCGTGCGGAACGCCGGGCCCGCGCCGGCGGCGGAGCGCGGCCAGCCCTTGGCGATCGATGCGAATGGCCCCGACGGATCGGCGACGATCAGCGCCGCCGCGTCGGGCGCGGGCGTGCCGCTCTGGAACCCGAGGTAGTTGAAGCGTTCGAGCGTCCGCCCGTCTTCCTCGATCTCGAAGCGCAGGTTCTCGCTGTCGGCGAAGATCGGGATCGGCACCGTGAACCGCACGTGATCACCGCGCGCGAGCCGTACGGCCTGCCGGAACCGCACGCTGCCGGCACCGCCCGGCGGACGCATCATCCGGAAGAACCGGGTCCCTTCGGCCACGATCTCGATGACCCGCGCCTCGCCGACGTTCGTGATGTCGAACCGGATCGGCAGGTATCCGGGCGCGGTCCGGGCTCCCCATTCCGAGTCGAGGGTGATCCGGAGCGACTCGACTTCGACGGTGCGGAATTCACCAGAGGCGCGCGCGGACGGCCGCGCCACGACGATGGCGAGCAGCAGGCCGATGACCCAGGGGAAGCGCCGTGCGCCGGATGTCGTCACGTCACCTCGCTGCGAGCGTCTGCGGCAGGCCGCGCTCGATCTCCGGCACCGCCGCGAGCAGCGCGTCGACCAGGCGCCGGCCGTCCCAGCCCTCGAGCCGGGCGGTGTAATCGAGCACGAGGCGGTGGGCCATCGCCGGCCGCGCCACCTGGCGCACGTCGTCGAAGCCGACGCTCGGGCGTCCTCGCATCAGCGCCATCGCGCGCGCCGCCGCGCCAATCGAGATCGCCGCGCGCGGCGAGCTGCCGTACTTGACGAACGAGCGCACCGCGTCCGGCGCCTCGCCGCTGGACGGATGCGACGCGGCGACCAGCCGCGCGATGTAGGCGGCGACGCTGCGCGGCAGGTGCACGGCGTCGACGAGCGCGAAGAGATCGCGCAGCGCGGTGGCCGAGACGACGGCGGAAAGCGGCGGCGGTTCGCCGTGCACGCGCGTAACCAGGATCTCTTCGAGCACCGCGCGATCGACGCCGGCGATGTCCACCTTGAACATGAAGCGATCGAGCTGCGCCTCGGGCAGCGGATAGGTGCCTTCGAGCTCGATCGGGTTCTGCGTCGCGAGGACGAAGAACGGATCGGGCAGCACGCGGGTCTCGCCGAAGGCCGTCACGCGGCGCTCCTGCATGGCCTCGAGCAGCGCCGCCTGCGTCTTCGGCGAGGCGCGGTTGATCTCGTCGGCCAGCAGGATGTTGGTGAAGACGGGGCCCGGATGGAAGACGAACTCCTTGCGTCCCTCGCGCTCCTGCAGGATGTGGCTGCCGGTGATGTCGGTCGGCAGCAGGTCCGGCGTGAACTGGATGCGGCGGAAGTCGAGCGACAGCAGCCGCGACAGCGCCTTGACCAGCTCCGTCTTGCCGAGCCCCGGCAGGCCCTCGAGCAGGACGTGGCCGCGCGCCAGCAGCGAGGCGACGACCTCGTCGATCGTTTGTTCCTTGCCGAGAATCACGCGGCGCAGCTCGCCGACGAGCCGCGCGATCTGCGCCTGGCCGGCGGCAACGGCGTCGGGCGTCGGCAGGCCTGGGGTCTCTCCAGTCTCTTCCCTCATTGGGTCGCTCACTTTGCGAAGTACTTCTTCACCGCGCTCTGGTGACGCGGCGCCAGCGTACGGCGCCACGCCGTCTGTCCGGCGGTGGCCGCGTACTGCCGCGCCGCCGCCGCCGAGCTGATCTCCGGGTTGGCCTGCGGCGCGCCCGGCATTTCCACGACCGGCGTCCAGTCGTCGGCGCTGCGCGCCGCGCCCGGCGGCAGCGGCTGCGCCTTGAACTTGTCGAACAGCGCCGTTTCCTTGCCCCAGGTCAGGTCGGCGTCGCCGCGCCCGCGGTTGACGCCGCCGCGCCCCGGATCGCCGTCGCCGTCCTGCGTCATCTCGCTGTGGTCGAGCGGGAATTCCGCGGGATCGAATCGTCCCGCCTCCTTGCCGAGCACCGCGACATTGCCGACGCGTCCGCGGGTCTCGGACAGGTACTTCGACACCGCCGCGGCGAGCTCGCCCAGGGCCTTCGGATCCGCCGGCAGGCGGCCGCCTTTCATGAGCTGGCGAAGGTTTTCCGGCGCGCCGGCCAGCATGCCGTTCTGCGCCAGCTTCTCGAGCGCCATCGCGAGTTCAGCGGACGCCGCGGCGAGCTTCGGATCGCCGGCGGAGCCGGCCTGCGCGGCGGCCTGAAGGCGCGCGAGGCTCTCCTGCGCCCACTTCAACGCATTCTGCTTTTCGGCGACGTCCGCCGCGAGCTTTTCCTTCAGCGCGTCCGCCGCTTCCCACGACGAGGCGTCGACGCGCCGATCGGCGCCGCGCCGGATGCGTTCGATCTCTTCCTCGAGCGCCTTCTCGTCGGCCGGCGTGATCAGCGCCTGCTGCTTCAGCTCCGCGACCGCCGCGGTGAGGCCCGAGGCGATTTCGTCGGCGAGCGCAGTGTGCTGCGGGCGCGGCGCGCGCTGCGGCAGCCAGAGCGCGGCGAAAAGGAACAGTGCCGCGGCCGGCACGATTCGCAGCCGCCGCCACGGCCGCAGCTTCGGCATGGGAAACGCCGACGCGCCGCGGACCATCTCCGACTCGCTCCACGCCGGGTCCCGCGTCTCCATGACCCCCAGCAGCATGCCGTTGCCGCCGTTCAACCAGTCGGCGACGGCGACGACGTCTGCCGGCCGATAGCCGCGGACGACGGCGATGACGATCGCGGGAACGGCGAGGACGAGGGGCGCGAGCCACGACCATTTCAGGTACGGCGCGGCGCCGGCGACGAACAGCCGGCAGATCAGGACGAGGGAGCCCGCGGCAAGCAGGCTGGCCGCCGCCCAGGCGGGCCAGGCGTCGAGGAACACGCCGAGCGCGAGCCGTCGCGCCAGCCGCCGCAGCGCGGGCCGAACCGACTCGGGCATGTCGTCGATGGTTGCCGGGATCACCGGGATGCGAGGCACGGTCCCCCTTTGGGCGCTGATTATCTCAGAGACGGCGCGGCTGGCGATTTGGTCGTTTCCGTCTTCGCCGGGGCGCAGGCGCTGAGCTTCGAGCTGAAAGAGCGCACGCCGTCGCTTTCGATGAACCAGGCATTGGAGGACGCGGGCAAACCGGCGAGGTTGCGGCAGAACTGGCGGGTCTGATCGTTTGTCAGATAAACACCGACATTCGATCCGTAGAACGCGCGCACCGTGCCGCCGCGCGCGCGCACGTAGTCGCCGACGCGGCGGATGGCGTCGGCGCCGCCGAAGTCGCCGACCACCGGCACGATCAGGTTCCGCACCTCGAGCGCCTTGACCGCCTGGAAGTCCTCTTCACTCGCGAGGAAGCTGCGCCGCTGTCCGGTGAAGTCGGAGGCGGTCATCAACTGGCGGTACGAAGGACGAATCGTGCTGGGATCGACGCTGCGCGATCCCCAGAACTGGATCTCGGGCCCGTCGGTGAAGAACGCCCTGTAGGCGCGATCGATCCACTCGAGATCGCCCGCCTCGAGCGGGAACCCGTGCACGTGGAGCAGCCGATCGCGGACGAGCGCGGCGTTCAGCGTGAAGAGCGCCGGCGACGGCGGCACGCCGGCGTAGGCCGTGAAGATCTGCTCGACGGAGGCGCCGGCCGCCAGGGTCGCCGGCCGCAGCCGCGAGAAGAGCAGCGAAACGAAGTCGGCGCGGCTGGCGGCGATCTCGAACAGCGCCTTGTAGAGAAGGTGCAGGTTGCGGTTCTCGCGGCGGATGTCGACGACGAACGCCATCGACGGCCGCAGCCGCGCGATATACGTGAAGTTCTGCTCGGGGCCGACGCCGATGTAGACGCCGCCCGCGCGCCGCAGCCATCGCGCGTTGTCCGACACGTGCGGCTCGTTCGAGACGAAGTTGTCCGACACCGTGAAGGTGCCCGGCGGCTCGGACAGCGACGCGCTGAGCTGCCAGAACTCCTGGTCGCCGACCGCCGGTGGCAGCGTGGAGCGGCGGCCGCAGGCGGCGCCGGTGAGGAGGACGACGCAGACGATCCACGCCAACGCGGACGGGCGCACGCGCGTATTCTGGCACGGAGCCCCGTGGCTTCCGCCTTCAGGCGGAAGTCGACGCCCTCAGGCGGAAGTCGTTCGCGCCTCAGTGAATCGTCAGGAGACTGGCCAGGCGCTGCCGCACGAAGGGGGGTGCGCTGCGCGTGAGCCGCCCCGCGTGCGCGAGCAGATACATCGCGGGATCGCGGCGGATGCCGTCGACGATCAGCGCGTCCAGGTTGCGCGTGGCCGGCGTCAACTGCAGCCCGAAGCGATCGCGCAGCGTCGCGCTCACCGACGCCACGCGGTCATCGCTCCACTCGAACGCGAGATCGTAGTCCCCCTTGACGTGCGTCTCGTCGATGACGGGGCGGCCCAGGATCGCCTGCAGCGCCAGCGCCAGTCTTCCCATCGAGCCGTCGCGAAGCAGCACGCTCTTCTTCTGGATCCGGGTGGCCGGGCTCTGCCCCTTCGCGGCGACGAGCCGCACCGGGCCGGGCGCCGACAGCACGAACGCGTCGAACGGCCTCGACTCGACGTGCGCTTCGACGTGCAGGCGGTTCTTCAGTTCCTGCTGCAGCATCGACGACAGCGCGTCCTCCGCGTCGAGCCCGGCGACCGCGTTGATCGAGTAGCGCGTTTCGCTCAGCCAGGCCGGACCGATGACGCGCTCCGCCGGAACCTGATACGCGATCGCCAGCGCCCGCCTGATCGTCATGCCGTCCGCCCACACCAGGCCCGGACTCTCCCTCGCGGAATCGCCGGTGGCCGGCCCGATCGAGAACCGCATCCACGGCGCGGACCGATCCGGGACCATGTTGAACGCGACGATCGTCAGCGCGGTGGGGATCACGATCACGGCGGCAATGGCCGCAAGGCCGAACTGGATCACGCGTCCTCCACGCCGCCAGCCGTACGCGGATGCGCCAATCGCCAGGCACACGAACGCCAGCGCCGCGGCGCCCACGACGCCGCCGCTCAGCGGGGCCCGTTCGGGCGGGTGCGCCGCCGCGTACGCCTCGGCCGCGGCGTTCCTCGGAAAGAGCGACGGGATGTCGAGCGTGTGCGCGCCCTTCTTCAACTCCTCGTCGAGGCTGAACGTGACGGCGCGGCTGGTTCGTCCATACCAACAATCGGAAGTCGAGCGAGTAATCGCCAAACTTCAAAAACTGAACGCTGGGCGGAGGATCTGTTAGAACATT
>Ga0207689_10005248_pt1 | contig 11622 bp, 10 predicted proteins | sample KBSMisM52_FD_184312 | JGI IMG/M metagenome (GOLD analysis project Ga0207689, IMG submission 184312) | Miscanthus rhizosphere microbial communities from Kellogg Biological Station, Michigan, USA - KBS Miscanthus M5-2 (SPAdes) (version 2) | ecosystem: Host-associated > Plants > Roots >... | reverse complement strand
CGATCTTGGTGAGGTCCGAGGAGTCCATGCCGTCCGGTCCCATGAACTTGGACTTGATGCCCTTCTCCCGCGCCTGCTTGAAGAACGGGGCGCCCTGGTCGTAGATGCCGCCGAAGTAGATGACGTCGGGGTTCTTGGCCTTGATCGGCGTGAGCAGCGGATCGAAGTTCGACTTCTCCTCGGTGCCCTCGAAGCCCAGGACCTTGATGCCCTTCTTCTCGGCGTCGGCCTTGAAGAACTCGGCGATGCTCTGCCCGTACTGGGTCTTGTCGTGCACGATGTAGGCGCTCTTGACCTTCATGGTGCCGTGGGCAAACTCGGAGCCCACCACGCCCTGCACGTCGTCACGGCCGCACACCCGGTTCACGTTGACGTAGTTGCGGTCGGTGACCACCGGGTTGGTGTTGGCCGGCGAGATCATGGCCAGCGTCACTTCCTTGTAGACCTCTGACGACGGGATCGCGACGCCGGAGTTCAGGTGACCGATGACCACCATGATGTCCTTGTCCGCGATGATGTTCTTGGCGTTCGCCACGCCGACGTCCGGCTTGGCCTGGTCGTCGAACGGCACGAAGTCGACCTTGTAACCCGCCTTCTCGAGGTTGCCCTTCAGCTTCTCGACCGCGAGCTGGGCCCCGAGCTTGATGCCTTCGCCGAGCACCGCCTGCCCACCCGAGAGGGGGCTCTGGGAGGCGATCTTGATGGTGCCCTTGGACTGGGCGTCGACGATGGACGCCACCGGCAGCACCAGCGCCAGAGCGGCGATCACTGCGATGACCAGGCGATGTCGTGTCAGTCTCATCGGCTCCTCCTCCTTGGCCAGACGGAAACGGGTGGGTTCAAGCGCGGCCATTATAGCGATTAATGTTCCCTGCGCAAGCCTTCTCAATCATGTCGGGTACTTCGGCCGGGATGGGCGTGGCTGGATCGGGGGTCGTGGTACCGTTTCGCTACCGCCCTGGGATCGTCCCCGGCGGTTCGCCGCACCGAGGTCCCGAGGGGAGGCACTTGCGATGGGTATGCGCCAGATCCTGGCCGCGGTCCTGGCCGGAATCGTCTGGGCTGGATTCCTCCAAGGCTGCTCCATCTCGCCGGCTGAACAGGATGCCATCCGGCGGGCATGGGACGCCCGAGATGCGGAGAGGGCTCGCGAGTGCTACCGCGCTGGACGCGGGTTCGTCGCCGGCGGTTGTACCGGCGGCGGGGGCCCTTGATCGGGATTTCCGAAAGGCCGTCAGCGGACAGGAAGCCGTGCGGCGGCCACGGGATCGAGCCGGCGCAGGATGTCCAGCTGCCTCTGGGCCAGGTCGCCCCGGCCGGCGCCGCGGTAAGCCTGGACAAGCCAGAAGTGGGCCGGAACCGCGGAGGGAGCCAGCCTGGCCGCGCGCATCAGGGCGAACACCGCGTCACCGGGCTTGCCCTGCTCGACGAGCGCCCGTCCCAGCAACATGAGCGCGCCGGGGTCGTCCTCCACGAGGAGGATGGCGGTCGCGAGCGTGGTCGGAGGCGCTCCTCCCGGGGCTGCGGGAGGCAGGCCCCGGGCGCGGAGCAGGAGCGGCACGGCCTCCTCGAGGCGGCCGCGGAGGAGGTAGAGGAGCCCGAGCCGTCCGAGCCCATTCCGTGATCCCGGCAGGAGCGTGAGGTACTGGCGCAGGACCGCTTCTGCTTCGTCGTATCGCGTGCGGACCAGCAGGAGGGTGCCCAGGTTGAAGTGGGGAATCGGATTGTCGGGTCGCAGCTCGATGGCCCGGCGCAGGTGTACCTCGGCTTCGTCCAGACGCGCCTCGCCGAGCTCGGCACCGGTGATCGCGGAGCCCAGGTTCCCGTGGCAAAGCGAGCACCCGGGGTCCATCTCCACCGCCCACCGCCAGAGCGTCTCCGAATCGGACCAGACCTGGGTCTGGGTCCACGAGGCCACGCCCAGCGTCAGGATGCTCAGCGCCGCGCCCCCCACGACCGCCGAGACCGTCGTCATGCTCGCGCGACCTCGCTCCCGGAGGCGGAGGACCGCGAGCACGCCCCCGCCGGCCAGCACCGCGAACCCGATGCTCGACAGGTAGCTGTAGCGGTCGTTGGCGAGCTGGCTGCCTGCGTGCACCACGCCACTGATTGGCAACACCATCAGCGCCGAGTACGTCCAGGCGGCGAGACCGCCCGGCCACCGCGAGCGCGCGAGCACGAGGGCCGCCGTCACCCCGACGACTCCCACCAGGGCGGGCAGGAAGGGCCAGCTCGCGAGATCCACGCGGGCGGGTAACTCGTACATCGGGGACAGACGGATCGGCAGGATGAACTTGATCGGGTAGAACATGAAGCTGTAGGCCACCATCCCGATCCGGGCGACCACGCCGTACGAGTCGTACGAGGTCACGCCGGCGCCGCGGGGCAGGGCGATGAGCGCGACCACCGCGGCGGCGGCGGCCAGGGCCGCGTACGGGATCTTCTCGACGACCAGCCGTCTCCAGCCGGCGCCCCACCGTCGGAGCGGATAGAGATCGAGCAGGAGCAGCACCGCGGGCAGGGGCATCGCGGCCGCCTTCGACAGCAGCGCCGCCGCGAAGGCGGCCAGGGAGAGCGCCCGCCACCGCGACCTCGCATCGCCTCCCCGCTCGAGTCCCTTCAGATACGCGAGGACGGCCGACAGGAAGAAGAGCCCGCACAGGACATCACGCCGCTCGGTGATCCAGGCCACCGACTCGACGCGGAGCGGGTGGACGCCCCAGACCAGCGCCGCGAACGCGGCGGCCACCACGATGGGGCCGGTCGCATGTCCGCTCGGCGAGTCGCCGCCCCCGGCCGCGGCGAGTAGACGCCGGCCGATCGCGTAGACGAGCGTCGCGTTGCTGGCGTGGAGGATCAGGTTCCCGAGGTGGTACCCCCAGGGGTTCATCCCGCCGAGGGTGTAGTTGATTCCGAAGCTCAGCCACGTCAGCGGGATGTAGTGCCCCATGAGCGTCGCGGTGAGCATCCACTTGATCTGCGGCCAGCCCAGGCCCCGGTAGTACGGGTTGGCCACGACGTTGACCGAGTCGTCCCAGTTGAGGAATTCGCCGCGCAGCGCCGGAAGGAATACGACGGCGGTGGCGAGGAAGACGAGCGGCGACCAAAGCAGTCCGGGGCGGCCGAGCCGCGTCATGGGCGCGGTGACGGACCGGACGCGGGGACCGCTTCCAGCGACAGGGCCGAGACGGCGCGCACTTCAGCGAGCAGCATCTCGGCCTCACCGTGCCGACCCTGTGCCCGCAGCTCCTGGGCCTGGCCTTCGAGGGCCTGGATCAGATAGCCCCGGAGGTCGGCGGTGCGCGGCCGCAGCACGAAGGCGGTTCGCAGGAGCGGCACGGCCGGCTCGTAACGGCGCTGCAGCAGGTACACGAGCCCGAGGCGCTCGGCTCCGGAGGCGGACGCGGGGACGCGCTCCAGGTAGGTGCGGAGCGGTGCCTCGGCCTCGACGTAGCGCCCCTGGAGCGCGAGGGCCGTCCCGAGGTTGTAGTACGCATCCGGCAGATCCGGTCGCAGGGCGATCGCGCGACGGAACAGCGCCTCGGCCTCCACGACGCGCGTCCGCCCTGCGGGGCCGCCGAGCGCGCTCTCGCCTAGCTTGCCGTGGCAAATGCTGCAGTCCGGATCCACCTCGACCGCCCACCGCCACAGCGTCTCCGACTCCCTCCAGACCTGGGCATAGCTCCACGAGGTGGCGCCCAGGCTCACCAGCGCGATCACCCCCGCGATCGCGGCGGACCGTCCGGTGAAGCGGGTCAGGGTTCCCCGTCGGACGAGCCGGATCACATAGAGCGCGGCTCCCCCCACGAGCACCGCGAAGCCCATGCCGGAGAGGTAGGTGTAGCGGTCGGGTGCCAGGTCGGCGCCCTGCCGCAACACCGCGCTCGTCGGGGCGAGCATGAGCACCGAGAAGATCCATGCGGTCAGGCCGGCCGGCCAGCGCTGGCGCAGCCGGATCAGCCCCCCGGTCACGAGCACCACGCCGAGCAGGGCCACCGCGAACCGGGGCTCGAGCGGGTCGATCCGGGCCGGCAGCTCGTAGAGTGGCGACAGCGCGCCCGGCCAGATCACCCGGAACGGGGCGACGAGAAAGCTGTGGGCGGCCGCCGCGAGCCGCGCGAGAGTGCCGTACTCGGAGACCTGGGTGAGGACCGCGCCCCGGCGGAGCGCGTAGATGATGGCGCCCGCCCCCGCGAGGGTCACGAGCAGGAGCGGGAGCTTCTCGATCAGCAGGGGCCGCGCACCCAGCCGCTGGAGTCGGCGGAGCGGGTAGATGTCGAGGACCAGCAGCGCGCCGACGAACGGCAGAGCGGCCCCCTTCGACAGCAAGCCGGCCGCGAGCGTGAGGGCGGCGGCGACGATGAGGCCGCGCCGGGCGGGTCCGCCGGTCTCGACCGCCCGGAGGTAGACCCACGCGGTGAGGAGCACGAAGGACGCGCAGAGCACGTCGGGGCGGCCGGTGATCCAGGCCACCGGCTCGACCCGCAGGGGATGCATGCCGAACACCAGCGCGGCGATCGCGGCGGCCGCGCACAGGTCGGGATCGCGCCGGCCGGCCTGCGCGCCGTCCGCGATCGCGGCGGCCAGGAGGCGCCGGGCCACGAAGTACAAGAGGCCGGCATTGACGGCATGGAGCAGCACGTTCACCAGGTGATAGCCCCAGGGATTCATTCCGCCCAGCACCCAGTTGAGACTCCAGCTGAGGCGGGTCACCGGGATGTAGTGGCCGAAGGACACGCTCGTGAAGGCCCAGCGGACGTGCTCGCGATCGAGCCCCCGATAGGCGGAATTGTCGAGGAAGTTCACGTTGTCGTCCCAGTTGAGGAACGAGCCGGACAACGTTGGCACGAAGGCCGCCGCGGTCAGGATGGCCACGGCGAGCGGGATCAGCCCGCGGCGGATCATCGCACCCGGGCGAGGAAGGCCTCGGTGGCGGCCCGGGGATCCGGCGCGGCGCACAGGGCCGAGATCACCGCGACCGCGTCCGCGCCCGCCGCGAGCACCGCCCCCGCGTTGTCCGCGGTGATGCCCCCGATGCCCACGAGGGGCACCGGGACGTCCGGCCGCACCCGGCGGATCAGCTCCGCTCCCACCAGCTGGAAGCCCGCCTTCGTGGTGGTGGGGTAGATGCTGCCCACCGCGACGTAGTCGGCGCCGTCGGCCACCGCTTGCCGCGCCTGCTCGGGATCGTGGGTCGAGACTCCGAGGATCATCCCGGGCCGCAAGATCCGGCGGGCCCGGCGCGCCGGGAGATCATCCTGGCCCACGTGGAGCCCGTCGGCGCCCGCGGCCAGTGCCAGGTCGGCCCGGTCGTTGACGATGAAGAGCGCGCCGACCTCGCGGCAGCGCCGCGCGAGCCGCTGCGCCAGCGGGAGTAGCTCGACGAGCGGCATGGACTTCTCGCGGAGCTGCACGAACCGGCCCCCGCCCGCGAGCACCGCGTCCAGAAGGGTGGGCAGATCGCGGCCCAGAGCCACCGATCGGTCGAGGATCGCGTACAGCGGCGAGGGCAGCCGCACCGCGACGGCCTTACAGGTTCTGCTCGAGCCGGGCCAGCGTCGACCCGCCCGCCACGAACGCGGGGTCGGCCAGCAGCTTCAGGTGATAGGGGATCGTCGTCTTGACACCCTCGACCACCGTCTCGTGGAGCGCCCGCTGCATGCGGGCGATCGCTTCGTTGCGGTCGCGGCCGTGGACGATGATCTTGGCGATGAGCGAATCGTAGTACGGCGGGACCATGTAGCCGGTCATCATGTGGCTGTCCACGCGCACTCCGGGCCCGCCGGGAGCGATCCAGGCGGTCACCCGGCCGGGGGAGGGGATGAAGTGCTCGGGATCCTCCGCGTTGATCCGGCACTCGATGGCGTGGCCGGTGAAGGTCACCGCGCTCTGCTTGTAGCCGAGGGCTTCTCCGCTCGCGATCCGGATCTGCTCGCGTACGAGGTCGATGCCGGTGATCATCTCGGTCACCGGATGCTCCACCTGGATGCGGGTGTTCATCTCGATGAAGTAGAAGTGCCCGTCCCGGTCCACCAGGAACTCGACGGTGCCCGCCGACACGTAGTTGACCGCGTTCGCCACCGCGAGCGCCGACTTGTAGAGACCCGCGCGCGTCTCGGGCAGGAGCGCGGGGGCGGGTCCTTCCTCGAGCAGCTTCTGGTGGCGGCGCTGCACCGAGCAATCGCGCTCGCCCAAGTGCAGGCGCATGCCGTTCTTGTCGCCGAGCACCTGCACCTCGACGTGGCGGGCGTCTTCCACGAACTTCTCGAGGTAGAGCTCGGAGGAGCCGAAGGCCGCGCCCGCTTCCGCCTGGCACGTGGTGTAGGCGCGGGCCAGCGCTTCCCGCTCGCGCACGATGCGCATCCCGCGTCCGCCGCCGCCCGCCGCCGCCTTGACCATGACCGGATAGCCCATCGAGTCCGCGAGCGCCTGCGCCTCGTCCACCCCGGCGAGGGGGCCCTCGCTGCCCGGCACCACCGGCGCTCCCGCGTGCTTGGCCATCTCGCGGGCCTGGGCCTTGTCGCCCATGAGACGGATCGCCTCGGGAGACGGGCCGATGAACGTGATGCCGCACGCGCGGCAGATCTCCGCGAAGGCGGAGTTCTCGGCGAGGAGCCCGTAGCCGGGGTGGATGGCCTCGCTATCGGTGATCGCGGCGGCGGAGATGATGCTCGGGATATTGAGGTAGCTCAGGCGCGCCTCGGGCGGGCCGATGCAGACCGACTCGTCGGCCAGCCGCACCGGCAGGGAGTCGGCGTCGGCGGTCGAGTGGGCGATCACGGTGCGGATTCCCATCTCGCGGCACGCCCGGATGATACGGAGCGCGATCTCGCCCCGGTTGGCGATGAGGATCTTGTGGAACATCAGGCGAGGGTCAGCGCAGCGGGTCCACCAGGAAGAGCGGCTGGCCGAACTCGACGGGCTGGCCGTTCTCGACCACGACCTTGGCGATGCGACCGGCCACCTTGGACTCGATCTCGTTCATCAGCTTCATCGCCTCGACGATGCAGATGACCTGCCCCTCTTTGACCACGTCGCCCTCGGCCACGAACGGAGGGGCGTCGGGCTTGGGGGCGCGATAGAACGTGCCGACCATCGGGGCTTCCACGGTCAGGAGATGCGCGGTGGACTCGACGCTCTCCGGGGCGGACTGAGGGAGCGTGGCCGCGATCGCGGGCGCGGCCTCGACGCGGGACCCGGATGCGACGGGCGCGTGCTCCCGGACGATGCGAATCCGGGTGCCCGCGGCCTCCACCTCGAGCTCGGCCAGGTTGTGGCGCACCGCCAGCTCGACCACCTGGTCGATGCTGAAGCCCGCGGGATCCGCGGGGCCGCGGGCCGATCGCCGCCTGGCCACGCTAGCCCGCCGCCGAGACGCGGCCGAGATACTCGCCGCTGCGGGTATCGACCTTCACCACGTCGCCCTCGTTGAGGAAGAGCGGCACCTGCACCACCGCGCCGGTCTCGAGGGTGGCGGGTTTCGATCCGCCCGAGGCGGTGTCGCCGCGGATGCCGGGATCCGTCTTGGCGATCTGCAGCTCGATGAAGTTCGGCAGCTCCACCGTGACCGGGCTCGCGTCGATGAACAGGATCTCCACCTCGGTGTTCTCCTTGAGGAAGTCGCGCGCGTCGCCGACCTCCTCGGCGGACAGGGAGATCTGGTCGTACGTGTCGAGGTCCATGAAGTTGTACCGGTCGTCCTTGTACAGGAACTGCATCCGCTTCTCTTCGAAGTCGACCAGCTCGACCTTCTCGCCCGCGCGGAACGTGTTGTCGATCACCCGTCCGAGCTTCATGTGCTTGAGCTTGGTGCGCACGAAGGCGCCGCCCTTGCCGGGCTTGACGTGCTGGAAGTCGACGATCGTGTACGGCGCGCCGTCGAACTGGATCCTCAGTCCCTTCTTGAACTCGGCCGTGGATACCACCATGCGGTCAGGGCCCTTTCCGTCGTTGCGTCTTGAGTCGGAGCGCCTCTTCCAGCCGCTCTCGGGCCCGGGCGTGCCCCGGGTCGCGGGCGAGGAGGCGCAGAAAGATCTGGGCCGCTTCGTCCACCAGGCCCTGCTCGAGGCACAGGGTGCCGAAGCTCAGGGTGGCGAACGTGTCGTCGGCCAGGAGGTGCTTCAACGCCGAGCCCTCCGGCACCGCCCCACCCGCCCCGAGCACGTCGAGGAGCGCGCGGGATTCCCGATCCCCCGGATCGAGCCGCACCGCCTGCTCCAGGTGCTGGACGGCGTCGCCCAGGGCGCCGGAACGCCGGTACAGGTCGCCGGCCAGACGATGGGCCTGCGCTTCCTGCGGGCTGTTGGCGAGAATCGCGCGCACCTCGTCCAGCGCGCCGTCGGGATTGCCGTCGTCGAGGAGCGCCTTGGCCAGGATCAACCGGGCCGTCACGTACTGGGGAAAGCGGTCGAGCCCCTCGCGGCAGAGCCGGACGGCGTCGCGCGCCCGCCCCGCCTTGCGGTAGGCGTCCGCGAGCGGCGCGAAAGCCAGGGAGCCGGGATCGCGGGCGAGCCGCTCTTCGTAGCGTCGGATCGCCGCGGCCAGAGCGCTGTCTTCGGTCGCGACCGGGGCGCCGACTTGAGGCTCCGGCGTCATGATCTCAGTGTAATACGCGGGGCGCGCCGGGGTGACAATTCTGCGTGCCTCAGGCGCCGATCGCGAGCTGATTCAGGGTGGCCAGGATCTCGGCGCGGGGAACGTCGAACACGAGCTGGAAGCGGCCGATCTCCGGCGAGAGGACGAAGGGGATCCGACCGTCGCGCGCCTTCTTGTCGCGACCGAGGGCCTCGATGATCGCGGCGGGCTCCGCGCCGAGGCCGGCCACCGGAAGGCCCACCGCGTGGAGCAGGGCGACCTGCCGGTCTCGGGTGGCGGGGGCGGCCAGGCCCATCCGCTCGGCCAGCCGGGATTCGGCCGCGATTCCCAGGGCCACCGCTTCCCCGTGCGCCCAGCGGGTGAACTTGGTAGCGGCCTCGAGGGCGTGACCGATGGTGTGGCCGTAGTTCAGGACGAAGCGCAGCTCGGCCTCCTGCTCGTCGCGCTCGACGACCTGCGCCTTGAGCCGGCAGGAGCCGCCGACCACCCGCTCGAGGGTGGGCAGGTCCCGCGCGAGCAGGGCCGGGATGCTCTGCTCGAGGTCCTGGAAGTAGGCCGCGTCCAGGACGATACCGTGCTTGATCACCTCGGCGAGGCCCGAGCGGAACTCCCGGTCGGGCAGGGTGCGGAGCACCGCCGGATCCACCACGACGAGCCTGGGCTGATGGAAGGCGCCGATCAGGTTCTTGGCGCGGGGATGATCGATCGCGGTCTTGCCTCCGATCGAGGCGTCCACCTGGGCCAGGAGGGTGGTGGGCACCTGGACGAAGTTCATTCCCCGCATGTAGGTGGCGGCGACGAAGCCGGCGAGATCCCCGACCGCGCCGCCGCCCAGCGCCACGACCGTGGAGCTCCGGTCACACCCTTCGTCCAGCAGGCGGTCCCACAGCTCTCGCGCCGTCTCGAGCACCTTGGCCTGCTCTCCCTCCGGGACGGAGAGCCGGATCAGGTCGAATCCGGCGCCGGAGAGGCTCCGCGCCACCGGATCGCCGTGCAGCCGGTCGATCGCGGGATCCGTGATCAGGACCGCCTTGCGTCCGACCCGAAGCTTGGCGAGCTCGGCCCCCACCGTACCCAGGGCGCCAATGGCGACCAGGATGCGGTACGCGCGCGAGCCGAGATTGACGGGTATGTCGGTCATGGTCTTCGAGCTCAAAGGCCTCCGCGGGTGGCGGACGCCCGGGGCAAGCCTACCAGTCTTTCAGGTAGTCCAGGTATCCCTGATAGTTGCGGCGGATCTCGTCGATGCTGTCCCCGCCGAACTTCTCGAGGAAGGCCTCGGCGAGCACGATCGCCATCATGGCCTCGCCGACCACGCCGGCCGCGGGCACCGCGCAGACGTCGCTGCGCTCCACCACGGCCTCCACCGCCTCCCGGGTGTCGAGGTCGACCGAGCGGAGGGGCTTGCGGAGCGTCGAGATCGGCTTCATGGCGGCGCGGACGACCACCGGCTGGCCGTTGGTCACGCCGCCCTCCAGTCCGCCCGCGCTGTTGGAGCCGCGGTGGAAACCCGCTTCCTTGTCGAAGAGGATCTCGTCATGAACCTGGGATCCCGGCCGGCGCGCCGCCTCGAATCCGAGCCCGATCTCGGCACCCTTGATTGCGTGGATCGAGCAAAACGCGCGGGCGAGCTGCCCGTCGAGCTTCCGGTCCCACTGCACGTAGGAGCCCAGGCCGACCGGGCACCCGAGAGCGACCACCTCGAAGACCCCTCCGAGGGTGTCGCCGGCGGCCTTGGCGCGATCGATGGCCTCGATCATCGCGGTCTCGGCGGCCGGATCGGCGCAGCGGACCTCGCTCGCCTCCGCGCGGCGGCGCACCTCGTCCCACGAGGTCTCGAATGGACCGATCCGGATCCCGCCGATCTCGGTGACGTGGCTCAGGATCGTGATGCCGAACTCACCCAGGAGTCGCTTGGCCACCCCGGCGACCGCCACCCGGGCGGTCGTCTCGCGGGCGCTGGAGCGTTCGAGCACGTTGCGGATGTCGTGATGGCCGTACTTCATGGCCCCCGCGAGATCGGCATGGCCCGGGCGCGGACGGGTGACCATCTTGGGGGCGGCGCCGGCCGGGGGCGGCCCGACCGACATCGTCTGCTGCCAGTTCTCCCAGTCCCGGTTGCGGATGGTCAGCGTGAGCGGGCTGCCGAGGGTGAGGCCCCACCGGACTCCGGCGGAGATGTGAGCTTGATCCTGCTCGATCTTCATCCGGCCGCCGCGGCCGTAGCCGCGCTGGCGTCGGGCGAGATCGCCGTTGATGTCGGCTTCGCTGAGCGCCAGGCCCGCCGGAAGTCCGTCGATGACGGCGGTCAGCGCCTCACCGTGGGACTCGCCGGCGGTAAGGAAGCGCAGCCGCCCGCCCACCTACCTTCTGGGGGCTGCGGCTGGGATGCCGTCGGTCTTCAGGATCGACGGCGTCATGAAGACGACCAGCTCACGACCGGTCTCGAAGTCTTCGCGCTGCTTGAACAGCCAGCCCAGAATCGGCACGTCGCCCATGAGGGGCACCTTGCGGATGGTCTTCTGCTGGACGTTCTGGGTGACGCCGCCGATGACGAGACGATCGCCTTCCCGGACCAGGACCTGCGTCTCCGCCTTGCGCCGGTTGATGATCGGCACGCTCACGCCCGCGGCCGGGCTGATCACGTCGCCCCGCGAGTTGTTCTCCACGATCACCGTCATCTTGACCTTGCGGATCTCCTGGCCGTCGATGGTCTCACGGATGACCGTCGGAGTCACCTCGAGCTTCAGCACCGCCTCCTTGAACTGGACCTGGGTACCCGCCGAGCTGACGGTGGCGTACGGAATTTCTTCACCGAGGGTGAAGGCCGCCTTGTTGTTCTCCACCGTGACGATCTCGGGATGGGCGAGCGTGCGGGTCTTGCCGAGGGTGGCCAGGGCCTGGAGCGCCAGGTTGATGTTGAACTTGGTGCCCACGATGCCGAAGGCGATACCGCCGGCCGGGGTCGTCGTGGAAGCGTTCGGCAGAAGCCCGAACGGCAGGTTCACGAGGTTGCCGCCCGTGGAC
>Ga0207689_10005247_pt1 | contig 11625 bp, 11 predicted proteins | sample KBSMisM52_FD_184312 | JGI IMG/M metagenome (GOLD analysis project Ga0207689, IMG submission 184312) | Miscanthus rhizosphere microbial communities from Kellogg Biological Station, Michigan, USA - KBS Miscanthus M5-2 (SPAdes) (version 2) | ecosystem: Host-associated > Plants > Roots >... | reverse complement strand
CGCTGGACGAAGACGCAGTCATGGGAGCGCGCGTTGGCGGCGGCCGCGATCTGGACGCTCGCCGAATGGGCCCGGAGCGTCGTGTTCACCGGCTTCCCCTGGCTCTCGCTCGGCCACGCGTCCTTGCCAGGCGGAGCGGCAAGCCTGCTCGCCGGGTACGCACCCGTCGGCGGCGTATACCTGGTCACGCTTGCCACGGCCCTCGTGGCGGCCGCACTCGCCGTCGCCATCGATGCGTTCGCCATCGGCGCGCGCCGCAGGATCGTCGCGGCGGCAGGTCTCGCCGCTGCCGTCGCGCTTGGAGGCGGGGCGCTCGGGCGAATGGAATGGACTTCGCCCGCGGGCGCGCCGGTCGCCATCTCGCTCGTCCAAGGCAACGTGACGCAGGATCTCAAGTTCAGCCCGGATTTCCGCCGCACGACGTTCGAGCTCTACACCGGGCTCGTCCGCGCGAGCCGCGGGCGCCTCGTCGTGCTTCCGGAAAGCGCGTTCCCCGTGTTCGCCGACGAAGTCCCGGAGACCGTCATCGTCGACTTGCTGGACGCGGTGTCGACGCGCAACGGCGACGTCCTCGCCGGCATGTTCACGATGTCGTCACCGCTCGCTCCGGGCGAAAGCCCGCGCTATTACAACAGCGTCGTGAGCATCGGCGCCGCGCGCCCGCAACTCTATCGCAAGCGGCACCTCGTACCCTTCGGGGAGACGATTCCGCTGGAGCCGGTCGTCGGCTGGTTCATACGCCAGATATTGTCGATTCCGATCGCGAGCCAGGCGTCGGGACGTTCGGACCCGCCCGTGCTGGAGGTGGCCGGGCAGAAGGTCGCGGTCAACATCTGCTACGAGGATGCATTCGGCGCAGAGATCCGCGTGCAGGCGGAAAGCGCGACGATCCTGGTAAACGTCACCAACGACGCCTGGTACGGGCGCTCGCTTGCCGCATTCCAGCACAACCAGATCGCCGCGATGCGGGCGCTCGAAACCGGCCGGCCGCTCTTGCGCGCGACGAACACGGGGATCACCTCCGCGATCGCGCACGACGGGCGGGAGCTCGCGCGGCTGCCTTGGTTCACGCGCGACATCCTCGAAGTGGAGATCACGGGGCGGCAGGGCGTGACCCCCTATGTGCGCTTCGGCGACGTCCTGCCTGCGGCGTTCGCGTCGGCGCTTTTCGTCGCCGCCATCGGGTTCGCGCGCCGCACCCGGTAAAATGCACGCTGCCCCGATCGCCCCGACCTCGATGCACACCTTTCAGCAACTCATCCTCCTGCTCCAGGGTTACTGGGATCGCCAGGGCTGCGCGCTGCTGCAGCCGTACGACATGGAGGTCGGCGCCGGCACGTCGCACACGGCGACGTTCCTGCGGGCACTCGGTCCGGAGCCTTGGCGGGCGGCGTACGTGCAGCCCTCGCGCCGGCCGAAGGACGGCCGCTATGGAGAGAATCCGAATCGCGCGCAGCACTACTACCAATACCAGGTTGTGCTGAAGCCCTCGCCGCCGGACATTCTCGAGCTCTATCTGGGCTCGCTCGCCGCTCTCGGGCTCGATCTCAAAGAGAACGACGTCCGCTTCGTCGAGGACGATTGGGAAAACCCGACGCTCGGCGCCTGGGGTCTCGGCTGGGAAGTTTGGCTTAACGGCATGGAGATCACGCAGTTCACCTACTTCCAGCAGGTCGGCGGGCTCGAGTGCAATCCCATCACCGGCGAGATCACCTACGGCCTCGAGCGGCTCGCCATGTACCTGCAGCAGAAGAAGAGCCTCTACGATCTCGTGTGGACGGAGCGGGTCGACGACGGCACCCGCCGGCAGCTCACTTACCGCGACGTCTACCATCAGAACGAGGTCGAGCAGTCGACGTACAACTTCGAGCAGTCGAACGCGCCGAAGCTCTTCGAGCTCTTCGCGTTCTTCGAATCCGATGCGATGCGGCTCTTGGAAGCGAAGCTGCCCCTGCCCGGCTACGAGATGATCCTCAAGGCGGCGCACACCTTCAATCTGCTCGACGCGCGCGGCGCGATCTCGGTCACCGAACGCGCCGCCTACATGGGGCGCATCCGCGCGTTGTCCCGGCAGGTGGCGCAGGCCTACGTCGATTCGCGCGAGGCGCTGGGATTCCCGATGCTGCCGGCCGAGATGCGGGCGCGGGCGGCATGAGCGACGACGCAACGCTCGTGGTCGAGCTCCTGACCGAAGAGCTCCCCCCGAAGGCGCTGCCGCGGCTGGGCGAAGCCTTCGCCGAAGGTATCGCGGCAGGACTCAAATCGCGCAGCTACCTCGACCCGCAGAGCGCGATCACGGCGTTCGCCACGCCGCGGCGCCTGTCGGTTGCCATCACCAAAGTCAGCGGCGTTGCGCCGGACGCCGAAGTGATCGACAAGCTGATGCCCGCCAAGGTGGCTCGCGACGCATCGGGCCAGCCTTCCGAGGCGTTGAAGAAGAAGCTTGGGGGGTTGGGTCGCGCCGGTCTCGCCACCGCAACCCTCGACGCACGGGATGGGCCCGACCACGTTTACGTGGCCTCCGACGGCAAGGCCGATTATGTCTACCTGCGCAGCCTCGCGAAGGGTCAGCCGCTCGTTCGCGGGCTGCAGGAGGCGCTCGACGAAACGCTCGCGAAGCTTCCGATCCCGAAAGTGATGAGCTACGCGGGCGCGGGCGGCTACTACAACGACGTCAAGTTCGTCCGCCCGGCGCATCGGCTCATCGCGCTCCACGGCGCCGATGTGGTGCCCGTGACGGCGCTCCGCCTCGCCGCCGATCGCATCACCGCGGGTCATCGGTTTCTCTCCCGCAACGACATCGCCATCGCAACCGCCGATGCCTACGAGGAAACACTGCGCGCGGAAGGGAAGGTAATCGCGCGCTTCGCCGAGCGCCGCGCAGCGATCGTCGCGGGCCTCTCCAGCGCCGCCGCCGGCGCGAGCGTCATCATGCCCGACACGCTCCTGGACGAGGTCACGGCGCTCGTCGAATGGCCGGCCATCTACGCGGGCACGTTCGATTCCGCGTTCCTGACGGTTCCACAGGAATGCCTGATCCTGACGATGCAGCAGAACCAGAAATACTTCGCGCTCGCCGACAAGGAGGGCAGGCTCGTCCCGCGCTTTCTCGTCGTCAGCAACATCGAGACGGCAAGTCCGCAGGCGATCATCGAAGGCAACGAGCGGGTGTTGCGCGCACGGCTTGCCGACGCGCGGTTCTTCTTCGACCAGGACCGCAAAGTCCGGCTGGAAACGCGCCTGCCGCGACTGGGCTCCGTCGTCTATCACAACAAGCTCGGAACGCAATTGGACCGCGCGACGCGTCTCGCGAATCTGTCGGAGGCGCTCGCTCGGATCATCGGCGCCGATCCGTCGCTCGCGATGCGCGCGGCGCAACTTGCCAAGGCCGACCTGACCACCGACATGGTCGGCGAATTTCCGGAGCTCCAGGGTCTCATGGGCCGCTACTACGCCGAGCACGACCAGGAGTCCCCGGTCGTCGCCGCAGCGATCGAGCAGCACTACTGGCCCCGTTTTGCGGGCGATGCGCTTCCCGAAACGCCCGAGGCGCAAGCTGTCGCGCTCGCCGACAAGCTCGAGACCCTCGCCGGGATGTTCGGCATCCGCGCGCAGCCGACCGGAGACAAGGACCCCTTCGGCTTGCGCCGTCACGCGATCGGCGCGATCCGCATCGTCGTCGAAAAGGGTCTGCGCGTGACGCTCCCGGAGCTTGCCGATGCGGCGTTCCGCGCATTCGGCGGAGTGCCCGCGGTGCGCGACGCGCGCACCGAGCTCGAGAATTTCATCTACGAGCGTTTGCGGGGTTACCTGCGCGACGCCGGTTACTCGTCCAACCAGGTCGAAGCGGTGCTCTGCCAGCGACCGGCGCGGCTCGACCTCGTGCCGGCGCAAGCCGCGGCGGTCCGCGCGTTCGGCGAGCTGCCCGAGGCAGAGACGCTCGCCGCGGCGAACAAGCGGATCGTCAACATCCTCCGGAAGTCGGGAAGCGAGGCGGCCGCCGCCGTCGACCGCGCAAGGCTCGCCGACGGTGCCGAGCACGATCTCTACCTCGCGTTCCAGAAGCTCGAGCCTGTCGTCGTCGATCGCTGCTCGACCGGGGATTTCGCCGGCGCGCTGCTCGCGCTGGCGAGCGCCAAGCCCGCCGTCGACCGGTTCTTCGACGACGTGCTCGTCATGGCCGACGACCCCGCGATTCGCGCGAACCGGCTCGCCCTCTTGCGCGGCGTCGCGCAGACGATGAACCGCGTCGCGGACATCTCGAAGCTCGCCGCCTAGGCCCAACCCGCCATGGTCCAGCTCGCCTCCGAAGCCGTCGCGCAAACCCGGACCATCAAGTTGATCGTGCTCGACCGCGACGGCGTCATCAATCACGACAGCGCCCATTTCATCAAGTCGCCGGACGAATGGCGGCCCATCCCGGGGAGTCTCGAGGCGGTCGCGCGGCTCAATCACGCAGGCTTTCGCGTGGTCATCGCCACGAACCAGTCGGGAATCGGCCGCGGCCTGTTCGACATGGGAATGCTCAACGCCATCCACGAAAAGATGCACAAGGCACTGGCGCAGGCAGGCGGGCGCTTCGACGCCGTTTTTTACTGCCCCCATTCGGGGGATTCGCAATGCGACTGCCGCAAGCCGAAAACCGGCATGCTGCGGGAGATCGGCGCGCGCTACGGCGTGGAAATGACGGGCGTCCCCTGCATCGGCGACTCGCCGCGCGACCTGATGGCGGCGGATGCCGTGGGGGCGCAACCGATTCTCGTGCTGACGGGCAAGGGCGAGAAGACGCTGCGCGACGGCGACTTCCCGGCGCACACGGTGATCTACCCGGATCTCGCATTCGCCGCGGCGGCGCTCCTCGCCGGTGAATAGTCGATGAGCGCGCACTCGAGATGAACGGGGTCCGCGCTCTCCTCTTCCTGCTGTTCCAGACGATCGTCACGCCGTTCTACGCCGCGGCGATGCTGTTGCTGTTCTGGATCCCGCGCGTGCCCATGTACCGCATCGCGGCGTCCTGGTGCCGGACCAACCTGTGGGGCGCGCGCGTTATCTGCGGCATAAGGCACCGCGCCGTCGGCGCCCGGAACATTCCGCCGACGCCGCACATCGTGATGTCGAAGCACAGCTCGACCTGGGAAACGCTCGCGCTTACGCTGTTCTTCCCGCCTCTTGCCTATGTCGCCAAGAAGGAACTCCTGTCGATCCCGTTCTTCGGCTGGGGCTTCGCGCTGGCGTCGCCGATCACGATCGATCGCAAGGCAGGCACCGACTCGATGCAGCAGATCGCGGCGCAGGGCCGCGAGCGCTTCCGGCAGGGCTTCTGGATCGTCATCTACCCGGAAGGCACGCGAATCCGGGCCGGCACGCGCTCGAAGTACAAGACCGGCGGCGCGCGACTCGCCATCGAGCTCGCGACGCCGATCCTGCCCGTCGCGCACAATGCCGGCTATCTGTGGCCGAAGGGCCTGTTCGGAAAGCGTCCGGGCACGTTGACGATTTCGTTCGGCAACCCGATCTCGCCGGCGGGGAAAGACGTACCGACGCTCATCAAGGAAGTCGAGACATGGATCGAGGGGGAAGTCGCGCGGCTCGGCGTCCCGGTGCGCGGCGAATGAGCGCCCGCCTGCGGCTCAAGGATATCTTCGGCGGCCGCGCCGCCGACGAAAAAGGCGCCGACGTCCAATCGCGGCGCATCACGCTCAACGGCTCCAGCGTCGACTACCGGTTGGTCCGGGCGCGGCGGCGTTCCATCGGGATGCAGGTCGACCTTTCGGGGCTCACGGTGCGCGCGCCGCGCTGGGTGTCGATCCGCGAGATCGACGAAAACCTTTCGAAACGGGGCGCCTGGATCCTGCGCTCGATCGACGAATGGCGCGCACGCCGGCGCGACGTGATGCCGCGCGAATGGAAGACCGGCGCCCCAATCCTTTATCGGGGACGCGAGCTCTTGCTTGCCTTGCACGCGGCACCGAAGCGAGAGATTGCGCCGGACCTCCTGAACCTCACGGTGCTTCATCCCACTCCGCACGATGAGCGCCGGGTCGCTGCGTTCGTCGCCCGCTGGCTGCGCGACGAAGCGGAGCGCCACGTTTTCCCGCACGTGGCCGCATACGCAGCGCGGGTCACGCCGGCAGCGCCGACGGTCAAGCTCACCAGCGCACGGTCGGAATGGGGAAGCTGCGACCGGCAGGGTGTGATCCGCCTCAACTGGCGCCTGATCCAGCTGCCGCCCGACCTTGCGCTCTATGTCGTCGCGCACGAGGTCGCGCACCTGATCGAGCTCAATCACTCGGCGCGGTTCTGGAGCCTGGTCGAGTTCCTGTTTCCCGGTTCGTCGAAGGCGCGGGACACGCTCGACGAGTGGACGGCGCTGCTGGAGGCCTGAAGCGCTAGAGTGCCCGGCGGTCGAGGCCGTGAACTAAGTGTCCGGTGCGGCAAGCGCGGGCAGCGCCACCGTCAATCCCGCCTGCGCGGCGAGGAGCGCACCGAGCGCCGACGCGAGCTCATTGCCCGACCGCGTGTCGCGCCACCGGCGCTCGACTGGCCTGAAGTGAAAGCCCCCGGAGCGCGCCGCAACCCACATCTCGCGGTTCGGCACGTGGCGATTTACGATGATCTTGCCGCCATTGCCGCAGTCGACCTCCAGGATGCCGTCGTTCAGGCTCCAGTCGACGTCGGCCGCGGAACTGTCGAGCGCCGCATCGAGCGCCGCGCCGATCGCCGCCAGCGTGCGATCCGCTGCGGCGATGAATTCGCTCTCGGTGATCATGGTCGCTCCATCTGTCGTTCCCTGCTACGATCCAACCGATGTTACGTGATTTCATCGCCGGGGTTCGCAACGTCGTCATCGCAGGCGCGATCGCGATCGCGCCGCTGTCGGCGTGCGGCGTCAAGGGACCGCTGAAGCTGCCTCCGGCCCCCGCGGCCGGCAGCAAGGCTCCTGAGTCGCCTGCGGCACCGGCGCAGGAAACGCCGGCCGACGCCGTGCCGCAGCCTCCCGCAGCGCGGCCGTGACGGCGTTCTCCATCGTCGGCGGCGAGCTCCACGCCGAAGGCGTGCCGCTGTCGGCGATCGCCGAGCGCTTCGGCACGCCGTGCTACGTCTACTCGCGCGCTGCGCTCGAAGGCCGGTTCCGCGCATTCGACGACGCGTTCGCGGGCGTTCCTCATCTCGTGTGCTATGCCGTCAAGGCCAATTCCAACCTCGCTGTACTGAACATCCTCGCGCGCCTCGGAAGCGGCTTCGATATCGTTTCCGGAGGCGAGCTCGCACGGGTGATCGCCGCCGGCGGCGATCCGGCGAAGATCGTGTTCTCGGGAGTCGGCAAGACCGCGGCCGAGATGGAAGCGGCGCTTGCGGCGGGCATCCGCTGCTTCAACGTCGAATCGGCCGCCGAGCTGGAAGCGCTCAACGCCATCGCATGCCGCAGAGGCCGCATCGCCCCGATCTCGCTGCGCGTCAACCCCGACGTCGACCCGAAGACGCATCCCTACATCGCGACGGGCTTGAAGGACACCAAGTTCGGTGTCGCCTTCGCGGATGCGCCGCAACTCTATCGGCGGGCGGCAGGGCTTCCGGGTGTCGAGGTGCGCGGCATCGACTGCCACATCGGATCGCAGATCACTGACCTCACGGCGTGCGTCGAGGCCGCAGCGAAGATGTTCGGGCTGGTCGATCGGCTCGCGGCGGACGGCATCGCCCTCGATCACGTCGACCTCGGCGGCGGGCTCGGCGTCCGCTACCGCGACGAGGAGACGATCGATCCGTACGCCTATGCGCTCGCCATCCGCGAGGTTCGGGGCGCGCGCCGGCACGAGCTGCTGTTCGAGCCGGGCCGGTTCCTGATCGGCGATGCCGGCGTGCTGCTGACGCGCGTCATGTACCTGAAGCCAGGCGATGGCCACGACTACGCAATCGTCGACGCGGCGATGAACGACCTCCTCCGGCCCGCGCTCTACGACGCATGGCACGCGGTCGAATCCGTGCGGAAGTCCGACCTGCCGACGCGGTGCTGGCATGTCGTGGGACCGGTGTGCGAGAGCGCGGATTTCCTCGCGCGCGACCGCCTTCTCGCCCTGGCGGACGGGGACCTCCTCGCCGTGCGCGGGGCAGGCGCGTACGGGTTCGCGATGAGCTCCAACTACAACTCGCGCCCGCGCGCCTGCGAGGTCGTCGTCAGCGGCGACACGATGCATCTCGTGCGTCCGCGCGAATCGACCGCCGAACTTTTCTCGCGCGAATCCACGCTGCCCTAAAGCGCATTTGTGCCGCGCAGCGGCAGTTTTGCGAACCTCGATTTTGCGTGTGCGTATCCGCAACACCTGCGCATGCAACGCTAGGAATTGGCGGGGAAATGTTGCAATTCAACAAAATGTGGATAGAATTCAGGCAGCAGGTAGCAGTGGGTTTGTCAAGTGGTTGGCGTAGAAATCGACAATCCCGATGCCGCTTGCGCGATGTAGATGCACCATAAAACAGTTAAAGCAACCCAGACAGGAGAAACGAAAATGGCTGACATGATGTCGATGATGGCGACCCCGGCTCCCAGCCCGGCGCCCAAGAAAGCGGCTAAGAAGAAAGCGGCTAAGAAGAAGACGTCGAAGAAGAAAGCGGCGCCGAAGAAGAAGGCCGCGAAGAAGACCACCAAGAAGAAAGCGGCGCCGAAGAAGAAGGCCGCGAAGAAGACCACCAAGAAGAAGGCCGCCCCGAAGAAGAAGAAGGCGGCGAAGAAGACGACGAAGAAGAAGAAGGCAGCAAAGAAGACCACCAAGAAGAAGAAGGCCGCCCCGAAGAAGAAGGCGGCGAAGAAGGCCAAGAAGAAGGCAGCCCCCAAGAAGAAGAAGGCAGCCAAGAAGGCGAAGAAGAAGTAACTCTCCCGCGGAAGCGGGCCCGCCAGGGAAACCTCGGCGGACGACACCACAGGCGACGCGCAATGCGTCGCCTGTTTTCATTCCGGGGTGCAGTGCGCCGGGCTCGCCACCGCGGCGAGCGTGTCAGCTGCCTGCGGCCGCGCCGGACTTGGCGACGGGTGAATCCTTGGAAGGTGCAGGTCGCTTGGCGGTCTTGGCCGGCGGCTTGGCCGACGTCTTGGCCGCCGCGGGTTTGGAAGGCGCGGCCGTCGCCGCTTTCTGCGGCGCCGCCGGCGGATGCTTCGTCGATACCGGTTTCACCGCCCCCGGCTTTGCCACGACCGCGGTGGCTTGCTTCGCAGGCTTTCCCGATGCGCGTTGCGCAGACGTTCCCGCCGCACGCTTCGCCTTGCCAGCCGCCGGTGCCAGGTCGCTCGTGATGCGCAACGTCTTTCCGGCCGCGACCGAGTCCTGCGTGAGGCCGTTCCAGCGCTTGATGTCCGCGGGAGACACTGCATAGCGGGATGCGATGCCGGCGAGCGTGTCACCGCGCTGCATGCGGTAGTAGAACGTACGCCCCTGCGGCACGGTCGTGAATACAGCCGTCGACAGCGTATCCGCGGCGGCCTCGGCCGGACCTTGCGTGGGGACGAGCAGCGTGTGCCCGGTGGGCACTTTTGCCTTCGAGCCGATGCCGTTCACGGCCCGCAGCGCCTCGACCTCCAGGCCGTATTTCGCGGCGATCTGGGCAAGCGTCTCGCCGTTGCGCACCCGATACGCCTGCCACGACACGAGCGGCTGGTTCGTAAGCTGCAGCTTGGCCGCAAAGAGCTCGGCCTTGTCGATGGGGAGGAGGATCGTGTAATCGTCGGCTCCGGCGATGACCGGACGGTTGTGCTGCGGGTTGAGATAGAGGAACTCGTCGACCGGCATTTCGGCGAGCTGGGCCGCCACTTTCACGTCGATCTTGCGGTCCATCCTGATCACCGCGAAGTACGGCGCGTCCGGGATGTCGCTCAAGTCGATCGAATATTTCTCGGGATCGCGGACGATGTTCTTCAGCGCCTGCAGCTTGGGCAGATAGTTTCGGGTCTCGTCCGGCATCTTGAGGTTCGCATAGTCGGCGGGGAGCCCCAGCTTCTGGTTCTTCGCGACGGCCCGCGCCACGTTGCCTTCGCCCCAGTTATAGCCGGCCAGCGCGAGCTGCCAGTCGCCGAAGTCGCCGTGGAGCTTCTGCAGGTAGTTGAGCGCGCTATCGGTCGCGGCGACGACGTCCCGCCGCGAATCGAACCAGAAGTTCTGCTTGAGGCCGTAGTGCGTCCCGGTCGCGGGCATGAATTGCCAGATGCCGGACGCGCGCGCGACGGACACCGCGTTCGGGTTGAACGCGCTTTCGACCATGGGCAGGAGCGCGACCTCGAGCGGCATGCGGCGCTTCTCGACCTCGACGACGATGTAGTACAGATACCTCCGGCTGCGATCGATCATGCGCGCGACATAGTCGGGCCGCGCGACGTACCACTGCTCCCACTTTGCGACCAACGGGTCGTCGATGTCCGGCATCGCGAGTCCCTTGCGGATCCGGTCCCATAGGTCGTATGCGGGCGGCGGCAGCGGCTCCAGGTCCGCGATGACGACGGGCGGTGCGGCGACGACCGGCGGGGGCGGGGTGGGAGCGACGGGCTCCGCGATTGGAGCAGGAGCGGGAGCAGCCGGCTGGGGGGGCGCCGGAGGAGGGGACGTTGCGCACGCAGCAACAAGGGCCGCGAGTGCAAAGGGAAGCAGCGAAGGAAGGCTTGGTCGCAACTCGATCGATCGTTGGCCCTTGAGGCTGCGGCGATGGTAGGCGGTGTCTGTTCCAGCGTCAACCTCCGCGACGCGTCGGCATCCCCCGTTACTTTCACCCTCCAGTATCCTCGAGACCCTCGCAAGCAAAGCAACCCGCAGTTGTCGGTAAACGCCGGGATGCGGATAATCGCCGACATGGATGCAGCCCCCGGATCGTCGGTTCCGGCACCGGCGACGCTCGCCGACTGGTTGGAGACGCCGCTCGGACGCTATCTGCTTGCGCGCGAGCAGGCGTGGTTCGACCGGACGGTTGCCGACATCTTCGGTTTCCAGGCCGTGCAGATCGGCCTGCCGGGTTGCGAATTTCTCGCGCAAAGCCGGGTCACCTCGCACTGGAACGTCGGCGCCGAGGCGCCCGCAGACATCCTCGCGGACCCGCACTGGCTGCCGTTCCCCGAGAACTCGCTCGACCTCATCGTGCTGCCTCACGCGCTCGAGTTCACGAGCGATCCGCACCAGCTCCTGCGCGAGGTCTACCGCGCCATTCGCGCCGAGGGGCAGATCGTCATCTCGGGATTCAATCCGTTCAGCCTGTTCGGCGCCAAGCGGTATTTCGGCCGCGGGCAGTCGCCGCCATGGAATGGCAGCTTCATTGCGCTCTACCGGCTGAAGGACTGGCTCGCGCTGCTCGGCTTCGAAGTGTCGGGCGGGGGCCTCGACTGCTACGTGCCGCCTTTCGAGAATGAGAAATGGCGCGCGCGGTTCGGCTTCTTCGAAGCGGCGGGCGATCGCTGGTGGCCCATCGGCGGGGGCGTCTACTACCTGCGGGCGACGAAAAAGGTGCTCGGCATGCGCATCATCACGCCCGCCTGGGAGCACCGCAAGAACGGCCTCGCGACTGCGCCGCGGCAGGCGCGCCAGAGTGTGGAATGAGTGAGGCGGGCGAGCGCAGCGAGCCAAGGCTAAGGAGGACGCCCTCGCCGCCCAG
>Ga0207689_10005239_pt1 | contig 11629 bp, 6 predicted proteins | sample KBSMisM52_FD_184312 | JGI IMG/M metagenome (GOLD analysis project Ga0207689, IMG submission 184312) | Miscanthus rhizosphere microbial communities from Kellogg Biological Station, Michigan, USA - KBS Miscanthus M5-2 (SPAdes) (version 2) | ecosystem: Host-associated > Plants > Roots > Rhizosphere... | reverse complement strand
GGATGGTAAGAAGCAGACCATTCCTATTGAGTTGGAGCTCTTTGATTTTACGTTACCCGATCAGAACAGCATGGACGCGATGGTCTACTACGAGAGCTTGCAGCCGGTCATGTACCAGGGCCGCAACCTCGATGACGCGTACAACCGTTTCGCCCATCGCCAGCGGATCGAACTTGTTCATGCCTACAACATTAAAACAGCAACGGCGGCTATCGGGCTCTTCAACGGCCATGACTTCACCAAAGCACGCGGCTATGAAGGGCCAGGCGAACGCATCGGAAATCGGATAATCCCGCGCACCTTCTATGGGCCAGGCACTGACTTCGATGAGCGTGCCAACGCCTGGCGTCAGGCTGATGAGTGGATGACCTTGATAGGGAAGACCTTCCCGGGAGTGGTGACTTTCCTATACCTGCCGGATGAACCTGGCCGTTCTGAGTATGCCTACATTCGTAAGCTCGCCGACAACCTTCACTCCAACCCCGGACCGGGAAGAACTTTGCGCACGTTCGTAACCAAGCACTACGTGAAAGAGCTCGACGGTGCGATCGACATCTGGGATACCGGTCCACTTGGTTACGACATCGGGCGTGCCTGGGATGAGCGTTCAAACGGTCACAAGTATTGGATCTACAACGGGGGACGCCCCGCGGCCGGCGCCATCGTGATCGACGCGCCGGCGACCGACCCGCGCGCCACTATCTGGGCCTGCTTCAAACATGGCGTTGACAATTACTTCTACTGGCACGGGGTTCATTGGAGACACAATGGACAGAAGGTGGGGGAGCGCCGGCAGGATGTTTGGGCTAACCCAATCACTTTCGACAATCGCGGACAGCCCAACAAACCCGTAGATGATCAAGGCTACATCAATGGCGACGGCGTACTGATATATCCAGGTGAAGAAAAACTACATCCCGAACAGGATCGAGGTATCGCCGGACCTGTCAATACCATTCAACTGGCAAACTTTCGGCGTGGTCTGCAAGACCATCTTTACCTGACGCTCGCGCGCCGGCTGGGCTTGAACTCACTGATTAATGAACAGCTGCAGGCAATTGTTCCGCGGGTGTTCTCAGATGCCCGGGACAAGGTTGGTTTCGCCGAAACAGGCAGTGAGTTTGAACGCGCGCGTTACAAACTGGCGCAGGCTATCGCGCAACATAAGAATCGCAAAAAGTAACCCCCTTGATAGGCACCCCGACGCCGAACAACGTCAGCAAACCGCTCAGCGGGAAGGAGAAAACTCATGAAACACCTCATCGCTAGTTTGTTCATCGTGGCCGTCTGCGTTGGCAGCGCCTCCGCGATTACTTATCAGGTGGGACCAACCAGAACCTATCACACTCTGCAGAATGTCGCGGGGCTGCTTAACCCGGGCGATCTCGTCGAGGTTGACGGAAACGCAACCTATCCCGGCGATATTATCCTGACCCGGCCGGGCACGATCGTGAACAAGATTACCATCCGCGGCCTTCGCGTAAATGGGCTGCGTCCTGTTCTCTCGGGCGGGACCAATACCATCGAATTTCGTCTGTCTGATCATTACATCTTCGAAGGCTTCGATGTAACTGGCGGCAGTTTCCGAGGCATTTACCATCACGCCGACGACATCACCATACGCGATACGGTCGTTCATGATTGTCCGGCCCATGGCATCCTTGGCGCCGACACCGACTCGGGCTCGCTGACCCTTGAGTACGTCGAGATTTATCACTGCGGCAACGGCACGGGCCAGCATCCTCTCTACATGGCTACCGATGAATTCGCGCATCCTGGCTCGGTGTTTCGCATGCAGTATTGCTACCTGCACGATCAGAATGGCGGCAACAACATCAAGAGCCGAGCCGAGCGCAATGAAATTTATTACAACTGGGTTTCGGGCGGTTTCTACGGCGAGATCGAGTTGATTGGTCCAGACCCGCACGGCAACAAGAAAGTTAACACTGACACGGCGCGCGAAGATTCCGACGTTGTCGGCAACGTTTTCCAGCATATCCCTACCCAGGGTACACGCATGGCGCGAGTGGGCAGTGATGGCACCGGAGAAACCAAGGGTCGCTACCGCTTCGTCAATAACACCTTCATCCTGCGGCAGGGACAGGTCAGTCCTGCCGTTGAAACCTTCGAAGGAATTGAGAGCCTGGAAATGCACAACAATGTGTTCTTCCGCGTGGGCGGAGCGCCGATTGACAAGATGGTGCTGGAGACTCGGACGAGGTGGGTTGCGGGACGCGTGAGCACCGGTTCCAACAACTGGATTCCAACCGGTTCAGCAATGGTTCCGACAGCCTGGACCGCTACAATCACTGGCACTGACCCTGGATTCACAAACATCAGCACTTACGACGTGCGTCCTATTTCAACCAGCCCACTGGTGAATACCGGCAACAATGCTCCGGCGAGTCCTGCGGGTCATCCTTTTATCAACCCGTTGTTCCCGCCGGCTTTTATTCCGCCACTGCATACGGCACTGGCGGTGGGAACCGCGAGTTCCCGACCGGTTTTCGGCACAATCGACATCGGTGCGTATGAGTGGACACCGTGACAAGTGATTTGCATTGGTAATGAAGTTGGCGTTCTCAACATTGGGGTGTCCACACTGGGAGCTTGAGCAGGTTGCGCAAGCCGCCGGCGCGTACGGCTATCAGGCGGTCGAGTTGCGCGCAATCGGTGGCGACCTGGATCTGCTCAAGCGTCCCGAGTTTCAACCGGGTGCAATGGAAGCGACCCGCCATTGGCTGAATGGCCAGAGCCTGACAATTTGTTGTGTGGACACTTCATGCACGTTTGACTCCCGAGACGCGGGCGAGCGAAGTAAGCAGATCGAGGTAGCTATTAGACACGCTGAACTCGCTGCCGCTCTCGGTGCGTCACTCATTCGCATCTTTCCCGACAAGATCCAGCCGGGCGCGACGCGCACTGAAACCCGCGACAACATCGCCGCGTGTCTGCGCGCCGTGGCCGAGGGAGCACCAAAGGAAGTCCGGATCGGCCTTGAGACACATGGCGACTTCGCGCGTGGCCAGGCGGCGAGCGAGATCATCAGACTCGCCGATCATCCTGAGGTGGTCCTTATCTGGGACGTTGCCAATTCGCTGGCAGCAGGAGATTCGATTTCAGAAGCTGCCGGCGAAGTGGCGCCCTATCTCGCACACGTCCATCTCCGCGACGCCCGCGCGGTTAATGGCGAGGAGCACTGGTTGCCGGTGTTGGCCGGGCGCGGCGCCGTGTCATTTGCCGACGCGGTCAAAGCACTTCGTAGTTTGAAGTATGACGGCTACGTCAGTTTTGAGTGGGAGAAATACTGGCACCCGGAGATCGAAGAACCGGAAGTGGCGTTGCCGGATTTCGTTAAGGCTATGAACCCGATCTTGCAAGGTGGAGCATCAGATGCAGCGGTCCCATGAGGTCAGTACCACCACGCGGTAGCGGGTGGGTCTCTTGATTGCCGATTGTCAATTGCCGATTTCCGATTGGCGTCTGCCGAAAATAGGAAGGACCCACCCGCTACCGCGCGGTGGTACTGACCTCATCGGACTGCAGCAGCTCAAAGTGCATCCCTAAGAACTGATAATGAACCGCGAAGAGAAGAAACTAGTTGATCAGGCCGGGACGGAGACCGTTAGTCTCGTCCGGCCGCGAGTCCTGGTGCTCGCCAGTGACGTGCTGTTCTCACATTTCTTTCCCGAAAGTGCGCGCGCTCGTTTGAGCGAGGTAGCCGATTGGTCTCAACTTGCCGGCCGCGACGATTCGCCACAGTTGCGCGCGGAGATCGCGCGGGCGGACGTGCTAATGACGACCTGGCATTCTCCATTCCTGCGCATGGAGATGTTCGGGACCGAGCCGCGCGTGCGTCTCATCGCGCATTGTGGCGGAGAAGTGAAATCACGGATGGAAGCAGCGGTATTCGATCAGGTTACGGTGACGAACGCAGCCGAGCCCATGGCCGCACCGGTCGCGGAAATGGCGCTGGCCTTGATGCTGACGCTGGTTCGTCGACTTCCCGACTATGCTGCCGAGATGCGGGCCGGGGTTATAAGAACGAATGAGTACGTAAGTTGTGGCGAGACTGTCCGCGGCCGGAAGGTCGGCCTGATCGGTTTCGGTCGCATTGGGAACGCCTTCGCGGGGCTGCTCGAACCGTTAGGTGTCGAACTGCTCGTGAGCGATCCCTACTGTACTGCTGAAAAAGTGGCCGAACAGAAGGGAAGGTTAGTGAGCCTGGATGAACTCCTGACTTCTTGCTCGATCATTGTTCTGGCGGCGGGACTGACGCCCGAGACGCAGGGTCTTTTGGATCAGCGGCGGCTCAGCCTGATCCCCGATGGCGCCTATCTTATTAACGTCGCCCGCGGTGGACTCGTTGATATGGATGCACTACTGGCGGAGTTGCGTAAAGCCAGGCTGACAGTTGCACTAGACGTAACTGATCCGTTGGAACCGCTGCCCCCCGATCATGAGCTTCGCCTGCTTCCAAATGTGCTGCTTACGCCGCACATCGCCGCGGGCGGGATCGAAATGCGTCGCGCTATCGGCACGGTGGCGGTTGAAGAAGTGGTCCGTTTCTGTAAAGGCGAAGGGCTCGAGAATGTTGTCACGCCGGATATGCTGGCGCTGATGACATAGCGAGCAACACTCTTACTGGGATCGCGGGCGCCCTCGCCCGCATGGTTTCCAAAGAGTCATCTAGCGAGAAACTTTTCGCGCTTCGCGCTCATTTTGCGGGCGAGGGCGCCCGCGGTCCCAGTGAGGGACATGCTTCTTCGAGGACGAAAGTTGACGGCTACTCTTAATAAGATCCAGACGATCAGCATCAAGAGCATCGCGCTACATCACGTTCGCGTGCCACTGGTTGAGCCGTTTCGCATCAGCAACGGCGTCATCAGTGAGAAGGACGCAATTCTGGTCGAGGTGAATACGGGAAACGATGTCGTTGGCTGGGGCGAAGCATCGCCGATGTCAGGTGGGTTTTATTCGTCAGACACTCCGGAGAGCGCCTGGTCGGCATTAAGCGATTCGTTGATCCCGGCAGCACTTAACGCCGGTGAGATCGACGTGTCGAGTTTTTACGAACAGATGTGGGCGCATCCGGGCGATGCCTTCGCCAAGGCAGGGATTGAGGGCGCGCTGTGGGATGCTTATGCAAACACTTTGCAGGTGCCGTTCGCTGATCTCTTTGGCGCCCGCGCGCGTCCCGTAGCTTCGGGCGTCGCCATTGGCATTTACGCTCACGTTGAAGAGCTGCTTGAAAGAGTGGCTCGGTACACGGCCGAGGGTTATCGACGCGTCAAGATCAAGATTCAGCCGGGCTGGGACATTGAGCCAGTGGCTGCTGTCCGCGCGAAATTTCCGGACTTGCCGTTGATGGTCGATGCCAACGCCGCATACTCGCTGGCAGACTTGGCGGTGTTTCGCGAGTTGGATGGTCAGAGCCTGATGATGATCGAGCAGCCGCTGGCGCGCGAGGCGCATGCCGAAGCGGGCGAGCTGCAGCGCCAGTTGCGCACGCCGCTTTGTGCAGACGAGTCGGCTGAATCGATGCCGGCGCTCGCTTCGCTTATCGAAAACGAAGCGGCGAGGATCATCAACATTAAAGTGCAACGAGTGGGTGGCTTGAGCGAGGCGCGCTTGATGTTGTCTGCGGCGCGTGCAGCCGGACTTGAATGTTGGGTTGGCACGATGCCCGAATTAGGAGTGGCGTCAGCGCAGGGTTTGCATTTTGCGATGCTCGACGGGCTCACGTATCCAACGGACATTGAAGCTTCGACACGATGGTACGCTGATGACGTGATCTCACCCTTAATCGAGATTGACGCGCACGGTTACATCCGAGTGCCGGAGGGGGTCGGGCTTGGTTATCGGGTGATGTGCGAAAAGGTTGAACGGTACTCCGTTGCCAGAGCCATATTTGCAAGTTGAGGTTATTGAGATGAGCCCGCGAAGCGCGGCGACAGCATAAAGCCTGGGGTGAAGCGAAGCGAAACCCCGGGATTCGGAGTAGAGAGAGAAACGAGCCCGTGAAACGGGCGGCAGACGATTCATCTTGCGTACGTTGCAACAGATAGTCCGGAGGAACCCGTTGCTTAAAAGTCTTGGTCAGCAATTCCTCTGTTGCCCGCTTGCGCGGGCTGTCTCCTATATTTGTTTCGGTCCTGGGGTTTCGCTTCGCTCCACCCCAGGCTTTATGCCATCACCCGCTCCGCGGGTTTTCGACAGGGTTTTCCAGAGGGATCAATTTCATGACAGTTAAGTCTTCAAACATATTTTCACGCACCGTATTTAGCTTTTGTTGCACCATCCTTCTTGCGCTGGCGTTCGCTAACAGCGTTCAAGCCCAGGACTCACCCCGCGTCTGGGAAGCGCCGCTGTCCATTCCCACCTACGAACTCGGGCCCGCCAATCCTTATCCCGCTCTGCTCGACTGGCAACGGCGCAAGTGGCGTCCCGTCTACCCCTACCCGTTCCTTGATTCGTTAACCAACAAACGCACGAACAAGACTTACAAAGCAGTCTACCTGGAGAACGAATACCTGCGCGTTTCTGTTTTGCCGGAGCTTGGCGGCCACGTCTATGAGATCTTCGACAAGATCAACAAGCGCGATGTTCTTTATTCGAACCCGGTGGTCAAGTACGCGATGGTCGCTATCCGTGGCGCCTGGGTATCCGGCGGGATCGAATGGAACTTCCCGGATGGGCATACGTTGACAACCGTTTCGCCGATTGACTACGTGATGAGAATGGAGCCGGACGGTAGTGCTGCCGTCGCCGTCGGCGATACGGAGCGAGTGCAGGGAATGCAGTGGCAAGTCGTTATTCGGCTGCGCCCCGGGCAACGCGCCGTCGAAACCGAAGTCACCTTGAACAATCGGCGGGAAGTGCCCGGTCGTTACTGGTTCTGGTCCACAGCCGGGGCGACAGCTGCTGATGACATGCGCTTTGTCTACCCGATGCGTGAAGCGTACCCGCACGCGTTCTGGCCTGTCTTCTCGTTTCCGAAAGAAAAGGGTGTGGACCTGAGCAAGTTTAGTGACGTGCCGAACTTTCTCTCTCTTTTCGCACGCAACTCAACTCGTGACTACTTCGGTGTTTATTACGACAAATCTGACTGGGGTGTTGTTCACGTTGCGGACCACCGTGAGATGCCGGGCAAGAAAACCTGGACCTGGGGCACCGACGACAACGGCGACATTTGGGTTGATAAGTTGACGGATGGCGGACATCAGTACGTTGAGTTTCAGGGCGGCCGATTCGAGACGCAGATGGAACACCAGTTCATCGCCCCTCATCGCGTTGAGCACATCGTCGAACACTGGTTTCCGGTGAACAACCTTGGCGGCGCCTGGGACGAGGCTACTCAGGATGCAGCGCTTCGAATCAATCTTCAAGGCAACCGTGCAGTTGTTACTGCAAATGCAAACTCACGTTTCAATGATGCCGAGATCATCGTCGAGAGTAACGGAGTCGCGTTGCGGAGAGAACGAGTCAAACTGGATCCGGCAAAAACTTTCAGTACTACGATTGATCTACCCGCAGCAGCCGTCGGGCGACCGCTTACGGTGTCATTCAAGAGCAAGGATGGACACGAGCTTATCAGGTATCGCACGGATACGCCGATCGATGGCAACCCCGATTTCAAACCGGCAACCCGCCCCATCGCCGATGCGAAGACCTCCAACAGCGCCGAACAGGCTTACGTGGAGGGCCTGGCCTTCGACAAGAAGAGCAAGGAGCGTGAGGCCCGAGGCGCTTACGAAGAAGCGCTGAAACGCGATCCCAGCTTTGCGCCGGCACAAATTGCGCTGGGTCTCTCATATTATCGAAGTGGTGAATACGATAATGCCGCCACCCATCTCAACCGGGCCCTAACACGAAATAAGGACGCTGGTGACGCTCACTACTATCTCGCGCTGGTCGAACGGGCGCGGGGACGGAACGCGGAAGCAGTCGAACATTTGATATGGACCGTGCGTTCGGGCCATCGCGAGTCAGTGTCGCGATACGTGTTGGGCGAGATGGATTTAGCTGAAGGTAATAATCTCGAGGCTCTCGAAAATCTCTCGCAGGCCGTGATGCTTGATCCCAGAGATCTCAAGGCGCGAACCATGCTCGCCCTCGCTGAACGCCTGGCCGGTAAACTGGAGATTGCGCAACACCGCATCGATGCGGTGGCGCAGGAGATGCCGATCGATTACCTCGCGCGGCATGAGCAGTACGAAATCTATAAGGCGCTTGGTCACGAAGACAAAGCGAACAAAGCCTGGGCCGAGCTATGGCGACTGCTGTCACGAGAGCCGGATTCGGTACTTGAAGTCGCGTTTGATTATGCGGCGGTCGGACGGCGAGGCGAGGCGCGACGCATTCTTGAAGGAGCTATCCGGCACGAACAGGACCCGGCGAGAACAGCGGATTCGACGCGCGACTACCCGATGCTCCACTACACGCTCGGCTATCTGTATGAACTGGATGACGACCGTGCCCGTGCCAATGCGGAATACGAAAAGGGCGCCAAAGGTGATCCCGCGTTTGTCTTTCCGCACCGCGTTGAAGAAATCATCGTCTTACGCCGGGCGCTGGCAGCCAACGCGAATGATGGACACGCCGCTTACTACTTAGGCAACGTACTCGCTTCAAAGAATCGAGACCAGGAAGCGCTGGCCGCCTGGCGCGACGCAGTCAGACTGGATCCGTCAAACACTATCGCGCGCCGTAATCTCGGGCGTGCGCTTTGGGTAACAGACAAGAAAGAGGAAGCGGTAAGCCAATATCAGCAAGCTATTGCTGCCGCGCCGGAAGAATTTCAACTCTACGTCGAGATCGGAAACCTGTTCTCCGAGATGGGTGCGCAAGACCGCCGTGTGAAGATTCTGGAGAGCGCCCCTCCATCGACGCGGACGCATACGCCCTTCATACAGGCGCTAGCGGCTGCTTACGTTGACACCAAGCGGTTCGCCGACGCCGTCACCTTACTCACGAATAATACTTTCACTTCTGGTGAAGGGGAGGACGCGGCACTTGGCCTTTACCGCAAGGCCCACCTGGGACTGGCTCGCAATTACCAACAGGCAGGTCAACATCTGAAGGCGGCAACCGAGTTTGCAGCCGCGACAGAATACCCGCGCAACTTCGGTGTTGGCCGGCCGGCGATGCAGTCGCAGGCTCGAGAGTATGTTGCTGCCGCGCGTGAATATGGGCTCGCCGGCAAGCGCGAGGAATCACAAACCTGGTGGGACCGCGCAGCTACCGAGGCACTTAATCCACCAACTCAGCCTGAAGAACCATGGTCGGAACACTATTTCTATAAAGCTGTAGCCCTCGAACATGTGGGACGGAAAGCGGAGGCGCGCGCTCTTTACGAACGCCTGGCGCGCTTAAACGACGAACAGCGGATGCTCGATGCTGAACCCTGGCCGCCGACCGGAGCCATTCGTTTCGCGCTTGCAGGCTCAGCCCTGAAAGCGCTTGGACGTCAGGCGGAGGCGCGTGTAGCGCTGGAACGCGCTTTGAAGCTGGATCCTCAAAGCGAGTTGGCGCGCGTGCAGTTGGCGGAACTTAGAGGCGGGTCGCGGACGGCTAGCGGCGGAGGTATTCGTTAACAAGCTGATGCGCAAGAACTTTATTGAGGTCCGAAGGACCGTGAGTTAATAACCTCGTCCGTAAGGACGGGGTAAACGACGGATTGTTCCCCGAGCGCCGAAGGTGCCCCACGTTTTTTGCCAGTCTTTCGGGCCTCGACCCCATGGATGACAGCGTCCCCGCCCTCAGGGGCGGGGCTATTAACTAGCGTTCCTTCGGGCCTAAGACCTAAGCCGACAATGACGATTGAACCCATTCAGCTCTTGCGCGACATGATCGCTATCCCCAGCGTCAACCCAATGCGTGCTGGATCGGATCTGCCTGTGGAGCGCGAGCTGGTTGATTTTGTCGAGGCCACATTGCGCCGCGCTGGAATTGACTGCGAGCGTCAGACTGTGACCGAAGGTCGCGAGAACATAGTTGCGGTTATTCATGCGAGTGGCGGCGGCGACACCGGCAATGGGCTCATGCTCAATTCTCATCTGGACACGGTTCCGGTGGCGAACATGTCGATTGATCCGTTTGATCCGGTTGTGCGCGACGGCCGACTGTACGGCCGCGGCGCCTGCGACGCTAAAGGGTCAATCGCCGCTATGATCGTCGCGCTGGTCGCTCATGCGAATAGTCCAGATCGTCCGGTGCCGATTGTTTTTGCAGCGCTGGCGGATGAAGAGTTCTCATTCAGCGGTTCGTGGAAGTTGATCGAAAGAGATTGGCCGGTGAGGGCCTGCGTTGTCGGCGAGCCTACCAAACTCCGGAGCATCATTGCGCACAAGGGTGTCGCTCGCTGGCTAATCAATATCGCGGGCACCAGCGCGCATGGAGCTATGCCGCAGTCTGGCCACAGCGCCATTTACGATGCAGCTCGGGTTGCATTGGCGCTCGAAAGTTATGCAGAGGAGTTGGCGAGCCGGCCACCGCACCCGCTCCTTGGCTCAGCTACCCTCAACGTCGGACGAGTTGCCGGCGGAAGTTCAGTAAACATTGTTCCTGACTCGTGCGAGTTTGAAGTCGAGCAGCGCCTGCTTCCGGGCGAAGATGGGCGGCAGGCCGTGCGTGCTTGCGAAGCGTGGGTGCGCGAGCGCCTGGACCACGAAATCCGTTTCGTTGTGAACGAGCCCTATCTGGTTGATCCGGCACTTGAAACATCACGCGAAGCGGCGGTCGTGCGTGCGGTTGGTGAGGCACACCAGGCTGAGTTTGGTAGCGCGAGCCCTATTGAGGGTGCCCATTACGGCACTGACGGCAGCAAACTCGCACACGCAGGTATTGAAACCGTTGTATGCGGGCCCGGCGACATTGCTCAGGCACATACAGCCGATGAGTACATCGAAATAGAGCAGGTGGAAAATGCGGTACGACTTTACGGCAGCCTGATAAAAAGATGGCCTTTAACTTTTTCAGATTGATAGCCGCAGCGCGGCGGAATGTTTATGGCTTCAGTTCTTGAACGATCTGCAGCTCCTTTAGGAGCGTAATGATGCGCCAATTCTACAAATCACTCTTTGTCACCATTCTCTACGCCTGTCTGCTCTTTGACGTTGCGGCAAAGGCGCCGCCGTCGCCCGTCTTCTATAAAACTCAAGACTCCGACGAGTGGGTGCGAAGAACGCTGCGCATCCAGCGACGTTACAGTCGGGTGCTGCTGGTCGATGGAGCCGCCGCCGGTCACACCAGGACCGTGCGTGTTAGCTCCTTAGAACTCAACACACGAAACGCTCCACGCGGAGCTGGTGTCTTGTACCCCGTCAAAGAGGTTTACCAATCATTGCAAGCGGCTGCCGACGCGGCGCGAGGTGGCGATCTTGTCGCAGTAATGCCGGGTACGTACGCCGGCTTCGTGATGGGCGATAAACCCGACGCCAGTGACGGACGTTACATTCATTTCAAGGCGCTTGGTAAGCCAGGTGATTGCACTATCAACCGTCCGTCCTCGCGCGATCCGGATTGGATGATATTGCTGCAGGCGGCCCATCACGTCATCGTTGAGGGCTTCAATATCGCGGGCGCGACCGGACCGGGAATGAAGCCGGTTGGACCGCGCGCGGGCATC
>Ga0207689_10005233_pt1 | contig 11633 bp, 8 predicted proteins | sample KBSMisM52_FD_184312 | JGI IMG/M metagenome (GOLD analysis project Ga0207689, IMG submission 184312) | Miscanthus rhizosphere microbial communities from Kellogg Biological Station, Michigan, USA - KBS Miscanthus M5-2 (SPAdes) (version 2) | ecosystem: Host-associated > Plants > Roots > Rhizosphere... | reverse complement strand
CACCTTCAGGAACGTGAAGTGCCCGATGATCGAAACCGGAATCGTAATGGCCGGGCTTAGCGTGGCGCGGAACTCGCGCAGGAAGAAGAAGATCACCAGCACCACGAGGATCAGCGCGATGATGATCGTCTCGTACACGGACTTGATCGAAGCCTCGATGAACTGAGAGGTGTCGACCGCCACCCACATTTTCAAGCCAGGCATGCCGGCCGACGCCATTGCCTGCAGCTGCGGAAGCAAAGTTTTGGCAGCCTGCGCCACTTCAAGCGTGTTGGCAGTGGATTGCTTCACGATGCCTAGACCCAGGGCTTGCTCGCCCCTCACCCGCACTATCTTGCGGTTCTCGTAGGGGCCGGGCGCTGCGCGCCCCACATCCTTGAGGCGGATGGGATAGCCATTCACCTCTTTGATGATCATGTTGTTGAATTCTTCCGGCGAGCGCAGATCAGTGCGCGCCTGCACGCTGAATTCGCGCTCCGTGCTCTCGATCCGACCACCTGGGGAATCGAGGTTCTGCCGATTCAGCGCATCTTCCACATCGCGCGCGGTCAGCCCTTGGGCCGCCAGGCGCTCGCGGTCGAGCCAGACGCGCATGGCGTATTTGCGCTCGCCACCGATGATCACCGAAGCCACGCCGGGAAGCGCCTTGAGCGGATCCGTGAGATAGCGGTCGGCGTAATCGGTCATCTCCATCGGCGAATACCGATCGCTGGTCAGCGCGACCCACATGATGGGCTGAGCGTCCGCCTCGATTTTGGACACAATCGAGTTGTCAGAAGCGGCAGGGAGATTCTTTCGAACGCGCGCGACGCGGTCGCGCACATCGTTGGCAGCGCCATCGATTTCGCGCGCCTGAACGAAGGTGATGGTGATCTGACTTACTTCTTCGCGGCTCTGGGATTTGATGGTCTTGATGCCCTCGATTCCCGACAGCGCGTCCTCCAGCGGCTGGGTGATGGCACTCTCCATCACTTGCGCGGTAGCACCCTTGTACACGGTGCGAACCGACACCACGGGCGGATCGATATTGGGATACTCGCGCACCGCCATCCGGGTAAACGAAAGGTAGCCGACCAGCACGATGAGCAAGCTCATCACGATGGCCAGCACTGGCCTGTGAATGGAGACTTCCGAGAGAACCATGGCCTACCCTCCTGCTTTGGGTGCGGACGTCGGCCCCGCAACTGCCGGCGCTGGCGGCGGTGCGGAGGGCAGCACCATTACCGGCGCGCCATCCTTGATCTTCATCTGGCCGTCGGTTACCACCATATCACCGGCCGCCAGTCCTTTCGCCACTTCGACCTCGCCAGGTCGGCGATTGCCGATGTCGATCTTGGTCAATACTGCTTTGCCATCGACCACCTTGTAGACGAAAGAATCACGCCCCTGCGGCCAGATGGCCTGCTCGGGCACGATCACGGCGTTCGGGCGCGACTCCAGCAGTACGTTCACTCGTCCGAACATGCCCGGACGCAGCTTGCCCTGCTTGTTGGGGATCTCTGCCCGGGCGACGACTGTCCGCGTCTTCTCGTCCACCGACGGCTCGAGGGCATAGATGCGACCCTCGAACGCCTCGTTCGGATAGGCGTCCGTTCGCACGGACACTACCTGGTTTGTCTTCAGCTTGGAGACATACAATTCAGGCACGCGGAAATCCAGCTTGAGGCGACTTGTGTTCTCCAGCCGCACAATATCGTCCCCCGCCTTCACGTATGCACCCGGGCTGATCAGGCGCAGCCCGACGATTCCACTGAACGGGGCATAGATCGTCATCTTGGCGAGCCGGGCTTCGTTCTCGTGCACGCGGGCCACTGCACGGTCCATATTGCCCTTGGCGACGTCCACCGCGTCCTGACTCACGAATTTGTTCTTGAACAGGTCGATGGTCCGCTCGTAGCGCTGCGTCTCGGTTTTAGCCTCGGCCTTAGCCTGGGCCAAGATCGCGTCGTACTCCGAACCGTCGATGACCACGAGTTTGGCGCCCTTCTGCACCGCCTGACCTTCCCGGAAGGGCAGTTCGATGACGCGACCAGCAGTCTCCGGTCGGATGATGACCGCCTCATCAGCAATCAGGGAACCGACAGCCGTTACTTCGTTCAAAACCAAGTCGACCTTGACCGGCTGAGCCTTCACAGGCATGCCCGATGGCTTTGCAGGCGCGGCGGGGGCCGCCGCCACTCCGCCAGCGGCGGGTGGTGCTCCAGTTGCTGGCTTGGCTGGATCGCCAGGTTTTGCAGCTTGCGGTGGCTGCGATGGCGCTTCGTCCTTCTTGCCGCAGCCCGCGAGCAAGGTGACGATGACCAGCATCGAAAGGAGCGTTAAAGTACGTTTGCCTCGGGTATGCAAAGGGGTACCTCAGATGTGTAGTTAGGTGGCGCGGCAAGCGGCTCGGGGCCCGCCTTATTGTGCACCGCACGTCCAAATAGGTTATATAGAGAAACCATAATTCTAGCCCGATTTAGCCTCCGGAACCACAATTAACACTACGCAGCGTCTTGTTTCATGAAATTGTCCCTGGACGGTCTCCTCGTACTCGACGCCATTGCCCGCAAAGGGAGCTTCGCGGCTGCGGCCGAGGAGCTACACCGCGTACCCTCGGCCATCACCTATACGGTCCAAAAGCTCGAGCAGGACCTCGGTGTCACCTTGTTCGACCGCAGCGGGCACCGCGCCCGGCTGACCGCTGCAGGCGAGGAGTTACTCAAGGAGGGGCGCCATTTGTTGCGGGCGGCCGTGGACATCGAGTGCCGCGTGCAGCGGGTGGCCAAGGGCTGGGAGACCGAGCTTCGAATTGCCTACGACGATGTGATCCCCGCCTCCCGCCTGTGTCCTCTCGTCGCAGAGTTCTACGCCCAGGGCGGTGGAACCCGCCTGCGGTTGGGCACAGAAGTATTGGGGGGTTGCTGGGATGCGCTCGTTTCAGGGCGGGCCGACTTGAGCATCGGCGCTCCGGGTGAGCCGCCGCTGGAGCCAGGTTATACACAGCGCCCGTTCGGTGACGTGAGCTGGATCTTCGCGGTCGCCCCGAGTCACCCGTTAGCGCAAGCGCCTCGACCGATTACCACCACTTCGATACTCGAGCACAGGGCAGTTCTGGTGGCGGACAGTTCGCGCGACCTGCCGCCGCGCAACTCCGGCATCCCATCGGGTCCGGATTCGCTGACCGTATCAACGCTTCAGGGCAAGCTGGAAGCGCAGGCAGCAGGTCTGGGTGTGGGTTATCTGCCCGCACACCTGGCGGCGCCCGTCATCGCCGCAGGTCGGCTGCTCGCGCTCGAAGTAGAGGAACCGCGCCCCAAATCGCGAATGTTTTTTGCCTGGCGCCCCCGCGACGCGGGCAAGGCGCTCAAGTGGTGGGTAGCTAAGCTGGAGGATCCGAAGGTGCGCGACGCGCTGCTTGCGTAGCGCAGCGCGCTACAGCGCGGCGGTGAATGAGTGAATGGGTGAATGAGTATTCATGCTGCCTTCGGCCAACGAGGCGAGGGCTTCTTTAAACGCTCCTACCTCTTTGGTAGCTCCCGCTTGTTACTCATTGACTCATTCACCCATTGACTCATTCACTTCTGCCCCCCCTCCTCGCCGTCGGACACACGCGCCGCATGCGCAAAGCGACTTCGGCGCGCTTCTGCTCTTCGATATCCTCTCGTACCGCATGCATATCGAGCGCGAGAATCTGCGTGAGCAGTCCTTCGATTCGTTCACTCGTGTGTTCGCCTGCCTCCAGATACAGCACGACCTGCTCGCGAAAAATCAGCAGGGCTGGTTCGACCCCGAAGCCGAACATCGCCGGCGCGTTCGGGTGTGACTGCGGGTCGATCCTGGCAAACACCACGCTCGGGTGGCGCTGACTCAACCCTTCCAGAACACCTGAAGGTGGCGTCGCCGACGCGAACTCGACTACGAGAACTTCAGTTTGTGCGACGCTGCTGTGGAAACTCTCATCGGTGAGCTGCAGCACACTCATGCTAGCGTCCTCCCATTCGAACCTCGTTGCGAGGCCCACAGGGTTGCAAATTACGCATCGGGATCACTGTCCGAGGAGCGTTCCTTCGCAATTTCCTCGTGCACCTTGACCATGTCCAGCGCCTGCGCTTTGGTCACGATGTCTTCCAGCGCATGGGCCGGCAAAGCCCCGGCCTCGGAATAGAGTATGACCTTCTCGCGCAGAATCATCAGCGTCGGGATCGAGCGTATGCCGAACATGCCCGCCAACTCCGGCTCTTCCTCCGTGTTGACTTTGCCGAACACCACGCCGGGGTGCTTGTCCGATGCCGCTTCGAATACGGGGGAGAAGAATCGACAGGGTGCACACCAAGGTGCCCAGAAATCCACTACGACAGTGCCACTCTCCGCTACGGTCTTGTCGAAATTGTCCTTGGTCAAATTGATGGTGGTCATGAAGCTTCCTCAGGCTAGACGTGAAAAAGTCTATCAGCGAATGGCCCTCGGCGTCCTCACGCGCCTTGTCCAGTGTCCTACCAGGACATCGTCACGAACATGGCGCCCACTGCCAAGGCCATGACTGTCGTCGCGAGCCAGCCCAGAAAGCGCAGCCGGCGGGTCACTACGAGAGGGCCCATGACGTCGCGGCGTTGCGCCAGCAGCATCATCACCACCATGATCGGGACAGCGATTACGCCGTTAATCACCGCAGCCCAGAACAACTCCTTGATGGGGTCCACTCCGTTGAAGTCCAGCACGACCCCGACCACCATGGCAGCGGCCAAGATGCCGTAGAAGCCCTTGGCGGCGCTCAGTTCGAGCCCCAGACCGGTACGCCATTCGAGTGTCTCAGCCACGGCATACGCTGCGGAGCCGGCGAGGATGGGGACCGCCAACAGGCCCGTGCCCACGATGCCGAGCGTGAACAGCAGAAACGCCTGCTCGCCGGCCAGTGGTCGCAGCGCCTCTGCTGCCTGCTGAGTGGTTTGAATATTGGTGATGCCATGAGCGTTCAGCGTCACGGCGGTGGTCAGGATGATGAACAGCGCAACCAGGTTCGAGAAGCCCATCCCCAAGTAAGTGTCGATCTTGATCCGACGCAGATGCTGGTGAGCGGTCTCCGGTGCATGCTTGAGCGCGACACCGTCTTTCTGAAGGCGCAGTTCCTCCACCTCCTGGGTCGCCTGCCAGAAGAACAGGTAGGGGCTGATTGTGGTCCCGAATACCGCCACGACCGTAGCCACGTAATCCGCATCCCAAACGAGCCTGGGCCATACCGCCTTCTGAATCACCTGCCTCCAGGGGACATCGACGAAAAAGATCGTTGCCACATAAGCCAGCAATGACAGCGTGAGCACTTTGAGGATCGGCGAATAGCGGGGAAATGGAATGAAGATCTGCAGTCCCAGGGAGAGCAATGCAAATCCGATCACGTACACATGGTGGTTTCCACCTACGACGATTTGCATGGCCCCGGCCATCGCGCCCAGGTCCGCGCCAAGATTGATAACGTTGGCGATCAGCAGTAAGCAGACGATGAATAGCAGCAACGAGCGTGGGTAGTGCTCTCGGATGTTGGCCGCCACGCCATGACCCGTCACGCGGCCTATTCGCGCGCTCACCATTTGAATGCCGACCATCAGCGGAAAGGTAAAGACCGCCGTCCACAGCATTCCCAACCCGAACTGTGCACCGGTCTGCGAGTAGGTCGCAATCCCGCTGGGGTCGTCATCGGCCGCGCCGGTGATGAGCCCAGGGCCGAGTGATTTCAGCAGGGCATGTCCCTGGATTCGAACCTGACCGGCCTGTGCGTTTATCTTTCGGAAGACAGACATGGCGATGACCCTGCGGCGACGCGCGAGGATACCATGAGTGCCTTACGAATTAACCTTTCGGCAAGCAGTTTTTCGACCGTAAGATTGAACAGGAGGAAGCAGAGGGAAACGGAGGGAAAAAGTATTTCTCTGCTATATCCGCTATCTCCTGTTCAATTTGCGTACGGTTGGACATCGCTTTTAGCCTCGAACCGACCGAAATGCAGCAGCACCGTCGGCAGGATCAGCAGATTCAGTATCGTGGAAGTAATGAGACCACCAACGATGATAGTGGCCATAGGACCTTCGATTTCGCGACCCGGTTCGCCGGACCCCAAAGCCAACGGCAACAACCCGAGCGCAGTGACGAGGGCAGTCATGAGAATGGAGGGCAATCGTTCCCCCGCTCCCCGCATTGCCGTCTCCAACCCCCACGGCAGCCCTTCTACCTCGATCAGATGCTGGTAGTGCGACACGAGCATGATGGAATTGCGCAGAGTGATCCCGAACAAGGTGACGAAGCCCACCAGCGATCCGAGCGACATCCACCCGCCCCCTGCGAGCACCGCGCACACCCCGCCGATCAGAGCAAACGGAAGGTTCAGAAACGTGATCAGCAGATTGCGCAGATTGTTGAAGGCGATATACAGCAGCAGAAAAATGCCGATGCCTGCAATGACGGAATGCACGATGAGGTCTTCGCGCGCCTGCGCCTGCGCCTGGGCAGCGCCGCTATAGACGACATAATTCCCGGGCGAGAACTTGACGTCCCTTGCAATGCGGCTGCGTACATCGTTCTCGAAATCCCGGATATCGCGGCCGACCACATTCGCAGTGACTGTCTGGATGCGTTGCCCTCCGTGATGCAGGATCTTGTAACGTCCGCCGGTGAGTTGAATATCGGCCACTTCGGCAAGCCGAACCAGCCGTCCATCGCGCGAACGCAATTGCAGCCCGCCCACGCGAGCGATATCGTTTCGCACTTCCGGCGCCAGCATCACCACGAGATCTGTTATGTGATTGCCTTGGTACACCTGTGATACGTGCGCGCCATGGTAGGCGGCATGAATAGTATCGAGCACTTCCAGCGGGGAGAGTGCGAGAGCAGTCACTCGTTCCTGACGAAGCCTGATGGTGAGCTCGGGGGTACCCGGCGGGGCCTGCACCTGCACGTCGCGAGCACCGTGGACCCGACTCAAGGCGGCGGCAACCTGCTGCGCATCCCGGTCGAGAAGATCGAGCGAACTCCCGTACAGACTAACAACCATCGGTGCCGCGAATCCTGCAATGGTCTCTTCGATGCGCTCGGTCAGGAATGTATTGACGGCGAAAGTCACGCCCGGATATCCGCCACCACGCTCGCCAGACAACGTTTCCCGGATCTCGCGCAGAATGCGCTCCTGCTCCTTCCCGCTCAGTGCGCCGATCTCGACTTCGAATTCGCTGTAGTGAGTCCCGAACGTATCCGCTCCGTTCGGCGCACGGCCGACCCACTGCGCAACCGACTGCACGCCCTTGATCGATCCGATGGCTTTTGCCACGCGGCTGCCGATCCGCAGCGATTCGGACTCGGCGGTTCCCGGCACCGCAGTCATGTGGATGATGTAGTGACCCTCGCGCAGCGCGGGGATGAACTCGCCGGCGAACAACGGCAGCAGCGCAATGCCCCCGGCGATCACGACGAACACTACACTTACCACGCGAGCGGGGACGCGCTCGATCCTGCGCAGCATTGCCGTGTATCGCGGTTTGAGCCACGCAACAGCGGGCGGGTCGGCAGTCTTAAGGTTGGCGCGCGCCAGGAGCAGATAGCACAGCGCCGGCGTGAGGCTCAGCGCCACCACGAGCGAAGCCAGAATGGCGGCGATATAGGCCAGACCGAGCGGTGCGAACAGCTTTCCCGCCACACCCGACAAAGTGAGAAGGGGAACGAACACAAGCGCGACGATGAAGGTCGCGTATACCACGGAGCTTCGAACCTCGATGGAAGCGTCGAGCACCACGTCGAGCGGCTTGCGCGGAGACGTCATTTCGCGATTGACGCGCAGACGCCGAAAGATGTTTTCTGTGTCGATGATGGCATCGTCGACTACCTCGCCCAGCGCGATCGCCAAACCGCCCATCACCATGATGTTGAGGCTGGCCCCGAAATAGTCGAGCACGATGACTGCACCAAGCAGCGACGTTGGGATCGCTGTTGCACAAATCAGCGCGGTGCGGCTGTTGAATAGAAACAGGAACAGCACCACCACGACCAACGCTGATCCGATCAGCAAGTCACGCTGGACATTGCGCACGGCGGTCTCGATGAAGTTGGCCGGACGGAACAGCTTTGGATACACCGTTACCTTCTCTTTCTCGAACAGCGGTCTCAGCTCCTCCAAGGCAGCCTCGAGCGCGAGAGTTACAGCTCGGGTGTTGGCACCTAGCTGTCCCTGCACCATCAGGAACACGCCGGAAGTCCCATTGATCTCCGCGGCGGAAATCGATGGCGCAGCCCCATCTGCCACAGTGGCCACGTCGGAGAGACGCAGTACCTGTCCGTCTTTTTGCGTCAACAGTACACGTCCGAGTTCATGCGCCGACCCCGGCTGCGCTTCGACGTTGACGATGAGATGCTGATTGGGCGTCTTGATGAAACCCGCAGCCTTTACGCCCGTGGCGTTGCGCGCGGCCTGCACCACGTCCTGGATGGACAGGCCGTAGCGCATGAGCTTCTCGGGCTGGACTTGTATCTGCCACTGTCGCACCTCGCCGCCAAAGACATTGACCTCTGCCACTCCCTCGACCGCGAGCAGATGCGGCCGCACGGTCCAATCCACCAGTGACCGGATGTCCATGAGCGAACGGGTATCCGACGTCAGACCCACACCCAGCACCGTGCTCGCGGACGAAGTGAGCGGTGTCATGGTGGGCTGAGCGACACCTTGCGGTAGTTGATTGGCGAGCGCGAGCAGCCTCTCGCCGACGACCTGTCGATTGCGATAGACGCTCGACCCTTCGCGGAACAAGACGCTAACGACCGAGAGCCCGGGGATCGATTGCGAGCGGATCAACTCGACTCCGGAAATGCCGCCGAGCGCGTTCTCGATGGGTTGTGTGACTTGCCGCTCGACCAACTCCGCGGAAAGGCCCGGCGCCTCGGTCTGAATCACCACCTGGCTGGGCGAGAACTCCGGGAAGACGTCTAAGTTCGCCTTCGACAGTACGTAGAACCCGTAGATCATTACCGTCAGCGCCAGTGCGACGATCACCCCTGGGTAGCGGATGGATTGGCGGACGATGAAGGAGATCATTCAGTACCCGGGCCGCGGAGGGATCGACTCGGTTTAATCCTCGTTCTCGTTGCGTATTTGGAATTTAAGCTCTTCGGAAAGCAGGAGTTGCGCACCGCTGACAACCACCTCGTCGTCAGACTCAAAACCCTCGGCCGTGAACCAGCCGTTACCCATCTCCTGGTTGCCTGGAACCAGCTTCCGCACGAATTTGTCCGGACCCTCTCTGACGTATGCCCAGGCCTTGCCGCCATGCCATACCAGTGCCGACGCGGGAACGATCACGCCATCACGCGTTTTCGCCCCCAATTTCACCTGCCCCACGACTCGCATACCGATGCGCAAGCCCTGCCCGTCAGCCAGGTAGAAGTAGGTCGCGCCGGGCAACGTGCTGTCGATCTGCGGAGAGGCGGACACAAAACGTGTGGCCCGCCGGGTCGAAGGCTCCGACACCGGCGCCACAAGCATGACCGCACGTCCGGCCGCACTCTGCAAGTCGTACGGATAAGCCATCTGAATGAGAACGTCGCGCTGGTTCGCCAGCGCATCGAGCGTGGCCGCGCGCCCGTCACCAGCCCAACCTGCAAACACCGCGCCCCAGGTCGCGCGCAGGTTGTCCTGCAACGTTGCAACGCTCTGCTCCGATGCCGCGAGACGCGCTTGATCGCCCTTCCATTGAGACTCGGCGGTTAGCAGTGCGCGCTCGGAGATATTGCGATCGTCATCGAACAGCTTCTTGAGACGCTCGTACTCGCCGTGGCTGCTTGCAGCTGCTACGCTCGATGCGCGAGCTTCGGCTACGGCAGCAAGATAACGACCGCGCAGATCGAGCAGCGGCTGCGGATTAAGTACAACGCCGTACACTTCGGTGGCCGCATCGGAATGGGCCGTTTCGAGTTGCGTCGTTACGATTCCGCTGGCCTTCTGGCTTTCGACCGATACGCGAACGACCGCGAAGCCATCATCGACCGTCACCGCCGAGTGCGTCGGGATGTCGTCGTCCCGGCGCTCTGCGGCCAGCTTGAACTCATCACGCGAGTAATAGACCAGCGCCCAGCTCAGGGCTGCGATGATGATCGCCATCAAAGCGATGATCAGGGTGCTGCGCGGGAGATTCATCGGGTGGCGGTCGCTTGCCGGGTCTTATCGGTGAGTTCGGATCCCGTGTCGAACGCCGGCAGCGGTCCACCGGATAGCGGCCGTTGAAGCGCGTCTTCGAGTTGTCCGAGTATTCTCTGCGACCCGATCCGCGCGGCTTGGGCGTTGCGGTCGACATTTACCGCCTCCAGACGTGCCTGCGTGACCTCGAGGCGATCCGCGAAGCCGGCGTCGAACTGCTTTTGCACTTGGGCGTTGCGGGCCAGTTGCATGCGGTTTGCCTGCGTCGCCGCCTGTGCACCAGCCGCTGCCTGTTCATAAGTCGCCAGCGCAATCTGCGCGTCAGTGATGACGCTCGCCTGATAGGCGATCGTTTCTTGGGCGGCGGCCTCGCGCCTTGCTTCCGCCGCGCGAATCCCGGGCACGTTGCCGACGACCGCGGGCATCAGGATGTCCGCGGCGACGAACCAGACGCTGTCGCCTTGATCCCACAGGTAGCCCGGACGCAGCGTGAAGCTGGGATACTGTTTGGCGATTTCCAGTTTCACCGTTGCATCGGCCGACGCGTAGTCGAGCAGTGCTCGACGCATGTCGACGCGATTCATCAGCGCTTCGCGCTGGACCTGCGTCGCCGGTGGCGCAATGGGCAACGTTTCGAGCTCGCCGAATGACAAGCTCTGACCACGCAGCGCATCGAGCGGCACACCGAGGGCCGCCGCAAGTTGTCCCTTTGCCTGTTGCTCCGCGATGGCTGCTGCATCGAGTTGTCCTTGAACTTCGGACAGCTTGACTCTGGCGCCGCTCAAGTCCGTCGATGAAACCATGCCGGCTTCCAGCCGGTGCTCCAGCAATCCGATCAGCGCTTTTCGTGCTTGCGCCTCTGCGGTCAAGCTCTGAACTGTGGAACGCGCCGCATACAGATCCAAAAACCGCGAGCGTACTCGGCTACGCACCTGCCAGGCCACCCTTCCGACATTCAGCTCGGCGGATTCGGCAACGTATCCGGCACGCTCGACAATAGCCTCACGACGGCCGCCAGAAGTGATTGGAATCTCCAGATCGAATCCCAGGCTCCAAGGACTGGTCGTTCCGTCGAGTTGTTTGCTGTGATGCAAAACGACCGGTGTAACTTTGATGGGGTTGCGTTCTCCCGCAAGCTTGGATTCGGCGAGTGCAGCCTTTGCCTGTGCACGCGCAACCGCCAGGTCGGGCTGGTAGTACGGCTCGTCCATCGCCCTACGCGGCGTCGCCGGGCGGCTCCCACACGAGCTCGGCGACATCGATCACGAGGTCGACGCCGTTCCCGTCCGGCCGCGTCCGCACCTCGCCGGCGCCGACGCATACGACGTCGTTCAGCCAGCGGTACGGCTCGTCCTCGCACAATGCGTTGCGGTGAGCACGATCTGGCGGGCACCGACTGGGTACGCCCGTCCGTAGCCGCGCCAGTCGAACATGACGGTCGCGCCGTCGCCGGTCTCGATCACGCCCTGGAAGTCGGGGCAGT
>Ga0207689_10005231_pt1 | contig 11635 bp, 9 predicted proteins | sample KBSMisM52_FD_184312 | JGI IMG/M metagenome (GOLD analysis project Ga0207689, IMG submission 184312) | Miscanthus rhizosphere microbial communities from Kellogg Biological Station, Michigan, USA - KBS Miscanthus M5-2 (SPAdes) (version 2) | ecosystem: Host-associated > Plants > Roots > Rhizosphere... | reverse complement strand
TACCCTCGATCACTGCCACGCGCTTGCCCTTGAGCTCGGACAGGCGCGCGATCTTGGACCGGGCGCGCACGAGCACGCTGCCGCCGTCGACGTAGATCGGCAGGCTGAAATCGACCTTCTGCATCCGCCCGAGCGTGATCGTCGTCGTCCCGCAGACCGCGTCGACCTTTCCGCTGATCACGTAGTCGAGACGGTTCGAGGCTTCGACGGGAAGCCATTCGATCTTGAGCGCGGTCAAGCCGAGCTCGTTCTGTATGGCGCCGGCAACTCTCATGCAAAGCTCGACGCTGTAGCCCTTGATATGGCCGTCGCGGTCCTTGTACGAGAACGGAACTGCGTTGTCGCGGTAGCCGAACGTGATCGTGCCTGTGGCCTTGATGCGATTGAGCGTCGGCGACTGGGCGGCGGCGATTCCCGCGAAAGCGCTCGCGCCGGCGATGCCGAGGGCGATGACTGCGACGGCAAACGGGGAGAATCTGCGCATGACGATGCACGATGTTGAGTCGGCAACCAGTTTAGCATGCGCACTGCGCCGTCATCGTTGCTCGTCCCACGCCGCAATCGCCGCTCGTCTAACGCCGTCACCGGCGCTCGTCCGCCACGCAGCCGTAGGCTAGAATGCCCCGGCGACGCCATGCAGGCGAATCGCCACACCCCTTCCGAGAAAGGTCGGACTCATGAAAAACCCCGTCTTCGCCGCGCTCGTCTCGCTGCTTTTCGCTGCCGCCTTCGTCACCGGCCACGCGGCAGGTCAAACCGCCGCGCCCAAGGCAGACGCCAAGAAGGGCACCACGGCCGCCAAGGCCCCGGCCGCGAGCGCGCCCCGCAACACGCTGGCGAAGATCCGCGCGTCGAAGGAGATCAGCATCGCGTTCTCGAGCGACTCGTTGCCGTTCTCGTTCGTCGACGCGAACCAGCAGCCCGCGGGGTACTCGATCGACCTATGCAAGCGCATCATCGTGCAACTCGGCCGCGCCGCCGGCGTGAGCGACATCAAGGTGAACTGGATCGTCGGCACCGTCGCCGAACGCGTTGCGATGGTCGCTTCCGGCAAGGCCGACATCGATTGCGCGAACACGACGGCGACGCAAACCCGGATGGCCACCGTCGACTTCTCGTCGCTCATCTTTCTCGACGGCGGCGGCTTCCTGGTCAAGGGCACCTCGCTCACGAAGTTCACCGACTTCGCGGGCAAGAAGATCGGCGTCATCGCAGGCACGACGACCGAGTCGCGGCTCGATGCGGCGCTGAAGCAGCGGCTCGTCGACGCGAAGGTCACGCGGGTGAGGGACGGCAACGAGGGCATTGCCATGCTCGAGTCGGGCTCGCTCGACGCGTTCGCGAGCGACAAGATCAAGCTCATCGGGCTCGCCGCGCAGGCCAAGGACCCGAAGCCGCTTGCGATCCTGTCCGACGACCTTTCGATCGAGCCTTTGGCCTTCGCATTGCCGCGGGGTGACTCCGCGATGCGGCTCGAGGTCAACAAGGCATTGACGCAGGTGTACGTCGGCGGCGACATCGAGACAATCTTCAACCAGTGGCTGGGAGCGCTCGGCCGGCCGTCGGGACTGCTCGCCGCCATGTACCTCCTCAATTCGATTCCGCAATGACGCCACGACGCGGCGCGTATAATCCGTGCGCCGCGGTGTTCGCCGCGCCCCCCTTGCGCGGCGGATCAACGATGCCGCGTGCCGATTCCAGGAGACCAACAATGAAACGAATTTTCCGCAATGTCGGCGTCGTGCTCGCCGCCGCCGCGTCCCTCGCCCTGTTCGCCCCCGCGGCGCAGGCGCAGTCCGAACAGCAGAAATTGGTCGCCGACGCCGAGAAGGTGCTGTCGAATTTCCTCCGCGACCCCGACATGGGCTGGCTGCAGCAGAACATCCGCCGCTCGAAGGCATTGATCATCGCGCCCGAGATCCTGAAAGCCGGATTCATCTTCGGCGGCTCGGGCGGGCGCGCGCTCGTGGTCGCGCGCGACCCGGGGAGCGGCAAGTGGGTGGGACCGGCGTTCTACGTGCTCGCGACGGGCAGCGTCGGCTTCCAGGCCGGCATTTCCGTATCGGAAGGCGTCACGATGGTGATGACCGACAAGGGCTTCAACTCGCTGCTCGCCACGTCGTTCAAGATGGGCGGCGACGCGAGCGTCGCCGCGGGTCCGGTGGGAGCCGGCGCCAAGAGCGACATCGTGGCCGACCTGATCACGTTCAATCGCGCCAAGGGCGTCTACGGCGGACTCAACTTCGACGGCACCGTCGTCACGGCGGCCGACGACTGGAACCAGGCGTACTACGGCAAGAAAGTGCTTCCTCCCGACATCCTGGTGCGCGGTTCCGTGAGCAACAAGGGCGCCGACAAGCTCCTGTCGGAGGTCACCGCAGCCACGGCCAGGAAGTGATCCAGAGGGCCGGTCGACCGGCCCGGACCGTCACTGGCGCGGTTTCGCAGGCGCCGGCCGCAATACCGCCGTCGCGCCGCCGATGATGAGCGCGCAACCCGCAATCATCGGCAGCGTAATGGGCTCGTCCAGGAACAGCGCGCCCCACAACATCCCAAACGCCGGCATCAGGAACGCCATCGTCAGCGCGCGCGTCGGCCCGATGTCCGCGATCAGCCGGTAATAGAGCACGTACGCGATCGAGCTGCAGAATATCGCCAGCATCAGCACGTTGGCGGCAAGGAGCGGCGTCACGGCTGCCGTCGGCGACGCGAACGGCATGAAAGGCGCCAACGCCAGCGCCGCGAAGATCTGGCTCCAGCCGGCGATCGCGAGCGGCTTCGCCCCGGCCGCGTATTTCTTCATGTAGATGCTCGACAACGCATAGCAGGTTGTCGCGCCGAGGCACGCGGCGACCGCAGTCCAGAACCAGAGATCCGGGACGACCGGCCCCGCGCGGCTCACCAGCGCGACGCCCGTCGCGCCGACCAGCAAGCCCGCGACCTTGACGGGCGTAAGACGCTCGTGGAGGAGCGGGATCGCGAAGAGCGCGGTGAAGAGCGGCGCGGTCGAGTTGAGAATGACCGAATACGACGCCGGCAGGTACAGCGCCGCGAAGGCGAACAGCATGAACGGCAGCGTCGAGTTGACGATGCCGATCACCGCGTATTGGCGCCAGTGGCGCGAAACCTCGGCGTCGAGCCCGACGATCCGGCAGTACGCGACAAGGACCGCACCGCCGATCAGCACGCGCGTCATCACCGTCAAGATGGGCCCGAGCACCGGTGCGATCACCCGGATGAAAATGAACGACGAGCCCCAGATGGCGGACAACGCAACGAGCCGTACCGCATCGGATCTTCGCACCAGCGCCTGCCGTTCAGGCCGCCCGCCGGGCCGCCCCAAGGGCGGCCTTGCCCCCCCCCGGGGGGCAGCGAACGAAGTGAGCGTGGGGGCACATCAGGCCGCCCGCCGGGCCGCCCCAAGGGCGGCCTTGCTCCCCCTCGGGGGGCAGCGAACGAAGTGAGCGTGGGGGCACATCAGGCCGCGCGCCGGGCCGACGGCGCCGCCCGCGCGCGGCTCTCGAGTGCGAGCAGCGCGCGCTTGCGGTCGAGGCCGCCTGCGTACCCCGTCAGCGTACCGTCGGCGCCCAGCACGCGATGGCACGGAACGATGATCGACAGTGGATTGCGCCCCGTGGCCGCGCCGGCGGCGCGAATGCTCGCCGGCCGCCCGATGCGCTCGGCGAGCTCGCGGTAGGCCGTCGTCTCGCCGTAGGGGACGGCGGCGATGGCGCTCCACACCTCGCGCTGGAACGGCGTCCCGGGCGCTGCAAGAGGCAGCGTGAACACCGTACGCTCGCCTGCGAAATACTCGGCGAGCTCGGCCTCCGCGCGAAGCAGGATCGGAAGCTTGGGCCGGCGTTCCCACGATGGTCCTTGCGCCGGCTGGTGACGCTGCCCGTCGAACCATGCGCCTGTCAATGCGTCGCCGTCGCTCGCCAGCACCATCGTGCCCAGCGTCGACGGAAAGACCTTGTAATACACCGAACTCGTCATGAGGCATTTCTCCAGAGGTGAATGACGGCGTAGGCGCGCCAGGGACGCCATGCCTCGCTACGGCGCAGCGCACGCGCAGGCCGCGTTTCGCCCAACGCTTTCAGGACCACGAGGTCGCTCGGCAGGAACGCATCCGGCCAGCGCAACGCGCGCATCGCGATGTAGTTCGCCGTCCAGGGTCCGATGCCGGGCAATGCAGTGAGCCCCGCGACGGTCGCTTCGACGTCGCTTTCGGGGTCGAGCCGGATGGCGCCCGACGACACGGCCTGCGCGAGGCCGATCAGCGTCCGCGCGCGGGCCTTGGTCAACCCAAGCGCAGTCAGCTCTTCCGGCGCCAAGCGCGAAATGCGCGTCGCATCCGGGAACAGGCGAAGCGCGCGGGTGCCCTCGCCCTCGGCCAATGTGTCGCCGAATGCATTCGCAATGCGGCCGACCATTGTCCGCGCCGCGCGCACGGAGATCTGCTGGCCGACAATGGCGCGCACCGCGAGCTCGAAGCCGTCGAACGTCCCCGGAACGCGCAGACCCGGCCGCGCATCGGCAAGCGTGCCGAGCGCTGCCGCGACCAGCGCGGGGTCGCATGAAAGATCGAACGTGTGCTTCACGCGTGACAGCACGGCAGGCACCGCACGGGCGAGCGACGGCGACACCGCGATGCGAAGCGCGGAACGCCGCGGCGCGCGCCGCACTTCGACCCGGCCGACGTGCCGCACGCCGCGATGCTCGATCGCGACTGTTCGCGCATAAGCGTCCCCGTCCACGTGCTCGACGCCGTCGATGGCGCGGCTCCCCAGGAACGAGAGCATCGCGTCCCAGTCGTACGGCGGACGATACGCAAGCTCGAACACGAGAGCGGCGGGAAGTCCGCCGGAACCGCGAGCCTCGCGCAGCCGCCCGGGCGGCATCCGGTAACGTGCCTTGAACAGCGCGTTGAAACGGCGCACGCTCGCAAAGCCGCTGGCGCTCGCGATCTCCGTGACCGGCAGCGCGGTATCCGTCAGCAGCCGCTTGGCGAGCAGGAGGCGCTGCGTCTGCGCATACTCGATCGGCGAGACGCCGAATTCCGTTTCGAAGATCCGCCGCAGGTGCCGGCTCGTGACGCCGACGCGCGCTGCGAGATGCTCGATGCCGCCGGCTTCGAGCACGCCGTTTTCGATGAGGTCGATGGCGCCCTGCGCAAGGCGCGCGCCGGAATCCACGCTCGCGTTGCCGGGAGCGAGCTCCGGCCGGCACCGCATGCATGGCCGATAGCCTTCGACTTCGGCCGCCGCGGCGCTTGCGAAGAACCGGCAATTCTCCCGGCGCGGCAGGCGTACCGTGCACACCGGGCGGCAATAGATGCGCGTCGACGACACGCCGACGAAGAATCGGCCGTCGAAGCGCGGATCGTGGGCCGCGAGCGCGCGGTAGCAGGCGTCGGAGTCGAGAGGCATGGGGCGGATTATGCCAGTGTCGCCGTTGCCGACTCGCCGTTTTCGGACGTCGTATCCCGTCCCGCCTGCCGGCCCGAAGTTGCGCATAATGGCGGGTCGCCAACATACACCGCCCATGCAGGAGCACTCCGATGATTCGATGGATCGACCGCACGCTCGTTGCGCTCGCGAGCGCCGCCATGTGCGTGGCGGCGCACGCCGCCGAGCCTGACAAGATCGTATTCGCCACCGACTGGCTCGCGCAGGCGGAGCACGGGGGCTTCTATCAGGCAGTCGCCGAAGGCACTTACAAGAAGCACGGCCTCGACGTCACCATCCGCATGGGCGGCCCGCAGGTCAACGGCCTGCAGCTTCTGGCTGCCGGGCAGCTCGACATCGTCATGGGCGACGCGCTGCAGGTGCTCTCCGCCGTCGAGCAGAACGTGCCGGTGACTGCCGTGGCGGCGACGTTCCAGAAAAACCCGACGGTGATCATCGCGCACCCCGGCGTCGCCAGGCTCGAGGATCTGAAGGGAAAGCCGATCGCCGTCAGCTCGGCGAGCGCGACGACGTTCTGGCCGTGGCTGAAGCAGCGCTATGGCTTTACCGACAACCAGAAGCGGCCGTATGCGTTCAGCGTCCAGCCGTTTCTCGTCGATGCCAAGCTGTCGCAGCAGGGGTTCGCGACCTCCGAGCCTTTTTCGATCGAGAAAGGCGGCATCAAGCCCGTGGTGTTCCTCCTCGCGGAGCAAGGTTATCCGCCCTATTCCGAAGTGCTTGCGGTGCGCCGCGACGCGCTCACCCGGCGCGCCGACGCGATCAAGCGCTTCATCCGCGCCTCCGCCGAGGGCTGGAAAAGCTATCTCGCCAATCCCGCACCGGGCAACGCGCTCATCAAGCGCGACAATCCGCAGATGTCGGACGAGCTCCTCGCGTACGGGCACCGCAAGATGCTGGAATTCGGCATCGTCACGGGCAGCGATACCGCGACGCAGGGACTGCTGACGATGACCGACAAGCGCTGGCAGGACACCGTCGAGTTCCTTCGCGGGGCGGGGCTCGCGAAGGCGGGCGTCAACTATGGCTCGGCCTACACGCTGTCGATCGTCGAGGACGTGAGGGTTCTGCCCTGAGCGCCACCGGTGCGGAGCACGCCCCCGTCGTCGCCATCGCCGGGGCCGGGAAGGTCTACCGGAACGGCACTCCCGCGCTCGCCCCCGTCGATCTCGTCATCGGCCGCGGCGAGTTCCTGAGCCTCGTCGGACCCTCCGGCTGCGGGAAAACGACGCTCTTGAATCTCATCGCCGGTCTCGTCACACCCACGTCCGGAACGCTTTCCTGGTGGGGCGGCGATTTCGCCACCACGGGTGGACCCGGCCGCCGGCTCGGCTTCGTGTTCCAGGCGCCGACGCTGATGCCGTGGGCACGGGTGGCCGCAAACGTCCGGCTGCCGCTCGACCTCGCGGGTGTGGAGCGGACAGCCGCGGCGGCAAGCACCGACGCCGCGCTCCGCCAAGTGGGCCTCGCGGATTTCACGCGGCATTTTCCGCGCGAGCTCTCGGGCGGGATGCAGATGCGGGCATCCATCGCCCGTGCGCTCGTCACGACGCCGGATCTCCTGCTGATGGACGAGCCTTTCGGCGCGCTCGACGAATTCACGCGGCAGCGTCTCGACGGAGAGCTCTCCGCGCTCTGGGCCGCGCGCGGGCTTACGATCGTGTTCGTCACCCACAGCGTCTACGAAGCCGTGTTCCTGTCGACGCGCGTGGCCGTGATGAGCCCGCGCCCAGGCCGAATCATCGCGGACATCGCCGTCGACGAGCCGTTCCCGCGCAGCGACGATTTCCGCGTGTCGACGGCGTTCGCGCAGCGCTGCCGGCAAGTCTCGGCGCTCATCGCCGGCGCCGACGCGATGGCCTGAAATGTCATGAACGGCAGCGAAGACCCGTCTCGTCTCCTGCGCTTCGCCGCGCCCGCGCTGATTGCGGTGCTGCTCGTCGCGCTGTGGCAGTGGCTCGTCGTCGCCTATGAAGTCCCGCCCTACATCGTCCCGTCGCCGATGGTCGTGCTGCGAACGCTGATTGCCGATCGCGCGCTGCTTGCCGACGCGCTTTCCGTCACGGTCGGCATCGCGCTCACGGCGCTCGCCATCGCCACCGTGGTCGGCACGCTCGTCGCGCTCTTGTTCGTGCAAAGCCGCTGGATCGAGATGAGCCTCTTTCCCTACGCCGTGCTGCTCCAGGTGACGCCGATCGTCGCGATCGCGCCCCTCATCATCATCTGGGTCAAGGACACGCGCGTGGCGCTGGTCCTGTGCGCGACCGTGGTCGCCATCTTTCCCATCATCGCCAACACGACGCTCGGCTTGCGCAGCGCCGATCACGGCTTGCTCAATCTTTTCCGGATGTGCCGCGCGAGCCGCTGGCAGGTACTGCTGCGCCTGCGCGTTCCCGGCGCACTGCCGTACTTCTTCGGCGGGCTGCGGATCGCGAGCGGGTTGGCGCTCATCGGCGCCGTCGTCGCGGAGTTCGTCGCCGGCACCGGCGGCCAGGGCGCGGGGCTCGCCTATCAGATCCTCTTAGCCGGCATGCAACTCAACATCCCGCGATTGTTTGCCGCGCTGTTCCTGATCGCCGCCGCGGGCATCGCGCTCTTCGCGGGCACCGTGTGGCTGTCGCACGCCGTGCTGTCGCGCTGGCACGAGAGCGAGGCGGTGGCGCCGGGCTGACGCGGCGACGACACGCAGGCCATGGAACGATTCGACGCGATCGTCATCGGCGGAGGCGTGATCGGCACATCGATCGCCTGCCACCTGGCGCGCTTCGGCGCCGGTCGCGTGCTGCTGCTCGAGCGCGGCTCGCTCGGCAGCGGCACCTCGGCACAATCGTCGTGCATCGTGCGCACCCACTATTCGGTCCCCATCAATGCGACGCTCGCGCATTCCGCCTTGTCGATCTTCGCGGACTTCCCGAACTATCTCGACGACGCCGATGCCGACTGCGGGCTCAACCGCTGCGGATTGATGCTGATCGCACCCGAGGGCGAGCGCGCCGAGGCGATGCGCGCTACGCTTGCCGTCCAGCGCGGAGCGGGCATCGATGCACGCGAAATCGGGTTCGCCGAAGCGCGGGCGATCCATCCGCTGCTCGCCTTCGACGCCGGCGAGGTCATCGGCTGGGAGCCTTCCGCCGGCTATGCCGACGCGTACCTGACGCTCTCCGCCTATGTGCGCGCCGCGCGCAAAGCGGGCGCCACGCTGCGCGAAGGCGTGAGCGTCACCGGGCTCCTGCGCGACGGTACACGCGTCACGGGGGTGGAGACGACGCATGGCAGCCTAAGCGCCGGGCTCGTTGTCAGCGCGCAGAACATGTGGTCGCGCGAGCTCGCGCGCTGGCTCGGGATCGACGTGCCGTTGACGCTCATGCGGCACAAGGTGATGACGCTCGAAGCCACCACGCCGTATACCAATCGCCTGCCGGTCGTGATGGATTGGGCGGTGCCGGGCGGGATCTACTTTCGCTGCTATGGCGGCCGGCAGGTGATGGTGGGCGACACGGCCGACGGCGAGACCCTCGTCGAGCCCGACAACGAGCAGGCGGACGTCCCGCTCGATCACGTCGCCGACATCGGAGAAAAGCTCGCCCGGCGCATGCCCCCGTTCGCCGACGCCGGCCTCGCGGCATCGTGGACCGGCGTCTACGACGTGACGCCCGACTGGAATCCTGTGCTGGGGCCGCTGCCGGGAATCGACGGACTTCACGTCGCGTTCGGCTTTTCCGGCCACGGCTTCAAGCTGTCGCCGATGATCGGTCGCATCGTCGCCCAGTCCGCGCTCGGCGAACCGACCGACCTGCCGATCGCGCCGTACTCGATCGAGCGCTTCGCGGCGGGACGCCTCCTCGTCGGCAGCTATGGCGCCAGTGTCGTTTCGTAATGCGGCAGGTATCATTCGCCAACCTCGGGCGCGAAGCTTCGTGATCTCACCCGGCGCTGCATGAGCTAGAACCCCCCGATGCGACTCTCGTTGCGATTCGTCATTCCCCTGCTCCTGGCGATCGGGGCGTTCGCGTACATCGCCGTGCTGGTGGCCGATACGCTGATGCTGCGCTGGTTCGTGCGCGACCTCGACATTCGCTCGAGCCTGATCGCGCAGACCGTCCAGGAACCGCTGACCGGACTGATCGAGACCGGCTCGACGCTGCGAGTCGCCACGTATTTCAATCGGATGCTGCTGGACGAGCGCCTCTACGCCGTCGGACTCTGCACCGACGAGAAGGCCGTGCCGGTCGCCACCGCGCAGTTCCCGCCGGAGATCAAGTGCGCCTCGCTCGGTGCCTACGCCGACGACAGCGAGCATCTATTGCGTTCGCCGCGCGGCGTGCTCCACATCGCCGTTCGCCCGCTGGAAAGCGAGGTCCTTCCCGATGCGCGGCTCGTGCTCGTCCACGACATGAGCTTCGCGGGACGGCGCAGCCAAGAGACGCGTCGCTATCTGTTCTACTTCTTCGCCGCGCTGGGCGCGTGCATCGCGCTCATCACCGTCGTCATCGCGCAGCTCTCGTGGCGCGGCTGGGTGCAGGGCTTGCGCGCCCTCCTGCACGGCGAAGGCCTGCTGCGCCCCGCCCGGTCGAGCACGGCGCCGGAGCTGCAGCCGATTGCGCGCGATCTGCGCGACCTGATCCGCGACCTCGAGCGCCAATACCGGCCGCTCGACGGCAGCCAGCGGATCTGGGACCAGGAGGCGCTTCGCGCGACGCTGCGCAGCGAATTGCACGGCAACGACGTGATCGCGGTCTCCAACCGCGAGCCCTACATCCACGTGCGCGCGCCGGACGGCATCCGCCTCCAGCATCCGGCGAGCGGGCTCGTCACGGCGCTCGAGCCCGTGATGCGCGCCTGCTCCGGAACGTGGATAGCGCACGGCAGCGGCAGCGCCGATCGCGAAACCGTCGATCGCTACGACCGCGTCGCGGTGCCGCCCGGAAACCCGCTCTATCAGGTGCGGCGCCTGTGGCTGACCCCGGAAGAGGAGCGCAAGTACTACGGCGGCTTCGCCAACGAAGGCTTGTGGCCGCTGTGCCACAACGCACACGTGCGCCCGACGTTCCGCGCCGAGGATTTCGAGACGTACCGGCTCGTCAACGCGAAGTTCGCCGACGCGGTCGTCGCCGAAGCGAAGACGAAGGATCCCGTCGTCCTGGTGCAGGACTACCACTTCGCGCTCCTGCCGCGAATGATCCGCGATCGCCTGCCCGACGCGACGATCATCACGTTCTGGCACATCCCGTGGCCCAATCCCGAGGCCTTCGCCATCTGTCCGTGGCGCATCGAGCTGCTCGACGGCATGCTCGGCAGCAGCATCCTGGGATTCCACACGCAGTTCCACTGCAACAACTTCGTGGACACCGTCGACCGGATGCTCGAAGCGCGGGTCGACCGCGAGTCGTTCAATGTGGCGTTTCGCGGCGGGTTGACGGCGGTGCACCGCTATCCGATCTCGATCGAATGGCCGCCCGCGTCGCTCGCGACGGCGAAGAGCGTCCCCGACGCGAGGCGCGCAGTGCGCGAGCAGCTCAAGTTGCCGCGCGACCACCGTCTCGGCGTCGGCATCGATCGCCTCGACTATACGAAAGGCGTGCTCGAGCGGTTCAATGCGATCGCGCGCCTGCTCGAGCTCGAGCCCAGATGGATCGGCCGCTTCACGTTCGTGCAGATCGCGGCGCCCACCCGAAGCACGCTCGACGACTATCGCGACTACGCGGGCCGCGTCCGCGCGCTCGCGACGGAGATCAACGCCCGTTACGCGGACGCCGAGTATCCGCCGATCGTCCTGCTCGCCGAGCACCACGAGCCCGATGCGGTCTACGAATACCTTCGCGCCTGCGACGTCTGCGTCGTCTCCAGTCTCCACGACGGGATGAATCTCGTCGCGAAGGAGTTCGTCGCGGCCCGCGACGACGAGCAGGGCGTCCTGATCCTGTCCCAGTTCGCAGGGGCGTCGCGCGAACTCCCCGAGGCGCTCGTGGTCAATCCCTACGATGCCGACCAGTGTGCCGCGGCCCTGCAGGTCGCATTGACGATGCCCGCGGACCAGCAGCACGACCGGATGCGCTTCATGCGGGGCGTCGTCCGCGAGTTCAACGTCTATCGCTGGGCGGGGCGCATGCTGCTCGATGCCGCCGTGCTGCGGCAACGCGGGCGCTTTCGCGCGGCCGACACGATCGCGG